>SDBT01001408.1_pt1 | contig 42254 bp, 32 predicted proteins | sample 2277101 | NCBI WGS metagenome assembly SDBT01 (sample SAMN10404973, study PRJNA504765) | marine sediment metagenome | isolation source: marine sediment core GS10_PC15, 103 cmbsf | place: Arctic Ocean: Southern Knipovich Ridge | collected 2010 | reverse complement strand
AATTTTGCGAATGGTCAAACAAGCTTACACAAATTTTCGCTATCAAAAGGATCTTCATAACATAATCGGTCTTATCCATAAATTTGATGATGAGTATCAAAAGTACTCTCAATCAGTAGATCTGCTTGGAGATAGAATTAAGTCAGCGAGCAAGCAGTATGATAGTGTATCATCAACCAGAGATAGACAACTTACAAAAATTGTCGATAAAATTAAAAGCCAAGATGCGATTGAAAGTGAGAAAAAAGAACATATAGATCTGGTAAAATGAGCACAACCGACACAAATCTTGTCCACAAATTTAATCAATAGGGTAGCAAGAAAATTAATATACGAGCACAATTTTACTTTTACTATGGAAGATATTATCGACATAAAATACGATGGAGCGGGGGAGAGATTGGATAAATTTTTATCTGATAAGTTTTTTAGATTCTCAAGAGAAGATATAAAACGAGCAATAATAGCAGGAAAGATAACTGTAAATAAAGAGACCAAAAAACCCAGCTACAAGTTGTCAGCAGATGATCAGATAGATGGAAAGATTGGGTTTGTTAAAACTGTTTCAGAGCCAACAGGCGAGAAGATAAAACTCGACATTATTTTCGAAGATGATGATGTGGCTGTAATAAATAAACCGGCTGGAATGGTTGTGCATCCTGGAGAAAATAATGAAGCGGGGACACTAGTTAACGCTTTGATTGAAAAATACCCGAAGATCTCCCTTGCAGTTCCTAAAAGAGGGGACGATTCTATAAAAGTTCAGCGACCGGGTATAGTTCATAGGCTTGATAAAGATACAACTGGAACAATTATAATTGCCAAAACAAAAGATTCTTACGATTTTTTGTCAAAGAAGTTCAAAGAAAGAAAAGTCACAAAAATATATATGGCACTTTGTTTTGGTTGGCCAAAAGAAGATAGGGGAGAGATAAGCAATTTTTTAGCTCGCCACAACTCTGACCGAAAACGGATGAGTGAAGTAGATGAGGATAGAGGAAAGGCAGCAATATCTAAATACAAAGTTATTGAAACCTATAAAGACAACAGTGGCGACAAATATTCTCTGATTGAATTTGATATCAAAACTGGACGTACTCACCAGATTCGAGTTCATGCAAAGAGTCTTGGGATTCCAGTTCTTGGAGATAAAAAGTATTACACTAAATTTAGCAAACTTGCATCAGATAAACTTAAAGCAAAAAGACAATTTCTTCATGCAAAAGAACTTACAATACAAATTCCATCTGACTCAAAATCAAGAACTTTTAAGGTAAAATTACCAAAAGATTTTCAAAGCACAATAGATTCTCTAATTATTGTTAAATAAAATTTGACATCGTTATTATAAACAGAATATGATGTTCTCATACATACGAGGGATGACCCTTTTATTTTTTAATATTAAGTAGGATCTTTATGAGCAGAGAAAGAGTCACGATAACAATTAAAGAAGATATTCTAAAAGCATTGGACAAAAAAATTGATGGTGTTAAAGTCAGAAACCGTTCTCATGCAGTCGAATCACTTCTCTCTGAATCTTTAGGATTGTATGCGATAAAAGATGCGATAGTTATGGCGGGAGGCGATGACGCTATAAAGTCGATTGCAGCAATCAAAGATTCGCTTATGAGATTGAAAAGGATCGGCATCAAAGAAGTAATAGTAGCTCTAGGTTTTTTGGGTGACAAGATCAAAAAAGGTCTTGGCGATGGAAAAGAGTTCGGGCTTAAAATAGAGTATCTTGAAAAGGGCGAAGGAACTGGTGGAGCTCTAAAACTTCTTCAAAAAGCCTTGAAAAAGAGTTTTATTGTAATTAATCTAGACGGCAAGTTAGATTTGGATTACAAAATGGTAATCGACTTTCACAAAAATACAGTAGCTCTTTGTACTGTGGCTACAAACGATATCAAATCTTTCAAGGGAGTTTATATACTCGAACCTGAAGTTACAAAATACTTGCCAGAAGGATTTTCAATGCTCGAGGAGGATATATTTCCAAAGCTTCACAAAGAAAGTAAGCTAAACATTTATCCGATATTCTAGCAAAATTGCTGCCTCTTCAATATTTTCTAACCATTTGTTATAATAACTACATGAAAAGAAACTTGTATTTACTATTGGCTCTAACAATAGTCCTAGTCGTGCTTGGAGTATTGATTGATATCCCTAGAAGTCCTTGGAAGAATGAGAGAATCAAGACTGTTTTAGGTTTGGATCTTCAGGGTGGAACTGAGCTTATATACGAAGCAGATCTTTCTGAAAGTTCAAATAAGATCAATGACCTAGACAATCTAAAAAGCGTTTTTCGAAATAGGATAGACGAACTTGGTGTTGCAGAGCCTACTATTCAAACTCAAGGATCTAATCGAATAATTATTGAACTCCCCGGCATTAAAAATATCGATGAGGCAATCTCTAGAATAGGGGAAACCTACGAACTTGTTTTTATGACAGTGGCTCCAGAAGATGATGTTAACGGAATTACACTTGAAGATTATTATGATCCTGGATTCACATATCCGGGTCTTTGGATAAAGTCAGACTTATCTGGAAGAAACTTGAAGTCAGCAACCGCAACTTTCAATAATTCCCAAAACAAACTTCAATCAGAACCGATCGTCTCTATTTCATTTGATGGTGCTGGTAAAGAGAAATTTGCAGAACTTACTAAAAACAATCTTGAAAGTAGAATCGCAATAGTATTAGACAATAAAATAGTTTCTGCTCCAACTGTACAAAGCGAGATCACCGACGGCCAAGCAATCATAACTGGTCAAAAAGATATATCTGAAGCTCAAAAACTAGCAAAAAGACTAAACGAAGGAATGCTTCCAGTTCCTGCTAAATTAGTTGGCCAACAAAATGTGGGAGCAACACTTGGAGCAGACAGTTTGAAGAAAAGCATGATCGCAGCAATTGTCGGCTTGGTCGCCTTAGCACTTTTTATGTTAATATACTACAGATTCTCTGGTTTTTTAGCTGTAATTGCACTTGTTATCTACGGGATTTTAGCCTTAGCTTTATTTAAGTTGATTCCAGTAACACTATCTTTAGCCTCTATCGCTGGATTCGTTCTTTCGGTTGGAATGGCGATCGATGCCAACGTGCTGATATTTGAAAGGATGAAAGAGGAGATGCGAGCAGGCAAGGAGACTCTTCAAGCTGTGAAAGACGGTTTTGCTCGTGCTTGGCCATCAATCCGCGATTCAAACCTATCATCAATTATAACTGCCATTATCCTATATTATTTTGGAACAGGTCCAATAAGAGGCTTCGCTCTTACGCTTGGGATTGGTGTTTTGGTAAGTATGTTTTCTGCAATCACTATCACTAGAACATTTATGCTACTTATCGCGCATACAAAAAAGTCAAAGTGGTTAAGGGTTTAGGTAAATACGTTTATAGTTTGCGAAGCCCGTTACGTTAACATTGTTCGTCTAACGATACCGAGAACCGATACGAACCTTGCCCGCCTGCCACGCCCGAAATGCTTGAGCATATGCGATGCGGGCGGGCAACTATGTAGCAACTTCGGGCAGGCAACCGTTCAACGAAAATAATTAGAATTAATTATATAAATATGTTCAAAGTAATCAAAAACTCAAAATACTGGTATATAATCTCTGGGCTTTTAATAGTTCTTTCTGTGGTTGCAATCGCAGTTTTTGGGCTTAGAGTGGGAATCGACTATACCGGTGGATCGATTATTACATATGAAACCGTTGATAAAAACGCAGTCTCGGTGATTGAAGATGTTTTAGAAAATAATGATATCTCAAGTTATAAGATTAAAGAAAGCGGAATAAGCCAACTTACGGTTCGCCTTGAAAGTCTTGAGGTCGCAACTCACCAAAAGATCAACACAGAGATAATTGAACAAGTAACGGATCTAAAAGAGATCAAGTTCGATAACATTGGTCCAACCATTGGAAAGGACCTTACGAACAAATCTATCTATGCTGTGATCATCGCTTCGATAGCAATAATCTTGTTTGTTGCATATTCATTTAGAAAGGTCCCAAAACCGCTTAGTTCATGGAAATTTGGGGTTATGGCTGTAGTTACGCTGATACATGATTTGATCATCACTACGGGCTTTGTAGCGCTTATGGGAGCTATACTACCTTGGATGGAGGTGGATGTGCTCTTTATTACCGCACTTTTGACTATTATGGGATTTTCAGTCCACGACACTATCGTTATTTACGACAGACTTCGTGAAAACTTTGTTAAGCATACAGGTGAACAAATCGTGCATTCCGCAGAAGAAAGTGTAAACCAAACTCTGATTAGATCAATCAATACTTCATTGACGACGATCTTCGTACTGCTGGCACTATTTTTGCTTGGAGGAGAATCTATACGACACTTCGTTCTGATAATGATCTTTGGAATTGCAATCGGAACATACTCATCAATTTTTGTGGCAGCACCGCTAATAGTAAGTTGGCACAAGAAGAGATAAGTGGAAATTCTTACACTGATCCTTCACACCCCAAAGACAAAGGCTTCCCTTTGGGACGGGGCCCCTTAGGGGCAGATAAACACAGATTTTAAGACAGAGAACTCCATAATTTGTCATTTGGAATTTGTTATTTGAAATTTACCGCAATGCGGTTAGCAGGGGAGTGCAAAAAATTAATTTGCACTTTTTTACGCACACTGTAATACCCACGGATTGTCACAGCCAAGAGGGAAAAATAAACTTAAAAATAAATGGTGCATATAAAGGTAATCAAGTACCAATAAAATAATTATTGGAAATTTATCTTACAAATTGCGACACATTGTGTAGTCAATAATACTTAGTCTCACAATGTGCGTCACAATCTGGCTGGTTACGAGTGACGATCTACGATACTGGCTTCGCCCGCCTGTTACTATGTAACAACTTCGGGCAGGTAACCGAAAACCAAATAATGATTAACTACTGATTGAAGTTTTAAGGTCTTTCAATATAATTGGTATGCATATTTTGAAGATAGAGGTACTTTCCAGCCATCTATACAATATAAATGCCTTAGAACGCATTATAGAGCCTTTCGAACCTAGCTTGTGCCTGTTTTGTGTTATAGTCCTATCTGTATAGACTCGTTTGTATATATACTGTCGCATTTTGTACGTTATGCGTCTATACATAGTTCATAGATATATTAGTATAAACTTAAGCACCAGTACAACTAGAATTAGGTTACTTAAATATTGAATATAATTGGTTAGACTCTTGTGCTTTATTCCCCCTGTTTATAATCCGTTTTATATTTGGTTTAAGCTAACCAATATTTTGACCAATATGTGGGTGCAATTATAAATGAAGATAAAGGGGTCTCCCCCGACTTCCCTGCTAAATTATACAAAACGCCAGATTTCTGACGCTTTATATTATATTCAATATTTCTTCACCCTAAATATAATCCGTGTTTGCCCGCCCGCCACGCTATGCGTAGTATTTCGGGCAGGTGCAGTCACTTCAACTATAGACTTACTACTTCGCCTTCTTTTAAGTTGCTGTCGTCTTTCTTGCCGCCACTTGAATCCTTCGAGATGGATTTATCTTCTTCCTTCGATTTATCTGTAGGCTTCGGCTTTATTGTTGAACTCTTTTTCTTTTCATCGTTTTTACTGCGTGAGGAGCTGGTTTTATTTTTTTTCTTAATACTGTCCCCTACCTTCTTTGCAATTTCGATCATCTTTTTACCTTCATCATCTATCTCAACACCACTCTCTTCAAGTTCTTTTACCTCTATCTTTTCTCCGATGTACCACTTCACTCCACCCCTAGCAGTCTGCTCTTTGTATATCTTATCTCCTATTATATTTTCATGTTTAAAAACTTTCTTCTTTTTTGGTTTTCCATCCGACGCCGTTTCGGTGTCGTCCTGAGGTTTGGTCGAAGGATTCGTTTTACTTCCGTGTTCCTCTGGCGTCTTTTCGCGCCTTTCTTCGTCTTTCTCCTTGACCTTAGGTTTGTTATCCTTCTCCTCCTCATTCTTTATAGGTTTTAAAGATCTCCTCTCTCTTTGTTTTTCGTTTTCTGGATTATTTTTCTTTTTGTCACTCTCTTTCGGATTTTTCAATTTATTTGATGCTTCTTCTACACGACTTACATCATGTCCTTTTTTCTTCTTCATTGTAAGGACTGCTTCTAAGCCTCCCTCTTTAAAAGCCTTAGCTTCTGCAACAGCATCTTCGAGCTCTTGGGTCGTAGTGCCCTCTATCGCAGCTTCAACCAATGCTCTCTCTTTGGCGTATTTCTTTCGAGACAAATTGATCACGGTTTCGGCAAGACCGGTTATCTTATCAACTGGAGGCAGGGTGCGTGCAGAAAATGCTGGAGAAGATATTCCGTCTATCAGAAGCTTGATATAGATATTGTACTTGTCGAGATTCACTAGGTCGTTCGCTTCAAATACTGGCTCATATTCTTTAACCAAATGATCCGCGTCCGTACCCCCTACTCTAAATGAGATTATCGTACCAGCGTTTCCAAAAACTGCATCTCTCACCTCTTCTGGCATCTGACTTATATACTGATTGGCAATAGTTAAATTTAGATTATACTTTCTGGCCTCAGACAAAATGACTGCAAATGACTCTGTGGCGAAGTTTTGAAACTCATCAACATAGACATAACTGTCTGCCCTTTTACTTACAGTAACATCTGCTCTACTCATAGCTGCTAGTTGAATTTTAGTAATCATCATCGCACCCAAGAGAGCTGAATTATCCTCCCCTATCTTTCCGCGAGAAAGGTTTACAATCATTATTTTTTTGTTGTCCATAATCTCACGAATATCTAACTTTGACTGAGGTTGACCAACTATGTTTCTGATCGTCGCAGTCGCCAAGAACTGTCCAACTTTATTCAAAATCGGAGAAACTGCTTCTGTCCTAAACTTTGCATCGTATTGAGCAAATTCACCCATCCAGAATTCTCGAATAACTGTATCTTTAACTTGCTTTACGACTTTCTCCCGAAAATGTTCCTCTGTCAGCATCCTTGGGATGTCTAGCATAGTTGAGTTTTCATAATCGAGTAGCGCTAAAACAGTATTTCTCAATATATGTTCTAATCGTGGACCCCAAGAATGTCCAAATATTTTCTTAAAGATACCAACAAATCCAGATGCTACCATACCCTTAAAATCATCATCAACGTTTTCCAAAAGATTGAAAGCTATTGGATAAGACCGATCTGCAGGATCAAAGACTATAACATCATTTTCTCGCTCCTTGGGTATACATGCCAAAACTTTTTCGGCAAACTCACCATGAGGATCAACTATTATAACTCCTTCTCCTTGATGTATGTCGTGAATAGCCATATTCTCCATCAAAACAGATTTTCCAACACCAGACTTTCCGATGATGTATACGTGCCTTCTTCTGTCATCTCTTTTTATCCCAAAAAGCTTAAAGACATTTCTAAAAGTAGTCTCCCCTATCGTCGTAAAGTCATCTTTAGGGGTATTATCTTGAAGTGGCAGATTTGCAGGTGGCTCACCTTTTTTCGCCCCGGACCAAACTATGTTTGGAGTTGAAACGGTCTCATGAGGAAAGTGGTATAACGATGCTAGCTCTGAGATGTTAAATATATTACCGCCAACAGAAAATTCTCTCTCCTTGTAGTCATTGAAGAAACTCTTATCATTGATTGAAATGTTGCTTGATTTGAAGCCATTCGCATTGGTAGTGTTGTACTGCTTAAATGCTGCAGCTATTCCTTGGGCTTTATTTTTTGCACTTTCACCATCTTTAGAAACCGCAAGAATTCTGATCTTCGTCTCGTACCCCAACTTCATAATTTTAAATTCGATACCTTTTAGTGCTTCTTCAACCGTTCCCGCCAATTTTGGTGGTTCAGAACTTGATTCTGCAACTTCAGCACCAGGGCTAACGGCTTGCAAAAAGACCATCTTTATCCCCTTAAAAATTACTGACCATATAGATTTTAGGGTTCCTTTTGCTCCAGAACTTTTTCCGGTTTTAATTGAATTAATTAAATTGTTACCCTTATCTTGCCATTCGTCACCAACAGGACGGATATTGAACTGCAACCATACCTGTTCATCAGATTTCAATTTTGCCATTACTGAAGTTATCCCCGAGATCGGGTCAACCTCAAAATCGTTAAATAGCTTTATTGGGTAAACATCTTCCTTAGTAGTCAAAAGTTCAGTTCCAGCAAACTGCATAGATCCTAAATCTACAGAAGTTGTGTAGTCATCAACATCATGAATCTCTACTGTCGGGTATTGAGCATATATCTGCCCCTCTATAAAATCTCTTAAATGTACTGGCATATGGACATAGAACTGAATGTATTTGTCGCGGGACACAATCTCAAAACTGATATGGTTTTGGTACATTGCTGAATCAGAATAGATTCCGTGCATTGAGGCAAACATCTGTTCAGCTGCAAGTGGCGCTTTGTCGTTGTTTCTTGGTACATCGATCCGAATCATCGTGGACTTTTGAGAACTTAGCCACTCATCGTATCGTCGATTTCTCCACATCTTAAAATACTGAGAAATTACAAAAACTCCTCCGCCTAGAACTACCAATACAATGATGATTAACAAAACCTCCATGTTAGCTTCTATTTTATATTAAAATAGCCCAATACTCTATAGCACCAAATTTATTTGAGTGTAAAACTTGAAGTACCAACTTTTTTAAAGTCTTTTTGAGTTTGCAAATTTATAAGAATTGTATTTTTTCTAACAACTCTTTGCTTCTGAACTTCACTGCAAATATCTTTTAAATCCATCGCTTTTTTTGATTTTTTCAAAACTGAATAAATAACATCTTTTACGGTTCCTTCAGTATAACCCCACTCTTTAAGAGCGTAGATACCTCTTCCAATAAGTACAAATCTTTCGTCAGCGATCAGCTCATTATGGACTGTAGCAGTAACAACTTTTTTCTGATCAAACTCCTGTCTTTTAATCTCTTCGGTAATCTCAGAAAAATGCAAAGGTTTTTGGCTTTTAATTAGAATATAAAAGATCTTGTCTCGTACCGTTCTTGGGTTTACTCTAGGCCATTTGGTAAGTCCAATCGAGCCATCGTGAGCTTCCATTATGTTTCGACCAACCTTTGAAACTGCGTTTAGAAATGTTACGTTGTGTTTATTATGAGCTGGGTGATTTTCTAAAATCACATCCAACTGTTTTGGAGATTTTGAACTCTCAAGATACTTCGCCCATTCCTTAAGTATTCCAACCACTTCAGACTTGGGTAGTGTTATTAGTTTCCAAGAATCATGCAATATATCGTCTCTTTCAATCTCTTCAATGTCAGGAAGAAGCGCTATAAAAAGCCCTAGTGCACTCGCCTCTTTTCCACTATCTTTAATTTTTTCAGAAAGTAATTTCTTTGCTGCATCTTGTTTATGAACAATCCCACCATGCTTTTTCATAGAGTCCAGTATCTTTTCGACTGAAACTTTGTGGTCTTCAAGAATTTGCATACTTAATTTTCTCTTTGCGTCTCTTTCAATTTGTCTTACTCGCTCACGTGAAAGTTTTAGATCTCTTCCGATCGCAGCAAGTGTCATTTTCTTACCTAAAAGACCGAAACGTTCTCGAATAACTTTTTCTTCATTCGTTTTAAGTTTCTTTAGCTCCCCTTCTATCAATTTGTTTGGAGAAAAATCATTCATTGTATTTTCCTTAATTTGATATTACAACGCTGACTGCAAAGCGCTGACTAAACGCTGGCGTTGAATTCTGAATCTTTGTATGTTATTTATTCGTAATTCGTTTAAATTCGAAATTCGATTTTTTAAACGATGTTATCCACAGCTGCCCACTGACTATCACCCACCTCTGGAAGCATTATACTTAACTTATCACCTACTTTTGCCTTAAAATAAGTTACGGATGCTAAAAGAACACTGTATTTTTTGCCATCAACATCAACTTGATACTTCCCTTCAGAACTCTCTTCTAGCACACCAACTGCATTTTTTCTGGCTATTGGACTAATCTGTTTATATAAATACCGTCCGTCTTCTGAAACAGTTAGCTTTAAAACATCTCCAGGAATTAGTTTTGACTTCGAAGCATAGTTTGGAGGAACCTGATACTCTTTCTTATCTTTTGCAATCATCTTCTCACCGTCAAAAATTCCTTGAACTGATTCGGCATCGTCTGGAACATCAACATTTTCGGCAATAGATCCGATCTCAGATGAAAACAGTTTTTGCTTGGCTTGACGGATTTTACTTTCGGCAACGTCAAGCAATTTTTTTACTTCCAAAAGATCTTTTTCGTTTTCCATGTTCTTTCACTTTATCTCTGTTTTTACTCCCCAACGTACCCAATACTACCACATTAAATTATATAAGTCAAACTATTTAGCTTTACTAAATTTAATAGAAATGTTGCTATATACTAAATTTTGGCATAAAAAAACCCATCGGCTATTCAATGAGTGTGCCTGCCCGCCATCAATGCCCATAGGGCTTTGGGTGAGAGCCGATAAAGAGATATTTTGATATTAAATTTATTATAGAATATTTGACCTGAAATCAAGTTGCTAGATTCTGAATTCCGTTCAACGCTACATACCGTATACTTAATACTTAATACTGTATACTAAATACTATCTTAATTAGCTTTTTGGTCCTTTTGCGTTGCCATCACCAATTCCCGGAAGGTCTATCTTATCAACCTGAGATCGATCTAGGATCTCTTTACTGACTACATTTCTATCTTTGCCGTATTTTAGTCTGCTAAGTTTCCTTATGGTTTCTCCCACTTTTTCGTTTGGATTCTCATCTGGAGCATTTGACTTTGCATTAAAGGGCCTAGTGGGAGCGCCATCAATTAACATCTTTGTATAGAAATTGTATTTGTCTATCGTTGTCATATCATCAAGTTTTAGGGGTTCAAATTCTTTGACTAGAAACTCGGCATCGGCAGCACCGATTCGAAATGATATAAGCGTTCCAACGTTTCCAATAACCGCGTCTCGTGTTTTCTCGTCAAGTTGGGATATGTATTGGTTTGTAATATTTAGAGAGAGTTTATACTTTCTGGATTCTGATAGGATTGTGGCGAATACATCTGTTATAAAGTTTTGAAATTCATCCACATACAAAAAGAATGGGGTTCTCTTATTTTCTTCAATGTCTTGGCGGGAAAATGCTCCCATAGCGATTTTCGAGACAATTATCATACCCAACAAAAAGGCATTTATCTCCCCTATCTTTCCTTTAGATAGATTGCAGATTAGGATCTTGTTGTTGTCCATAATATCGCGAAAATCGAAAGCTGATTTATTTTGCCCAATTATATTTCGCATCATATCGTTTGTCATGAAACGCCCAAACTTGGAAGTAAAGTAGTTTAGCATCTCTGACTTGTGAAAATCAGAAGTCTTAGCCATCTGCTTCTCCCAGAAAGCTTTTACGACCGGATCGGTCAGATTTTTCACTGCTTGTTTTTCAAATTCTTTATCAGTAAAAAGTCTCGGGATATCAATTATTGTTCCGCCTCCTGGTTGCTCCATCAAAGTTAAGGCAGCATTTCTTAGCCAATGCTCAAACTGAGGCCCGACTATACCAGTTTGGCCTGGATCAAAAAGTTTGTAGAACATTTGTATCGCTTCTTGTACCAGAAAGTCTTTCTGGTCGGGGTTTTTCCACTCAAGCATATTTAACCCCATCGGTCTCTCTATGTCAGATGGATCGAAATAGACAACATCTTCTGCTCGCTCTTTGGGAATTCTATTTAGTATATACTCTGCGGCATCACCGTTCGGGTCAAGATAGCAAACTCCTTTTCCAGCTTTAATGTCTTGCAATATCATATTTTCAAATAAAACAGTTTTACCAACACCTGTCTTTCCTATCATATAGATGTGGCGCATCCGATCTTCTTCTTTTATTTTAACAGGATTCTCTTCTCCACGATAAACGCTTTTACCGATCTCGGTACCCTCTTTCGGTAAATTTGACGGAGGCGCTGCTCGTTTTGCAAGAAGCCAATCAATGTTTGGCGTATCAACAAAACGATTTGGCATATGATAGATAGATGCTAACTCTTCAGTATTTAATATATACTTGAACCCACGGCCAAATAAACGCAGTGCATAGTTTACAGATTCTTCAGCTTTTCTTTTAGCACGTCTTAGAAAGAAACCGTTTCCGTCTGGCATATTGAACTGCTGGAAAGAAGCAGCAATATTTTTAGCTGTTGCATCAGCTTGCATCTGATCTTTTGAAGTAGCAACAATTCGAATCTGAACATTGAAACCAAGCTTTGAGGCTTTTTCACCCAGAAGTTTCATCTGGCTCTCTTGCATCGGATTTAGTTGATGCTTTTTGGGATCATAAGTTTTCTCTTCTTCTTCCTGTTTACCTTGAGCTGTCTTTGCCGCATCACCTAAAAATTTGAAAAATGTCTGTGAATACCTAGCTCCCTTAGAGCCTGTATAGTAAGATCCGAGTTTTCCGATTTTGATATCGTTGGCAATTTTTTCAGAGGCAATTCGCCAACCACCATCTGATGGACTCATTAAAACTTGAATTCCGGCTGTTTCATCTTCGGCTAATTTCGAAAGTGAATTTGTTATGGCATTTAACGAATCCTCTTCAGAATTCTTATATGTTCTAATCGGGAAAAAATGTTTTTTTGTCAGTCCCAAGTTGTAAATTGCAAGATGCCGATTCTCTCCCTCAAAGATCGAGTAATCGGTCGAAACCTCAACATTTGCATGAGGGTATTGTGCATGCAAATTTTTCTCTACTATCTGCAAGATTTTTCTGGGACAACCGATATAGAAATAGATCTTGTTCTCTTTAGCTACCATCTCCAAAGAGATGTGATGCTGACTACCAACAATTTTGTCTGTAACACTGTGAGAAAAAAGTGAGTTAATACTGGCATAAAATGGCTCGATAACCGAAAGCATCTCTTGAAAATTTTTCCGCTGATCGTCCTCATTTGTATGTGTCTCTTTCGGTACTATGACTTTAAGCATCACCCAATCTTTTGTAAGTTTAACCTGCCTTTTTAGCAAAAGATCTCGTTTGATTTTATGGTATAAAAAATAGGCAGCAGTGAAAATTGCGATCGCCAAAACAACCCAAAAAACAATGGATAGATCCAATCCAGAACTTTCACTGTAGTTGTTATTCATTGCTCGGCTACCCCTCCAAATATATTATTTATAATATCTTAAGCGTTCTCTATGCAGCTTTTTTTTGCTCTGCAACTTCTTCTTCTCGTATCTGTGTCTCCACATAACCTTTCTTTTCATCTTCAACTTTTTTCGGTGGCAACGACTCATTAAGCATTTTTGTATCCACATGATCTTGTCCACCTTCTTGTCTTACTCCCTTTGCATTCTTCAATATCTCATGTGGATCAGGACCTTCTCCAGTTCTATCTCTATCATAAAAACCGGGAACCGGTTGTTTAACGGGAAGCGACGTAGATGTTGGCTTTACAGGTTCTACAACTTCAGACCCGTTATTATTTCTGCCAAATGGCCACCAATTTCTTCTTTTTTCCGGCTTTACAGGTTCTGGTTTGGCAGTTTCCGACTTAACAACTTCTGGTTCGACAGCTTTTGGCTGTTTTTCTGCCTTCTCGATTGTTCCGATAATTTCAGGTTCAGCGTCACCATTTGCAATTCTTTTTTGAATTTCTTCGACTTTAGTTAGTTTTTGTTTTATCGGAATAATTCCATCGGAAGTTTCTGAAACAGTATCTGGCACAATTTTTTCAGCTACAGGCGGTTTCTCCAATGCTGCTCTCGCTCGTTCAGCATTTGACAGCCCATTCGCCTTCACAGCCGTACCATTATCTTCAGTATTCAGAAGCTCATCAGCTGCAACTTCAAAATCAAGCGTTCCTTCCTTAACTTTTGGCTTGCCGATCGGTTCCCCATCTAGCCCAAAATGAACTTCTTCTATAACAGTATTATTAACTTTTGTTGGTTCTGGCTCAACAACATCAACTGGCTTTTCTTTTGACTCAGTTGCTGAGTCATCCTGCCTGTCCGCCTCTGGTGGAAGCTTTGTCGAAGGATCTTCAACTACTGAAGTTGGTTCAATCTTTACTGGTTCTGGCTTTGGTGTAGTTTCAACAGCTATTTCTGGTTCAACTTTAACTGGTTTTGGCTTTGGTGTAGTTTCAACAGCTATTTCTGGTTCAACTTTAACTGGTTTTGGCTTTGGTGTAGTTTCAACAGCTGCAACTGGTTCAACTTTTTCTGGTTCAATCTTAACTGGAGCTGGTTCAACCCGAGTAGGAACCTCGTTATGAACAATTGAATTTAGTTCTCGTTTGGCTGACCTAGGTGTAGTATATTCGGCGGCGGCAGCTCTGTTTTTTCTTTCATCAACTCTAGAACTAGCCGGACTTGGGTCTAGATCGACTTCTTTATTAGCGACAGGCTTATCAACAGGCTCATCAATCTGATGACTCTCTATTCTCGCCAATGCTTCTGTAAATTTGTCATTGCTTGCTGCCATAGTTTATTAATTAAAAGAAAAATCTTCACTTGCAAAAAATTTGGCCCATTCATCAATACTGAATTTGTTGGACCTACCTTCATCAAATATTATCTCGTACTTATCTTCAGGGCCTCTTTTAATGCTATCGATTTTTATATTTACCCAATCTTTTGCTCCATCTTCTTTTTCGTTCTGATTATATTTAAGTTCTTGACCTGGCTTAATAACAATCCCTTCACCATCTTCTTGAGGCAATACCAGTTCTCCAATAGAAAACCACTCTTGCAATGCTTCAGTATCCTCAGCTTCTTGAGCTGGTTTGGTAGCTTCTTGTGTTGGAGGGGCTGGGGCTTCAGTTACAGCTTCATCGCTTTGATTATCATTGTCACTTTTTTGCTCAATCATCTGTGCAATATAATTATCAATTTTAGTTTTAATCGATTCCTCTTGCTCTGGCGCGGCATGTGCGCTTAACTCTTTTGGCTTGAGAATTCTGGTGATTTCTCGAAGATCAGCCCTCATATTCACTTTTGACGTTGATATCTCAACATCAACGGTTTCATTTCTTAAGTCTATGGCGGTGATAGTATATTCAGGACGTTTTGTTGCAATTAGATGTTTGCCTTCTCCAAATGCTTCTCCATCAGCGCTTACATATTGTGCATCTATTTGGTCTTTTACTGCCCCATCGCCACGCAGGAACTTCTTTGCCACCCAAACAGCACCGGGCTCAAAAGCTTTTTTAACTTCAGATTGTGGTTCAGGGGCTTCTGGATTTTCATTGACAGTTTCTCGTGCTTCGGAGGATGGGGCTTCAGTTACAGCTTCATCGCTTTGATTATCATTGTCACTTTTTTGCTCAATCATTTCTGCAATATAAGCTTCCGTTTTTTCTCTAATAGATTCTGCTTGCTCCGGCTCAACATCTTCATCAAACTTTGGCTTTAGAATTTTAGTAATATTTTCAATATCGATTCTCAACTTAACTCTAACCTGGGGGCTCTCAATGTCAACAATGCCTAATTTAAAATCTGAATTTATTATTTCATATCTAAAACCTCTTGCAGCGACTAAGTATCTTCCACCAGATATTTCACCAGTGGCTGTATCAACATATTTGGCTGGAATTTCATTTTTTAATTTTCCAACACCAAGAGGTTTATGAGCTGCCACCCAAACAGCACCCGGCTCAAATGCCTGCTTTATTTTCGCTTGAATCTCTTGATCGGGTGATTGTTCGGCTCTAGTTTCACCTTCAGCTGTTTCTTCAGATGGAGGAACCTCTGCTGTTGCTGCTACATTTGTATCAGAATCAACTTGCTCTGGCTCTGGAGTTACTTCTTCAGAATTATCTTCAGCAGGACTTTCATATACTTTCGCATTAGGTTTAGTTTGTGGTTCAGTATAATCCTCAACTTCTGTATTGGGCAAAACGAAATGTGCTCTGAAGTCAGGAATTGTCATTTGATAAGGTAGAGTGCCTTCAACCTTTTCTCCATTTTCATTACTCTGCTGGATATGTACATTTCCATTGGAAGAAAACTGATACGTAAAGTTTTGACCTAATGGAATGGTGGCAACAATATTTCCATCTGGTCCAGGAATTTGGACTGGTATATTGTTTGATACAACAGAACCTGGACGTGGAAAGTTCTCTGCTCCATAGGACATCTGTCTATAGAGCCTTTCAGACAGGTTTTTGGAAATATCTGAAATATGAGATTCGGTTTCTTGCCCTACTGATTCAACTTCTCCATACAAATCACTTTTAATCTGTTTGTTAAATAACGAATTACTTGCTATCTCACTAGCCAGTGCTGTGCTAGCAGCACCTGCTATCATACCTTCCTTCTGAGAATTTATTGCACTCGATATTATTTCGTTAAACTGTTCTCGCATATCTTCACCAGCAACGTGTGATGTCGCATTAACGCCACTATCAAATGGCGCCATTGCCGCAAGATCAGGATTATCTTCCAATATTGATCGAATTTTCCCTATATCACCATCGTTATAATCAAATACTAACTTGCCGAGGTCATCCTCTCTGACATTGTGACCAGCTGCAGTATCTATTATTTCATAGTCATCCTCTACAGAACTAGTAAATAATCCTTCTCCAACCATATGTACACCAGTTTTTTCAGCAATACTAGTTATGACATTTTCCATGTACTCCGCAACAGTTCCTCCAGCAATGATTCCTGCTGCTACAGAAGTACCCGCCTTTATCCATTTCCACTTCTTTGAATGTTTCTTCATCCGCTCTTCTGCTTCTCTGAACTGGGCATTATTTTCATCTTCTGGATTAGATATTTCAGTTATGTAGTTCAATAATCTAATTTTTGCTTCCTCTTCAGTACCTATGCCTTCGACTGTTTCTCTACTCTCGATCCTCCTTACATCCATTGACAACCGCATCAATTTGGATTCCCTCTCTTTCAAAGTTGTTTCAACCAATGTTTCATCGATCTCATCCTGTTTACCACCTTCAGTTTTTCTTCTCACAAGTTCCGTAAGTCCTCTAGCAGCTGAAGAAACTAAAAGTCCTGCACCAACAGATGCCGCAGCAGCAGTTGCAGGCACTCCAAAGGCTGCTACTGTAGCACCGCCAATAACACCTCCAATTAAAAACCTGGCAGCACCTTTTTTCCAGTTGTCTTTTATAAAATTGCCGAGTTTTTCTTTGTAAGACTCACTCTCTTGACCACTTTCTCCCTCATTACCCGCTTCTGCTTCTGAAGCAATTCTATCCTCTTCCGCATCTGCATAGTCATTGATAAGCCAGAAAAGTTGCTCATTTCGATCTTCTACTTTTTCACTTTCAAGATCATCAACCCCTTCGTGCTGATAAATATCTTCTACATTTGGTTGAAGCTCTGGCTCTGGCATATTTATTTATTAGTTTTATTAGGTTTCAATCCTAGATCAACCATATTTGCTGAAGCTTTTAACTGTGCTTTAAATGCCAACGCCTCTTCTACAAATATCTTGTCTGTATCAATTCCATTCGATTTGAAGAAATCTTCAATCGTATCATCACTCGCCGATTCAAAATCTTTAAGCTTTCCCTTCGCTTCCAATTCGGTCGTGATTCTTCTAAAGACTCTATTTTGTATTGTTGCAACTATCTTTTCTCTAAGCTCGTTCTTTTTTTCTTCAGGCAAATCAGACAAACCCAAAATGTCGAGAACGTCTTTTTTTACAAAATCGTCTATCTCATTTTGACTAGGTTTTGTTGTATTCATCTCCCCTCCAAGAGTGCAATTAAAATAATAAGGAACTTTCTTCCATTTGATAATATTATATACGGATTTTCTACTGCCCGCAATACACTCATATTCTACCAATTAAACTTATGAAATAAAAGAAGCACTCCCCGAATTAACGGGAAGCGCTTCTTGATCTTCGTCCTATCGATCTAGTCGATCTAGGACTCGGCTTGACCTCCATCGTCACCCTGTGCGGGCGGAGGCGGAGTCGCGGAGTCATCCGCTGTAGTCGCCGGAGGCGGAGCTACGGCTGGCGTAGCGTCGCTGGTCTGATCCATAGATACCGGAATCACTGCCGATGTGGCATCTCCTCCATCGTCAGGAACCACCACGCGTTGAACCGTTGGCTGAGCCTGAGCAGGCTGCGGTGCCGGTTGTGCCGGCGTCGCCTGTGTCGTAGACAATGATATTATCTGCGGCTGAGGGGTTCCAGGCGGGAAATGTACGACATCTCTTCCCATCTGCAACACGAGCGGTGCCGGCGTCGGTTGTGGTGTCGACTGTTGTGACGGATTCTGCGGTGCTGAATTCGCAGGCTGCCCGACAGTGATGTTGACAGTGTTTCCACCAACCCTACCTCTGACCGTTACTGGCTCACCATCTTGACGACTGCACCCATCGAATGCGGCAGTGACAAAGTCGCAGACCCCTCCCCTGCGAGTCGCCAGTGCCCAGAGAACTGCAACTCCGACTAACGTCAACAGCGCGGTCTCGAGATTGGTCATCCCACTATCCTTCTGAACCGATCCAGTCGGTTCGATTGAGTTAGCCGATTCAATCGGCTTTTGTACGAACATTGTCGTCGCCAATCGCATTATGCGATTGGCGACTGTCGCCTGCTCCTGACGCGTGGTGAGGGTCCCCCACTCATCGGAGCTTACATTTGCATCGGACGTTCGGCCAACAAGTAGGCCATTATCCAATGTCTGCTGCACTTCCTCATAGGACCAATCAGAAGCTGGACCGCTTGGAAGCTCGACGTCTTCACCCGCAGGACCTCGAGGACCTTGTCGCCCTCTCGCACCAGTACTACCAGGCGATCCCGTTGAACCGGTATCACCTCTTGCCCCCACTGCAGCCTGAGGCTGTGTGGAGGTTGCTACTGAAACAATGTCTTCCAATACCAATTCTCCCGGTGTCGCCCCGGGGGCGACTTGCAGGTCGAGATCGGCAGCGATCGCAATCGAAGCTACGATCAGGGACAGCATTATGACTAGGGTACGCTTCATGAGCGCACCTCCTATTTCGCCCTTATAGGGCAGATTTGCCCAGGGCGAAAGTTGTTATCCACTGAGCAGTCTAGGCACAAATCCTGACGCCGAGGCTGCTCAGTGGAGACATATAGATTGTTAAAGTTCTTGTTCGACTTTTACCCTCCTTCGCGCGAGGCTACGGAGGGTTGTTATCTAATATTAGATAACAAAAAGTGCGACATTGTGCTGTATAACACGCAGGCGGAGGGGGAACCTACGTTCAAATGACCGAAGTCAAATGAGTTGTTATACAGCACGTTACCGCACTTTAGATTGTTAACGATTAGCTTCAAATCTCTTATTAGCTTTTCGTAATCTATCTGTCTTTCATGGGGCTTATACTCGATATCTTCAATCCGTGTTTATCCGCGTAAAAGATCCGCGTACTTGTCACCCTCTGAACTGATTATTGTATCATAACTAACAGCGTTTGTCAAGTACCTTTTTATGTACCCCTTTGTTTTATCTCACCTTATGTAACGACTCACTATATTATCAAATTCTACTCTCAAAGTCAATAGTTTTATTCATCTTTTTTTCAAATGAAAAACCACGGTGATCTTGTAGAACCGTGGTTATTCACATTCTTTGCAAAGAATAATTACTCAGTTACAGGAGGAATTTCTTCACCTTCTGTCGATGGAGCTTCAGAAGCTGGAGCCATAGGATCAGTTGTCTCTCCTGGTGTCACTGGTGGCGCTGCTGGTGTCTCTTCTGCGGGTGACCACCGCTGGTACCTCTTCAGGAGTCACTGGCGGTGTTGCTGGTGTCGCCCTCTTTAGTCTCAGCTACATCATCAGCTGGCGGTGTTGTGTCATCCATATTACCTCCGATATTAATAATCAACATATATATTGTCTAATAGTATTTACTACTTTGTCAAATTTTTTTCCACAACTTTTTTGTATTTGTATAGATTGTGGAGCGTGGCCAGTCTCATCCCAAGCATTTCTTTTTCTCGGATTAGATGAGAGATGTATGCTTTAGAAAATCCGTTTTTGCATGTATAGCAACCACAACCTTTTTCAATAGTACTTTTATCAAGCCGATATTTGGATTGCAAAAGATTTAGTCTGCAATATTTTATTTTTTGAATTTTATTTTTTGAATTTGTTTGCCCGCCTACAACGCTATGCGTAGCATTGCGGGCAGGGTTATTGTTTCTTGTATCTTGTTTCTTTACATAGACAGAGCCATGTCTAGCGAGCCTAGTTGGTAAAACACAATCAAACATATCTATCCCAAAAGATATTGCTTTTTCAATATCGTCTGGGGTTCCAACTCCCATTAGATAGCGTGGTTTATTTTCTGGTAGTATTTTACCCATCAACTTGACCACATCCCACATATTCCTTGTTTCGATATCAACCGCCAATCCACCTATTGCGTAGCCATCGAAATCCGTCTCTATCAATTTTTTAGCACAATACTCTCTAAGCTTTAGATCGAGTCCACCTTGAACGATTGCAAATAAACCAGGTCTTTTATTAGATTGTAGCTGGTAGCTTTTTAGCTTATTAGTAAAATACTTCTTAGATCTTTGTGCCCATTTCAAAGTTAATTCAACCGCTTTTTCTACTTCCTTCTTTGTGGCTTTGCCGTGAGGACAAACGTCAAGTGGCATAATCATATCAACCCCTAAATCAAGCTGGATTTGCACCACTTTCTCGGGTGTAAAGAAATGTTTTGATCCGTCTAGATGCGATGTAAATTCAACTCCATCTGGAGTGATTTTTACTAGTGATTTTTTGTGATTTTGATTTTGAAATTTGGGATTTGATTTGTCATTAGAAATTAGAAATTTGTCATTGTATTTTCGCTCTCCTAGAGAAAATACCTGGTATCCACCCGAGTCAGTGAGGATTGCTTTGTCCCAACCCATAAATTTGTGCAATCCCCCAAGCTTTTTTATATTTTTCTCGCCAGGACGGAGGAAAAGATGATAAGTGTTTGAAAGAACACACTCGTAGTTCATATCTTTTATCTCATCGGGCGAGATTCCTTTTACACTACCAACAGTCCCTACAGGCATAAAAAATGGAGTCGTAACGCTTCCATGTGGTGTATCTATCATCCCCTTTCGAGGATTTTTTTTATTTAATTTAAATTTCATTTAGTGTGGCGGGCTCACTTAAGTGAGCCCTAACGGTTCATTCTTTTTCTCAAATTCTCGAGCCATCCGATTGGTGGCCAGGTCGGGATGTACTCGGCAGCTATCAATAACGGTAGCGCAACACCCAGACCCACAGCTAGCCCTTTGATGATTTCCATACCTAGAGGTACAGACTCCGGATCGAAGACCATTTGCCACCCCTTATGACTAGGTTGCCAAGATTATACCAAAAATAGCCCTCTGTGTCTAGCACATTGGGCTATTTTATCAAATAAATGAAAATTACTTAAGTTCTACTGTTGCACCTGCTGCTTCAAGTTTTGCTTTAGCTTCATCGGCCTCATCTTTCTTTGCACCCTTCAAAAGCTCTTTTGGAGCACCGTCAACAAGGTCTTTTGCTTCTTTAAGCCCAAGCTCTGGCTTAACTTCTCTCACGGCCTTAATCACTTGGATTTTTTTGTCACCAGCTGCAGTCAAAATTACATCAAAAGATGTTTTCTCTTCAACTGCTTCTGCCTCGCCAGCTACTGCTGGAGCACCCACCATAGCCATTGGGGCTGCCGCAGAAACACCGAATCTGTCTTCAAGCTCTTTCACAAGTTCACTCAATTCTAAAACTGAAAGCTCTTCAATCTGTTTGATAATGTCCTTAAACTTTCCTGAAACTTCTGACTCAGCCCCTGAGTCATCCTGCCTGTCCGCCTCTGGCGGGAGCTTTGTCGAAGGATCTTCTTTTACGTCGTCTACTTTTTCATCTGCCATAATTATCCTTTCCAATTTGATAATTGATTATAAATATTTGTGAATTTGTGTTTATTTGTGGAAAATATTTGTGACGGTTGTGCTCAACTTATTACTTTTTAATTTGCGAAAGCACATTGACCAATCCTCGAATGTTCCCTTGAAGCACATTTACCATACCTGAAAGTGGTGCTGCTATTGTGCCAACAACTTTAGCATGTAACTGCTCTCTTGAAGGCAACGCTGCAAGTTGTTTTACTTTGTCTGCAGATATAAACCCGTTCTCCAAAATTCCACCTAAAATCTCAAGATTCTCATGGGATTTTGCGAATGTGTCTATCTCTTTTGCGCCTGCTACTTCGTCCTGATAAGAAAGTGTGATCGCAACTGGACGGGAAAAGATATCTTCGTCAACTTCGATTCCTTTGTTTTTAAGGGCAATCTTTGCCAATCGGTTTTTAATAACCATGATTTCAGAGTCGTTTGCTCTTATCTTTCCTCGAAGTTCTTCAGATTCTGCGACCTTAAGACCTTTATAATCAACGAAAACAGCTGATTTTGCCTTATCAAGTTTTTCTTCTAAACTTTTGACTAACTCTTCTTTTTCTTTTCTTGTTTTCGCCATTTTATCCCATCTACAATTAATGAGTGACCCATCCTCCGCTCATTTTCGTCTCGAAACTTATCCGCCGTGGCTCGATAATGGCGAGACAGGCAGGTTCGCAAACGAAATATCGCTATGGAGGGTTATTTTTCAACTATTGAAAAATAAAAATATCTGCGTTTCCGCAGACATATTCAAAAAATCAAATGTCTCCTACACAAGACTTACTTGTCTCGACTCAATACTTCGAAGCGGACAAATGCTTGTGGTCTGCGGATTACTTATTTATATTATCAATAATAATGGAATGTGTCAACATTTTTAGCTTTTTAGGAGTTAGCTTTTTAGCTTTTTAGGAATTTTCTAACAAGCTATTACCTACAACCTAAGTAGCTATCCTTACACTCGGACTCATCGAGGCCACAAGGTAGATTGACTCAACTTTATTTGCGGGCATTGCGGCAAGCAAACTTTCAATATTGTCTTCAATCTTTTTGTCATCATATGAGACTTTGCCAACTGCTTGATGAACCACATTGCCTTTGTCGGCTTTGTATTCAACTTTTCCACTTTCAAATTCTTTGGCTGCCTTTTCAACATCTTCTACGACCGTACCTGACTTTGGATTTGGCATAAGTCCTTTTGGTCCAAGAATTTTTGCAAGTGGGGCAAGTTTTGGCATTATTTTTGCATCAGCAATCATTATATCGAAATCAGTTTTTCCAGCTTTAACATCTTCTTTGACCTTATCCACATTATTATCAGTAACTTTTAAGATTTTTTTAACTTTTGCAACACCACCAGACAAAGTGATCGAGCCTCGGATATTTTCCATATTCGGATCAATCTTTATGTGAATATCTACAGTTGCATCAAACTTAACAACTGAACTCTTTTTCACCAATTTGATTGCATCCAAAACAGGATGAGCCTTATTTTTATCAATCGTTTTTAGAGCGGTTCTGTATTTCTTTCCGTGCTTTGGTTTTCGTCTTTTTTCTTCATCGATTTTTTTATCGCGGTTCGCTTTTTTCGAGACGGATTTTTCCTCGTCCTTTGCTTCTTTTATCTCTTTTTTAATCTTTTTTTCTTTTTCTTTCGCATCCTTTAAGATCTTTTTTTCATCAATAATTTCTTCTGATACAATCTCTTCAACTTTCTGAGCCATTTTTTTCCTTTCGTGGTACAAACGCCCCACATAGCTTCATGCGTCATGGGCTCCCACAAATTAATTAGTATGTAGTATATTGTATAACACAAATCCAAATTTTATTCAACTATCCGCGCATTTGTGATTATTAGTGAATTAGATTTGTGACGGTTGTGCTTAAATTATCCCCAAATTGTCCACCCTAAATGAGTTAGCTTTGATATCTTCTTTACTTCCAATGTGTTGAATCAAGTACCCCACAACTTCTGAAATTACTTTATCGATCACAATTTTCTCCTTGTCTTCAATCTTTGAGAGAACATAATCTTTGGTTTCAATCGGGGTTTCTTCTTTTATCTTTCCAGATATACCAATTCTAACTCGTTTGAAATTGTCTGAACCTATAGAGTCGATAATACTTTGAAGACCAAGTTGGCCTGCGCTACCTCCGTTCAGCTTAATTCGCGCAGTACCGATCGGTAAGTCAACATCGTCAGACAAAACAAATATTTTAGATATATCGGTTTTAAAATATTCGACTATACTAAATACCGCATCGCCAGAATTGTTCATAAAAGTTTGAGGTTTTACAAAAATTAGCTTCTCACCATTAACTGACCGTTCGGCAACCTGTGACTTAAACCTTTTATCATTTTTCAATTGTATTTTTTCGCCAACCGGTGCGATCTCTTTATGACTTAGAAGTTTATCCAATACTAAAAAACCCACATTGTGTCGGGTATTTTCATACTCTTTCCCCGGATTTCCAAGTCCAATAAAGATTTTCATGATCTAGCTTATTAGTTTCTTAGGTTGTAGCTTCTTAAATTTTCAATATCTTCTTAACAAGCTAAAAAGCTACTACCTAGCACTACATTCCCGGCAATCCTAGCCCGCCAGCCACCTCTTTCATCTTCTCTGCGGCGTGCATTTGAGCACGAGAAACTGCTTGTGAAAATGTATTTTTCAAATCTTTTTGAAGCTCCGACTTATTGTCTACGCTCAAAGCTTCGTCATCAATGTCGATGCTTACTACATGTTGTTCACCATTTAAAACTACAGTTACCCATCCGTTGTTGCTCTTTGCTTCTATCTCTGTATTTTTAAGCTCTTTTTGAATCTTTCTTGCTTTTTTCTGAAGGTCATAAAGTTCTTTAGCTTTTGAAAAATCAACCACAATACTCCTTACGTTGTAAATAACAAATTGCAAGATACAAGTAACAAATAAGCTCCAACTTACAAATTCTAAACTTGAAGTTTGGATATTGAGATTTTATTTATTATTTGAGATTTGGGATTTGTCATTTTCAAACTGTTACAAACAGTTTGATTATGTATATGATTATACTCAAAATTAAAGAAACTATCAAGAGTGCGACCACCGCGCCCATAACTATGAAAAGTTCAGGTCGAAGCACCCAAGCTGGGTCGAAACGAAAAGGAGTATACCTGTAAATTAGAAATACAACTATCCCTGCAAGAATGATTGAGATAATTATGTTACCTAGATCCCTGAAACTGGGAATCATGGTAACAGCGATTGAGAGCGCAAGGTAAAGTAGTGCCCAGTTTGTAACATCATTTAGCTCTATTCCAATAAAAGATTGTTTAACGGTTTCTAGAAACTCTGCAGGATTAAGTGTGAACTCGTTAATGTCGAGCGCTTGAAGTCCCATCCAGCGAGAAAAAAAGTATATAGCAATTCCTCCAACCAAAAATGGCGCAAGTGAGATAAAGATTGGACCCAAAATCGGAATCTTCGATCTTGCATGTCGAACTTCTCCCCCATCTTTTTTAAACATATTGATTGAAGTAACTTTCGTTCCGGTAAAGAAGCAAGCGAAAGCGTGAGAAAGTTCATGTAAGATCACACCAGGGGCAACGAACAATCTGTAGATTCCTCCGATTGATGTCAATAAAAAAGCATTGATCCCATATGAAAGAACCAGAATAGAGATAAGCAGTATAAGAAATTTTATAAGTTCTGGATCCATAAGACAAATCTAATTACGAATCAAGGCGAATTACAAATTACAAATTTTCACCATTCGTTAAATTCACCTGCCTGCAGGTTATTCGATTACTGTAAAAAATCATCTATGTTTCCATCTAGCACATCATCAGGATTTTTTGAAACTACATCTGTCCTGTGATCCTTAACTTGTTTATACGGATGAAGCACATATGATCGAATTTGACTTCCCCATTCAGGTTCACTTACCTCACCTCGAATCTCCGATATTTTTTCTTTATGTTGATCTTCGAGTAGCTTTGCCAGACGAGATTTTAAAACGCTCATCGCAGATAATTTGTTTTGAAGCTGACTCTTTTCATTTTGACAAGTTACAATAGTGTTTGTGGGAATATGGGTGATTCGAACTGCAGAGTCGGTTGTATTTACACTCTGACCACCATGACCAGATGCACGAAAAGTATCGACTCTCAAATCATTTTCAGGCAGTTCAATATTTTTATCTTTTTCATCTATTTTTGGGAGAACCTCAACCAATGAAAAAGAAGTTTGTCTAAGGTTCTTACTGTTAAATGGAGATTGTCGAACCAACCTGTGGACTCCGTTTTCACCTTTCAATTTTCCATATGTGTAGCGACCATCGATTTCTAGTATCGCGTTTTTTATCCCGGCGACGCCACCTTTCGATTGATCAATTACTTTTGCGCTAAACCCACTATTCTCTGCCCACTTTATATACATCCGAAGTAACATCGCGGTCCAATCTTGTGCATCGTCGCCACCGGCACCGGCAAAGAAGTTCAAAATTGCACCCTTCTCATCATATTTGCCAGTGAATTTGGTCAATTTTTCCAACTCCTCTATGTCAGATTTCAAACCCTCAACCTCTTCACCCTCATCGTCAGCAATGGTCGCCAGTTCAAAAAGATCATCGTATTTTTTAACTTCTTCTTTTAAAGATTTTAGTTCCAATGCAACAGAAGTTGTGTCGTTCTCTCCAATCCAAAAATCTGGCGAGTTCATCTCGCTTTCAAGCTCCTTGATCCTCAATTTCTTCTCGTTAATCTTAAGAGCAGAGTTTAGTTTTTCGAGTTTAGCCAATAAGTCCATTACCTAGATAGTATCAAATATTGAACTCAAGGTCGATAGTGCCTTGCATCTCAATATTGTGTTTTGTTTAAACACAAACAAAAGCACCCTCGGCCTTTCGGCTTTGGGTGCTTTTGCACTGAATTAAGTCAGTTATTATCTATTTGCTTTTGCAAATCTGAATTCTCGTATAGCTGCAAAGATTCCTGTACCAACTAAGGCTGCTATCAAAGCAAGAGCTACGTTGCTACCAGTCTTTGGCAAAGGCTTATATTCTATAGTAGGAGTAGGTTTGTCCTTTATAGGAACAATTTTATCCTTCACTATAGTTTCAGCAGTGTCACATATTGTTACACCATTATCAGTAAGACATGCTTTGTTAACAAGTCTTTCACCAGCTAAAACGCCTGACGCAATAACAACTCTGAATTTAAGCGATCCGTGCACGCCTGGCATTAAACTTGCGAATGATACGCCATTAGCTACATCAACTGTACCAACGTATGCCGCATCTGACATACTAAGAATTGGAGCAAAACTTGTGTCAACTGTAACATTTGCTGGCAATACATCTGTAAGCTTCACCTCTGTTGCAGCAGCTTGGCCAGTATTTCTAAAGTCGATTATGTACTCTAGAGTATCTTTACCATAAGCTGTGTTTGCATTTACATATGTAAGCTCATTTGAAGTAATATTTCTAACTCTCTTTTCAATCTCAAGATTAGGAAACAGTGGCGTAACTAAAGGTTTTTCAATCTCAACTACAACTTGATTTCCATAGAAATTGTACATAACCATGTCGAAACTATAACCATTTTGAGGATTTTCTGGAATTGGGTTTTTTACTCTAATTTTAAAAGTATCTTCGAACTGGTATCCTGGCAAAAGAGCGTCTTCTGGCCAGATAACCTCACCACCAACCAATACCCCACCATCAGATATTTCTATGACATCGGCGTATTCAAGTACATCTGAAATGTCATCTCGTACAATTAAGCTAGCTTCTGCATCACCAATATTCTCAGTAACTAGAGTATATACGATCTCATCACCTGCTTGCGCTTTAATGCTCTCTGCATCAACATTTTTCGAAATATTGAAGGCACTCTTTGACTTAACTATCTTAGGCTCACCTGGATCAACTGAAGTAGGAGCAAGGTCCACCCAAGCACGTGACCAAACTTTTTGGTCAGCACTTTCAGCCCAAGCTCGGTTAACAACTTTTTTAGCCACAGTAATCTCATTTGGAGATGTAGCTCTGTAGTGAATTCGAGCATATTCGCCAACTTTCATAGTACCGATATTTACTCCGGTAGAGAAAAATTGATCGGCGGATATTGGCGTAGACATACCATCTTTAACCAATACCAATGTGCCTGTATCATAAGAAAGCTCAGCTGGCATCTTGTCAGAAGCGATTACATTAATTAGGTCGCTATCACCTTCGTTACGGAATCGTACGTCAAACTCAACCTTATCTTTGGCTTCAGCTGAAACCACTTTTGAGTAAGGATTTTTAACATTTACTATGTGCTCTCTAATAACTTTGTCTATCGAAAGAATTCCTGGATCAGGCGTAGGAGGTGGAGTTGACTTTTTATAAGTGGCTATCTGAAAAGTTACAAAACCACTAAATTCCCAACATCCATTGATGTCGCCTAGATTCAATCCATTGCTGCCAAGCATCTCTTGTCCAGTTTGCCCGTATGGCAAAGCTACTTTGCTGCCCATCTCTGGATAACTGTTCGGGTACCACATTACAGAATTTGGAACTACCGCTAGCTCTGCATCTTGATCAAGAGCTATATTTAATCCAGAATAACCAACAACTTTACCATCCACGATTGTATCGTGAACAGCTACTGCATTGTCAGCTACAACTGCGACTTCAATAAATGCTTTGCTATCTGAAGTCTCCGTCTTGAAATCTACGTAAACCTTTGTATTTTTAGCTACGGTGTCTTCTTTACCATTGTGGTAATAAACAACAGCTTCAAATACATCTCCAGCTTCACCAGAAACTGGATCTTTCCAAACTTTTTCGCCCTTCGTAATGTTAGCACCTCTTACCAACTCATGGTCACCTTTAAGAAAGTTGAACTGTGGCGTATTGGCATCTAGTCCAGCCGCAGGTAAGATGACTTGAGATAATAGTGCACCAACACCAACAACACCAAGTATATACTTAGTGTATTTTTTTGCACCCTCACTTATTCTTTTGAATAAGTTTTTCATTTTATTCCTAGCTAATTATTATCTGACTATATATAAATGCCTTTTGGCAAATTGTTTTTCACCCTTCTGGTGATCAGCCGTTGGCTGACCTTCTCATTTCAAAATCATACAGTATATATCAATAAATATCAACTCTTTTTCAGTGTGTTTCTGTGTGAAGCTTCTGTGTTGGAATTTCATTCTTTCTTTTACTCTCACTACTCAGCCGTCAAAGAATTGATGACTAGGTGTGAGGGCCGACGAAAATCGTCGGCCACTCGATTCGTGGACTTACCATGATTTTACCATGGTGGTAGTTCGGGGCGGTATTTTCCGCCCCTATTCAGGTTGCCATCCCCCATCCGGCGTCGGTGGTACGGGGATGACTCCAGGATCGCTTGGCACAGGTCCACCCAACTCTCCACCGGGCTGCGTGCCGGGGGTAGGGGGTGGGCAATCCGGATCCACCGGCGGACATGGTGGACCTGGTGGTCCAGGCGGTCCTGGTGGTCCTGGTGGTCCTGGTGGACCAGGCGGACCTGGTTCTGACTGTTTTGTGTCAGACCAGCGAACATATGCCAGTCCGACGACAGATCGCCATTCAGAGCGTATAACGTTGCCTTGATTGAGCGACCGAACCGGAATCCACTGCCCACTCACCCCAACTGGGGGCAGAAACTGCCTCGGCACTAGAGGAGTTGGACAGGGCGGAGGACAGGGAGAAGTGATCTCGATCACTTTGGTAGTGATCACAGGTACTTCGACGTACTCCATGACCACTCTCTCGATCTCCTCTACAACAGGTACTTCGAGGGTTATGACCTCCACGCGGGCTTCTTTCTCCGCAATGAAGACCTCACCCCGAGCATCGTTTCCACACCTGACCGCGCGGGTCATAGTGTAGATGGCGCCACCCTCGACCTTTCGGCCAGGGGTTTCGACGAAGACAACGTCACCGACAAGAAGCGTACCAGAGTGCCATCCGGAGGAAAGAAAGTGGATCTGTGCAGGCGTATCCCGCGGCAGAACCACGATCATCTCTCCGTTCAAATCCGCACAACTCCCATCCGGTGTACCCGGACGAGTAGCGCTGATCTTCTCGGACAGATCGCCCATAACAACAGACGACCCAAGGATCAACATCAGCAGTACGCTAATGCACTTCATGGGGTGCACCTCCATCGATTGGAATGGCGAGAATATGAAGATCATAACTCGCTGGCGAGAAAACCTTAGTCGGTTTCACGCCATTCATGTTGCTGACCCCGAAGTATTTCCACTCCTGCCTCGGGGCGTTGAGCCAAACGTCGTGCCCCGTAATTTCTACGGGATTCTTGACGTTCGGCTCCCAGCTCATCTGGCCGTTGGCCTGCTCGACCATTAACCAGAGGTGGACGGATTTCTCGACATTGGTGGGCTCGCCATCTGGTCCAACCAGCTGGAAGATCCAACCGGTTTTTCCGGCGTAGCAAGCCCGAAGCTCGTCCTGCCAGCTTTTCGCGTCTGCTGGCTCGACATCCAGTTCTCCAACTTCGACAGTCGGGGACGGGAAGTCAGCAATGATGGGCTTCTCCGAAAGTAGCTGTTCGAGCTGTTTTCGAGCCGCTACTTCCTTCTCGTAAGCCGCCTTCCACTCCCTAATCGACACCTGCCAGCCAGTGAGTGAAGAACGAAGTCCGGCAATCTCCTCACGAAGCGCCGAAACTTCCGGATCAGGTTGATCCTGACCCTCAGAAAGACCTGCGGGGAAACCTTGACGCTCACGAGCCAAGCCGTCAGCCCTAAGGCTGTAATCAAGCATCGGTTCCGTAAACTCCAAGACTCCCTTCATCCGGCTGTCGTAGTATGCACTACGGACAGCCTCGATGTCATCTGGGTTCATTTCAGCCGGCTCTATACCTAGCTGATAGCGACAATACTCCTCAACGTATCGACTTGCGTCGACTGTTGAAAAGACCATCGCTTCGCTGTCTTTCCGCTGGTAATGGTTGTGATGCTTGAAGACGAAGAGAATCCTCGTCGTCGTCTTCGAAGCCCGATGACGCACTTCTGTCTCTAGTACATGAGTGCCGAGACGCAGAGCGTCCACATAGATCACAACCGCACCGCCTGACCATTCCTGGTCGGCGGTATAGGAATCGATCTTGGTCACAACCCCTTTGTCATCCTTACGGATGAACTTGGGGTTGATGCCAAGTACCAGCGGATCGACGACCAGATACTTCAAGTCGTCGAAAACGCCGTAATTGTCCTGGGGAATCTCGAGGTACCCAGACCGATAATACGCCACTGGCGTACCAAATCGATCTGGCCACTCGAACTCATCTGTGATACTCACCAGATGGGAGATCCCGGCTGTCACTTCCTCGCTCCGCTGCTCAATGAGCTGCGGGAATGAAAGAGCCATGGCCGACCCGGCCTGAGCCGGTGCGACAACGATCACGACAAACACCAGAGCCATCAGAACGACGAAGCTTGCGCGTTTCATCGAGACTCCTCCTTCGGGCGCGTTGGCCCGTTGTCTCGAAATTTCGAGACGGGGCCTTTGGCCCGCAGATTATCAACGTACACACTCGCAACTGCGCATAAGCGCCTTTGCAAGAGACATTGGTTAGCTTCTTAGGTTTTAGCTTCTTAGCCAGAAACTCCCTAATTGTCTCGTGCAAATAATCTAAATATTCGTACTTTCATCCGTATTGGTATTTTCGTAGTGTTTTTATGAACCTAGCCAGGAAGGAGGAGAGAAGCAATCAAGATTTTACCAGACCAGACCCACTAAATTTAACAGGTCCTCAATGTCAGCAAAAGAGCATGTCGCCCATAGGGTCCCTGAATCCCAGCCAGATTCATAAAAACAAACATAAAAAACGGCAGCCCTCCAGCCTCCGTTTATCATAATAATACCTTAGCACATATAATTTATTCTGTCAAGTTGTTGTAATCTGAAACATAAATTATTGGATGAACAAGGACTCCACACTCAAATCATTCTGGAAATCTTCCGGTTTGTCTAGAAAAGTTAAATCAATACTATCTAGATAGCTATATATTGGAAGATTGTTAGCATCGGAAATTAGCTTAGGATCAGATTTTAATTCTCTAAAATCTGGTATATTTTGGTATTTATCGTTTTTGACTATCTCACCATTTTTAATATAGTATGCTCCACCACGATTTTCTTCGTACTCTCCGTATTCTGAAGAAAACTCACTTCCAACCCAGTTTGCCATCACGATGGGTTTCTTGGTTTCATTTATGGTTATGTGCCCATAATTAACCGGCATCATAATCGGTGCAGGACCCTTAACTCTGCTGATTATTACGTCCTCTATGTTCCCACTTCCATCTGATTTTTGCATCAAATAAGTAGCTTCACCCTCAACAACAAAGTAGAATTCGGGGTATTCGATCTGGGTACCTTCCTTCTTTGGATGATAATGCCCTGAAGTTTTTATATATTCTTCACCCAGCATCGCCGGAGGGATAACCGTGAGGTCAAACCGCAGATTTTTCGATTCAATCTTCTCTTTATCAACTTTCTTTCTAACATTTCGATACATATAGTATGCAGGCTCATCGCTCAAATCAATACCATCTTTAGCAACCACGGGGGCTAGATCGGAAAATTTACGCACACTCATCCCGTCATGCTCAACACCTTCGCCAAATTCTAAACGATTATCATCGTGCAATAATACCAACAAACCGATTTTATCTTCAAGATTTATCATTAATTTAGTATTAAGCAATTAGTATACAGTATACAGTATTTCGATGATTTTGGGATTTGATTAGAAATTAGAATAATTAGAAATTTCGTTAATCTGCTTTAAAATATTCTCTACATCCTCCACAGTTTCAATTTTTACAGCTTCTTTTCGCAATACCTTTGCATTATCTAGTCCTCGCAGATAAACAGCTAGGTGTTTTCTAAACTCAATTATACCATGATCGCCTTTTCGTTCATAAACTAGCTCTGCGTGTTTTATAATTACTTTCTTCAATATTGGTAACTTGCTTCCAATATCTTGTTTCTTAGAAAAAATCATTGGATTTCCAAAAGACTTTCTTCCTATCGCAACTCCATCAAGATTTTTTGCTTTTTTGATTGCATCATCATACGATTCGATGTCGCCGTTTCCAATAATGGAACAGCTTTTAGCTTTTAGCTTCATAAGCTTCTTAATTTTGTAAATATTTTTCCATCTCGCTTTATTTTTGAAACCGTCCTTGTAGGTGCGGCCATGGATTATGAGCGCATCGACACCTGTTTTTACTAATTTGGGAGCAAAATCTAGTATCTCATCGTCATCGTCCCAACCAAGTCTAGTTTTTACCGATAATGGAATTGAGACATTGTCTTTTACTGCACTGACTATTTCGATTGCCAATTTATGGTCCTTTAAAAGTGCTGCTCCATGATCAGATCCGACCACTTTTCTTGCCGGGCATCCCATATTTATATCTATCCCGTCTGGTTTTAGATTCTCCTCTACCCACTTTGCAGCGTAAGCGAACTTCTCCGGATACTTTCCAAAAAGCTGAATAACAAAAGGACGCTCACTTTTTTCAAAGTTCAGTATTTTAGAGCTGATTTGATTCTTTGTTTTATCATCGACAATTTTGCCGTTTTCAACTTCCCACTTTTTTGCAGAATGATATATTGAATCAGCTGAGATCAATTCTGAAATTGTAATGTCCGCACCAAATCCACGGCAAAGCTCACGATAAGCCGAGTCGGTGTATCCGGCCATGGGGGATAAAACTAATAAGGGGCTCTCGCCCTTTTTTCGAGTCCAGAAATTATTCATCGTAATCAATGCTCTACTATTCGAACACCTTCCCCTGTTGACATCACTTCATAGCCCCTTGATAATAGTAAGTCGCGAATTTTATCAGCTTCCTTGTAGTCCTTATTTTTTCTCAGATCAACATGCTTGTCTACAAGTTTTTCAATCTCTACGGGCAGGAATAATTCTTTTGTAATATCAAGTGCAAGAACATCCTCCATCTTTTCGATAGCTGATATTTTTTCTCTATCCGATATTTTTTGATCTCGGACCATCTCCCATAAAACTGCCAACGCTTCAGGAGTATTTAGATCATTATTTATTTTTTCAGAAAACTTCGTAAGATAACTATCAGCACTGGATCCTTTATCAAGTTCAGGGTGACTAGCACTCTTCATAATCTTCACAACTTGAATTAGTCGTTTTCTAGAATTTCTAGCCGCTTCAATCGCTTCCCAAGTAAAATTCAATTTTGATCGATAGTGAGATTGAAGAGCCAAGTATCTGAAATCAAGTGGAGAAAAACCTTTTTTTAGTAAATCTGATAGTTTATAGAAATTCCCCAAGCTCTTTGACATTTTTTTACCATCTACCAACAAATGCTCTCCATGAACCCACATTTTTGCAAATTCTTTTCCAGTTCTTGCCTCACTTTGTGCTATCTCGTTTTCATGATGAGGGAAGATGTTGTCAACTCCACCAGTATGGATGTCCAAAGTCTCACCAAGCTTGTCTTGAGACATAGTACTACACTCTATGTGCCAACCAGGTCTTCCTTTTCCAAGTTCTGTACCTGCCCTGAGCCATGTCGAAGGGTCCCAATAAATCTCACCATCCTCCTCATCCCAGGCTTTCCAAAGTGCAAAATCAGCTGGGTTTTCTTTGGTGTATTCATCCTGACTAACTCTTGCACCACTTTTCAAGTCTTCTATTTTTAGATGTGATAACTTTCCGTAATCTTTAAATTTCTTAATCGAATAGTATATACTGCCATCATCTCCTTTATAGGCAAAACCCTTATCCAAAAGATCTTTCACAAACAAAACCATCTTTGGAACATAATCGGTAGCTTTAGTTATAGTTTCAGCTTTTTTAATATTTAGCTTTTTAAGATCTGAAAAAAACGCATCTTCGTATTTTTTGGTCAATGTCTCAAAATCTGCTTTTTTGCCTTGACTTGATTTTATTGTTTTATCATCAACATCAGTGATATTCATCACATGATTTATTTTCAACTTATCAAACTCCATACCACGTCGAAGAATATCTTCAAAAACGTATGTTCGAAGATTGCCTATGTGAGCAAAATCATAGACAGTTGGTCCACAAGTGTAGAGCCGAACTTTTCCAACTTCGATCGGTTCCAATTCTTCAAGTTTTCGAGTTTTTGTATTGTATAGTTTCATAGCTTATTAGTGAAGTTTCCACCTTTTAGGTTACAGTATTTACTCTCAAAACACAACAAAAGCCGGCTTTGGGCCGGCTTGTGATGTTATTGGGCTGTATTCAGGACCTCCTCATCATCGAAATCCAGATCTGATAAGTCTTCTATTGGTGTATCTTCTTCGTCTTCAGAGTATTTCCCTTTTTTGTCTTTTTTGGTTCCGTCACTGGCATCCATTTTTATCATCTCGCTTTCACACTGTGGACAACCTGAACCTACAGGATCAATTGATGTTGTATGTCCACAGTCATCACATACCCATTCGTCTGGCATAACACCCTCACTTATTTAATTTTTATTTGTTAACCCTAAAATCTTTGTTAGGGCTAATTGAGATTTTATATCGCCATTTTTTCTATGTCAACTAAAAAATATATCTTCTCCTGGAGTAGATATATATTAGTTATACACAGCTTACATAGAAATCCAAATTTCGAATATCGAAATAATATACAATATCAAATCTCCAGTGCTTCTAGTCGTAGGCTAGCTGTATTTCCTTCTACCCTCTAAAGAACGCCTTAGGGTTACCTCATCAGCGTATTCTATATCTCCACCAACCGGTAATCCCCGAGCAATTCGTGTAATATTTACATTTATATTGTTTTTTGAGATCTCCTCTTTTATAAATGATGCTGTTGCCTCGCCTTCCAGATCCGGATTTGTCGCTAAGATTACTTCCAGTATTTTATTATTTTTCAATCTTTTAATAAGCTGATGAATCCGAAGTTGTTCTGGCCCTATTCCGTCGAGTGGCGAGATATGACCTCCTAAAACATGATAAACTCCGTCAAAAGCAGCAGATTTTTCCAATACAATTACGTCTAACGGCTCCTCCACAACAGCTATCAAATTTTTGTTTCGTTTTATGTCACTACAAACTCGGCAAACTTCCGTATCAGCGATGTTGAAGCACTTAGTGCAGTACATAATGTTTTCCATCAGGTTCGTTACAGCATCGCCAAACATCCGTACATCTTCTTTTGATTTTGTAAGTAAATAAAAAGTGAGCCGGGCTGCACTTTTTGGCCCAATCCCGGGAAGTTTAGAAAATTCGTCTATAAGGTTTTGAATGGATTTTGGAATCATACGAACGCTGATATTTCACACCCCAACCGGGTGGGGTTGCTCTTTTATACCCACAAAGGTTTACTTCTCTTCTAGATTCCTGCCTCCGCAGGAATGACAGATCTAATATTTTTGTTCTTTAGTTTATCAGTTCTTTAGTTTATCAGTTTTCTTCTCTGGATTTTCCCAGCTTGCATATTTGCATCCTGGATAACGCGAACATCCCCAAAACTTCTTGCCCTTCTTGGAATGACGTTCTATCACTTCGCCCTCACCACAATCTGGACATTTCATCCCAGTAGTATTTACTATTGATTGGGTATTTTTACACTTTGGGTAATTCTCACATGCCATGAACTTACCAAAACGTCCTTCCTTAAGAAGCATTTTATGTCCACACTTGTCACACTTCTCGCCCTCTGCCTCCTTTATGCTCTCCATCTCACCATCATTTCCAACAACTTCTAGGTCTTTGTCAGCTTTTTTATCCTCAATCGGATGAGAGTATTTGCAATCTGGATAGCCCGAACAAGCTTTAAACTTTCCAAAGCGACCAAATCGGATAACTAACGGTTTCTTACAATCTGGACACTTCTCGTTTGTCTTCTCATCTTTTGCATAATCATCTTTATCTACTTCTTTATTTTTCTCAGTAAGATTTTTAGCAAATGGGACATAGAATTCGTCTATTACTTTTTGCCACTCTTTCTTGCCATCGGCTATATCATCAAAATCATCCTCTATATGTGCAGTGAATTTATAATCAACCTCTTGATTAAAATGTTTTACAAGTAGCTCTGTTACGATCTCGCCTATCTCCTCCGGATGAAACCTTTTATCTTCGATCCGAACGTATCCTCTGTCCTGGATTGTTGACATAGTTGGAGCATAAGTTGACGGACGACCGATTCCCAGGCTCTCCAACTTCTTAACTAATGTCGCTTCAGTATAACGAGCAGGGGGTTCTGTGAATTTTTGAATTGTATTTAGATCATGATAGTCAAGTTTTTCATCTTTTTCTAATTCTGGAATAGTTGAGATCTTCTCTTCTTCTTCATCTCTTCCTTCGGTATATACCTTAATAAAGCCGTCAAATTTTAATGTTTCACCCTGTGCCAAGAAAACCAGTTTCTCTTTCACATCGGCCAAAACTCTTGCTTTCACTACTTCAAATATAGCTTCACGCATCTGTGATGCTATCGTTCTCTTCCAAATCAATTCATAAAGTTTCTGATTTCTTTCGTCTGAGACTGTCTTTCTATCCATATGAGTTGGTCGAATCGCTTCGTGAGCCTCTTGTGCTCGTTTTGTTTTGGTTGCATAGACTCTATCACTTTCTGGCAGATACTCTTTGCCATACTCACTTACGATTATCTTTTTTGCAGCCGCTTTGGCATCAGATGAAATATTAATCGAGTCAGTTCTCATATATGTAATGTGCCCAGCTTCGTATAGCTTTTGAGCGCCTATCATGGTTTGTTTTGCGCCGTAACCCATCTTTCTAGAAGCTTCCATCTGCAAGGTCGAAGTAGTGAAAGGAGCTGAAGGATACCTCTTTGAGTCTTTCACTTCGACATCTATCACTTTGTATTTGGCGCCCGTAAGTTGCTTTTTAAAACTTTCTGCCGACTTCTTGTTTTTAATATCCATCTTTTTTATCGGCTTGCCGTCTTCCTCTATAAGCTTTGCTTCGAACTTTATGTCATCGCCAATTTTACTTAAAATTACTGAGATTGCCCAAAATTCTTCGGGCTTAAATGCCTTTATCTCCTGTTCTCTCTCAACCACAAGTCTAACCGTTACTGACTGTACTCTTCCAGCACTAAGTCCACTTTTGACTTTTTTCCACAAAAAAGGAGAAAGTTTGTAACCGACAAGTCTATCCAGAACTCTCCTTGCCTGTTGAGCGTCAACCAAATTCATATCAATTTCGCGTGGATTTTTAACCGCTTTTGAAAGAGCACTTTTGGTAATCTCCGAAAAAGTAATCCTTTTGAATTTTGAATTTGATATTTGTTTGTCATTTGGGATTTGGGATTTGTCATTTCCCATGCTAAGAGCCTGTGCGACATGCCAAGAGATGGCTTCTCCTTCTCGGTCCAAGTCAGTCGCAAGGTATATATCTTTTGCATCTTTTCCTGCTTTTTTTATCGCTGCTATGGTTTTTTTAGATGCAGGAGGAATTTCGTACTCTGGTTCATAGTTGTTTTTGATATCTACTCCAAGCACCTTTTTTGGAAGATCTCGAACATGACCAAAAGAGGCCAAAACTTTAAAGTCTTTACCTAAGTATTTCTCTATAGTTTTTGCCTTTGCTGGCGACTCAACGATCACAAGATTCATCTTTTCTCCTCTGGTATTTATTTTTATTTTCTTAATAATCTTAAGATCTGTGCCCATCTGTGTAAAGGATCTGTGTTAGAATTTCCGCTTAAGGAGTTACAGCTTTCGCCTGTAACGCCCTCCACCAACATTCTCTAACATACCTTTCATCTCCAGGGTCGTCAAGAGTGAGCTTAACAAAACCACATTCATCCCACTCTCAGCTATTACATTATCTACTAACATCTCTTTTTCTCCAAATATCTTTAAGATCTTTGCTTCCTCTTTATTTTCAGGCAAGATCTCTTTTGCCCGCTCTACCGCTTGTTTACTCTCAATGTTTAGCTCTTTTAAAATATCTTCAGCTTCAGTTACAACTCTCGCACCTTTTTTGATAATCTCGTTGGTTCCTTTCGACGCTTCTGAATCAATGTTTCCTGGAACTGCAAAAACTTCTCTGTTGTAATCAAGTGCTGTGTAGGCGGTGATCAGTGCGCCAGATTTTTCTGCCGCTTCCGTAACCAATGTCCCCAGACTAAGCCCCGCAATAATACGGTTTCTTGCTGGAAAATGATGTTTAAGTGCCAAAATTGCTGGAGGATGTTCAGATATGATCGCTCCACCTCTATCAATTATGTCACGTGCAATCCCCATGTGCGCTGCCGGATAAACCATGTCCAGTCCACAGGCTAAAACTGCAACAGTCTTCCCATTTTCTTCAACAACTGCTTTATGAGCAATGCCATCTATACCAAGTGCCAAACCAGAAACTATGCAAAGTCCAGCTCTCGACAACTCTTTTGTAATCTTTCTGGTAACTCTAGCTCCATAATTTGTGAATTTTCTACTTCCGACAATCGCTAGTGATGGCAGTTTTAAGGTTTCAATGTTACCTTTAATATATAAAATTGCCGGAGCATCTGGGATCTCTTTTAAAAGCTTTGGGTAGGATTTATCGAATATTGTTGTATAACCAACGTTGTGCTTATCTAATTTAAGTATCTCTTCATCAATATCTACTTGCTCTCTGGCCTCAATAATTAGGTCGGCGATCTTTTCACCTAACTCTCTTTTCAACATTCCATATTCAATATTCCAAATACTATCAAATTTGTTGTCAAATTTGATTCCAATCTTTTTTATAGTCTGCGACCCAATTTTGTAATGACAATTCAAGGCATGAATGTATTTTGAATTCATATATACATTATACAATACAACGAATGGGTTGACTTTGTAGCGATAAAATGATAGTAATATACTATCGACATCGCTAACCCTAGAAAGGACTGACGACAATGCCAGATACCCCGTCCGATGTTTCGGTACCAACCCCACTTCAATTAGTACAAGTAGCAATGGAGGTGGTAAAGGAATTCGCCGATGGAATCGCAACGCTAGATGATTGGGCATATGACCAAAATGAACTCGCTCATACCGCCATCGATTTGCGTTGCATGGCTATGTTACGAGCTAGGGAGCACGGTTTTTCGCCCCTAGACCGCATTTCTGTTGGAGAGATGGCAACGTCTCTGTTCCGGCAGTGGGTGGGCCAGCTCGAAATGTGGGAAAAGCTTCAAAGAAGTCCTGAACCCCCCAATCCCCGGCTTGTATTCCCATGGAAGCTACCCGATGACACCGAACCCGAGTAGTCCATCAAGAACCCACGCACACTCGCGGCGACCCAAAAGGTCGTCGCTTTCTTTTTATTGAGAATATTTAGATCTAATAATTCAAATTACCTATTCTGAAACACAGAAAATTAGCCATTCGTATCAATACCTGATGTTTTTTGTGCGGTCGCACAAAAAACATCAGGTATTTTACACAACTCTTTAGCTATTTCCTGTATTCTGTATTCTACATTCTTTATTCTACATTCCATCTTCTATCTTCTAACTTGTCATTTTATCTACTGCTAATTTCAGCATTTTAGAATACAAAACCAAACCAACTTGTTCCATGGCGCCGTGTTGTTCTCGTCCAAGTATGTTGCCACCACCACGGATCTCCAAGTCCGAGATTGCGATATTCATTCCAGAACCAAGGTCTGTATGATCAACTAATGATCTCAATCTTGCATATGCAGTTTGTGTTAGTTCTTTATCTCTGTGAGTAAACAGGCAATAGGCTTGTTTGTTGCTACGTCCTATTCGACCGCGAATTTGATATAGCTGAGAAAGCCCAAATCTGTCTGACTCCTCTACAATTAGAGTATTTACATTGGCTAAGTCCAATCCGTTTTCAATTATTGTTGAACAAACCAAAACATCAATCTCTCTTGCTACAAAGTCTCGCATTCTATCAGAGAGTTGTCGCTCCGGCATCTGTCCATGAGCTGAAAAGATGCTCAATTTAGGAAAAAGTTTTCTAAGCTTTTTAACTCTTCCTTCTATATTTGCTACTTTGTTGTGTAAAAAATAAATTTGGCCACTTCTTGCAATCTCTCTTCTAGTATAATCTTTTACGATCTCATCAGAGAACAGATCAACCTTTGTATCGATGTTTCTTCTACCTAATGGTGCAGTATTTATTTGTGAGATGTCTCTGATTCCAGATAATGACATAAATAAAGTTCTTGGTATGGGAGTTGCAGTCAAAGTTAAAACATGAATACTTTCTCTTATTCCTTTAAGTTTTTCTTTTTGTTTAACTCCAAATTTTTGTTCTTCATCTAAAATAAGTAGGTCTAGATTTTTAAAATTTAAATCGTTTGAAAGAAGTCTATGGGTTCCAATTATAAAATCCACATTTCCACTTTCAATATCTTTTGCGGTTTGAAGTTGTTGCTCTTTAGATCGAAATCGAGACATCAGCCCAATTTTTATCGGAAGGTCCAAAAATCGTTTTTTCATAGTAGCAAAATGTTGCTCTGCTAAAATAGTGGTTGGACAGAGCAGGGCAACTTGAAAACCATTTGCCATTGCTTGGGTAGCAGTTCTTATAGCAACTTCAGTTTTTCCAAATCCGACATCACCACAAATCAGCCTATCCATTGGTCTTGATCGAGTTAAGTCATCATAAATTTCTTTCAGTGCTTCTTTTTGGTCATCAGTTTCTATAAATTCAAATGTTTTTATTATCTTATTCTTCCATCTGTTATCTAATTTATAAGAATTCTTTTTGTTGATTTCACGGGTCGCATAAATGCTAAGAAGTTCTCGCGCTAGTACAACCATGTTTTCATGTATTTTCTTTTTATTTCTTTTCCATGTTTGAGTCCCAAGTTTATTTAATTTCGGTCTTCTTTTACCAACTCCAATGTATGAGCTTATCTTATCTATCATTTTTATTGGCACAAACAGCGAATCATTATTTAGATACTCCAAATAAATATATACTTTATCCAGATTATTTACTTTTTTAAGTCCGATCCGAGAAAACATCCCGATGCCATGATCTTCATGAACTACGAAGTCTCCTGGATAAATCTTTTTGCCATCTATTCTTAAGACATTTGGTAAAATCTCAAATGTTGAATGCGAGATTTTAGAACCGATCTCTGAAATCTTTTCAACATTTATATCGAAGAAGTATATGATAATCGGTTCTGTTTTATTTACCGGATAGATCCGAACAACGTCACCAATTACATTAAACTCACCGGCGTATTTGAGATCTGGATTTTGGATTCGTTCATAACCGTTGTCAACCAAAAATGCAATCAACTCATTGATTGTAATTCTTTTTCCAACTTTTAACACTATCGAATTTGACATTTGAAATATACTTTATATATGATATAATAT
>SDBT01001407.1_pt1 | contig 42260 bp, 34 predicted proteins | sample 2277101 | NCBI WGS metagenome assembly SDBT01 (sample SAMN10404973, study PRJNA504765) | marine sediment metagenome | isolation source: marine sediment core GS10_PC15, 103 cmbsf | place: Arctic Ocean: Southern Knipovich Ridge | collected 2010 | reverse complement strand
AAGATGGATAAACTAGGAAAAGACGCATTTAATGCACTAAGAGAGCGTGGTTTCATCGAAGAGACCAATGGTGAGGACGGAGTTAAGAAGCTTCTCGCTCATCCGCCTGTAACAGTTTATGCAGGGTTTGATCCTTCTGCTGATAGTTTACATATCGGCAGTTTGATTATTGTTCGAGCCCTGCGCATTCTCCAACAACATGGTCATAAAGTGATTTTTTTGCTTGGTGGTGCTACTGGTCTTGTTGGAGATCCAACAGGCAAGACTACAGCTCGGAAGCGTCTTACACCTGAAGAGGTAAGATCAAATGCTCAACAGATTAGGGCGCAGATGGAAAAATTGGGTTTGTTGAAATTCAGTGGGGAAAACGCAGCCTTGATGGTTAACAACTATGACTGGCTGTCTAAGTTTTCTCTTCTAGAAGATTTTATGGTTGAGATCGCGAGACACTTCTCGGTTAATGAGATGGTTAAGCGAACAACTTTTGCTAAGAGACTCGAAGCAGAAGAAAACCTTTCTCTTCTTGAATTCCTCTATCCCATTCTTCAAGCCTGGGATTTTCTCTATCTTTTTGATAAGTATAATTGTTGTCTTCAGGTAGGCGGCAAGGATCAGTGGTCTAACATTCTTGAAGGTGTAAAGCTTATCAAACGGTTGCGTAAAAAACCGGCTTTTACCATCGTTCAACCCCTTCTTGAGACAAGCCAGGGACAGAAAATGGGTAAAACTGAAGAGGGTCCTCTTTGGTTAGATCCCAAGAAAACATCGCCCTTCAGGTTATTTCAAGAGATCGTAGGAACTCCTGACGAGTTGGTTTTTAAAATGTTCAAGATGTTTACTGATCTGCCGTTTGATGAGATTAGCAAACTTCATGACGATCTCAGCCCCCGAGAGCTCCAGGAAAGATTAGCATATGAGATGACTGTTGCACTTCACGGTAAGGATGAAGCAGACAAAGCCCAGCGGGATGCAGGGCGACTTTTTAGAGAGGGTAAGGGAGATACGGAATCAATCCCTATTGTTACAGTACCTAAGGGTACTTTGCTTGATGAAGTTCTTGTTGGTGCGAATATTATTAAGCCCAACACAAAAAGTGAAATACGAAGACGATGTAAAGGTGGAGCTATTCAGATAGGGGGCGAGAAAATCTCTGGTCCTAAAACTCCAATTACAGAGTCGTGTCGTATTAAGGCGGGCAAGAAGCTTTTTCTACAAGTGAACATCTCAGAAGGCTGATGGTATTTCGACATCAAGGAGTTGATTTGAATGCTAAGATTAAAGAATCAGGACGGCGATAAGCCGTCCGTTTTATTACCCCTCTTTTTGATTTGGGTATTGTGGGGGATAGTACCGGGTTGTGCTAAATTATCTGGCATACCTGGAGATCTATTAACACTTTGGGTTAATTGGATTGCAGTTTTTAGCCTATTGCTTATTATATTAGTTAATAAGCAGTGGGTTAGTTTAATTCAAGACACAGATCGTAATCCTCTTGGTATAAAGGATTATCTTAAAGTCTCAGCCTTGGGTTTCTTTTGGCCATTTTTGTATTCTCTTGCATTTTTTGGTGCGATATATGAAAAGGGTCCAGCGTTTACCACAATACTTGCTTATTCTTTTCCAATATTTGCTTTGCTTTCCCGATACATTATTTTTAAGAAAAAAATTGCTTCTAGGTATTATATAGGTATCTGTTTGGCAATAATCGGGGTAGGTGTGGGTGTATATTTGGGGAATGATAGCAGTATTACATTAATAATACCCGTTATTTGTATGGGTTTGTTCGCTGGGATGTCTCAAGGTGTCTACATAAGTATTACGAGTGAATGGCAGAAGTATAGCCCCTGGCTGATTACTCTTGGAATCTCTATAGTTACTGCGATTTATGCGACAATTTGGGTGAGTATATACGGTCATTTTTATATTCCAAGTCCCAAATCCATATTATTTGCAGCAATTATTGGGGTTTTAGGTAATGCGTTAGGCTTTTTGGTATATACCTATGGTAACCAGCTTGCAGATAAATCAGACAAAGAGCAGGGGGTTTGGTTAAGCGGGCTGTGTTTTATCTTAATTGCCCAGTTTATTTTCTCTATCATAGTGGGCACTGACAGTCTAAATCCCTACTACGGTATAAGCATAATTTTAATCACTGTTGGTCTGTTTATCAATGTAAATCACCGCAAATAATCAATTTATAATATCCCTCGATTAGAGGGATATTTTTATAATGAATTGTTCTGGATAAGGATTTATGTTGAAAGGTAAGATATAATTAAGAAGATTTATCCCGTTAGAGATAATCTAATTAATACGATATATAAACTACTATTAAACAAGATATAATGACTAATAAGTACACTATATTAATAATACGGAAGCGTTGGCGCTTCCTATCTCTAACGGGATGAAGATAACTTTTATTACAATTTTTCCGGACTTAATTAAAGACTTTTTTAAAGAAGGTTTATTAAATAAAGCTAAACGCACTAGAAAGGTTGTTGTTAATGTAATCAATCCTCGGGATTTTACTAAGGATAAGCATAAAACAGTTGATGATGCGGCTTATGGTGGGGGATTGGCAGGTCTAATTATGAAAATAGAACCTTTGGTTTTAGCTATTAAAAAAGCCGTGGGGAAGAAAAAACCTAAAAATACTTTAGTTGTTTTATTGGGACCTAGCAAGAAAATGTTTGATCAGAAAATGGCTGGCAAACTTTCTAAATATAAGCATATTGTTTTTGTGTGTGGCCGGTATGAAGGAGTAGATGCTAGAGTAGAAAAATATGTTGATATAAAATTGAGCTTAGGTGAATTTGTATTGATGGGCGGAGAGGTAGCGGCTTTAACTATGACAGAAGCGATTGTTAGGTTATTGCCTTCAGTAATTGGCAAAGAATCATCTTTATCGGATGAAAGTTATAGTTCTAAGTTTTATTTAGAATATCCACAATATACTCGTCCAGAAGAATTTGAAGGATTGAAGGTTCCCAAAGTATTGCTTTCTGGAAATCATAAGGAAATAGAAAAATGGCGCCAAAACCATTCCAATTAGTTAGTAAATTTAAGGCGGCAGGGGATCAACCAGGAGCTATCAAGAAATTAGTCAAAGGGTTAAAATCTGGCAATAAACACCAAACTTTATTGGGTGTGACAGGTTCTGGAAAGACTTTTACGATGGCTAAAATTGTCGAGAAAATAAATAAGCCAACTTTAGTTATTGCCCATAATAAAACTTTGGCCGCTCAATTGGCAGCGGAGTTTAGAGATTTATTTCCAAATAATGTAGTGCATTATTTTGTATCTGATTATGATTATTATCAGCCTGAAGCTTATATTCCTCAAACCGATACATATATTGCCAAAGATGCTGCTATCAATGAAGAGATAAGTAAATTACGTCATGCAGCTACTCAAGCACTTTTAACCAGGAAAGATGTTTTAATCGTAGCTTCCGTTTCTTGTATATATGGCCTTGGGTCGCCGGAAGATTATCAAAGTGTAGCTGTGATAATAGAAAAAGGTAGGACATTTAACCGATCACAGTTGTTAAAGAAGTTAATTGATATTCATTATAAAAGAAATGATATTGATTTTTCGCGTGGGACTTTTAGAGTTAGAGGAGATATGGTGGAGATTTTTCCTACCTATAGTGATGTAGCCCTGCGGATTGATTTTTTTGGAGATAAAGTAGAAAAAATTAGATCAGTAGATTATTTAACTGGTGAAATTTTAGCAGCAATTAATCAGGTAGAAATTTATCCTGCTAAACATTTTATTGCTCAAACTGAACGTGTAAATTCAGCTATTAAAGAAATTAAAAAAGAATTAACCCAAAGAGTAAAAAAATTAGAGAAAGCTGATAAATTAGTCGAAGCCCAGAGAATAGAACGACGAACTAATTATGATATAGAAATGCTTAAGGAGGTCGGTTATGTATCGGGCATAGAAAATTATTCTAGATATTTAAGCAATCGTGGAGCAGGAACAGGACCAGCTACATTATTAAATTATTTCCCCAAGGATTTTTTGATGTTTATTGATGAATCTCATATGACTGTCCCGCAAATAGGAGCAATGTATTTGGGTGATAAATCTAGAAAAAAAACTTTAATTGAGCATGGCTTTAGACTGCCTAGTGCTTTAGATAATCGCCCTTTGACTTTTGATGAATTTAAAAAACATATTCACAGAGTTATATATGTGTCAGCTACTCCTAGTGATTACGAATTAGAAATTAGTGATCAGATAGTGGAACAGCTAGTTCGTCCTACGGGATTATTAGATCCAGAGATTGAAGTTAGATCAACCCAAGGTCAAATAGATGATTTGATAAATGAAATTAATAAAAGAGTTAAAAAATCCCAAAGAGTTTTAATTACCACTTTAACTAAAAAAATGGCAGAAGATTTAACAGATTTCTTGGCAGAGAATGGGATTAAAGTGCAATATCTGCATTCGGATGTGAAGACCTTAGAACGGATTGAGATATTAAAAAGTCTGCGATTAGGTGAATATGATGTGATAGTGGGTATCAATCTTTTGCGTGAAGGCCTGGATTTGCCGGAAGTTTCCCTGGTAGCTATTTTAGGTGCTGATAAAGAAGGGTTTTTGCGTTCCAAGACTGCTTTAATTCAAACTTTTGGCAGAGCTTCCAGGCACTTAGAAGGAAAAGTATTGATGTATGCAGATAGAATTACGACTGCTATGAAAGAGGCAATGTCAGAATCTACTCGGCGCAGAGCGAAACAAATTAGTTATAACAAACAACATAAAATTACTCCACAATCTATCATTAAAAAGGTTAGTACTATAAAAATTGGACAAGAAAAAGATGATAAGCAAAAAGTTAGGCAGTATAAAACTAAGCTTGGAAAGTTTAAGAAGTCAGCTAATGAAGAAGAGCTAGAACTTTTAATCCAAGACTTAGAAAATCAAATGGATTTGGCTACCCAAAATTTAGAGTTTGAAAAAGCTGTCGAACTGCGAGACGAAATAGATTATTTAAAACAAAATCTGTAATTAATCATATGAAAAATAAACGGCTTATTGGATAAGCTGTTTAAAAGGTGTTAATTATTTTTTAGTTGTTTTTTTAGTGGTAGTAGGCTCTGATAAAATAGGCCATTCTTCAATAATCACATAAATAACAGCGGCTACTGGTACCGCCAGTAAAATTCCGATAATTCCCATTAGTTTAGCGCCTATCAGAATAATAATGATAATTGTTACTGGGTTGAGTCCAACTGCCTGCTGCATTATTTTAGGCACCAGCAGTTTATTTTCTAATTCCTGGACGAGGATATAGAAAACAGTAATAACCAGAGCCATGGTGGGAGAAATAGTAAAGGCTACCAGGATGGCTGGAATAGCAGCTATAATTGGACCAATAATTGGGATAATTTCTAAAACCCCAGCTAGTATGGCCAGTGTTAAAGCATAAGGCATTTTAAGTAATACCAATCCTATATAAACCACTATACCCACAGCTATAGCTAAAACTATTTGTCCCCGGAGCCAGCCTCCCAGTTTATAGCCAATTTTATTAGTAATAATGACGATTCGAGCTTTTTGTTTAATTGGCAAAAGGGAAAGAAAGAATTTTTTAATTCCATTTTGATCCAAGAGGAAATAAAGAGTAAGAATAAAAATCATCAAGAAAGCGGCCGCTCCATTGAAAAAGCCCATAGTGGTATTAAAGATATTGTTCACAAAACTGCCCAAGAAGTTAGACAGAGAATTAAGGCTAGCTTGGGAAGCATTGAGGAATCCATTGTGGCTCACATCTTGCAGACTGACTATGAAATTACTAAAAGTAGTAAAATAATTTGGTAAACTATCTGCCAATTGTCTTATTTGGGCGATCATCGGTGGCAGTATAAAATATACAATGCCTCCTAATAATCCTAGAACAAATAAATATATAAGAATTATAGAAATTGTTCGAGGCATACCGTGCTTGCTCCATTTATCTACAGTTGGAGATAGGGCGGCGGCAATTATAACAGAGACAAAAACTATAGCAACGATATCTTTAATAAAATATAAAAACCATATTGTCAGCAAGACAATAATTACTTTAATAACTGAAGAAGTAGATATCTCTATTAATTCTCTTTTTTTCATAGAGTGAGAGTTTGTTGAATAATTTGGTGAGTTTTACTTGTAAGATTAGCAAATCTAAATTCTAGTGGCGTGCCTATAGGTAAATTTTCTTTAGCAATTCTGAAACATAATTGGGGATAAGTAATAACTTCTGCATAGGATATATCTTTTTCAGGCTGGTATATATGATAGTTGATATTAACTTGAGTACCTCTGAGTCGAACATTGTCCAGGGTTATACCATATCCAGTGTTTGGTTGGGGAGTACTGGCAATACCTAATACAATGTGATCTGTGAACATATCAGCAGTTACATTTTGTTTAGTAGCTTTCTGAAATTCATCTGCAGTTAAAGCCAGCCATACTTCATCATTAGTCGTATCATTAATAATAGATGTATTGATTTCTAAAACTTGAGGATTGAGATTTATCCCACTATTAAAATTTTTAATATAGTTGCCAACTAATAAAACTACTGCCGCTAATGCCAAGACAATTAGAAGAGTTGGTATACTAAATAATGTTATAGTTTTTTTATTCACCCCCAAAAAATTTATTTCATAATTATTATACAGGATATTAATGGTTTTATTTAGATAATGGCAGATATTTTTGAGATTATTACTATTAATAAAGGTGATAGTTTATATCCTAAGGCGCTAGTTCAAATACCCGATGCCCCAGATCAAATTTTTGTGATGGGTAATCCTCATGTTTTAGATTCCTTAGCCTTGGCTATAGTTGGTACACGCAAACCGACTGATTATGGCATTCAAACTGCAGCTTATTTTACTAGAAGTCTAGCCAAAAATTTAACTATAATATCTGGATTGGCATATGGCATAGATACAGTAGCTTTAACAGAGGCTTTAATAACTGGCGGCTTGCCGCCGATTGCAGTTATTGGTTCAGGTTTAGATTCTGAAAGTTTTTATCCTAAAGTTAATTGGAATTTGGCAATTAAAATTGTTGAAGCTGGGGGAGCTGTTATTTCTGAATATCCACCTGGTACACCTCCACTTAAACATCACTTTCCAGCTCGCAATCGTATTATCGCTGGTTTAAGCAGGGGGGTGTTAGTTATAGAGGCTGGCCAGCACAGTGGAGCATTGATTACAGCTGATTTAGCGTTGGATTATAATCGAGAAGTTTTTGCTTTGGCTGGTAGTATTTTTGTGCCTCAAGCTAAGGGAGTAAATCAATTAATTAAAACTGGTGCTGGCATGGTTACATCTCCAGCTGATGTTTTGCGCGAGTTAAATATAGAGCCTCAGCAAATGCAATTATCCAGTGATGTATCAATAAAACCGGATTCACCATTGGAATCCCAAATTATTAATCTTATGGCTGACAAAACTTTATCAATAGATGACATTACTAAAAAGCTTCGGCTTGACAGTGCAGTAGTCAGTAGTACACTAACTTTGATGGAAGTTAAAGGAATGGTTAAATCTACTAAAACTGGTAAGTTTGTAAAATCCTATTAAATTATTTGATAGTGGCAACCAAAGGTTTTATGTTAGTTGTAGTTGAATCTCCCACTAAGGCTAAGACTATTGGCCGGATTTTAGGTAAAGACTATATCGTAGAAGCTTCTATGGGACATTTAAGAGATTTGCCAAAGGCTAGCTTGGGAGTGGATGTAGATAATAATTTTCAACCTCAGTATGTCATTCCCACTAAAAGTCGGAAAACTGTAACCAAATTAAAAAAACTAATAGCAGAGGCAGATGGCTTAATTTTGGCTACTGATGAAGATAGAGAAGGCGAAGCTATAGGCTGGCACATTACGCAGGTCCTGGACATTAAAGCAAAAGATGTTAAACGAATTGTTTTTCATGAGATTACAGATGAAGCTGTGAAAGATGCAATCAATCATCCTCGTGAGATTGATTTAAATTTGGTTACTGCTCAGCAAGCCAGAAGAGTATTAGATCGATTAGTAGGTTATAAGCTTTCTCCTTTGTTGTGGAAAAAGATATTTCGGGGTTTATCAGCCGGCCGGGTACAGTCAGTAGCCGTGCGATTGATTGTAGAACGCGAACGCGAACGCGAAAAATTTGTATCTAAGGAATATTGGAAGATAAAAGTTGTATATCGTGTTAATCAAAAAGAGTTTGCAGCGGATTTAATGGAAGTTAATGGCAAAAAAGTTGATATTTCTACTAAAAAGGATGCAGATCAAATTACGGCCGAATTAAAAAAGGATGATGCAATTATTTCTGAAATTAAAAATTATCAGAAATCTAAAAAACCTTCACCGCCTTTTACTACTTCAACTTTGCAGCAGCAGGCCGGTATCCGATTGGGCTTTAGTGTTAAAAAAACTATGACTATTGCTCAGCAGTTGTATGAAGGAATCAGTTTGGGGCAGGGTGGTCAAGTAGGATTGATTACTTATATGAGAACAGATTCCAATAATATAACACCTAAGGTGATTGATGAGATTAGAAATTGGGTTAAATTAAAATTTGGCAATGATTTTATTTCTCCTCAGCCACGGTTTTATAAAACTATAACAAAAAGAGCTCAAGAGGCTCATGAGGCTATTCGTTCTACATCTCCGGAACGTGATCCAGCATCGATTGCTGAGTTTTTATCGACAGATCAATTAAAACTCTATAAATTAATTTGGGAACGGGCTATAGCTTCACAGATGTCAGATGCTATTATTGATCGGGAAGATATTTATGTAACCTCTGGAGATAATAAGTTATTAATAGCTTCTGGTATTAATATAAGATTTAAAGGATTTTTGGTAGTAATGTCTAAAATCTCTCTATTAGAACAAAGTTTGCCTAAATTAGCTGTCCACGACAAATTAGATGTTCAACAAGTTGAATCTCAACAAAAATTTACTGAACCTTTGCCTAGATATACTGAACCCACTTTAGTAAAAACATTAGAGAAATTAGGTGTCGGCCGACCATCTACTTATGCTCCAACTATCACGACTATTACTACTCGAGGTTATGTTCGCAAAGAACAAAAACAATTAGTGCCTCAAGAAGTTGGTTTTTTGGTTAATGATTTTTTGGTTGAACATTTTCCAGAAATCGTAAATGCAGAATTTACTGCCCACATGGAAGATGATTTGGATAAAATTGCCGAGGGCAAAGAGCAATATATAGAAGTTTTGAGTAATTTTTATAAACCATTTGCTGATAAGTTAGCTCAAAAAGAAGAGAATGTGGCCAAAAAAAATCTGGATGAAGAAACTGATGAAGTTTGTGATAAGTGTGGCAAACCAATGGTGGTAAAGATGGGTCGGTTTGGCAAGTTTTTAGCTTGCAGTGGATTTCCTGAATGTAAAAACACTAAGAGTCTAAATGTAGACAGGACTCCAATAATGGATTGTCCAAAGTGTGCAAATGGCGAAGTAGTGGTTAAAAAAACTAAGCGAGGCAAGATGTTTTGGGGTTGCAATAAATATCCCAAATGCGATTTTGCCAGCTGGAACGAACCTTTGCCTGACAAATGTCCCACTTGTGGAGGATTAATGGTCATTTTAGGACGAGCTAAAATTCCAACTTGCAATGAGTGTGGATTTCAGGATAAAGAAATTAAAACTTAATCTAAACTCTTGAAAAGTATCCATATTTAAGGTATTATTTGGTTTATGAATAGGGTTAAAAATCAAGATATAAAAAAGTGGGCAGTGATTACCAAGTCTGTTTTATTTGGGCTATTATTACTATTTATAATTATGGCTTTTGTTAGTATGTCATTAGCAGCTGATCCAGTCGCAGGGCCTTCAACATTTCCTGCACTAGTTATGTATTTGCGTGCCGCAGTATCTTACCTTATCGGACTTCTAGCGGTGGTCATGGTAATTGTTGGTGGAGTTGTTTATGCCACATCAGAAGGTAGTCCTGACAGGATGAAAGAGGGGAGAGAATATATAATAGCAGCTATAGCTGGTGTATTATTGTATGCCTTTTCTAGTTATCTGCTAGGTCAAAATTTAGATATTTATGAAGGGATTATTTCTAAATTTTTCCCACCCACAACTTAATTTTTATTTATCGTAAAAATGTTCGATTATATAGAGGTCTATGGGGCCAGAGAACATAATCTTAAAAATGTTAATGTTAAATTGCCCCGTAATCGTTTTATAGTAATTACTGGTTTATCCGGATCAGGCAAAAGTTCTTTGGCTTTTGATACTATTTATGCTGAAGGTCAACGGCGGTATGTTGAATCTTTATCTGCTTATGCTAGGCAGTTTTTAGGGGTGATGGAAAAACCGGATGTAGAACGGATTGAGGGCTTGTCTCCAGCCATTTCTATTGATCAAAAATCATCATCTGCTAATCCTAGATCTACTGTGGGCACAATCACTGAAATATATGATTATCTTAGGCTTTTATATGCCAGAGTTGGAATACCTCATTGTCCTAAGTGCGGTCGGGTAGTGGAAAGACAGTCCATCGATCAAATAGTCGAGCAGGTGCAAAAATTAGATATTGTTCAATTTGCTGTTTTGGCTCCCTTGATTGTTGATAAAAAGGGTGAAGCCAAAGAAATTTTGACTAATACTAAAAAGGCTGGATTTTTGAGAGTGCGAGTAGATGGGATTATGCGCGATTTGGAAGAGCAGATAGATTTAGTCAAAACCAAAAAACACAATATAGACGTGGTAATAGATCGTCTGACGGAGAATGACATTAAAAATAATGGTCGCCACAGCCGCTTGTTTCAGTCTATAGAATCAGCTCTTGAGATTGGTAATGGAGCGGTGATTATTTGGAATATGGAAAAAGACAAGGAATGGTTTTTTTCTGAAAGTTTAGCTTGTCCTAAGTGTGATATTAGTATCCCTAGATTAGAACCCCGACATTTTTCTTTTAATAATCCGCATGGAGCTTGCAGTTATTGTACGGGATTGGGATACATCAAAGAAATTGATTCAGACTTATTAATTCCTAATAAAAAGCTCACTATTGCCGAGGGTGCTATTCGAGCGGGTGGTTTTAGTATGAGCAGCAATGGAGGGTGGATATATAGAATGCTAGGAGCGTTGGGTAAAAAATATGGATTTAATTTGAACCAACCCATAGAAAAAATTTCTAAGCGAGCTATGAAAGTCTTGTTGTATGGCACTGCTGATAAAGAAATTACGGTTAAACAGCGGACTGCTCGTGGACACATTAATGAATATAGAATTAAATTTGAAGGAGTTATCCCAAATTTGATGCGCCGTTACAGAGATACTGATTCTGATTTTGTGCGAGCAGAAATTGATAAAACTATGGTTGAGAAGGTTTGTAGCCAATGCGGGGGTGGACGGCTTAAGCCAGAATTTTCGGCTGTAACCGTAGGCAATAAGTCTATTATTGATGTAACTAATTTTTCGATTGAACAAACAGTCAAATTTTTTGATCAACTTAAACTTAATAAACAGGCTAGTTTAATTGCTCATCAGATATTAAAGGAAATAAATCAGCGAATTAGTTTTTTACAGAGAGTGGGATTAAGTTATTTAACCATTAGTCGTAGTGCCAATACTTTATCAGGTGGAGAAGCCCAGCGTATTCGGTTAGCTACTCAAATTGGCTCAGGACTTTCTGGAGTAATTTACATATTTGATGAGCCGTCTATCGGCTTACATCAGTACGACAATAGAAAATTGATTAAATCACTTAAAGAACTCAGAGATTTAGGTAATACAGTTATTGTAGTTGAACATGATGAAGAAACTATTTTAAGCGCGGATTATGTTGTAGATATGGGGCCAGGGGCAGGTGCTTTAGGCGGTAGAGTGGTAGCCGAGGGTACAGCCTTAGAAATTAAGAAAAATAAAAAATCTATTACTGGACAATATCTGTCTGGAGTTAAGAAAATAGAAGTTCCTGCTAAAAGAAGATCTGGCAGTGGCAAAAAAATAAGTATTAAAAAGGCTAGTGAATTTAATTTAAAAGACATTGATGTAGATATTCCATTAGGATTGTTTATCGGAGTTACTGGGCTATCTGGATCTGGTAAGTCAACTTTAATTAATGAAATCTTAGTTAAAAAACTTAGTAATGTTCTACATGGTGCTAAACGACAACCCGGCCAGCATCAAAGTATTAAGGGAATAGAACATGTAGATAAAATTATTAGTATTGATCAATCAGCAATCGGTCGCAGTCCTAGAAGCAATCCAGCTACTTATACAGGTGTTTTTACGGATATTCGTGAACTATTTTCTAAGTTGCCCGAAGCGCAAATTAGAGGATATACTTCCGGCAGATTTAGTTTTAATGTAAAAAGTGGCCGATGTGAAAACTGCCGCGGTGATGGGGTAATAAAGATAGAAATGCATTTTTTGCCTGATGTGTATGTGCCTTGCGAAGTGTGTCAGGGCAAGCGTTACAATAAAGAAGTTTTAGAAGTGCATTATAAAGGCAAAAGTATTTCAGATGTATTAGGAATGTCAGTAAATGAAGCTTTGGAATTATTTATTAACATTCCAGCCATTCAAAACAAATTGAAAACTTTACAAAAAGTTGGGTTGGGCTATGTTAAACTTGGTCAACCAGCCACCCAGTTATCCGGAGGAGAAGCTCAAAGGATTAAGTTAGCAGCAGAGCTGTCAAGACGGGCTACTGGCAAAACTTTATATGTATTAGATGAGCCAACTACTGGTTTACATTTTGATGATGTTAAACGACTGCTTTCGGTATTATCCCAATTAGTGGATAAGGGTAATACAGTTTTAGTAATTGAACATAATCTTGATGTTATTAAAATAGCCGATTGGGTAATTGATTTAGGACCAGAAGGAGGGGATAAAGGCGGCCGAGTTGTAGCTGTGGGTACACCAGAAGATGTGGCGAAGAATAAGAAGAGTTATACAGGGAGATATCTTAAGCGAATCTTAAAATAGAAAAGACCATAAGACATAACAAGCTGGTTGTTTGTCAAGGGGGATAAATTAAGTAACATTTTGTGGTTTATATGCATAAAAATAGCTCTAGGAGCTATATATTATTCATTGTTATAAACATATAACTATTGACATCATAGGGAATAATATGATATAATCAAACACATATGATATAAGTTTGTTATATAGGATGTTATGAATGATTATCACAATAATCAATCAGAATTAGATCAGGGCGACGAGTCGGTATTAGGTAAGGTGTTGGCGGAGACTCAATCTAAAGAAATTAGTGCTGTGCGTCCCTCTAAAATTGTGGCTAATGTGTTGAATCGACTTCGAGACAGAGGTCGTGATATTTTAATATCTAGATATGGGCTTGATTCAGCCAACACAGCTAAAGAAACTTTAGAAAGTATTGGTCAACGGTTTTCTATTACCAGAGAAAGAGTACGCCAAATTGAAAAAGCAGCTATCAAAAAAATAGGCAATAAATATACTGCCAACATTAAGCCTCTATGGAAAATGATAGATGAATATATGGTAGCACATGGTGACATTGCGAGCCTAGATCATCTAGTAAATTATTTAGGAATAGATAAAAATGGTGCGGAGTTAGAACAAAATGCTTTGCGTTTAGCTATGACAGCAAACTCTCAGCTTAAGGCTATTAAAAAGAAGAGTCTCTTTAAGGAAGGTTGGATTAAAGAAAGTGTAAATTTGGATAAATTGCTTGAAATTCAAAAAATGTTGATTCGTATTCTTGAGAAACAAACTGTTCCTATGGCTGAAGACAAACTGATTAATTCTTTAATTAAACAAGCAAAAGATATTGCTTCTGGTACAGTCAAGGGGGCTTTGAGGGTAAATAGTGGGTTGGGTATGGATAACAAGGGTCAATGGGGTCTGACAGCTTGGTCTATTATAGTTCCTCGTCGCATTCGAGATAAGGTATTTATCATTTTAGAAGAAGCGGCTAAGCCATTGCATTTTGAAGAAATTACTAAAAGAACCCAGGAAAAATTTGAGAGCAATAAACCAGTATTAAGTAGAACTGTCCACAATGAATTAATCGGCGACAAACGTTTTGTCTTAGTGGGTCGGGGTATTTATGCACTGAAAAGTTGGGGGTATGAACCAGGGGTGGTTTCAGATGTTATTAGAGATGTGCTTAAAAAAGCTGGAAAACCTTTACATGTTTCTGAGATTACCCAAGCAGTGCTGAAACGGCGCCAAGTAAGACGTAATACTATAGTTGCCAATTTACAAAATAAATCATTATTTAAAAAGACTACGAAGGCAACTTATACTCTATTTGATAATGCAGCTAATACTACTAACAGCGAAACGAAATGAAAATAGGGGTTATTAATTAATGCCTAATATGGTATGGATAGTGCCGCTAGAGAAATTATTTTATCTATAGTTCTAGTCGTAGGGTGGTCGGCCGTACTTGTTTTTTTAGTGGGTTGGTTTTATCGAGGCAAAATAAGCAGTTGGTTCAAGTCCCGCCGACTAAAATTACGACCAGTTGCCGATAATGAATCGGTATTACTGGCTATAGAAGTGCCAAAAGAGGATGAAAAAACTCCATTAGCTGCTGAAACCTTGTTTTCCAGCTTACATGGGATTGGTAATCAGCACTTGAGTTTCGAGATTGAAGCCACTGAAAAATCAATTCGTTTTTATGTTTGGGTGCCAAAAAATTTAAAGAGTTATGTTGAGGGGCAATTCTACGCTCAATATCCGGATATTAATGTGTTGGAAGCTAAGGATTATTCGATACCCCATGAAATCAAAGAGGATATATCGGTTGTATCTACGGAACTAGCCTTTAACAAAAAGGATTTTTATCCTATAAAAACTTTTTTAAATTTTACAGTTGATCCCTTGGCAGCTATTACTGGTACAATCAGCAAACTTGCACCAGATGAACGAATTTGGATTCAAATTTTAGTTAAACCTGAACCTGATAAATGGCGCGACAAAGCTATCAATTTTATTTCGGCAATCAAAGAAGGTCGATCTACTGAGTTAGGTAGTGCTTTAACTAAACAGTTAGTTGGTTTAGCTGGTGATGTAGTACGAACTGCAGTTCAGGGCGGGAGTGAAGACACAGTCAAAGAGGGAGTAAAATTGTCTCCTGGAACAGAGCAAGTATTAGCTGCTATTGAAGAAAAAAGCTCTGGATTAGGGTTTAGAACTAAAATTCGCCTGGTTGTTTTGGATAAAAACGAGACAACCGCCCGCCAAAGATTGCAATTAACTATGGGCGCTTTTAAACAATTTAATACTAATAATCTTAATTCTTTTGTAGCTGGACCACATACTAATAAACGAGATGAAATTTTATCTCAGTATCATAATAGAAAGTTTGGTCCGGGTGGTTTGATATTAAATGTAACAGAATTGGCGAGTGTTTATCATTTACCAAATAAAACTGTGGTAACACCAAATATCGTTTGGGCAGGATCAAAAAAGGGCGAGCCACCAGCTAATTTACCATTAGTGGATGATATACCAGCAGAGGAATTAACTGTGCTAGCTACAACTAATTTTAGAGGCAGTAATAAAAAGTTTGGGATTAAATTAAAAGATCGTCATAGACATATATATATTATTGGTAAGAGTGGTACTGGTAAGTCAACATTACTCGTAAATATGACCATAGATGATATTAGAGAGCATCGGGGAGTGGCAGTAATTGATCCACACGGAGATTATGTTGATGCAGTTTTAGATTATGTTCCTAATTATAGGGTTAATGACACAATTGTTTTTGATCCTGGAGATAGACAGCATCCCATAGCCATTAATATGCTGGAAGTAAAAGATCCTAAATATAAGGTAGTAGTAGCTTCTGGTGTAGTTGGGATTTTTAAAAAGATATTTGGTTATTCGTGGGGGCCACGTTTAGAATACTGGCTTAGTTCGGCCGTACTGGCCCTTTTGGATTATCCAGATGCTACTTTAATGATGATTCCTAGGATATTTACCGAGAAAGGATTTAGAGATAAGGTTATCGATAAAATTAAAGACCCGTTAATTAAGAACCGCTGGATTAATGAGTACAATAAACTGGATCAAAGACAGCAAAATGAAACCATTGCGCCAATTTTAAATAAAGTGGGGCAATTCTTATCTTCGCCGGTGATTCGTAATATTGTCGGCCAGCCAAAATCTACTATTGATTTTAGAAAGGTAATGGATAAAGGACAGGTTTTATTGGTTAAATTAGCCAAAGGCATGATTGGTGAAGACAATGCCGCACTTTTGGGTGCTATGATAATTACCCAAATTCAATTAGCTTCAATGACTAGGGCTGATGTTCCAGAAGATGAACGTAAAGATTTTTATTTGTATGTTGATGAGTTTCAGAATTTTGCTACTGAATCATTTCAAGCTATTTTGTCCGAATCACGCAAATATCATCTATCTTTAACTCTAGCTAATCAGTATATGGATCAATTAATACCAGAAGTTCGTGATGCTATATTTGGCAATGTTAATACTATTATTACTTTTCGGGTTGGTGGCAGTGATGCAGAGTCTTTAGAAAAGGAATTTGCACCAGTTTTTGATTCTAATGATTTAGTCAATTTGAGCATGTTTAATATCTATATTAAACTGTCAATTGATAATTTGACTACCAGTGCTTTTTCAGCTCAGACTTTGCCATCACCAATTGATAAAAATGATATCAAAGATAAGGTTATAAAAGCGTCACGCGAGCATTATGCTAAAGATGTTATGGTTGTCGAAGAAAAGATAACCAAGACTATAGAAGAAGCTATCATACCACCAACTAGGTCAACAAAGCCTCAGAAGTTTCAATCTTATTACAACAAAGACAGGGGAGCCAGACCGTCTTATAATCGACCAAAGAGCAATCTACCAGATCGACAGGTACCTTACCGTCCTGGGATGAAATTTGACAACCATCGTCCAAAATCTGAAGGAGTAAGTTCAACGGCCAATCAAACTAGTGAGAAGCCAGATCAGAAACCCAAAGAATCATTACTTAAAAAAGTTATTTCTGCTATTGAATCAAAAAAGCCTTGGGTACCGCCAACTGGCAAAAAGAAACAGAATTTAGTTTCAGATTTAGATAAAGATGAAAGTGATGTAGATAGGTTGCGGCGACAAAGGTCTAATGAATCAGGTGCCAAGAAAAATGAGTGGACATCGGCAGATTTGCAGGATGAAGAAAGTAATAAAGAAAAGTAGCTTGTTATAATAAATACAGGATGAATAAAGAGCAAGCTAAACAACGAATTGCTGAGTTAACTAAAGAGATTAATTATCATAATCGGCGGTATTATATATTAGACAAGCCGCTAATTTCTGATGCTCATTATGATATTTTGTATCGGGAATTAGTAAAATTAGAGAAACTATACCCTAAATTAATTTTGCCAGATTCTCCCACCAAAAGAGTAGGAGATAAAGTATCTGGTGATTTTAAAAAAATTACACATAGCAAAAGAAGGATGTCTTTGGAAGATGCTTTTTCTGTGACGGAATTAAAAGAATTTGAAAACAGAGCGAAAAAAATAACTAATAAGAATTTTAACTATGTATGTGAGCTTAAAATAGATGGTTTACAAATTGTTTTAACTTATAAAAAAGGCCTATTGGTAACAGCTGCTACCAGAGGAGATGGCAGAGTAGGAGAAGATGTAACCCATACTGTAAGAACAGTTAGGAATATTCCTATAAAACTCACCAAACCAGTTGATGTAGTGGTTTCTGGTGAGATTTATATTAGCAAGCAAGATTTTGTAAAGATAAATCGTGAGCAGATTAGTAAAGGAGAACCGATTTATGCTAATCCTCGCAATCTAGCAGCTGGAACGGTTAGACAATTAGATCCTAGGGTCGCATCTGCCAGAAATTTAAAGAGCTTTGTATATGATATCGAAGGCGATATTTTAACTGGAACACAGTTAGAAATATTCAAAGTTTTAACTGGATTGGGATTTTCTGTAAATTCTGATAATAAATTGTGTAAAAATTTAGATGAGGTTTTAGGATTTATTCGAAAATGGGATGGAAGCCAAGAGAAATTGCTATACGGAACGGATGGGGTGGTAATCAAAATTAATCAAATTGAAATAAGAGATATTTTAGGAGCTACAGCTAAATCGCCTAGATGGGCTGTGGCTTATAAATTCCCGGCCGAACAGAAAGAAACCAAAATTATAGATATAGAAGTGCAAGTCGGTAGACAAGGCACTTTAACACCAGTAGCTATTCTAAAACCAGTTAGATTAGCTGGTAGCACAGTTAGCCGAGCTACTTTACATAATGAAGATGAAATTAAAAGAAAAGATGTCAGGATTGGAGATACAGTTATAGTCCAAAAAGCAGGGGATGTTATCCCAGAAGTTGTGTCTGTTATAAAAGCTAAAAGATTAAAAGATAGTCAGTCATTTGCCATGCCATTAAACTGTTCGGTTTGTGGGGGTAAGATTATCAAAAAGCCAGGAGAAGTTGCTCATAGATGTTCAAATACTCGATGTTTTGTAGTGCAGTTGCGCAAGCTAGAGCATTTTGTTTCTCGGAAGGCTTTTAATATAGATGGATTAGGTAAAAAAATTGTTGAGCAATTATATAAAGAAGGATTGGTTAAAGACTATGCTGATTTCTTTACTTTAGAAGAAGGGGATGTGCAACCATTAGAAAGATTTGCTGAAAAAAGTGCAGTTAATCTAATTGAGGCAATCCAAAAATCTAAAACTGTAACTTTAGATAGATTTATCTATGCTTTGGGAATTTTGCATGTAGGCGATCAAACAGCCAGGGATATTATAAGGTTATTTAATACTTGGGATAAGTTTGCTAATGCCTCACAAGAAGAATTGGAAATTATTGAAGGAGTGGGTGAAAAAGTAGCTCAAAGCATTATTGATTTTTTGCATAACAAAGATAGTCAATTATTAATAAATAAATTATTTAAGAATGGGGTAAGCATTAGAAAATCTAAGTTGTCCATCTCTAATAAATTGGCTGGCAAAACTTTTGTAGTGACTGGTTCATTATCATCTATAAGTCGAGAGGAAGCTGAAGTTAAAATCAGATTATTGGGAGGCAAATCCAGTTCTTCGGTTTCTAAAAATACAGACTATGTAGTTGCAGGGGATAACCCAGGCAGTAAGTACGATAAAGCCAAACAATTGGGTGTAAAAATTATTACTGAATCCGAATTTAATAATTTGTTATAAATTGTGCAATTCCCCCCAGCTAAATAATCCTTTGTAGGACTGCTTTTTAAATTGACACCCAAATATAGTTGGAATATAATCCAAGTATCAACGGGGGCTCTGACGTCCTTTTATAAGGAGGTGAATAAAAGATGGGTTTAAGTCTTATGACTGCCCTGGAAATCTTTACCCATCCCAATGACCTATACCTTGGAGTGTTTCAACCAGAGGATTCAGAAAAATGGGGGATTATAATTGGTCGTGGTAAAGGCCATAATTACAAACCCCTACTTTCTAACGGGATAGACCGGAATCCTATTTTCGATGACCGTGATGCGGCCGTAGAAGATTTGATAAAGGTGTTATCTGACATAATAGAATCTTGCGGGCAGGAATTAGAGAATCCTGAAAAACTCCATAGCCAGATAGTCAATCCTGATAACGTCAAACAGGAAGATATGGTATGGGTTATCACGGAGTGGGACTTGGAAGAAATCCGAGAAAGATTCAAGACAGAAGATGTTATTGATACTTCCCAAAAGGGCTTAAGTCGCTTGGAGAATGTTGCAAGTAAATAACTTTTCTATTGCGCATGTCCTCATCTACACAACAGCCGGTGAAATCCCGGCTCTTTTAATACCCAAATCTAACCCTTATTCTCTAATATAAATTCTAACTTAATTAACTATGCTCCACCAATTTAAGAAGTTCTTTACTAGAGCTTGTTTTATGTTATATTAGAATATCTCTTTGACATTACAGATACAACAGAAAGGAGGTGCTTCCTATGGGAAGTATGCGTAAATTTGTGGAACTTCTTCCAGGTTTTTCGCCAGGTGTATTGGCATCAAAGGTTGAGCCGTCTGACCTATGGGAGTCCGGGATATTGTCACGGACGTTCAATAAAAAAGAAGCGGCTATGTTCCAAGATCCACCTCAAGCACATTTGGCCACATTTACTGTTCAGCTCCAACGCATAATAGCAGAGCTTACTATTGATGGTAGGTTGGAATATCTTCCGGAATGCCAAGTCCAACCTGGTGAGGATTTGTTAACAATGGAGCTCTGTGTGACAGGAACCAAAGAGTATCCGGCCAGAGAGCCTAATCAGTTGTTGCTCATCCAGGATCGTTCTTCCTTGGATGAATGGCTGGTGTGGTTTGCTGAAAATGGCATTCCCATGACTCACAAAGCATTGTTTGATGCTGACGACAAAGAAGCGCTTGTTCATTTGCAGCGGATTGCGGCTGAGCTTATAAAGAATGTCGAGCAGCTGAAGCCATTAATCGTTGCTGACAAAGAAGCCAGAGAAAAAACCTGGCGGGATAGAGCTGGCTGATAGAGAAGTTGTCCATTGTCCAACAAACAGACTGGGTAGTTTTACAACCGAGTCTGTTTTAATATCTAAATTTATAATTTAATTGATAGTGACTTTCCTTATCTAGAGGTGGGGTTTTAAGTTATAATAGCTGTGTTATGAAAATGCAAAAAGAAGTCATAGAACATATAGCTAAGTTAGCCAGAATTGAATTAACCCAAGAGGAAAAAGATTTGTATAGTAAACAACTATCAGATATTTTAGGCTATGTTAATGAATTGCAGAAATTAGATATATCAAATGTGGCTGATGTGGGTCAGATTACTGGGCTGGAAAATCAATTGGCTAAAGATAAAATAATTGAATGCGGGATATCCCAAGCAGATTTATTTAAGAATGCCCCAGATACAAAGGATGGGTATATTAAAGTTAAAAGTGTTTTAGGCAGAGAAACTTAATGAATATACAAGAAGCGAAAAAAATTGATTTAGGTAAATTTCTTGAGGTGGTCAATAAGGCTAGTAAAGAATTTAATATATTATTATCTATTGCCAACAAGCCTCCTGCAAAAACTGATAGTGGAAAACTAGCTGTACCATGTTTTATTAAAGATAATATCGTGACAGTTGATTATCCAACTACCTGTGCCTCAAAGATGCTAGAGCATTTTACATCTCCGTACGATGCAACTGTAATTACTAAATTAAAACAAGCTGGTTATTGGATAGCAGGCAAAGCCAATTTAGATGAATTTGCTATGGGTTCCAGTACAGAAAATTCAGCTTTTGGTGCTACTAAAAATCCACTAGATCCCAGCCGAGTGCCTGGGGGCAGTTCTGGTGGCTCTGCAGCAGCAGTGGCAACTGGCATTACTCCTTTTAGCTTGGGAAGTGATACTGGTGGCTCTATTCGCCAACCAGCGGCTTTTTGCGGCGTAGTAGGACTTAAACCAACATATGGTCGGGTTAGTCGTTGGGGATTAGTGGCTATGGCCAGTTCTTTAGACCAGATCGGACCCATTGCTAATAATGTGGCTGATTGTGCCGAAATTTTAGGAATAATTGCAGGGAAAGATTCTAAAGACGCTACATCTTTAGATGCTCCGGTGCCGGATTATACTGCTGAAATCAAAAAGGATATTAAAGGGATAAAAATTGGAGTACCCAAAGAATTATTTGGAGAAGGGGTTGATCCTGATATAGAAAAGAAAGTTAAACAAGCGCTGAGTAAGTTAGAAAAAATGGGTGCTCAGTTAATTGAAGTTAGCTTGCCTAATATATCTTACGCTTTGGCTACTTATTATATTATTCAGCCTGCTGAAGTATCAGCTAACTTAGCTCGTTACGATGGTGTAAAATATGGATTGTCTGCAGGGGGTGATGAGAAAATAGAAACTATTGAGGAGATGTATCGTCAAACTAGGGCAGGTGGATTCGGAAATGAAGTTAAAAGACGCATTATGCTAGGCACTTATGCTACCTCAGCTGGTTTTAGAGATGCATATTATGATAGAGCTCGTAAAGTAGCTATGCTGATTAAACAAGATTTTGATAGAGCGTTTAAAGAAGTTGATGTGCTGGTTTCGCCAACTACTCCAACTATCGCTTTTAAATTAGGAGAAAAGATTAACGATCCATTAAGTATGTATAAGGCTGATTTGTTAACCGCGCCAGCTAACATCGCTGGTATTCCAGCCATATCAGTGCCATGTGGATTGTCTGAAGGTATGCCGGTGGGATTACAGATTATGGGGCCTCAGTTAGGTGAAAGTATAGTAATGCAAGTAGCACATAATTATGAGCAAAGTGTGGATTGGAGGCAAGAATAATGTGGTGGGGCATATTACTAGTTTTGGCTTTAGGTATATTGATGTTTTGGTTAACCACTTTAAAAAGAAATTTAACTAAAGCAGATAGAAAAATAGTAAGTAAACAATGGGATATGGTAGAAAAATTGTTTATCCAAAAAAGATTTAAAGAATCTATTTTAGAGGCAGATAAAACTTTCGATTTTGTTTTAAAAAGAATGAATATAAAGGGTGTTACTATGGGCGAAAGATTAAAAAACACTAAGTCATTTTTAATTAATTATCATGATGTCTGGGAAGCACATAAAATTAGAAATAAATTTGTCCACGAAGTAAATTATCAAATAGAAGAAAGAAAGGCGCAGGAAGTCATTAGAGTTTTTAGAAGAGCTATTAAAAGTCTTAAAGTTTTATAGATGAAATATATTCCGACAATTGGTTTAGAGATCCATGCCCAATTGGCAACTAAAACTAAAATGTTTTGCCGTTGTGACAATGATGCTCAAGGAAAAGAACCCAATACAGTAGTTTGCCCTTTGTGTATGGGATTTCCGGGCACTTTGCCAGTAACTAACGAAACTGCTATAGAATGGGGAGTAAAAACTGCATTAGCTTTAGGCTGTAAGATTAATAAATTTCAACGGTTTGACCGAAAAAATTATTTTTATCCGGATTTGCCGAAAGGTTATCAAATATCTCAATTCTTTTTTCCAGTAGGTGAACATGGCAGTGTTGAAGTGGATTATTTAGCTCAGGACAGAAAGACTAAAAAAGAATTTGCTGTTGGCATTACCCGACTTCATTTAGAAGAAGATGCCGGGAAGTTAATCCATACTAAAGGTAGCACATTGGTTGATTTTAATCGTTGTGGTACGCCCTTGGCAGAAATTGTGACAGAGCCAGATATAGAATCGCCAGAAGAAGCCAGAGCTTTTATGCAGGAACTACAAAGAATTGTGCGAGGCTTGGGAGTGTCGCATGCTGACATGGAGAAAGGTCAAATGAGAGTAGATGCTAATGTTTCTATTAGGCCAGAAGGCCAAAAGGAGCTTGGCACTAAAGTAGAAATTAAAAACATGAACTCTTTTAAATTTATGGAGCAAGCTCTGAAATTTGAGATTGAACGGCAAAAGAAAATTCTAGACGATGGCGGAAAGGTTGATCAAGAAACTAGAGGTTGGGATGAAAAATCTGGCACAACTATTTCCCAGAGAGGCAAAGAAGGGTCTATCGATTATCGTTATTTCCCAGAACCAGATTTGCCACCGATAGTGCTTGTTGATAAACAAATTAAAGATTGGCAAAAAGATTTGCCAGAATTGCCTAGCGATTTGCGTAAAAAGGCCGAAAGTTTTGGTTTGCCTTACAATCGAGTAATTGAGTTACAAGATACAGGGAAATTAAGAGATTTTATAAATATTATGAAGAGTAATAAAGATTTAGCAAAAAAACCGCTGTTGATAGCTAACTATCCAGGAGATTTTGTGGATTTTTATAGATGGGCGATTAAAGAAAACCCACCTAATATAGTTTTACGAACAGTATATAAGGCTATGCTAGTTGGACTTTCTTTAGATAATGCTAAAAAGGGAATTAAAGTTATGGATGAAGCTGAGATAGAGAAGGTGGTAGTCAAAGTGTTAAAAGACAATCCGAAAGTTGTAGAACAGTTCAAGGCGGGGGAGAGTAAGGTGTTAGGTTTTTTGACTGGTCAGGTTATGGCTAAAACTAAAGGTGAAGCAGAACCAGCTCTAGTCCAGCAAATTTTGCAAAAGTTATTGACAAAATAAATAAAGTATGGTATAATGAAAGAAAGGGGTGGATTGACATCCTAAAGAAAGGATAATAAAATTAGATTACTAATTTAAAGAAAAGTGGCTCTAGAATTAGAAAACAATTCATTAAAAGAAGATAAATTTAATCAGGAGGCTAGACCTGAATCTTTAGGTAGTATTTCTGGAGGCGGGGAGACGGAAAGACCACAGGAAAGTTCTGATGTTACTGAAATTCCGAGAGATGTCCTGGGTGTTGATGTGGAAACTGTATCACCAAAACCAACTGGGATAGATAAACTGAGTCCTGCCCAAGAGGAAATTTTAGCAAAAAGAAAAGAAAAAATAAGTGCGGTTATAAAACGAAAACGTCAACAGCAATATCCAGATACAGTAAAAATGGTTGAATTTATAGAAGGTGTAGAAGCAGCTTCGTCAGGGGGTGCTAAATCTGCCGCATTCTATGCGAGTGTGTCAGATCAAGTAAGGGGATTAGAAAAGTCAAACTAAATATAAATTTTTTTTAAAATAAAAATAAAATGCTTTGGGCAATAATTATAACTAGTGCTGTTATATTGCTCGCGGGTGGCGGGTATCTTTTTTATATGACTTGGCGCAAAAAGAATTTATATCGCCAAGCTGGATCAGCCGCTAATAGAAAATTATTTTTAATTACTTTGCCAAAAGAACTTAAAGAAGAAGATAAGAATAAAGAAATTAAAGATATTATTGCTCCAGCAGAAATACTCTTACGCAATTTGCATATTATTAAAGGTGATTTAAAGGGAGAACATTTTACTTTAGAGATTATAGCTAAAGATGGTTTGGTTGGCTTTTATGTTAGCGTCCCATCTAAACTTGCTAGTTTATTAGAGAAACAAATAACCGCTCAATATCCAGATGCAGTTATAGAAGAGGTAGAAAGCCCTAATATCTTTCCCAAAGAAGGCCAAGTGGCCGCGGCGCAGTTAAAGCTTAAAAAAGAATCAGCTTATCCAATTTTAACTTATCAGAATTTTGAAAATGAGGCACTTAATGCCTTAACCAATGCCTTAAGCAAATTAAACGAGGCTAGTGAAGGTGCGGCCATTCAAGTTTTAATCAGGCCAGTAGGGGATAGCTGGCAAAAAAGAGGTCGGGCTATGACTAGTTCTATGCAGCAGGGTAAATCAAAAGGTTCTATTACGGAAGGGGTAATTAAGGGATTGGGAGAGATAGTATCTATATCAACTGATAAAAAGGACGATCAAAGAGATGAGGCTAAAAGATTAACTCCAGCCGAAGAAAAAATTATTGAGGCCATTGGCCATAAGTCTACAAAGGCTGGTTTTGAAGTTTTGGTACGCACAGTGGTGGCTTCAGCTACTAAAGAAGAGGCCCAAATCCATTTGAACAATATTTTAAGTAGTTTTAATCAATATTCCAGTACACAGCTTAATCGATTTGTTTTGGATAAACTCTCGGAGCATAAAATTATTTCCCAATATATTTTTAGATTGTTTAGTTTCGGTAGGCCATTTGTTTTAAATACTGAAGAAGTAGCAACCTTGTGGCATTTACCAAATGCTCATTTAGACACCCCAAGTATTAGATGGCTTCGAGCTAAAAGATTTCCACCACCTGATAATTTGCCCAAAGAAGGAGTAATATTGGGCAAAGCTGTATATCGCGGTCAAGAGAATGTAGTTCGTATTAAAGATAATGATCGGAGAAAGCATATCTATTCCATCGGTAAAACTGGTACTGGTAAAACTACTTGGATGCAGAATATGGCTTTGCAGGATATTTTAGCGGGTAAGGGAGTCTGTGTTATTGATCCGCATGGAGATATGATTGATTGGATTTTAGAGCGTATTCCTAAGGAAAGAATTGATGATGTCATTCATTTTTATCCACCCGATACTGATAGGCCATTGGGGTTAAATATGCTGGATGCTAAGACACCTGCCCAAAAAGATATGGCAGTGGCAGAGTTGATTTCTATATTTTACAAACTATTTGATCCAACTGGCGCTGGTCAGATGATTGGTCCAATGTTTGAGCATTATATGCGTAACGCTATGCTGGCATTATTAGCCGATGATGAATCAGGTGCGACCTTAGTGGAGATTCCCAGAATGTTCACTGATAAAAAGTTTAGGGATTACAAGTTATCCAAAGTAACTGATCCGGCAGTGCGCCAATTTTGGATTCAGGAATATGCTCAATCCCAGCGTGGTCAGCAGTCTGCCGATATGCTCTCATATGTAATCAGTAAAATCGGTCGCTTTTTAAGTAATGAAATGATGCGTAATATTATAGGTCAAAAGAATTCATCTTTTGATTTGCGCCAGGTAATGGATAATAAAAAGATTTTATTAGTTAACTTAGCTAAAGGCTTAACTGGTGAGATTAATAGCAATCTACTGGGCTTTATTTTAGTGTCCAAGATTCAAATGGCAGTATTGTCTCGAGCTGATATTCCCGAAGATCAGCGCCAAGATTTTTATCTCTACATCGATGAGTTTCAAAATGTTACCACTAGTTCCATTGCCACCATTTTATCGGAAGCTCGCAAATATCGCCTTAATTTAACAATGGCTCATCAATTTATAGCTCAGTTAGAAGAAAATATTAAAGATGCTGTTCTAGGAAATGTGGGTACTATGGTAAGTTTTAGAATTGGAGCGCCTGATACTGAAATAATTGGTCCGGAGTTTCAACCTCAAGTTAGCAATAATGATTTAATTAATATCGCCAATAGAAATGCTTATATTAAATTAATGATTGATGGGGCAGCCAGTAAGCCGTTTAATATTGCTACTTTACCTCCCATGGGTGATCCAAATCCTAAGATAGCAGGAGCTTTAAAGAAATTGTCCAGGCTAAAATATGGTCGGGACAAGAGAATAGTAGATATGGAAATTAGAGAACGAGCCAAATTTACAACTGATTTGCCACCAGAAATTGAGGACCCGCTTTCTAGTTCCCCATCAAGTTAAACCATAGGTAGGGTAGGGGGTTGTCAAAAATCTCTTAATAATTTAAAATGTATAGTCTAGGAGCATAAAAATTTAAAAATAAACCAGATGAGCAAAAACAAACAGCTAGAAAAAATCCAAGCTTTAGTAGAAACCGCTTCTGCTAATATCGCTACTGCTAAGCAATTATTAGCAGATATGTTAGGTTCTAGTTTTAGTTCATTAAATTATCAGAGCAAAGCTGGAAGTTTGAGTGGTGGTGACAGCAAAATTATCGAAGGTGTATTTGATGGACAGTATATGATTGATAAAGAGGGTAAAAAATACCCTGTGCCAGCTAATTATGCCAGTAAATCTAAATTAGTGGCCGGGGATGTGCTTAAATTAACTATATCAGATGACGGATCATTTATTTATAAGCAAATTGGTCCAGTAGCCAGAAAAAAGGTTATTGGCACTTTAGTCCAGGATGGTGATATTTATACGGTAGTAGCTGGCGGTAAATCATATAAAGTGCTATTGGCTTCTGTAACATACTTTAAAATCACGCCCGGTGACGAATTAACGATTTTAATACCAGAAAAGGGTGAAAGTGACTGGGCTACCATAGAAAGTGCTATAATCGGTCCTGAAACTAGTGAGTCTAGAGAACCTGACGAGGATAAAGAGGTTCCAGAAGAAAAATAATCAATCTGTTCCTTAACAATCAAACCAAATCGGAGGCGGATAGTATGTCCTGGATAGCATTGATCCTAGCATTAGCTGGAGCATACTTAGTTACTCAGAAAAGCCGCAAGCTGCATTTGGTAGCGTTCATTATGTGGACGTTTTCGAATGCGTACTGGGCTATTTATAACTGGGGAGACTGGGCTCTATGTATTCAGTTCACAATTTTCTTTGGACTAGCTTTGCTGGGCATTAAGAACAATTGGGAGTACAGAAGTGAAGGTTATAGAAACACCGTATAAAGCGGTGTTTTTCTTTTACCCAGATAGTATGTCGCACAAGATACATTGTGCGACGTTGTATATTTATGTTCTATGCCACTCCCCTAGAGTCTCTAAAGGAGCTGATTTTCTTCTGTTACCAGATGAAGTTTGGTTGGAGATGGGGATCTTGAGAGCCTTCGTAAAAACGATTAGCATCTGCATCTGGTATCACTACCCTACTCCAATCTTCATTCATTAAAGTTAGTGGGTTTATAGCTGTTTTATAGCCGTCTTCAATTTTATCTACCTGAAAGTGAAGATGAGGATTAGTTGTTCCAGTATTACCTAAACGGCCTATTAAATCACCTATTTGAACTATGTCCCCTACTTTGACTGAAATATCTAAGAGATGTCCATAGGTTATTGAATAATTATTTCCAGCATCAATTTCTACAGTTTTGCCAATCTTATCTCCTGTAAAAATTACCCTACCATCACTAGCAGAGGTAATTTCAAGGTCAACTCGGCCAGCAAAATCTATACCATTGTGCCGATTATCCCATTGGGGATATTCAATATTATATGGCTTAGTAATGGCTTCTATAGAACCAAACCAGCCATATACAAACCAGGTGTCTTGAGGGTTAGTAGAAATAAATTTACCATCTTTAACAGCAAATTTTATAGCACTATCCCCCACTTCCCAGATAATGCCAGGTGTATTGAAATCTGCACTAGTCCAATTGGATTCAATATTAAAAGGCAAAGATAGGTTGGGAAGTTGAAGTTCTTCCTGGCCATAAATTTTTAAAGGCGTTAGGTTGCTGTTATCCATTTCTCCTAAAACAGCCTCATTAGCCAATGAAGTTTGATGTGCTGAAATATCTTTATTGATACTGCTATCAGTAGTTAAATTGGTAGGTAAAAGCACAACCCCTAAAATCATCAGAGTTGTAGATAATTTTATTCGCATAACAAATTACTATATCAAGTTTAATTTGGCTTGGCTAGATTTACTTAATGAGCTTAATAATTTTTTTGATGCCTGCAATCCAATTATTTCCCACTGCAGTTAAAGGTAATTTGATTGTATTATCAATGATTTGAACTCCAGCATTGTGCAGTGCTTTAAGTACATTTTTATCTTTTAATGCTGAGGTAAGAGTGATATTAATAATATATTCTGGAGTTTTGCTACCCGAAGGAGCTATGTTATGAGTAATAACAGAAGTGATTTTTTGAGTTTCCAATGCTGCTAATTTAAGTTTGAGTAAGTCGAATAAATTAATTACTTCCTTAGGTAGCTCCCCAAATTTTTCAAAAAGTTCTGACTGAGCTTCTTTTAATTCATTTTGACTTTCTATAAGCACCAACTGTTGATATGTTTTGATTCTTTGAGCCTCATTATCTATATAACGATTTGGTAAGTAAGCAGATATTGGCAGGTCAACCGTGATGGTGTCTACTTGTGGCTTATAACCAGTTTTAAGCTTCTCTATAGCTCGGTTAAGTAATTTTGTATATAAAGTTAATCCAACTGCGCTTATATGTCCATGTTGTTTTTTTGATAGCACGCCGCCGGCTCCGCGGATCTGCAAGTCACGTAGGGCAATTTGATAGCCACTACCCAGCTCTGTGTGGCCAGCAATGGTTTTGAGTCTTTCTAAAGCCTTTCCGGCCAGCTTCCCGGCGTGGTAGTAGAAATAAGCATGGGCCTGAACTTTCCCACGACCAATCCGACCTCTTAATTGATGAAGTTGGGATAAACCAAAATTGCCGGCATTATCTATTATTAAAGTATTAACATTAGGATTATCTAGGCCATTTTCAATAATTGTGCTGGCTACTAAGCAGTCATATTTGCCATTGCGGAAATCTTCCATAATTTTGGCTAACAAACGTTCTGGCATTTGCCCATGAGCATAGACAAAACGAACCTCGGGCAGTATTTCTTCAAGTTTATTGGTCATGCTGGCAATAGTGGCAACTCGATTATGTACAAAATATATTTGCCCACCCCTTTTGATTTCGTTGAGTATAGAGTCTTGAACTGATCCCATATTAAAGGGTGCTACGGTAGTTTGAATTGGTAATCGATTAATTGGAGGTGTTTCTATGACACTAATGTCTCTAATTCCCGATAGTGCTAAATTAAGGGTTCTGGGTATTGGAGTAGCGGTTAAACTAAGGACATCCACTTCAGATCGTAATAATTTAAGTTTTTCTTTATGACTCACTCCAAATCGTTGTTCTTCATCGATAATTATCAAGCCCAAATTAGCAAAGCGAATATCTTTAGAAAGTAATCTATGGGTGCCGATTACCACATCTACTTCTCTAGTTTTTAGGCTGGCAACAATTCTTTTTTGTTCGACCGGTGATCGAAATCGACTTAAAGCGGCAACCTGCACCCCAAATGGGCTTAAGCGTTCAGTGAAAGTTTCAAGGTGTTGCTCGGTAAGAATGGTAGTCGGGACCAAAATTGCTACCTGAAACCCAGAAGTTACAGCTTTAAAAGTAGCCCTAATAGCTACTTCAGTCTTTCCGAAACCCACGTCAGCAACTAATAGGCGGTCCATGGGTTTAGGTTTTTCCATGTCATTTAAAATATCTTGAATTACCTGTTCTTGATCGGGTGTTTCTTGATGAATGAACGAATCTGATAGTGCTTGTTCCCAAAAACCTGCACTATCAAAAGATATTCCTTCTTTTAATGCTCGTTTGGCATATAGATCTAACAAATCTTTAGCAAATTCTTGGGATTCTTTTTTAATTTTACCAACCATTCGTTTCCAGTTTTGTGAACTAAGCTTAGATAAGGTTGGTTTACCGCCATCGACTGATATATATTTACTAAGTTTATCTATTTGTTCTACTGGTACATAAATTCTATCTGATCCGGCGTATTTAATAATCAGATATTCCCGACTGATATTATTGATGGTCATAGTATCAATATCTATCAATTGTCCAATACCATGATCAGTGTGAACTACATAATCACCTTTGACAATTTGAGACAAGAAAGCTAATTGTCGTCGCTGAGGAGTTTTGCTATCCGCCTGGGATTTTTCAATAATGGGTGAAAAGATTTCTGTATCAGTTAATAAAATCTTTTTAAGAGATGGGTTCATAAATCCTTCAACTGATCCAATGTTAGTCAACACAACTTTATCCGTCAGGTCTCGACCAAAATTAATCTTATGTTCTTTTAAGATTGGCAAGATGTGCTCCTCTTTATTGGTATTTATAATTATTTGCCAGCTGTTTTTAGTATATTTTTTAATTTCTTGCGCCAATCTGTTTAAATCATTAGCAAATAATGGGGCTTGAGCAAAATCAAATCGAATTAAACCTTCTTCAGTAGTAGGGATATTAATAAAATGCCAAGCAGAAAGATTGTCTAATTGCTTGCTAACTGTGGTGAGAATACCATTGTCTTGCTGATGACCACCTTGATATAATTCATATAAAAGTTGAAATAGTTCATCAGCTTGATTAAATATGACAATGAATTCTTTGGGCTTATTTTCTATAATATCCAGTAAGTAACTGCTGATTTTTTCGTTTTTTATAGCTGGGACATCAATAACAGTATGTTGTCTAATAATTTTATTGCTTACTGGATCGAACTCGTTAATGTCAATTATAGTGTCGTCGTCGAATTTCAAACGGTATGGATGAGCATTATTAAGCGGAAAAATATCTAAAATTCCACTATGCATAGCCACCTCGCCATTTTGAAACACTTTGCCCTGACGCTCATATCCCATAGATATTAACCAAGCTACAGTTTTGTCAGGCTGAAAATTTTTGCCTATTTTAAAATTGATGCCCATAGTGGGAATGGTCAAAGGCTCAATCAAAGCATTTATGGGAAATATAAATATTCCAGAATCATTTTGTTTCAGTGCTTGAGTAGTAGTTGATCTGATTTGGAAATTATTTATATATTCTTTGCGGTTTATTTTTTCTGATTTTAAATCTGGGTATATATAGACTGGGACATTGGATGTTTTTTGCAGTATTTTGGCTAGATTGACCTGCCAACTATCGTTTTTGACAATGTAAATTAATTTTTTCTTATGTTCTTTAGCAGTCTGTGCCAGCAAGAGTAATTTTCCTGTATTGTTAAGACCAGTAATATAGGTTTTACCGTTAGAAATATTTTTTTTAAGTAATTTATAAGAAGCCAGAGAACTAAATTTTGTCTCCAACATCGAAAAGATTGTTTCTACCAACTCTTGACCATTAGATTAATATGTGTTATAATGAAAAGAATACCTTAATAATTAAAATGGGTTAACTCCGTATTGGTTCTATATTCGCAAGACTGTAAGTTGGGAGTAGCTTGCCTAGCAAGCCATTGTCCTACCCTCCTTGGGCAAAGCTTGCGGGCAAGGTTCTCCCTGCTTATTCCTGGATACCCCAATCCAACAAGTTCACTTGGGATTTGGCAAAAAAGCCTTTTGGCTCGGTATCTATGTAATCTTGGGGAGAAAGGGGTTAGAGGGGGCAATTAGTTTTTTAGCTCTGATAGCAACATTTCAATCCTACCAGAAAATACTTCGATGTAAATAGCTAGAGTGCCGATATGCCCCCTTTAGCTTACCTAGTTGTAATGTTCTATAAAAATTTTTCTTTAATTAGTTGTATCGCTTGTGGTATGGCTTTTTTAATTTGGGATAATTCTTGATGAGTAAATTTAGAAGTTACATATTCATCTGGCTCTGATATGTGTGAACGTCCAATCCCAATTTTAATTCTAGCTATTTTGTTAGTTTTGAGATGGTTTATTATTGATTGCATGCCTTTGTGTCCTCCACTGCTCCCAGCCTCCCGGTAGCGAAGTTTGCCGAGCTCCATATCAATGTCGTCGGAGATCACAAGAATATTGGTCGGGGCAACGTTATGCTTTTTGGCGATAGCGAGCAATGGTATACCGGAGTTATTCATAAATGTTTGAGGCTTGAGGAGCTCAACCGTATCGGTTTTGCTAAAGACAACTTTACGAGCTTTATTTTCCTTAAACTTGATACCTAAATCTTTTGCTAGACTATCGAGTACCATAAAACCCACATTATGGCGGGTGTGCTCATATTTTTTTCCTGGATTTCCTAATCCAACTATTAGTTTCACTGTGATGGGGTTTGCTTAAGACGCTTCTTGGCTTCTGGGCTAATTTCTACTGTATCATCTTCACCTTTTAATGGGCGCGTAGGTTTGCTTTTAGATAAATCTTCCACCTTCCTGGGTGGCTTATCTATTTGTTGAAAGGAGTTAATACCTCCTTCGTTACCGGGGTTGCCGATTTTTCTAATACTAATCATACTTACAGTTTTTATGCCTGTAATTACTTGTTTTATATTAAATCTAGAAGTACCTTTTTAGGCCTTTTGAACCATAGCGCCTTCTTTGACTGGTGAATCTACCTTTACTCCGATTACATCACCCTTCTTGGCTGAATCTACTGCAGCTTTTTCAACCTGCATAGAATCTATGGTTTGCTCAAGTTCATCTTCGCCTTTGACGAATTTGACTTGATCACCGACTTTTAGACCGCCAGATATTTCTATAATTGCCACTCCTATTTTATCGTAATAGTGAATGACTTTGCCGATATTTTTTCCCTCTGCCATTGTTATCCTCCCTTGGGTTAGGATATGACAAATATATTATATCATTAAATAAAATCTTTTTGCCACTATTTGTTTAGATACACGATAATTTGAATTTGGGATTAATTTGCTTCTGGGGGCTGGAAACCAATTTGTTTGTTTTCCATAGACTATCGGGCTATTTAGAATATTTTTATTATATCCAGACTATCGGTTTCTAGATCTTCTCCAAAGTAGGAATCTAGCTTAATACTAGTTTCAAACAATCTCTGTGCTTCTGCATCAATAATTCCAGTTTGGTCTATCCTTTGCTGTTCTATTAATTTAGTGAATGGATCTTGCTTTAATATTGGTTTTTCAACCAATTTTCTTACAGCCAACAGCTCGTTGTTTTTTAGCAACTGAAATTCAGTTATACTGCTATGGAATTTCATATTTAAAATTATAGATGTATCTTCTAATTTAATCATGGATTCGAATGGTTGGCATTTTCGTGTATTGGTGATTATTATACCCTCATCAGTTATACATTCAGGCAAAGGATCAACCATTATAATGTCATCGAAGTTAAATTTGATCCGCTCTAAAATCCTGCCATATCTATTCAAGCTCCTAAGTTCATAGTTGCCTATTTTTGAATAACTCGGGATAGCTTTCCCTTTTACCACCAAAGAAAAACCAACATTCTCACCACTTTTGAATAATTGAATAGCATAAACATCTTTTACATAAGTAGAGTAGGTTGTAGATTCAATTAGAGTTGGGAATACAGCAAATATTCCAGATATTTGTCCAAGTGTTGCAATTCCTATAACAGAAACCATTATTATGACCGCTGCCCAAAGCATATATGTTCTACTCTTGTTTTTATTCTTTTTATTCATGAATACTCCCCTAATAATGTCTCAAGATGAGCCTCATTCACTGGTCCGTGCCAGTGGTTCCACCAGTAGTAATCTTTGAATGGTTCCTGTCCATGTATAAAATCCGTAAGACTAGTGCGTGAACTTATCATAATACTCTGAAGGGATGGTCTAAAGTTGTCATCTGAATAGCCGCAACCTGGTCCCAGAAGATCGCTAATTCCCAAGAAATCTTCTTTATTTATACAATCATCAAGATCTTTTGTACATTTGTTGTATTCAATTGTGCCTAGAAGATAACCACCATACTTTGAAATAAATTCGCTCCATGTTATACCTTTACCTACAATACTGAGTTCACTCGGAGATAAAACCTGTAAATTTCCCACTGCTTGTCCAACTTTATCTCCCCACCAATTCATTGCTTCTTCTGTTGATACAGCACAATTAGGTTGACCAGGCCAATTGGGATAGTCACCGTAATCACCATATTCATCCCTAAGGCTTCCAAAAGAATGTCCAAATTCATGTACAGTAATGGCTGTATTAATATCATCTTCAGAAACCGTGGGTAATCGAACTACTGCCCAAACTCCTCCCAAGGTTGCGTAACCTCCACCATAGCTGAGACCCCGAGTAAAATAAATAACTTTATCATAAGGACAGTGAAGATAATTTGAGGGATCAAATTTACAAAATCCATCTTCACATAAATCTTGCAATAAGTAAGTGCTTACATGCAGATTAATTTTTTCTTTATTAAATTTGTAAGGCTCTATTCCATACTCGCCAATAAAATATTCCTGTTGTATGTTGATAAGCTCTAACAAGTCATCTACTGTTTCAAAACTCTCGCCAACAAATAAAATATCCAATGTATCTTCTATTGGACCATTATCCAGAATTGTTAAACATTCGTCTGGTGATGCGATTATATAGAATTCATTCCCCCAACCAAAACCCACTATGACATTATTTGAATATAGGTTGTATTTCAATTTATATAATGATATCTCTTCAAAAAGAGAGTTCCAATAATTTCCATATATTCCATCTCCCACTTCTCCATCTCCATGTTCACCGTCATCAAACAATTTTATTTGATCTATTTCTTCGACTAGTTTGTTACCAATATGCCTAGTAATTTCTACTTCAACTCTATCAAACTGAGGCGTTTCATCATCTACTCTTATACCACCCTTAATTAATATGTTTTCTCCAGCTTGGAAAATCAATGGTTCTGCATGGATATTTTCAACTACTTCAAAATTTCTTGTTAGAATAATACAATTTTCAGAATCAAAATTTTCAAGAGGCTTGTCTTCATCAATTTCAATTACGTAATTACAGACAACTGCACCTACGATATACTTTCCAAGCTCTAAGTCTGGACTATAACTGTGATAATGAGTTTGGATGTCTATTATTTTACCTAAATCATATGAATATACCCCCCAATTATAAAAAAGTTTTGGAAATAATCCCAAAGGTTTATACTCTTTTATTTTCCAAATCCACTGCAAAACAGTTTCTTTATATTGTTCTTTTATTGTGCCCCATAAGTGGAGTTCCTTTACGTTTATTGGTTTTATTTTATAACTACACCCATTAGTTTCAATTTCCTGTAAATTCAACGGCTCATCTATAAAAACGGGACAATAAACAACACCAACCCAATACCATTTGTCTCCTTCCAGAAAAACCACATCTTCTAGTTTATTGTTGTTAAGCGCTTCTTCTTCAATGATATCTTTCTGGAAATATTTTGGCAGGAATTTCTTTTCTTCTATATCATAAATTCCCCACCAATAATAAGGAGTTTCAAAGTTTTCCGGATTGTTTGCTTCAAAGTCGTACTTTGCCACTACAAACAATTCGTCAGGGGCAGTTATTTCCAACTGTGCAGAAGCTGCTGCAGCCCAAGATAAGCTTAAAATAATCACAAAAAAACTGAAAATCAAAAATTTGTTCATGGTCATTATTTAGTTTGCTTCTGGGGGCTGGAAACCAATTTGTTTGTTTTCCATAGATTGCTGGACAGCTGGAGATATTTTTATAGTGCCATGCTGTTTTTCATAAGCTTCGATGTGTTTGCCTAGAACCTGCATTAAAGACTTAGCATGCTGAGGACTTAATGTAATTCGGCTAATAATGTTGATCATCTTCATTTGAGGGATTTGCTGGCCAAAGTCAAAATTAAAAGCGGATGGCTGGTGACCAATAAGGGCAATGTCACTATAATGTGCTTCTAAATTACTTTTCTCTATGTTTATACGAACTTCCTGTTTTTGATTCATAGTTTTTTTGATTTAATTTATATCAACTATTTCATTATACTCTTGTTATATAATTTATTTGGTGGAGCTTTTAATCAACTTCCAGCGCAGAGGAGCACCAATCATTGGGAAATGAGCACGAATTTTCTTTTCTAAATAGCGTAAATATGAAAAATGAATTTCTTCTGGGCGATTAACTTTAAGTTTAATAGTAGGAGGATTCACTTGGCTCATGCCAGCAAAATATATTTTAGGAGACTGCCGCCGTCCCTTTGGGGGGTTGATATTATATGCATCAGCGATTATGCCATTAAGTTTTCTGCCGGGAATCTTGGTATTAAGAGACAACCAAACTTCTTTGATTTGATCTACAATCTTATCAACCCTTTGGCCAGTCAGCGCCGATAGATAGATATGTGGTGCCCATTTAATAAAAGCAAACTTTTGAGCTAAATACTTATCATATTCGGCTGTAGTTCTGCCATCTTTTTCAACAGCATCCCATTTATTAATTATAAAGATTAATCCCTTATATTCTTCTAATATAATTTGAGCGATGTGCATATCCTGAGCAATAACACCTTCAGGGCCTTCTAGTAAAAGTAATGCAATATCAGCTTCTTTTATGGCTCTAATTAATTTTAAAGAGCTAAATTTTTCTATCCCCTTCTCTATTTTGCCTCGCCGTCGCAGACCGGCGGTATCGATAAATTCAATTTCTATGGTATCAGCATCAATTGTAGCGTTAACGGTGTCTCGGGTGGTTCCCGGCTGATTACTAACTAATGATCGATTTTGACCTATCAATTTATTAAATAAAGTTGATTTACCTACATTGGGTCGTCCCAAAATAGCTGTTTTGACAATTGGTTTTTCATTGACTTCAACTTTTTTAATTCTAGGCTTTTTGATTTTTAACAGCTGATTAGTGATATTGTCTAGCAAATCGCCTATCCCTCGGCCCTGAACGGCAGATATCATAATTGGTTCACCTAATCCCAAATTGTAGAATTCATGAACAATGTTATCATATTTTTTACCTTCGGATTTATTAACAGCTAAAATAACGGGTTTGTTAATTTTTCTAATTATAGCAGCCGCTTTTTTATCTTCAATATGCAAACCCTCTCTAATATCAGCCAGAAAGATAATTAAATCAGCTGATTCTATAGCTGTTTTGGTTTGAAGCAAAATATCTTGAATGAGTGGAGATTTATTGTCCAGTTCAAGACCAGCAGTATCAGCAATAGTAAAGTTAAGTTTGTTCCAGATAGTATGGCCATACAAAATATCCCTGGTAGTACCGGGTATGGGAGTGGAAATGGCAGTTGGTTTTCCTAATATCTTGTTAAATAGAGTTGATTTGCCCACATTGGGTCTGCCAATAATTGCCACTAGATATTTAGATTGTGGATTTTTACTTCCCATCTTTAAAAATGGCTATAGAAACTCTATCCAAGTATATGATTTAAGAGCCCAATCTAGTAAAAGTTTGCCTTCAGCAAAACGATCCGGACTATTTAATAATACAGCTATAACTATCTGATTGCTGTCTCCTGTGGCAGCTGTCACTAGAGAAGCCCCAGCTCCTAAGGTGGTGCCAGTTTTTACTCCAATTACATTAAGATATGTGCCAACGAGTTCGTTGGTATTTTTTAGCTTGTGCTTAAATTTGTTAGTAACATCTGTTACAGTAGTCTCTTGGATAGTGACGATAGAACGGAAAGTTTCATTTTTTAAGGCATGAGTTGTTAATTTGGCCAAATCCTGAGCTGTAGAATAATGGTTGCCACCATCGGCTCCATAGGAGTTGGAAAAATGGGTATCTTTAAGTTCCAATTGTTTGGCATATTGATTCATAGCATCAACAAATCGGATTGAATTACCCATAATACCATCTGCTAAAGCATAAGCAGCATCATTAGCAGATTCTATTAAAGTACCTTTAAGCAAATCTTCTATGGTTAATACTTCTCCGGCCCATAAATACATTTGAGAGCCGTCTAACACGGATGCAGTTTTAGATACTCTAATGGTGTCTTGGAGGTCGGTAGAGTATTTTAACACTACTAAGGCAGTCATAATTTTAGTAAGACTGGCCATAGCTAAGCGTTGGTTGGGATTTTTTTCAAATAAAACCTTGCCTGTATTTGCATCTATAACTATGGCTGAAGTTGCTTCAATTTCTGGATCTGCAGCCAATGGATTGCGAACCGGTTCAGGTTTTATTAGTTGAATAGCTAATGATTGTAGTGGATATGCCATGGAGTCGCCAAAAACACTCATCAATTCTGTTTTGATTGAGCTTAAGGATCCAGTTAAAAAGTTTATCATTACTAGAAAAATAGCTAGAGTTTTCATCCCGTTTTTTTGTGTTTAGAAATTGAAATACTAAGTTCTTCAAGTTGCTTAGGATTAGCTTCTCTAGGAGCATCCATCATTGGATCCCGAGCTTTATCAGTTTTAGGAAAAGCTATGACTTCTCGAATGTTTGGTTCTCCAGCTAAAATCATTATCAATCTGTCTAAACCTGGCGCAATTCCTCCATGCGGCGGCACACCATATTTAAAAGCTTCCAATAGATGACCAAACTTAGATTCTACTTCTTTTTGGGATAGTCCCAAAATAGAAAATATCTTGATTAAAAGCTTAGAATCGTGAATACGAATGCTCCCGCTACCCACTTCATAACCATTAAGCACAACATCGTAAGAAGTACTAGTTATTGATAGTGGATTTTTGTCTAATTTATTCATATCTTTTTTGGCAGGTGCAGTAAATGGATGGTGACAAGATTCAATCCTGCCTGTTTTTTTATTTTTTTCGAAAAGCGGAAAATCTATAATCCAGGCAAAAGCTAATTCATTAGGATTATCTTTATTTTTGCGCAAATCCGGCTTATCTGATTTATATTTAGTTATAGCTTCTTTGTAAGTTAGTCTGGGCCATGGAGTTTTAGTAATTTTTTTATTAGGAAAAAGTTTTTTAACCATGGTGGTAAATAGTTCCTCGGTTAAAGTCAAGATGTCTTCTTGCTCCACAAAAGACATTTCTAAATCTAGTTGGGTGAATTCTGGTTGTCTGTCTCCCCTGCTATCTTCATCTCGCATGCATCTGGCAATCTGATAGTATTTATCTAATCCAGCAACCATCAGAAGTTGTTTATATTGCTGGGGGCTTTGAGGTAGAGCAAAAAATTTGCCTGGATATCTGCGAGATGGAACTAGATAATCTCTGGCTCCTTCTGGAGTAGCAGTAGTTAGAATAGGAGTCTCAATTTCTATAAACCCGATTTTATTTAGAAATTCTCGGATATAAGTAATAACCTTATGTCTTAAAATGAGATTATTTTTCATTCTCTCGTGGCGAAGGTCTAAGTAACGATATTTTAATCTAGTTTCTTCATCTGTGACCAATTCTTTATCAATTTCAAATGGTGGAGTTTCTGCTTCATTAAGAATGGCAATTTTATCAACGGCCACCTCAATTTTGCCAGTAGGAATTTTGGGGTTGTGGTATTTAGCCTCACGTTTTATTACTTTGCCTTCAATAGATATGACAAATTCGGGTTTAAGCTGTTTGGCTTTATTGTATTTATTGTCAGCAAAAACAAGTTGTATAATGCCGGATACATCTCTTAAATCTACAAAAGCGATCTGCCCCATATCTCTAATGCTATGAACCCAACCATTTAATTGTATTTTTTTACCAATTTGATTAGAAGCTTCTAGAGCTAATATTCTCTTCATTCCGTTAGAAATTTTTAAATAGGTGTTTGTATTACTCTTAACTATGTTTTATTGGCTCCCGTTGCATAAATTTCTAACGGGATAAATCTTGTAATTTATTACTTTACTATCATAGCAGATTAAATACCTATCTGTTAATTATTAAAAAACAGACACAAACTGTCTGTTTAATTTATTAAATAAGATTTAAATTACTTGCCAATTACCATTTTAGATAGTGAATTGAAGATATTTTGTAAAATAGGTAAGATGCCTGGAAAAATAACTATTAATAAAGCTAACCAGAGCCAGTTTTTTCTGATTAAATTCCACAAACCAGCAGCAATGGCCAAAATTAGAACTACTGAAACTATCCATTGATATGGTTCCGGAAACACAGATATAAATTGATTGTATAAATCAAATAGTCTCTCAAAAAACCCCATGGCGGCTTGTTCACCCGCTTCGGTAGCTTGATCTTTAACAGTGTCAACTATAGCGTTAGTTAGTTCATCTCCCATAACAATTTTATTTTATCACGTTTTTAAGTGAAAATTTAATTTGGGTATTTTGTATTTATTTTTTTAATTCTATTAATCATACGTGTTGTTGAGTTATGTTTTTTAAATCTCGGTAGTATTTTTAATTTAGCACCTAATTGTTGTATTTCATCTTCCCATTGTAACCATCTTTTATCATAAGCAGCAAAAATATCTGGTTTTAATTTCATTAGTATTCTTACAGTTGGTACTGGTTTATTTTTTGCTGGCTTAGGTGCGACCAAGGAATAATCTACACTTTTAATTGCATCTACTAAAATTGCCCTATTCCCTTCGCTTATGATGGGTCTGTCCATGCCCTTTCTTTCTTTTACTCGTTTATTTGAGGAAACAGCTATGACAACGATATCAGCTAAGTTAGATAACGCTTTAAAATAATCTATGTGTCCAAGATGTAGTAAGTCGAAAACCCCCCCAGCAAAAATGATTTTTTGGTTCTTATGTTTTCTTCTAATATTCTCCAACTCAGAAAACTTGATAAGCATAAGAAATAGTTACTTTGAAAGCCAGTAGACTATCCAATCCATCAGCCAAAAAGAGCTTAGGATTTTTTCGAATTTATTATCTCCTGGCATATCAATAATTTTATGGTTAATTTTTTGTTTAGCTAATACTTCTGCTAATAATTGAATTTGTTTTTTAGTTTTTAAATCTTTAGAATCTTCTAAAAAAATAGCAAGGTATTTAGTTCTATTGTTATTAAAGCCAATTATTTCGCTATGCATTAACCGAGATAAAGTGTTCCAAAAACATGGGATTTGGACATTATGATTTATTTTAATCTTAGTTGTTTGAGCTATAGACCAGTAATCATCAGGCACATATATTAAAGGAGTATGTTTTTTAATTGATGCAGCTAATTTTTTGCCCAATTGAGGTAGATATAGTTGAGATATATTTTTTGTAGTTGTTAGAATATCTTCTTTATTACTATTACCGATAATTTTAGCGTTTATTAATATCTGAGATAAAGCGGCTATTATATATCCGGTAGTAGTGTGTATGTCAAAATGTCTGTTAAGTTTGGGAATTAAAATTAGAGGGATATTTCTTTCTCTGGCATATATTTCTAACTGTCTGCCTGCGGTAATGACAACTAAAGGAATTTGTTGTTCATAAGCCGATTTAGCACTATTTAAAATTCCAGATTCGTTTCCAGAAAAAGATAAAATAATTATTAAAGAATCTTTATTTATATTGTTTGGCAAACTTTGATCATATCTAATTTTGTAAGGAATTTTGATTTGTTCTTC
>SDBT01001406.1_pt1 | contig 42268 bp, 59 predicted proteins | sample 2277101 | NCBI WGS metagenome assembly SDBT01 (sample SAMN10404973, study PRJNA504765) | marine sediment metagenome | isolation source: marine sediment core GS10_PC15, 103 cmbsf | place: Arctic Ocean: Southern Knipovich Ridge | collected 2010 | reverse complement strand
CGTGCCTGGAAGACTCGGATCCGGCGGCGGGTGGCGAAGATGGGAGAAGGCGCAAACACCGTGCGGCCGAGACTCGTGGTGAAGATTTCCGATAAGAGCCCGACGGGCGACGCGCCGCAGTTCCTTCAAGTCGTCGAGGTAGTTGGCTTCGATGAGGTAGATGCGGCCAAGGTGTTTGGTGTGACGGATACCACCCAGATACCAGTGGACATCGTGGTAACCGGAAAGGTTCCCCGTGGAACTGTGGCCAGAATCGTCAGCGACGAATCATTGGCTGTTTTCCACGGAACGAAGTCTGGCGATGCGATTCGCCTGGAAGGATTCAAGAAGGGTCAGTCTGGTGATTATGACGGGATCTATTTTACTGCAACCACGAAAGCGGCCCGGAGATGGGCAGAGGATTGGTCGAAGGGCGACGGTATCCCCGAGCTCATTTCGGCTCAGGTCAGATTGAAAAACCCAGCTGCGTTCGCTGATGTCAGGGCGGCGAAAGCTGCCTTGGGGAAAGACTGGACGCCTGCGCAGCTCACCCAGAAGCTCAAGGATGAAGGCTTCGATGGGGTGATAGACGACTCATTCGAGGGCAACGAAATCGTGGTTTTCGATCTTGCCCAGATCCGCGGAGATTTCGCCACCACCGCATCGCCTAATCGCAACATTGGCCTCGGTTGGCTCCACCCCCACGAAGGCAATGGCTGGTTCAATTCACCCGTGCGGATGAATCGCTCGGTGGTGGACGGCAAGATGATGACCGACGTGGATGCCCAGCGCGCGGGCGATGTGCGCGCGGGCCAGCTCGACAGCGAAGGGAGCGTGGGTGTCTCGCGCGAGGGACTCGAGGCCGATACCACCGGGATCTACAACCCTGATGCCCCCTCCCAGACCCTCAACGAGCTCAAGGGTGCGATGGGGCTCGAGAACATTGCGCGTTGGATCCGGGACCGGAACAAGGGGCGTTTCGGCTCATTCGGGGCAGAAGACCCCAGTGGGATTGGGCTCTCGGGCTGGCTCACGCCGAGTCTGCGGTTGGCCACCAACCCGGTGAAGGTCTGGCGCAAGGCCGCCGAGTTGCTCGATGACGTGGGGCTGCGTTACGAGAAGAATGCGCTCGGCACCCCCACGGAATTCTCCGTAGGCGACCGGATCACCGATTGGGATATGCACTTCGGGCCGGCACACGACGCGGTCAAGACGGGCTATTCGAAATACCGCCGCCGGATCGCGGGCCTCCCGCCGCGCGATCCTACGATCTTCGAGGGGGTTGCCCGGCGGGTCAAAGACCGGATCGAGAAGCCTGGCGCCGATGTGCCCACCGAAGCGGAATTCAGCATCCGCGTGACGAAGGCCGGCCGCCGGCTCGACAAGGGCGATCCGATCCCCGAGGTCAACGAAACCATGCAGGCGGTCCGGGAACATGTCTTTGCCAGGGCCGAGAAGGATATCGCCGACTTCCGCGAGAAGGGCTGGCACATCATCCCGAAGGAGATCGACCCCAAGACGGCGCCCTCCTACATGACCCGCGTCTGGCGGACGCAGTATCTCTCGACTCACGATGGCGGGGTCAAGTTCAAGCGCAAGATCGCGCCGTGGGTCAAGGAGAATTTCGAGGTGGTCGACGAGGCCACCGGCAAGGCGGCGGTTCTCACAGACGAGGAGATCGCTCAGTACGCAGACGAGATCCTCCAGAATTTGATCGGGCACCCTGGCGGCGTCACGCCAATGGGCCGCCACAGCTTCTCCAAGGCCCGGTCGCTGCGAGAGCGCGTCTTTGATGCCCCGGATGAGCTGATCGAGGAGTTCCTCGAAAACGACATCAACATCGTGCTCGACGTGTACCGCCGCACGGTGATCCCCGATATCGAGCTCGCGCGGATGTTCGAGGGCGATATCAAGCTCGAGGGCGTCTTCAAGCTGGCGAAAAAGGAGCGCGACGCGCGGGTGGCTGAGATGGAAAAGGCCGGTGCGCCGAGCCGAAACATCGACGCCTATCAGAAGCAGTATCTCAACGGGGTCAGAGATGTTACAGGAATCCGTGATGTGATGCGGTATCGGTACAATTCCCCAGCAGATCCGGGGAGTTTCATGCACCGATTACAGGAGGTAGCGCCCATCGTTCGGGGCGTTAACTACATCACCCAGAGCGGAATGTTCGTGCTTTCGGCACTCCCAGACATCGGCCGAATCGTCACGATGAACGGCCTGGACCGGGTCGCGGGGCTGGCCATGCGCCGCTTCGTGACGGACATCGAGACGACCAAGCTGCTTGGCAAGGAGGCGCGACTCGCCGGCACCGCCTGGGACATGGTGATGAATCGCCGCGCGCGGTCGATGAGTGAGCTGGCCGACAACTACGGCCGGATGGGGCCATTCGCGCGCGCGGTCCACAACACCTCCCAGCGCTGGTCGATCATCAATCTGCTGGCCCCCTGGAACCAAAAGGTCAAGGAATTCACCGCAGTAGTGACCACTCAGCGGATCTCCGAACAGTCGATGGAGCTCGCCCGCGGGCGTCTGTCGGCGGCGGGACGTGAGCAGCTCGCGAGTTCGGGGATCAGCCCGGAGATGGCCAGCCGGATCGCCGATCAGGTCCGGGGCCGAAAGCGGACCGATGGCGTGATTATGGTCGCGACCGAGGAGTGGGACGACGACCTAGCTCGAGAGGCATTCCGGCGCGCGCTGCGCCGCGAGATCGACCGCACCATCATCACGCCGGGTGTGGGCGATCGGCCGCTCTTTATGAGTACCGAGCTCGGCCGCACGCTGTTCCAGTACCGCAGCTTCGGGCTCGCCTCGACTCAGCGCGTCTTTCTCGCGGGGCTCCAGCAACGCGACGCGGCGTTCGTCAATGGCTCGCTGCTCCAGGTCGCGATGGCCATGCTGCTGACCAAGGCCAAGGCGGAGTCCGCCGGCTGGAAGACGCCAAGCGACTACCGCTGGTGGCTGGGAGAGGGTGTCGAGCGATCGGACATTTTTGGTGTCTACGCCGACTTTCTCAACATGGCGCGCGGTGCCACGGGTGGCTTCATCGCGCCGACCCACCTACTGCCGGGTGGACAGAATCAACGCCATTTCACGGGTCGCGGAATTGCTGACTACGTGATCGGACCGACGTTTGGCAATCTCAAGAATCTCAACGCAATTACCTCCGAAGTGTTGCCGAGCCTGTTCACGGGCCGGATGCCGAATAGGTCTGGCGTGCGCGCGCTCAAGAAGATGACGCCAGGCGCGGGCCTGTTCTATGCTCGGCGCGTATACGACGCTGCGGAGGATGGGATCAACAACTCCTTACGGGAGTGGAGGGGGGCACCGTGACCCAGAGCAACACGACACGACGCATAGTCTTTGCAGGAGACGGCACGGCTAATCCCCTCACCGTGAACATGCCTGTCTACGACTCGAGCGATCTTCTGGTCACCGAGGAAATCGCAGAAGTCGACACCGTGATGGCTCTCGGCGTGGACTATACGGTGGTCGTCGTCGCTGGTATCAGCGCGACCATTACGCCACTGGCCGTGATTGCGAGTGGAACGAACTGGTTTGTCGTCCGTCGTCTTCCGAACACCCAAGACACTGACTTGGTCAGCCAGACGACGTTTCCTGCGGAATCCATCGAAACCCGATTCGACAAGCTCACGCTTCAGGTGCTCGATCTTCTGGAACAGGTAGATCGCGCTGTGAAACTTCCGATGGGGACTGATGATGTCACAGTCGGTGACGCCATCCCCGATCTCACCGCGCGACTCTCCAAGTTTTTCCAGTGGGACGCGAATGGTAACATCACTGCCGTTGACATAGATACAACGACTACACTTGCAGCCTCGATCTTTGGCCAATTCATTATGGCCGCGCTCGATGCGGATGAAGCGCTCGCTCTGTTGAATATCTATATCAGCACGCTTGCTACCCGGCCTGCTGCGCCAGCTTCCGGGTCGGTCCATTTCGGAACTGACACCTTTACTTGGACCTTCTACGATGGGTCTTGGAACGCTTCTGTCGCCGCTGTCGAAATCAATACCGACAATCTGTTGGCGAATGGTGCCTGTCAAGTCAATCAGCGGGCCGGCCCATTCGACTCTACGGCCACTTACCCAAACGTCGATGGAAACTACATGCTGGATCAAATTGTGATGCTCTGCGATGGAGCAGACATCATCGACGTTACGCAAGAAATGTCGGATGTACCTGCCGGCTTTGCAAGTGCAATCAAGGCAGTCGTCCAGAACACAGGCGGAAAATTCGGTTACTTGCTGCCAATGACTCAAGCGCAATGCGCTGCGATCCTGGGAGGTAGCGAGAAGGCAAGTCTCTCATTTTACGCAAAGTCTACCCAGCTCACCACTGTTCGCGCTGCGCTTATCTCATGGAACAACACAGAAGCGCTATTCACACGAGATTGGATAAGCGCGTGGAATGCTGGCGGTAGTAATCCTACTGCCATTGCAAATTGGACGCTTGAAAATACACCAGCGAATATCACCATTGACGCTAACTGGACCCGCTACACAATTTCAGATATCGACATCGACACGGCAAATACGACCAACGTGGCGCTGTTCGTCTGGTATAACGAAACCACGGCAAGCGCGAGTGACGATCTCTTCTTGACCGGATTCAAGGTCAATGCTGGCGATACGGTGGCGCCATTCGATCAACGAACTTTTGCCAGCGAGCTTCTCGAAGCGCAACGCTTCTTCCGCAAATCACAAGATTACGGCACCGAGCCCGGCCAAAACAAGGGCGAAAATGGAGTCATTCAATACTTCCAAGAGGCTGGGTCTTCTGCTCTGGGCAGTGGCGTCGATGTGCGATTCCCGATTCCCATGTTCAAGATTCCAACGGTCACGCTAGAAAGCCCAAGCGATACCAGCGCGCGTTGGTGGAATATCACCGATGCTGCTCAATCTGGCGGTGCTGGTCCTGCGAATGCAACGTCGCTCAATATCGGAACCAGTGGCTTCTTCGCCAACGATCCCAAAACCGTCAAAGACACAGTCGGAGACAAGATCGGTATTCACTACCGAGCGGAGGCAATACTATGAGCAAGATCCGAAATCTCCTCATCCTCATCCTGGTTCTCGTAGCCGGCCCCGCCGTCGCTGCCAATACTGCGTGGGACATCACACCTGGCGGATTGGGTACTGGCAACGGCGCCTGCCGCTTCGTGAGCAACAACCGCGTCTGCTTCATCGACTTGGACACACTCGGTACCACGCCGATCCTCGACACGAGGCATTGTGAAAACATCACAGTGAAGTGGGACTCCGATATCGCGACGGCGGTGTTTGACAATGACATCACCGTGCGCTGGAGCAATACCAATTCCGTCAGCGCGAACACGTCCGAAATCGTGGTCAACGCCACGCTTGACGGGAACCCTGTCAATGGCACCGATGCCATCTATGGCTTCGATTCGCCCTTTACCTATCTCGAGCTCACAGCCGATGCGGGTGGTACAGGGCGCGCGTCGATGCAATGTCACCCGAACTAGTCGGGCTGACAGGAGGAAAAATCATGCGACGACTCATCCTGCTCATCGCGGCGCTGTTCCTTTTGCCGTCCGTCGCCGAGGCGGTGGTCGTCAAGAAAGGCCCTGGTGCTGGCGGTCAAATCCTGATCGTTGGCTCCGCGGGCGATTCATCGACTGTGGAAAGCGATTCCGGCCTCGAATTCGTCATCAATCGGCTCACGCTACTGCGTGGTTGCGCAGACAACGAAATCCTCAAATGGGACGATGTAACGGACTTTGACTGGAACTGCGAGGCCGACGCCAGCGCAGGCACGACTGCGTGGGACGACATCACTCTTCCAGATGCCACAAAAAGTATCACAATGGCGGAGTTTCCAACCGCTTTCATTTGGAATACGTTAGCCAGCGCCGCTACGTTTGACGGCTTCAGCTTCATTATGATTCACGATGCTACTACCGACTCTAACACCCAAGACCTAGTCCACATTACGCATCAAAACGCAGCCGGAGATCAGACGGGTGCGCCTGAAGTCATGCTGGTTATCGAGGATCAGGAACTCACAGCAGACGACGTATTCCCCATCGGAATTCAAATTCTAGCTTCCGACAATATGCCAACGGCAATAGACCTCAGTGACCCAGAAATCGTCATTGCTATCGCTTTGGGCTCAAACGACATCACGACCAGTGGACCCACTACGATTGATGAGAGCGAGCTTGACCGACTCGATGGACTCGACGCAGCCCTAGTCGATCTCAATGACAACCCTGCATGGACAGGGGTACACACGCATCGAAGCAACAACCCAACACTCAACTTCGACGATATTACCTCTGGAGATTCATCTGACGCTTCAATTTTGGGAAATGTTACTGCAAATAATGGACAGTTGAAAATTACGATTGATAATGAAGGGTCCGCCGACACAATATTCAACGCTAACCATGCTGGCTCTGGTACTCTCGTCCTCGGAAGTGCCCAAATTGGCACGATAACTCTATCAACAACCAGTACTGGCGACGGCGAAGTCGTACTCCCAGACGATTCTATCGGTGCCGATGAAATACTCGACGACAGCCTCACCGAAGCCCATCTCGCCGCAACGATAACCTTTGCCGACGCCGACTTGATGGACTTCAACACCAGCGGTTCCATCACGGCTACTGGTGAAGGGCTCCGGCTTCCCGGCCACGCCACCGATTGCGGTACAAATGGGACTGACGAGGGGCAGGTGTGCTGGCAGGCAGACACCAACGTGCTCTACGTCGGTGATTCTGCGACTGTGGTGCAGATCCCGAGCCTCGCCAATGCAAACACCTGGAGTAACACTCAGACGGGTGGAAGCTGGTCGATCACCGATGCCGGTGTCGCGACCTTCGTAAGCATCGCTGCGGCAACCAATATCACGCGCGAGGTCAACTATTGGCTGTTTGAATCACAATGGAGTCTCCACGATGTATCTCCACCACTCCGCGCCTTCCTTTTCAATGGCTCAGTGTATCGGCGAGAGATTCTAGCATTCGCAGATACCGCTGATGACGATATCGCGATCGAATTGGACATCCCGGATACCTATACCGGCACGGTCGTTCCGAGTCTGACGGTTATCTGGAGCTCTGCTTCTCTCACTGGTGATGTTTGTTGGTGTGTAGAGCCCGCTCCAATCAAAGATAGTACAACCAACGATCCTACTCCCCCTGCGGCCGTTTGTGTTGCAACTACCGTCGATGGAACCAACAAAGACAGAAACGAAACACTGCTCACATTCAATGCCGGTACGGATTTTGTCGCTGGGGATGGAGCAGTAATCCACCTGTTTCGTGATGCCAACTCTGGTGAATGCACAGATACTTTGACTGGCGTAGCGAATTTTCACGGCGGAATGCTCCGCTACACGGTGATAGAGTGATGAGAAAACTACTGCTCTTCATCCTTTTCTGTCTCTTGCCAAGCATTGCGCTGGCACAGCGCGGCCACGAATTCGAGCAAGACGGTGTCTCAATCGACGACCGAGACGTTGTCAACGCCATCACGCCGGTAGAATTCGTCGATGGAGGATCGGCGTTAGATCTGCAACTCGACTTGGCTGGGACATTCACCTGGACTGGCACACACAGCTTCTCTGGTGCAAGCGGGACTTTCAAATTCCCTCTTCTCACATCCGACCAGATCACCGATGGTCAATGCGACTGGGACACCGCAGAGGACGGTGGCGTTGGTGTCATTGAGTGTGGTTCGGATGATGGCGGCGGGACAACGGTTCACTTCTTCAGCGAGGGGCTCCGAAGAGCAACCGGAGATTGCGGCACCTCAACTGGCGGAGTCACAAACGAAATCTGCCTCGATGACGACAGTGGAGCAGGAAGCGGGATTTGGCGTTGTCCGTCTCCTGGCGACTGTGATGGCACGACTGCGTGGGAACGTGTAGACGGCGGAATGACGGACTTTAGAATAACAGAAGAAGATTCCGTTCCTCTTATCACCGTAGACCAAAACGATCTGATTCGATTCAAGGGTACTCCCAGCTTGGTCGTTGAAGTTCAAGTAGTAGCCGATGAGGAGCATATTGTTGCTCATACATTCGACAGCAGAAAGAATAATTTCATAAGAGGCGCAACAGTACTAACTGAACTCGAAGCGGGCGGCTTGATAATTGATACCGACGGAGATGGCTCTACCATCACGACAGACGTGCTCTTTTATGAGGATGGCGGCGGTAACCAGTATGGACTTTTTGGCGCCGACACCTACCCAGCATCGGATGGGGACTTCTTGCAATACGACGCTGGCACCAACATGGTTATCTGGGGAGCGGCATTTGCACTAGCCGGTGGCGATGGCATCGCTATCAATGCCGCTCCTGACCCAGACGAAATAGACGTAGACCTAATCACCTCGGGTGGCGGCGCGGACATCCAAAGCCCAAGCGGACTCGAGATATTGGGCGGTAAACTCGGCCTACTACAGGGCTGCATCAGTGCCCAAGGTGATGTGCTTGCATGGAACGGTGTTTCAAGTCAATGGCAATGTCTTCCTCCGACCGTTGCTTTCAGCAGCATTACAGATCCTATTGTCTCTTCAAATATCTCTTTCGGAACAAGCGAGGAAGTCACATTTCACGCAAATCTTCCGAGTCAAGCATCATCCGGTGCTTTTTTTACATTCCAATATTCGCCATTCTTTTTTCCAGACACCGGCACCCAAGGCTTGATATCTTTTGAACATGGTTCTAGCGGCATTGGCACCGTCGACTATCTGGTCAATATCGAAAACAAGTTTACAGCAGCGATCCCTTCCGCGATGCAAGTTGTTACCACTGCTTCTGGATTCGATCAGGTGTTCGATCTTTCGGACACCGACCTAGATACCATCATCATTACCCAAAGCTCTGCCGGAATCGGTGACGACGGGATCGAAGATCACGAGCTAGACCGTCTCGATGGACTCGACGACGCCCTGGTCGACCTCGACGACAGCCCCACCTGGACTGGCACCCACACCTTCACAGCGCCCGAGATCGGGGCAGCTACGGCCACTACTGCTGCCGCAGACAATGACAGCACTCTTGTTGCAACAACGGCCTGGATTGATGATGAAGTAATCAAGGAGGATGGCACCATCGGTGGCGGTGGTAACTTGACCGCCTGCAAAATGTTCTACGCCCGCGACATCAACTGTAAAACGTCGGGTGGATGCACGACGGGCACCCCGGTAGCCGGGGACAACTTCGATTACAAAACGGCTGATTTTGCTACCGGTGCTGACGCCGCAGGCAATTGGGAGTTCATTGTTCCCGAGAACCTAGCCGGAGCCTCTTTGATAGCTACCGTGTACTGGACATCGAACGACGCAGCCTGTACAGCCGAGGCGGGTACAGATGCAGTATGTTGGGCAGTCGCCACCAATGGACTAACTGATGGTGAGGATTGGGACGGAGCAGGATTTGGTGACGCACAGGGAGTGGAGGATGTCTGCCTGGCCGATGGTGATTTGATGATTTCCGCTCCGACCGATGCAATTACTCATGCTTGGTCAGCAGGAGATCTAGTTACGTTGAATATCATCCGAGACGTAGATGCCGGGCATGTTGATTGTGCCAACGACGGCTACTCTGGGGATGCCTCGCTTCTTGGTGTCAAGGTATGCCACGGAACAGACAACGCATTCAGTGGAGAGTAGGGAGATGGAGGTTGAAGTGCCCGAAGAAAAGCAATCCCGCACCACCCGGAACGGTGTTCTGACCACCTTCCTGATTGCTGCTGTTGCCGGTGGTGGTGGGAGCACTGGGGTCAATCTGTTCTACCAGGACAGCAATCAGGTCACGCGCGACAACGTGACCAAGTGGTTGGACAATGCCTTGAAGCCTATTCGGACTGCCCAGGCGCAAACGGATGTTCGATCAGAACTCAATTCCCAAGAGCTAGCGCGTCGTGAGAGTACGGCGAGGGACGGACGCCGGGCCCACGAAGCCACCATCCGTATCGACGCAGAGATCGAGGCCATCAACGGCAAGATCGGGAATCTCGAAGACGGCCAGGAAAAGTTAGAAGACGGCCAGGAAGCACTCCGGGACGGACAGACCGAGATCCTCCGTCGGTTGCCACAGTAGCCATGCCTGAGTTCGGGAGACGCTCGCGCGACATGCTGGAGACGGTCAAGCACCCGCTGGTGCTCGTCTGCAACCGTGCGATCCAGTCGATCGACTTCGCCGTGCTCTGCGGCCGGCGACTCGAGGATGCGCAGGAGGAGGCGTACCGCACGGGGATGTCGCTCGCCCACTGGCCCGACAGCGCGCACAACGCCATCCCGCCCGAGCTATCCAAGGCCGTGGACATCGCGCCGTGGCACATGATCCGGCCACATATCCGCTGGGAAGCCGAGCGGGAATTTGTCAAGCTCGCGGGTCACATGGCGCAGGCCGCGCATGACCTCGGTATCAGGCTACGCTGGGGTGGCGATTGGGACCAGGACGACGACCTCTACGACCGGAATGTCCCCTTCGACTTGGGGCATTTCGAGTTCGATGAGCCATAGGAGAACGACGTGGGAGAAATGATCGACAAGCTGAAGACCTACAAGTTCTACATCCTCGTGATGGTCTACATGGTCTTTACGGCGATCACCGGAGGCCCTGGCCCTGGCGAGGAAGCCACCGCATTCGGCATGACTGGCGAGACGCTCAAGATGGAAATTATGTCGCTCGCGGCGCTGGCACTCAAGGCCAAGTGGAACCGGACCCAGCCGGGCTAATCAGTGGGAGCCCTTGCCGTCTCTGCTGCGGTTGCGATTGCGATCTTCTACATCGCTCTCCGCTTCAACGAGCGGATTTCGTTTAACGCCGGAGGCGACCATGAGGCAAAGAAACGACTGGAGCAGGAGGCGCTGCGGAAGAAGAAGGGCCGGGACGTGGCTGGTGGCCCTCTCGCTCTTGGTCTGTCTGAGCAGTTGCGCCGGCTTCGGGCGCTGGCATCGCGAGCTGGTCATCGTAGGTCCCGAGCCCTGCCCCCCGATGACGGAGCAGGCGGCACTTAGCTGGGCGCAGCTCTACCCCAAGGCCCACATGGACTTCAAGGTCTGGATGGCTCAGATCATCAATCTGTGTGATGGGGTAGATGCTGAGCTTCGGTAGGTTCTGGATCTGTGCGACGGGGTAGACAGACGTAGGCCCAACCAGCCCTGAATTCCCGGTAGCCCATCGTCTCACCTTCCGTGCTTGTGCCGGGATTGGGTTTCATCCGCAACCCCCGGCACCCCCGGCGACCCCTGGAGACTCACTCCACAGGCTCAGGATTTGGGCTGGGAGTCGGCGAAGGCTCAGCCACCCGGGCGCCCGTGTTGTCTGCGAACTGGCAGGTGCAGCCAGTATCTTCGGGCTTGACCTTTCCACACAACACGTCGGGTCCGCTGAAGGATGCGCAGCGTTCCGGCGTAAGATCGCGCGCCCGATGGAGTTCCGTTAGGAGTTCCGTGCGACGTTGGAGCTGGTCGATCTCTGACTTCAACTCTGGCGTTACACAACCCATGACGATGATTGCCGGAACAAGTAGCCACTTCATTTCTACTCCTTTTCGTTTCATGTTGAGTCTTCCTTCTCCGTCGCGGCGAGGGCGTCCATCAAGCCCCCAACGCATTTGCCGTGCAAGAAGTACACTCTTCCAGCGAACCAGCATTTTCCATACTTCCACCACACCCAGGACACTGCTCCGTCGCGGCGAGGGCGGCACGGGCGCGCTTACCGGGTTTCGTCACTATCATCTCATTTTCCCCTTCGCCATATCGCTCCACTTCTGAGGCATCATCTAGGAAATCACCGTGTGGAGGATCTGCCATGAAGCTAATGGCAAAGTATGTATCGGGATCTGCGTAGAAATCCAGCGCCTCCCGCAGCCGCGCGTTATCTTCCTTGAGATCCTTCCAATAAGCCGTTGCCATTTCCTCTTCACAGGTACGATCGGCCAAGAGATTCTTCAACGCCTCGTTCTCTTCCCGTAGTGCGGCGGTCGGGCACTCTTCGAGGATAATCCCCTTTATTGCTCCGACCGCCTTTTTGTGTAAGTCACTAGCGTTAAATCCAGCAATTGTGACCCCATCAAAAAGTTCTCTCAAAATCCGCTCAGCAGTTCGTGTAATCCGAGCGTCATTAGTCGGCATCGGTCCACTCCACGTCGAGATGGGCGTAGCCAGATTCAAGAGTTTTTTGAAGGGCTTCTATCATTAGCCCGCGACCAGCACTCGAAGCATTCTTGCCAGCTGTTTCTTCGGCCATATTCCAACCGTCTAGCCACACTGGGCCGTACTTATCATCAGGACGTACTCCAAGTACCCAAGCTACCCAGCCATCGTGGAATTCATTTCGAGTGGTTAAAGTGAATCTCATCTTCTTGCCAATTGGTGAGTAATCAATGCGCGCCGCGTCGTCAACCATCGCGCTTCTCCGCCGCGGCGAATTGGTTCCGCGGATTGGCGATATGTTTTATCCTCTCCCGTAGCCGCTCGTTCTCTTTCAGTATGCCAGCAACCCGATCGGTTGGGTGATACGGAAGCCGATCAATAGACTTCAGCAGCTCTGTATTCTCTACCCGCAGCGTCACGTTTGCGTGTTCCATCGCTCGGTGCGCCTTGCGAAGAGACTTCACCTGCGCCGCGTCGTCACTCATCGGTGATACCCCAATATCTTTCCCAGAGCATCCAGCGAGATCTGCCGTAGCTGCTCGATTGTCTTCCAAGGATCGGAATAGTTCTTTGTTCTTCTAATTGCACGGTGCGCCTGTGCAAGAGTTTTGTTCTCTTCAAAAAGCTGCACGGTTCGACATTCCTCTTTGATGATGACTGTCATCTCTGGGGGACTCATTGGAGGAGAGTGATTTGCCCAGTTGTAGATGTTCTTGTCGTAGATTCGCCTTGCGGCACGAGTGGCTGCCCACTGCTTTCGCCACTGCGGACCACGGGGCTTGCTCACTCTTCCACTTTTTCGTAGGTCATCTCGAAAATGTCAGGCTTGCAGGGATACAGCTCGCCCTTCATGCCCTGGATGATCCAGTCGTCCCAGTCTATATTCAAAACACCTTCCATCGTTGATATGTGCAGAAAGGTGTGCGGCTTGTCTACATCACACCAAAGGGCGTTGTCTATCCCAATCTCCTTCTGCCACGCCTCGTGCAACCAGTTTGGCCACTCGCTGTTATCCCAACGACGCTTCTCCGTCATCTGAAACGCCTCAATCACTACAGGCTTCTTGCGATACTTCATGGACATTGGCCCCCTGGCAAGGGTGTAACTTGCACCGTTGTCGGCACGATGCAAACCAACGGTGACGGCGTCGCTGGGGTGGGGCTCTTAGGGGTTGGCGTCTTCGGTGTAGGGGTAGCCGGTGCTGGGTCTTGCCAGCGGATATAGGTTGTGTCGGAGAGTGGGGAAGGGGTCGTACCCGTCACGGGGATAGCGAAAACGTCGATTCCCAATGTTTGGTTCTTGACGGGAAGACATACCTCGACGCAATCGGAATTGCTGTCCGGTGTCGAAATATAGATTTCCTGGTCGACCCGTAAGTGATAGTGGTGGACCGTACCCGTCGAGGGAGTCCACCCAATTAACGGGCATGGGATAGTCACGATGATTGGATTGGCTGGGTCGTTACCACCGATGATCGGGTTACCTGGTGGGCATTCGGCGTGTGCGTCATAGGCAAATAGCCCGATCGAAATGACGATGGCAAACCAAAAACCAAAAACCCAGCGGTTTGATAGCTCCATTGGATCCTCCCTGATCGGCTCAGCCGATCTTGGCAAATAGCCTGGTTGCAATCTTAGCCCCCTTCACCTTTTTGCCAGCCTTGAGCGCAACGCCGATCAATGTCTTGCTGATCGCTGCCGGAGGCCACGGTTTCCGCACCTTGAAACGCGGGGTAATGGCGGCGGCATCGGTAATCTCGATGGAGGTGGACTCCTGGATGCTCACCCGCACGCACTCGTCGGAGAACTTGTCCCCCTTCCGGCAGCAACTGGCGATGTACTCACGCAGCCCGCGGGCGTAATTCTCGCGCGCCTCGCCGCGTTTCTTCAACTTGGCAGCAACCGACTTGATCGCCTCTCCTTCCGCCTCGGCACTCTCCGATGCCCGCGCGATGTGGAGAATAATTCGTTCTTTCTCCCCTTCGATCTGCTCGAGCGCCATCGGATTGAGGAGCTCGCCCGTGTCGGGATCCATCACCTCGGGTTGGTCGAGGATCTCTTCGATTGCTGCATCTACTTCATAGAGCTTGAGTCCCATTAGAATGGCACCTCGTCGTTGCTGGGGATGAATACTTCATCGCTGCCGGATTCGATCTCGCCGATCTCGATGGCCGCCTTGACCGCATTCACGGCTGACCTCGGGATGTTTTCTTCCGAACTGATGCCGTGGAAGGCAATCGCCGCGTTCCGCAGCGCGAGTCCGAGCTCGAATTTGTTTTCGTAGCCGGTGGCTTCACTTTCTGCTTCGAGTCCTTCAAGGAGCTTCTCGGCGCGGTAAAACGATACGGCCTTGAACATTTTGAGCTGGCCGGCATTGGCCACGCCACCCGCGCTGGTCGCACTGTTACGGGTCGGCGTCTTCTTGCGGGTTGTAGTCTTGCGTGTGGGGGGGCGGGCCGGCGTGCTGGGGGCGGGTTGTTCTTCGGTGGGCGGCGGCGGTTCGTCGTGGCCACCCTCGTAGCTACTCCCAGAGGAGCGAGTCGGCGGATGCTCGGGGCGTTCGTCAGCGCGTGCGACTTCGGGGTCGTCACCTGTGTCGATCATAAACATCCGGGTCAGAAGATACTTGTAGGCCCCGGTGTTCGCCTTGTAGGCGCCCTTGTCGCCATGCTTGCCTTCTTTCTGCGGGTCTGCTCCAGAAGCAAACACGCTGAGCTGAATGGACTCGCCAGTATCGAGATGGACAACATCGTATTGCATCGTCAGGTGCGTTACGCCCGAATCGTCGACGAAGCAACTATCTGGCAGCGGCCCCAATGGAATAATCACTAGGCCGTGTTCGGCCAGCAGAGGCCGGATTGCACGCGATAGCGAGGTTTCGGTGGCGTAGTTGTAGTTGAGAAAATCGTGCCGGCCGTCCTTGTCGACGTGTCCGACGTGATCGCGGATCGCCGCAATCGCTTGGTACACTGCTTTACTCATTCGTTCTCCCTTCCTGATTTACTCTTCTTCTTCAACCGGATCTACAAATAGACCCGCACAACCCTGAATGTCAGACGGCCCAGCAAAACCAGCATCTTCAGAACCACGATTGCCAAACAGCGTCGCCAACGCAATTTGCACCAGCGCCGGAATCGCACGGACCCCAGACCAGTCGCTCGAACCATCCTGTTGAATGATGATGTCCACGCTGCCATCGACCGGCCGACTCACGGCGATGCAGCCTCGCCCGCCGAATCTTTGCTCGACGCTGACGGGTGAACCATCGGCTGCGGTGAAATTTACCGATGAGTTGGCACAGCCGAATACCAAGCTGGCCATACAGAAAAACGCTGTAATTCGTTTCATCTCATTCCTCCCTTGAAAAGTTGACTGGCCGGGCTTGACGTACCGGCTCCCGAAATCATGCACATCTGTCGGGCCTCATAGGCTCAGGACCCCCACTTAAGGAAGCACCCCGAAAGAACGGCTGACCAATAAATGCAAGCTTCGCGCAGCTCCATCCTGGCACCGTCCACCTACTCAGGTGTGTCCTTCCACACCGCAGTCAACATTCTGAACTAAAAACAGAGGCGCCAAAGTTCACTTCCCATCCTCCATGATCGGTTCCCTCGGGCGCCCCTGCTACCATTTGATTTGTCTCGTGCGATCTTTCATCACCTCGCCGATCGAGCTCCGCAAGCGCCGTCGCCATCTCCACTCGTACCAGCAGTGCGCGCGCACGCGCTCGAGCCCCATACCCAACGCGAGACAGACGAGGATCAACAGCCAGCTACCCATCTTCACTCTCGAATTTAAAATCTACCGGATCCCAATGCTGGAGACGCAAGATCCTTTCGGTTTCGCACGTCTCGTCCATGATGGTCTTGATGCACTGCTCGATGTAAAACTCGGTCAGCCGGCAAGTAGACAGGTGATGTAGCGAGCGCATGATGGCGCGCGTGTGCTGCTTCGCGATCCGGCGCTGGTTGTTGGTGGTCTGCTTCAACGGATGCGGTCCTCGGCGAGCGAAATGTCATGGCTGCGGCCGTGGCGTGCTTCTTCGAGCTGCTCCACCCAAGCCTCCACTCTTTCAGGGCTACCCCAGCATCCATTGGGGATTTCGTTGTGTACGAAGAGGCAGATCTCGCGCAGGCGGAGCACGTTTTCATCGTCGGCTTGGAATACAGCAGACATAAAATCGTTCCTCAGCACCGCACGCAGAAAGCTACCGGGTAGGATGCCATCCTCGATATAGCGCTGGAAACCCCCACGCAGGCTCTGTGGGCACGCTTCCCATTCAATCTTCCGCGGCATCGGATTCCCTCCCAACCGCCCATCTTACTCACCCCTACGAAACCGTCAACCCCGACTTGCACTCTGGACGGAGGCGGGTAGACTGCCCCTCATGCCGCGAGCGCCCGTCCCCCCGTGGGACACCATCCCGGACCGCATCCGCATCGCACGCACCCGCAACGGCTGGACGCAGGCCCAGGTAGCCGGCTGGACGGGGATCAGCGCAGCCCACATTGGCCAGTTTGAGGCCGGCAGGGTGCCCTCAGTCCCGAATCTCGTGAGATTGGCTGTGGGACTCCGGGTGAAGCTCGATTGGCTGGGTGGGCTCGATCCTCGCGGGCCGTGGGTGGAATCTCTGGAGTCGCTGCGATGAGCTGGCTCTGGGGCCCCGACTGCCAGAAGTTGACGGCGCGCGAGTATCGCATCCTCGAACTCCGGGTCGCGGGACACCGCCCGGAGTGTACGACGATCGCCAAGATCGCGGACGACGTGAATCTCAGCCCGCAGCGGGTCCGCACCCTGTTGCGCAAAACCATGTGGATCGTGCGGAATCGCTTGGTCGAAAAATGAGCAAACTGGTGGAGTGTGTCTACTGCGACCGGCCGGTTTCTGAATCGCTGATCGAAATGGATCACTTCCCAATCCCAGCACGACACGAGGGCAAATCGACCGTGCCGGCTTGCGTTGTGTGCCATGACATGAAGGATCGCATTGGCTCAGGCCGGATCGAGATGGCCCAATATATTCTGCGTCATTGGCCAGACTGGCCAGTGAGTGCGCGGCTATTCATCGGCCGCCTTTATGCTTTGCTACTAGATTCAATTCGTCGAAACCGATTTTCAGGGGGAAGAAATCGTGACCGATCTACTGCCGGGGATGGAGGGCCTAGCGAAACGCGCGCCGAAGAAGAAAACCAAGATCCCATTCCCTAGACGCTGGACTCGAAAGGAGAAGCTGCGAATCAAGCAATTCTGCGAACGCAAGACCCCGCGGTATCTACCCGCCGACAAGCCGGGCCACCTCAACGACATTATGAGCGCGATGCGGATCCATTACACCGTCGGAGAAGGCGCGCACGTCTGGCGCCGCAACTGGGTGGCGACGGCGTACAACTGGCTACTCCAACAAAACAAGATCGACTTCCGCAACGCGCAACGCCACCGGCCCGGACCGGGTAGCGTCGAGCTCCCGCAGATGGCGCGGGCAGAGCCGGCGACGGAAGGCGAGACGGTTGGCAAGATCATGGAGGGACTCAGTGAAACTCCCTGACGACACGACATTGGCCGAAGCGCGGCCCCTGTTAGATGAAGCTGCTCGCAATGGTGGCGATACGTGCCCTCTATGCACACAACACTGCCAAATCTATCGGCGGCGACTCAATTCTGGCATGGCTCATGCTTTGATTTGTTTTTATCGTTACCAACGCACACACAAACTTACTACTTGGATGCACTGGCGCGACGCATCGGGTGGAATTGAGGACTTCTGTACGGAATATGCCATGTTGAAGCACTGGAACTTGCTCGAGCCGATGCCTCATCAACCGGACAATAAGAAGCGCTCTGGATTTTGGCGGGTGACTCCGGCCGGCCTTCGTTTTGTTCGCGATGCCGATGTCGTAATGTCACATGCAATTGTTTTCAACGATGAACTTCAGCATTACGAAGGCGAATTTGTTTCGATTCGAGATACCCTGGCTGAAAAATTCGACTACGAAGAGCTCATGTCAGAGTGGTCACAGATCCCAATGCGCATCTGATGGGTGAAGAAATCAAGCCGATGATGAAATGCGGCCACGTCGCTAACGCGGTTCGGAAGCTGAATGGCGGAGAAGAGGTACCTGTGTGTGTCATCTGTGCAGGAATTGACACAGGCGCTAGCGAGATAGACGAATCTCCGCCCGATCTATCGAAGCGTTACGCCAAATGTGGCTATAAGCGCAAGCGCAACGGGACACTACACGGCCCAGCTGTACGGTCGGACAAAGACAAGCTAGCGTTTTTCGAGCATCTACCCGACGAAGAATTCGACGACTACTACTGTGGCTGCTGGGGCTGGGACTGATGGGTGAACGCGGCCACCCGCACCGAGGTTCCCGCGACACCAACGAAATCGGCATCATCAACGCACTCCGGCAACTCGGCGCCACCGTCAAGAAGCTCGACAACCCGTGCGATCTGGTAGTCGGCTGGCGCAGCATCAACATCCTCGGCGAAGTCAAGCTCCCGCCTAGCGTCAAGGGTGGCACTTCCCACAGTGAGCTCACGAAAGAGGAGGCCACATTCCACCGCACCTGGCGCGGCCAGGTGGCCGTCTGGCGCACGCCACAAGAGGCGGTGGCCTACGTGATCGCCTATACCAATGAGATGCTACAAAGCGCCCCGGATCGCGTCTCGGACCCAGGCTGAGATGCTCACATGGGTTCGCCTCGAGCGGGCCTTGACCTTCTCGTCAAGTATCACGGGAATGTAAATCACTCGGCGGGTGTGTGGGATCGCATTGGGATCGCGCGGTCGCCCCGCACCGGCACGCTTGCCACCCCGGCCAGGCTTCTTCTTCTTTCTCGGCATCGGCTTCGTTTTCCCCTTGGCGCTCGGGGTAGCACAGTAATCAACCCGTGTCGATGGGCCCGCCCCGCATCGAGATAAGGCACGCCGGCCGCCACGGTCCCCTCCCGCATCGCAACAAAAACCCGTATAAGTGGAGTGGAGCTCGCCGTCGATGGTATAGACCTGGTGTCGGGCCGATTCGCCATGCGCGAGTTCCGCCCCGCACCGATCGCAGTGCTGAATCGAGCGCAAGGTCAGATATTTATCGCGGAGTACCGTCGGCTTGCCGCCGGTTTCGGATTCCTCCCGCATCGCACTAAAGTGGTCGCACTCCATTGCGCGCCCGTTGCAAGGGCACAGTGGCGGCCCGTATTCCCAGAGATCCGCGTGGCGAACGTCGAGCCCGTAGCCACAGTCGACGCAGGCGGCCGGGTGCAGCTCGCCGTTAGTATCCACTGCCACCCCGCAATTTCGGGTCGGCGCGGTCGCCTTCGGCCCCACAGGTGCAGTAGTTAGCGGACCCCATATCGGCAACTAAGGCGCAGTCGGCGCCGTGGGTGCGCTGCCGGTGCCGGAGTTCGGCGTTGGCGCGTTCGTGAGCCTCCTCGCCTTTGGCTTCGATCAGAACGTCGATGAACGCCTCGAAGGATGCCACGGCTTCCCGTTTGGTTTTGAAGGTGGTTGGGGGGCCCTTGACCGAGCGCCAGGGGCCCCACACCCAACAGCGGCCCGAATTCCCCAGCTTGCGGATCGGGTAGCCGTCTGATCCGAAGCGGCTCCAGTGGTTGAGTAGCGCGCGTTCGTCGTCCGATAGCCCCCTCATCCGATCCCCCACGGTGCATCATCCCAACCGGGCAGCTTGCGGATGATTTCGATTCTCGCTTCGGCGATGAATCGACAGGCTTCCGACTTTTCCCAGCCGTTGTGCTCGCAAGACTGGTAGGCGTAGCAGTCGCACGCCTTGAGCAGCGCGATCGGACTCGGCCGCTCGTCGATTCGCCGCGATTCGTGGTCCCCATAGATCACATCGGATTCCGGGTCGGCCGGGTAGCGGTAGCGAATACTCTTTTGACACTCGGCCCAAAGCATTTGACCCTGCTGCCCCGCAATCTCTCGCGAGGTGGAGCCGTGAGCTTCGACGAGTTCCCAGATATGGTTTCGGCTCACGAGCCACGCACTCACGATGTCACCCCGCAATCGACGGGCGCGGGGTCGGCATCAGGCGCCGCCTGGAGTGCCGGCGTATCGGTCGGATCGTCCAGCGGCGCGGTCTGCGAAACGTGGAAGACCGTCGACGTTTTCGGACGGCGCTTGGCTTCACCCGTCCGTTTGTCCTCGTAGCTAATCCACGTAATCACGCGGACCCCGTACTCCCCCTTCGGTACGTCGGCTGGCCGCTTGCAAACCGTCCGCCCCAGCTTGCGCCAGGCGTTGAATGTGAACACATTTTCCCGCGGCTTGATCTCGCCTTCCGGGATCCCCTTAGCCATGAACCCCTCGAAAATCGCGGGGTAGTTACTCAAGCTTTGGCCGTTCTGCGCTCGGTCGAGCGCTTCTGAATCGTACTGGTTACTGCGCATTGGTTGACCCTCCCAGAGTCATTGAATGGAGTATGAGATAATTCTAGCTGGGTGTCAAGGCATTGCTTTGGCGATGGCGGCGCGAGCCACGGTATCCCAATTAGGGAGTGCGACCCCGGCTGCGTAATCCGCATCTACTTCATCGAGTATTGCGTTCAGTACTGACATCAATTCAGGCGCGGCTGCTATGAGGTGGGCGTCGGCGACGAGTTCCTCTAGTGGCATCGAGGCGTGGGTCGAAATCTTCATTCCACCGATATGCCCCGGTGCGTCGAGATTGATCCATGCCGTCGGCACGCCTTTGTCGCTGATGTAGGCGTTAACATGGTGTCTGGCATCCCACGGCCCCGGTGTGTGATTCCCACTCATGCCACCCGCCCCCACGCCGACCGCCGCTCCGCCCCGTTAGCCAATTCGCGGCAGCGCGCGCAGTCTGCGTCATAGCGGCCGAACACGCGTTCACAGTAGGGGCCGTGCTGCGTGGGCGGTAGTTCCCACTTGCTCGCGCATACCACCCCGCAGTAAGGCTCAGTCCCGTCGTCTAGGAAGCAAGCGGAAATGTTGACGGGCAGAGGCAGACTACACTGCGCGCAGCTTGTCTCGCCGTGGTAACTTTCAATCCGTCGGTATGTGATCGGCATTGGTTTACCCTCCCAGGGTAGTTGATTGATTCCCCAACCCCCGCGCGTCCTCCAATTGCGCGGGGTGAGGGGAGCCAGCCGTTAATCGCAACAGCCGCAGCACGGCGCGTCCTCGCAGCGCCGGCCGGTATTCTCATAACCCGCGCGCAGTCCGTGACGGGTGCGTGCGAATAGTCGGTTATCACCATCGACCCGAACCAGCCTTCCGCAGTCCGTCTCGTAATCCGCGTCCTGGCTGGATTCGCAGTCGAGATGGTTGGTACGCTTGCCCTTCGGTGCCGATCGGTCGAAATTGATTTCGGTCCCCGCAGAAAAGCGGCTCCCGCAGTCGCTACACGTTCCCGAAAACTTGGCGCGCATTGGTTGACCCTCCCAGGGTCTGATTAGAGTATGATGCCTATTCTATCTGATGTCAAGTGGTAGCAATTCCCGAACCCCCGCAAGGCGCGAACCCTGCGGGGTGACAGCAGCCGTTACGCTTCTATCGTATCGGGGTCACCATACTCCGAAGGCAAGAATTTATTACAATGCGCGCAGTGAACCCCGGACCCCTCCCAATCGATATACGCCTCGATAGGCTCCGGCGTGCCGTACTCGTCAACCGTCCACTCGTTTGCACACTCGGCGCAAACTGTTTCCCCCTCCTCACACAAGTAGCGGATGGAGTAGCCACCGGTAAAGGCGATAGCGTCAAGCTTGCCTTCCGCGTTTCGGTGTAGCGGCGCTTGGTTGTCGGTTGTCATTGCTTCCCCCTTTTGATTACAGTGTGCCATTGAGAATGTCCAGCCAGCCGCCCAGCTTGCGAGCGGTAACCAGTAGAACGACCAGCCAGGTATTGATTGTAAGCTGGCGCATCATGCTGAGCCTTTGCGAGTGTCGCGGTAGGCTTCTATCAGCGCACGCGGCTCGTCAGCTTTGAATGCGGGATCCTGAGAGGTACCCCAAAGCTCGGGGTTGGCTGCCAGCCAGCGCGTCCGCGCGCTGAATCTATGGTTTTCCCGCCAGGCGAGTGTAAAGCAAACGCACGCCATGAGAGGCGCGCCCCAGAATGCGCCCGCTACCAGGATCCGCGCTCCGATGTGGGCAGTGGGATCCAGCGGGATTGCCAAGATTGCCAGGATGAACTCCAGCGGGGTCATCGGGCACCGCCTCGGAGCGCTGCGCGGTAGGCTTTGATTGAGGCTCGCAGCCTTTGACAATCGGCTGCGGTTGTTTTGTTGGCTGCTTTGGCTTGCTCGTTCAGCTCAGCAGCCAGCGCTAGGTGGGCGCTGGCTTTGGCGATACGCTGCTTGAGTGAAAGCGGCTGGTAGTGGCTGGATCGTGTCATTTCGTCTCCCCTTTTGAGTAGGTCATTCACTGAAATGGATAATACTGGAATCAAAGGGAATAGCAACAGCGCAGCCAGACTATCTCGCAATCCCCGAGGGATAACGCGCAACCCCACGCAATCACAAGGGAATCGGCCGGAACTATCTGATTAAGTATGTAACCTATTCAAGCCAACTAGACTCCGGCGGCAGTGGATTGTGAACTCGCGAGGGGAAGTGAAGCGTGGGTGCCTGGTCTGCGTAGCTGTGCTGGTGAATGGGGGACTGAGGGGTAGGCTAATCCCCGTATCGAAGTGTACCTAGTCTCTAACTGCGGGGTACGCGAGGCGGTGTGCTCAGCTAACCAAGCTTGCGAGCGTAGCGAGCCACCCTCTAACTGTGGAACACCGACGGTGGATGCCATTCCAATGGGGGGTGGGGGGCCAACAGGTTTTTCTTTGTTTTGAATAAGACCCCTTCCTACGCACGGTGGACCCTTCATCCGTTACACCGTACTACGACAGTCGATGCAGACTGCGATGATTGATGCAAGATACACATGCGAGGTTCACACAGATCATGGTATGCCATGCAGCCGTGCTGCGTACATTGTGGGTGTACGGGCGAGTGCCTTCCGCCAGACTCGTGGGGGAGTCGGATGTTCACTTGGACGCACGGCCGCAGGCCGGCGGCGTCTACTTCGTTGATAGCTGGGCAGCAGACGACGGTCGCCGACTGCAACGGAGTAGACGCCACCGGATGAAGGTCAAGCCACTGGAAACAACGTCAGGATAGGGACGCCGAAAGTCGAATTCGTCTCGCTTATGTCGGTCCGGTCGGGGCCACGAAGCTCTCAGAGCGCGGAAGCGGCGCAATCAACCTCTGAGGTTACTTCTTGCAACGGCGGGGTGTTGGTTTCTTCGCCACAGTCTCGGCAGGCCCAGGTGGAGACTTCGTCCAGCACGACGCGATGGAGCCCTTGCGGGTTCTCCGTCGTTTCGGTCCCGGCGACCTGTTCTTTGTGATAGCGTGAGACGGCTTGGAAGCGGTGTGTGCCATTGCAGTTCATGGATGGTCGACTTGCCGTGGTGGCGGCTTCACCAGCGGGGGCTTCTTGGTGGAGCGAAGCTTCACCAGGGAGTTTCCCGTTGGAACCCGTTGGGCGTTGTTGCCAGGTCCCACGTTGCTTGCATTGCGAGCACATTTGCGGGGCGCCGGGGGAATCGCTGGCCCCCCAGGGCATTCGTCCGCTCTCGTTTTCGAGGTATGTCGCAGCTGGCTTCGTGTTCCCGCAGTACGGACAGCAAAGCTCTCCGAGAGCTGCGGGGGGACCGGGCGCCGTTTCCCCCAAGTGGGGCTCGACGTGCGGCTCGGTCAGGGGTGACTGATTACGAGCCAGGAGTTCCGAGAAGAGTCGGTAGAGAATCTCGTTTTTGTCTGCGAGCGTGAGCTCGCCAATCATCTCGGTAATCGCCTGGCCGTCGTCCGTCACCTTTCACCCGTCCGCGGTCTACTGAGCGAGAAGTTCATCCCCGCCCGACCGGTTACGGTTGGCCAACACGCGCGGCCTACGACCACGGCCCCACCAATGCGTTTCTGGGAGGAGGGCTGTGGACCGTAGACCGCGTGTGGTAGCAGGTGAATGTCATGGGTCAGACGACAACCTTGCGCAGCGGTGCGGGCGGGTCAAGCGGGATTTGGAAAAGCGAGCAATCCCTCAGGTTTGGGGGAATGTGAGCAATCCTTCAGGTTCGGCGGGCTCGTTGTTCTTCGATCAGGGCCGCGGTGCGCGCCCTCCAGTCCTCGAAGCTCTCCTTGTGGGGGACGGGCTTGGGCTTGGGGCCGGGCCCGATGGTCCAATCGAAATCGAGGCCTAGATTGCGTCGAAGTGCAATCACTTCGGTTGCCGTGATTCTCGAGGGGCTGGGCTCTAACATCCGATGTGGTAGACGGAAAAGCGATTCGGTCATCAGGCGTTGCTGCTCGATCACAGCAGCCATCATCCAGTCGGGGACCAAATGGCGAGAGTCGCTCACGGTGATGGGTTCTCCTTGGGGTCAGACGATTCGGACGAGCTCGAAACCTTCGCCCTCGATCATCTCGAGATCCGCGCGCTCGGCCAGGGCATTGCCCAGCACCACGCAGTATCGCTGCTCGATCGGGATGTTGGCTGTGTCGAGAATTTCTTTCGCGGCGCGGATATCCGCCAGAGCCAGGTCGACCACCCCTGTTCCATAGGTCGCGGGTCCAGCTGGGAACGGGTGGACCAGCTCGTGCGGGCTGCCCTTCCACGGCAGCGCCAGGGCGCCTACCAGGAATGCGAAAAAGCGGCAGAAGGCGCGACGGGTCATGGGTTCTCCTTGGAGAAACTGAAGCGCTGGTTCCACCAACGCACCGCATCTTCCCACTTCACCTGCGGCCAGCCGCCGATGTAGTAGCAGTGGATCTCGAACATTTCCGTCGCGCGTTTGATGGTCTTGAAGGGCGTCCCCAACCGCCGCGCGGCTTCGGGGCGCGTGACGTAGACCTCGTCGGGGCCAGCAGGCTCGGCGGGCTCGTGCGGCATCGGCGCCAAAGTAGCAAAGGCGCCGCCCGCTTCCTTCCTTGTGAGGGATCAGCAGACGGCGCCGAGGACGAACAATTTGGCAAGGGGGCAGGGCCTCCGTGGCTCTCCGAGGATGCCCCCCGCGCGACCGAGCTTCGGGGATTGGCCTCGAGGACTTCCCCTACGCGCTTGCCGTGGCCGCGCTTTCAACGGGGGAGTCTACACGAGCAAACCCCTCTCTGCCGGGGGGGAAGGGAAAACAAACTCCCTGGCAAAGAGGGGTTCGATTCGGGGATAAGGAGTCTCGCCTCTCCTTAAGTGTGGGAAGATGACAGAAGACGGCAGCGGACGCCAGCGGCCCAGGACAAGTGATCGCGACCACTTGTCTACGGCGCGGCCACTCCACCACTGGCAAAAAAGCCCTTGAGACGATTGGGCTCGAATAGCCCAAATTCACGGAAGGCTGCCGGGAGCGTCGCAATCGCCGTGTCCTGCCCAACCGCCTGAAGCCCCGGCGAGCCGAGCGGGATCAATAGCTGCGGCAGACGTGAGCTGTCGGCAAAGCTGAATACCGCCGCTTGGTTGCGCTTGCGGGCCTCCAGGAATGTGGACCGCTCGGCAGCCAGAAACGCCTGGAGCTCTGCCTGTGAGCGGCCGGGGGTCAACGCGCCAAGGTCGCCACCGAGATTGAAAGCCTTGCCGCCGATGAAGATGTTGTTCTTCATCAACTGGATATCGGCGCCGATACTGGGGCCACCCAGCTTGGTCGCCTGCACGTTCTTGTTGAAGCTGAAGAAAATCTCGCTCGGTGCGGTACTCGGGCCATTCGCACGGACCCGGCTGAAAGTCAGCTCGGCAATCTGGGTGGCTTCGTCAACGGTTGTGCCGGAAGGCAGATGCAGCGGGGCCAGCATTTTCTTGACCACGTTGATCTCGCGGAACATATTGATGACGCCCAACTGGTCAACTTCGCTCAGATCCTTGAAACCAGTGTCGAAGAAGTGGGCAGCCGATCCACCCCCGAAAGCAGTCGAAGGCTGGAGGATGTTGCCCGATACGTCTTTCTTGACGTTTCCCAGGGTCAGCGGCGTCAGGCCCAGATTGAAGCTATCGGGGATGGCGGAGAAGCCAGTCGGCTGTCGACCGCCCGGCTGCTCGCCACTCTCTAGCGGGGGCGCGTCGATGAAAGGAAAAGACACCTGCTGCTTGATCCCAGTCACCGCTTCGGTAGCCGTCCGGGAACCGGGATTCTGGACAGGCAAGAGCCCCTGGCTGAGCAGCGCATCGAAAATCGCACGCTGGTCAAGTAGGTGCTGTTGTGGCGTCACCACCTCGCGGCCAAAGATCCGGCCGCCAATCAGCGACTCACCAAACACCAGGAATTTTGCCAGCGCATTCGACTCAGCGGCAAGGCTGGGATCCGTGGCGCGTCTGGTCGACTGGAACTGCGCTTCGGCCTCTGAAAACCGCGGCGTCGCCCTGCGGAAACGCCGTACCTCCCGCTGCCGGCGCTGGAAGGCAATCGACTGGGCAGCCCCCAGGATCACATCGCTGCGCGTGCCGAGCGTCGGCATCGACAGACCCTAAGAGGGGCCGCCGCCAACCGCCGCCGTGAATTCTTGATCCGTCCGGTCGAAGGCCGACGCGCCGCCAGAGCCCGGCTCGTACTGCGCCCAGACACCCGGCCGGTTGGTGACACGCGCAACCAGGATATCCGTGTCCACGGCGTTCATGGCCTCATTGTCAGCCGGCCGGCGGTTGTCCTGCACCTCGATATTGAACAGACCGGAGTGGCTGTTGTGAGGAGAGATGCGCGCGTCGAGCCCAGCCGAAACCCGCTTGATGCGGATGATCTCGGCTTCCATCGCGACCTGTGAGATTGCCATTTCTTTGCCCCCCATAGGGATCGCCCTATGATAAAGAAATGCCGGCCAAGGGCAAAGCCAAGCCCATCGCAATGCTAGCGGAGCTGGAGTGGGCCGCGGGCGCCGAGCCACTCGAAAATCCCAAGCACGAGGAGTATGCACGCTTGCGCGGAATCAAGCACCTGACCTCGGTTGAAGCCTACGCCACGGTCTACGGCAAAATCAAAAATCTCGCCTACAACGCCGAACGCCTCTCTCGCCGGCCCGAGATCAAGCTGCGCATGGCCTTTCTGGTCCAGGCCGTCCTTGAGGCACAATCGGATAGCGAAATCGTGAGCCGCGAGAAACTTCTCCAGGAGCTGATCCGCAACCTCTCGTTGGCGCGTACCGCGGAACAGATTGCCGCCGCCAACAAGGCAATCGAGCTCTACGGCAGCGAAGTCCACGGCATGTTCGCGAAAAAGAGCGTGGTGGTTACCGGCGAGATCAACGAGCTCGAAGGCCAAAGCATCACAGACTTGCAAAAGCTGATCCATGCCATCTGCGAGGAGCAGGGTATCGAATATGACCAAGCCTACGCCTTTTTCCACGAAGCCCTTAGCAGAGGACGAGCACAGCTTTCTAGTGGCGATGGCGAAGAGTCTCCAGGGGTCGCGCCATCAGAAGCTGAAGTTCTACCAGCCGAACCTCAAGCAACGTAAATTCCACGCACTCGGCGCCAAATTCCGCGAACGCATCATCATGGCCGGGAACCAACTGGGTAAAACCTGGGGCGGCGGCGCCGAAACCGCGATGCACTTGACCGGACTCTATCCAGACTGGTGGGATGGGCGACGTTACACAAAGGCGATACGCGCATGGGCAGCCGGGGAAACCAATACGACGACCCGAGACAAGGTACAACTGATCCTTCTGGGTCCAAAAAGAGACTATGGCTCAGGATGGATCCCGAAAGATACACTCGTTGGTGAGCCTGCATCCGCGCGTTCAATCGCCGGAGCAGTGGACTACTTCGAGGTAGCCCATATCAGCGGGGGTATCTCCTGGTGCAAACTCAAGAGCTATGAACAGACTGCGGAAACCTTTGAATCCGATTCCATCGACTTCCTCTGGCTCGACGAGGAACCCCCCGTGGACCACCACACGGCCGCCCTGGCGCGGACCACTCAAACCGATGGCTCCATGATTATCACCTTCACGCCACTGCTTGGGCAGTCGGAAGTTGTCGACCTGTATTACCCGCGTCCAACGACTACGCAGCGGTGTTACATAATGATGGAAGTCTCCGACTGTGTGAAGTCGAAAGGCGGTCACATCGAAGATCATCGCGTCGCCGAGATCGTAGCCAAGTACCCGGCACATCAACGAGAGGCACGGGCTCGTGGTATCCCTATGCTCGGTTCTGGCAAGGTGTACCAGATCGAGGAAGCGCTTATCGAGGAAGACCCGGTTGAAGTGTCGGATTACTGGCCGCGGCTTGCCGGGCTTGATCTCGGCGGCGGCGAGCATCCCACCGCTGTAGTCTGGCTCGCCTGGGATAAAGATGCCGATGTCATTCATCTCTACGACGCCTACCGCACCACCGATGCGATGATTTCAACTCACGCATCAGCAATCAAGACGCGCGGAAGCTGGATCCCGGTGGCCTACCCACACGACGCGCATATTCAGGATCGCGGAACGGGAGAAGAGTACGCCAACTTGTACCGGCTTGAGGGCGTCACGATGCTGTGGGATCACGCGACACACGAGACGACCGAGGGCTTTGCAGTTGAACCCGGCATCACGAGTCTCGAAAACCGGATGCGCCGCGGTGGTTTCAAGGTCGCTCGGCATCTGCTCCAATGGTGGGAAGAGTATCGCACCTACCACCGCGAAAAGGGCCTGATCGTAAAACGCCGGGATGACCTGATGGATGCCACCCGCTACGCTCACATGATGCGCCGCCACGCCAAGATGCGGCCTCGAGAGTTTTCCGGCCAACACGTCCAGATGGCCGACTATGATGTCTGGAACCCCGGAGGCCGACTCCAATGAGCCTGCCCAACCAGACCAACCCCCCGGCCCCCCAGCGCGGGCGGCGAAATCGCCGCGGGCGGACCGAGCGAGACGACGAGAGCTTCGATCGCGAGGTGCTGCGCCGCAACCAGCTCCAGCAAGCGGGCGCTCGCGGCCCCGGGATCCAGCTCGGCCGCGGCTTCAATCCCTCCGTGGTCGGTCCCACCGCGCCGCTGATCCTCGGTGGGGCGACATGACGGATCCGGTCACACTCACCTGTTGTGTGATGGGCGAGATGAAGCTCGCTGTACCCTATGTCATCGCAGCCGTTCTGATCGCTCAGTTTGCCACCAACCTGGCTCGCGATTTGGGCGCGTTTGGCACACCGGGTGGTGACTTTCTCGATTTCACGCCCGGCGATACCCAGGATGCCGCCGATCTCGAGCTCCAGGACGCCGAGCGCCGACAGGGTATCCGCCGCTCGATCCTGGCCGGCGGCGATCAGGAGCCCTTTCTACCACAGCTCGGAACCCCCACCATCCTGGGTGCCGGGGCGAATGGGGAGTCCGGTGGCGAGGGGCTCTCGGTGCTAGGGGAATAGCGTGGGCTTCCAAACTGCCAAGGACATCATCGTCACCTTCGATCAGGTCGAGTCGATGCGGCTCAACTTCGAGAGCGAGTGGCAGCAGATCAGTGATGAGGGCCTCGGGCGCCGCGACTTCACCACGCAGCGCAGCCCCGGCCGGCAACGTACCGCGCGGATTCTCGACACCACCATGCGGCAAAGTCAGACCATGCTGGTGGGTGGGCTTCAAGGACTACTCGCCAATCCCGACACGGTATGGTTCGATATGCGGCCCGAAGACGAGAGGCTGCTCGACAATCCCGAGGTCGTCTCATGGTTCGAGGACACGACCCGGATCACCTTGCGCAGCTTCCAGCGACCCTCCGCGCGCTGGGCCACGATGTTCTCCGAGCTGCTCTACGACAACACGGGCTTTGGTACGGGCGCGTTGATGACGCTCGAGGACCCGGTCGACGGCGTCTACTTCATCGCGCGGCCGCTGAATGAAATCTATCTGCGCGAGGACGAGCGTGGCCAGATCGACACGATTTTCCGCAAGTTCCCGTACACCGCGCGCCAGGTAGCACTGGCCTTTGGCGACAAGAACAACGTCACGCCGAGCAAGGAAATCAACGACACGCTCGCGCAGAAACCTGAAAAGACCTTTGAAATCATACAGATGGTCCACAAGACCACGGATCCATCTGGCGCCATCAAGCCCGACATTTTCGGCCGGCCCTGGCGCAGCGTCTATGTCACGCGCACCAAGCCGGTGATCTTGCAAGAGGGCGGCTTCCACGAGAACCCCATCCACATTACGCGCTGGCAGAAAGAAGCCGGCGAGGTCTATGGCCGCGGCCCTGGCTGGATTTCTCTGCCCGATGCCAAGACGCTCAACAAGATGACTGAGTCACTGCTCAAGATGGGCCAGAAGGCCGTAGAGCCTCCGCTGCTGGTTCCCGATGATGGCGTGTTGACGCAACTCCGCAGCGCGCCGAACTCGCTCAATGTCGTGCGCGCGGATATGCTGATTCGCTCGCGTGGCAATCTGATCCAGCCACTCCCCACCGGCAGCAACTTCCCGGTGACCCGCGAACTACTCCAGGACCGCCAGCAGGGGATCCGGGAGGCGTTTTTCGCCACCCTGCTACAGCTTTTCCGCGACCCGCGCATGACCGCGACCCAGGTACTCGAGCTCTCCGCCGAGGCGCAGCGCCTGATGGCGCCGATGCTCTCGCGGGTCAAGAGCGAGCTGCTGGACCCGGTGGTCTTCCGCACCTTTATGATAAATTGGCGCCGTGGGGCCTACCGCCAGCCGCCCGAAGTGCTGCGCGGCGTACCCATCCGGCTCGAGTACACGAGCCCGGTGTTGCGCAGTCAACGCCAGCCCGAAGCGCAGGCCGTACTCCAGACCTGGGCATCGGCTGGCCAGATTGGCCAGGTCGACCCGACCGTTTACGACAACCTTTCATCTGACAACAGCATCCGGATCATCCACGATGCGCTGGGTGCCCCGGCGAGTGTGCTGCGCAGTCCCGAAGCCGTCGAAGCGCTCCGCGAGGCGCAGGCCCGCGCGGCGCAGCAGCAGGCCCAGCTCGCACAGGCTGAGCAGCTCGCGGAGATCGCGAGCAAGGCTGGGCCGGGGGCACTCGCAGGAGCCGGGGCATCGGTAGGCACGGCACCGGCCATTGCGGCATGAGTGAGTCCATCCTTGAAATCGCGAGCCCGGAGCTCGACGTGGCGCTCGAGGCCGACCGGATCCACCGCGCCTACATCGACGTGTTCCGCAGCGAATCGGGCAAGCTGGTACTCGCGCACTTCGAGAAGCAATGCGGGATCTTCCAGCTCCGCACGACCATCGACCCCAATCAAGCCATTTTCGATGACGGCTCGCAGTTCTGGTACAGATACATTCGGCAGCAGCTCGATACCCCCCCAGACAGAGTTGCACGGCTCGCCGCGCAACCCACCGAGGAGTAAGGCATGGCAGGCGAAGAAGGCGTTGGAGAAGCCGCGATAGATGACGGAGCTGGAGCAGGTGCGGGCGCTGGCGCAGGTACGGGCGCGGCTACTGGCGTTGGTGAAGGCGCGGGCGCGGCTGCTGGTAGCGCGCATTGGAGCGAGGCGTACCCGAGCCTGGTAGGGCACCCGACCGTCACGAAGTTCGAAGATCCCGGCAAGATGGCCGAGAGCTACGTCGAGCTTGAGACGAAGATCGGCCAGAAAGGTGTGATCGTCCCGAAAGAGGGTGCCAGCGAAGCCGAGATGGACACCTTCCACGCGAGCTTGGGCCGGCCACAGGACTCGACGGCCTACTTCGCCGGCTGGAAGCCGCCGGAAGGCTTGCCGTGGGATACCTCCATGCAGGACGCGATGGGGAAAACCTTTCACAAGCTAGGACTTACGACCGCTCAAGCCGCTGGTGTCCGCGACACCTACGCCGAGGCTCAGTCGCGAACCTACAAGGACATGCAATCCGCCGTCGCCACTGCCGGCCAGGATTCGATGGCCAAGCTCCAGGAGATACACGGAGACTCGCTGCCGGCGAAGATCGACATCGCTAATCGCGCTGGCGAATGGTTCATGGGTAGCCCGGAGGCTTGGGCCGAGCTGATGAACAAGCCGTTTGCCGATGGCACCAATCTCGGCAATAGCCAGCCGTGGATCGCTGCGGCGATCGAGCGCGGTGGCGACATGGCCGAAGCCAAGGTGTTCGGTATGGGCGAAACGCGCATCTTGACGAAGTCGCCACAAGACGCGCAGGCAGAACTCAACAGTCTCAAGATCGACAAGGGCTTCATGGCAGCGCTCACGAATAACGAGCACGTCGAACACAAGCAAGCCTACGAGCGGTGGACCGCGTTGTTCCAGCAGCTCCACCCAGAAGGCCCGGCATAAGGGGACGCGATGGAATTCGCACGTCTGCCCGATGGCGCCTCAACCGCGACCCGCGCACGCTGCGCCGCGGCCCAGGTTGCCTACTCTCACTGCACCGTGCGTCTGGGTGTCAGCGACCCGCCCGATCGTCTCGTCAACTGGATGACAGTCGATGCGCTGATCGTCCTCAAGTGGTTGGGTGACGAGAATTCGGCGAAGTGGGAAAAGCGGATGTGTGCGCTGGCCACTGCCTATCAATCCAGGCTAGGCAACGAGAATGTTGCGGGCTTGATGCGCCGGGCCCAAGTGATATACGCTTTCGTTAGCGATGAGTGGTGGAAGCATCCGGTGGCAGCGCCGCGCAAGTCTGTGGCGCCGCCGCCCGATCCGCCGAAGCCACCCAAACCGAAGCCGCCGCCGCCACCGCCACCGACAACGGTGAGGAAGGCGACGACGAGCCAGAAGAAGGCCAGGAGGAAGACGAGCAGATAGCCGGATAACCGCGCAAGCGGCCCGACCGGCCAACCGCCGTAGGCTAGAAGCGGCCCGGAATCGAACCAGACAACCCCACTGGGGCCTGGTGCAGAGACGCGGATAACCCCTTCGATTGGGAAATCAATCGACATCACATAGGGGGACCTTCCGTGTCCACTGAGTACCCGACACATTTTGTCAAGCAATACGAAGCGAACGTCCAACTGCTCCAGCAGCAGTTGGAGGGGCGACTTCGGCCCACGGTCCGTGTGGATCCGTCACTCCGCGGTGAGGTTGGGTTCTACGATCAACTCGATTCGATCGAGGCGATCAAGGGCGACAACCGCCACGGCGACACGGTCTACAGCACCACCCCGCACAGGCGGCGCATGGTGCGGACCTTCACCTACCGGCTGGCCGATCTGATCGACCGACCGGACGTGGTCCAGGCATTGAACGATCCGAGCAGCGACTACGCTTCGACGTTCGCAGCGGCCATGAATCGCGCGGAAGACGACGAGATCATTGCGGCGTTTTTCGCTACCGCCATCACGGGCAAAGAGGGCGCCGGGACGGAAGCCTTCCCGACGGGCACCCACCAGATCGCGGTGGGTGCGGCGGGCCTCACAATCGCCAAGATCCTGCAAGCCAAGAGGATTCTCGACGAAAATGAGGTGCTGTCCGCAGACCGCTTCGCCATCGTCTCAGCCAAGCAGATCGAGAACTTGCTGGGTACGACCGAAGTGACCAGCGCGGACTTCAACACCGTTCGCGCCCTGGCGGTGGGCGAGATCGACACGTTCTCCGGGTTCAAGTTCATTCGGAGCGAGCGCCTGGGTGTCGATGGTGGGGGTGAACGTCGTTGCCCGTTCTACCAGAAGATGAGCATGAAGCTCGCCGTGTCGATCGACAAGCGCGGCGAAATCGACGTGCTCCCGACCAAGAACTACTCCACTCAAGTCTTCTACGAGCAGCGCGTTGGCGCGACTCGGATGGACGGGAAGGGCGTAGTTGAGGTGCTCTGCAACGAGCCGTAAGAGAAAAGGGAATCTCTCGGGGGTGCGGTGTCGTGCCCCCGAGCCTTCCCACTGAGCAGCAAGAGGTAAGATCAAATGCCTACATGGTTCTCGGACCATTACACAACAGCGGGACTGGATGAAAGTTCGCTTCCCACGCTGCGTTCAGCAGCCGACGCGACCGTGCAAATCAAGCACTCTCGGATGCGGCACAGCATGGCGATAATCAGCGTAACGGACGGCGCTGCGGCGGATGTTTTCCGCATGATGACGCTGCGTTCAAGCGATCGGATTATCGAGATGAACTGGCTATCGGATGGCGGATTCGTGGCGGAAGCCGTGGCCGATCTCGGTTGCTACAAGAGTGGCGACGCCCATGACGGGGCGATACTCGATGCCGACCTGTTCGACACCGCCGTGGACATCAGCAGCGCAACAGGTTACACGGCAGTCTTCAACGACGGCATTCTCACAGAAGAAGACCGGGGCAAGCAGCTCTGGGAACTGGTGGTAGTCGGTGCCGACCCGGATTCTTGGACCGAAGATCCGAAAATCAACATCGACTTGACACTCCTCATGGTGTCTGAGCCGACCGCTGGCCTCGGACTCTTCAAACTGTTCGTCAAGTACCTCGCGGGCGACTGATTCTTGGGGGGGGCGGGTCGCGCGTTGGAAGCTTACTTCTTTGAGCTAGCGCGCGGCCCGTTCTTGGGTTTCGATGGCACAGAGCAAGACTGAAATCTCCAATATCGCACTCGCGCTTCTCGGCGCGGATCGGATTGACGACTTTGATGACGACTCGATCGAAGCCGTCACCGCCAAAGACACCTATGACCACATCCGCGATCAGACGCTCCGCGACCACCCGTGGAACTTCGCCATCAAGCGAGCCACGATCTCGATAGATGGCACGGCGCCGGATTGGGAATTCGCCAACCGCTACGCCTTGCCGGCCGACCATATCCGGCTACTCGAGGTCAACGGCCAGAACCCAGAAACGAATCGCTGGCGGATCGAGGACGCCTTCATCGTCACAGACCTAGGCTCACCCATCAACATCCGGTATATCTTCCGTCAAGAGCTGGTGGGTAGATACGATGCGTCATTCGTCATGGCCCTGGCAGCTTCGCTGGCGTGGCATTGGGCGGAGCCGCTAACTAAAACCGCTGCGCTCAAGGGCCAGACGCTCGATGAGTTTCGGGTTTCGCTTTCGGGTGCCAGGACGAGTGACGGCCAGGAGAGCACGGTGACCCTGTTTGACTCTTCCGAATGGATTGATGTCCGGTATTAGATGCCCGGTGCGCAGATTGCTCAGACTGCATTCAACGGCGGGGAGATCAGCCCGCTTTCCATAGGTCGTACCGACATTGCGACCTATCGCCACTCCGTCCTCCGTCTGGAAAACTTCCTGGCCACCCCAACGGGTCCGGTGGAGCGCCGGATGGGGACGCGATTTGTGGCGGAGGTGGCGGACTCCGACAAGGCAAGTCGGCTGATTCCTTTTGTTTTCAGCAATGAGGAAAGCTACATCCTCGAGCTCTCCGAATTCAAAATCCGGGTGTTCTCTCCATCGGGTGTGGGTGGCTTCATCATCCCGGTTGCACAGATATTCAAGGCGGTCGATGTTCTCGACTCTGGAGATACTCCAGCCAACACGATTCGTTTCCGTTTCGCGCACTACTTCGCAGACGAAGCCGGACCCTTCCGGCTCGAGACGGATGACACCCTTCCGAGTGGGCTAGATGATTCTACTGACTACTTCATAATCTTGAAAACCCCTGCTAGTTTTCAACTGTCTCTTACCGCCGGGGGTTCGGCTGTTGTACTCACGGATGGCGGTACAGGCAACCACACGATTACTGCGACTGGCACGGTGATTCAAGAGATAGCTACGCCGTTCACCGAGGCCCAACTCTTCGAGCTCGACTTTGCGCAGACTGCCGATATTCTCTATTTCGCGCATCAAGAGCATCACCCACAGAAGCTCGAGCGGCGTGCGGATACCTCGTTTCGTCTAGTCGATGTTGACTTTGAAGATGGTCCCTGGGATCCGATCAATACCACCCAGATCACATTGAACCCAGCCGACTTGATTCCAGAAGGGCCAGTGCATTTCAGGCGTTTCGATGCTGAAGACGTGCATCTTACTGGCGACGATCTCACAAAAACCATTGTGATTCCAGAACACGGCTTTGTTGACGAGCAGGGACCATTTGAAATCCAGGATCGTAATTTGAGCTCCACGCTTCCAACGGGTCTACTTGAGAACACCTTGTACTTTGTGGTTGCTCTCGATAAGGATTCGTTCCAAATTTCGACGACTGCCGGAGGTGCAGCAATCACAATTACGAGTCGTGGTGTCGGTCCGTGGTTTATCGGTCCAGGCTCCAATATACAGGGGACGTTTTCCGCCGAGCAACTCGACGACAACGGAGACAATGAAGACAGCCGCGATGTGCGGCGGCTCTGGCGTTACCGCGAAGCCATATCGCTTGATTTCGAGCCCTCCTGGTCCTGGGGCCCGATGATGAAAATTGTAGACAAAAGCGTTATTGAAATGGGCGCGCACCGGAAATATACCGACGGCGCAAACCCAGCAGAAGTGATCTGGCGTCTCGGGGCTTTCTGGAAAGCCAGCTCGGGTGGATTCTCGAACAACTACCCCCGCAAGGTCTTCTTCCACGAGCAGCGTCTCTGGTACGCCTCTACACCAAACGACCCGCTTATCATCTTTGGCAGCCAAACTGGGGACTTCGAGAACTTCGCCCCCGATGAAGGGCTCGGAGATCGCACAGACCTCAAGCGCGTCGTTACCGCCGCTTCTGGGATTACCTATCTCCTGGCCGCAGGCAGCCAAAACGCAATTCAGTGGATGGCGGCTGTTCGTTCGTTGCTGATATCGACGAGTAACAATATCTGGCCGATGCAAGGCAGCTCGCTACTAGAGCCGCTCACCCCCAGCAACGTCAGCGCTCGCCCGTCCGCCTCGCTTGGTAGCTCCGATGTGAAGCCCGTCCTGGTTGGCGACGAGGTGGTCTATAGCTCGCGTTCTCACAAGAAAATCCTTGCAGTGGGATTCAACTTTGAACGTGACTCGTTTGTGCCAGATGATCTCACCGTACTAGCGAGTCACTTGACGACCTCTGGGATTACGCAGTTTGCGTACACGCTAGAGCCGCATTCGATTATCTGGGCGAGCCGTAAGGACGGCCAACTGATTGCCTGCACCTATGACCGCGGCCAGCGCGTGCTGGGTTGGCACCGGCATTTCATGGGAGGCAGTTTCGGTACAGGAACTGCGCAAGTGGAGTCCGTTGCGGCCATCCAGGATTTTGAGGATCTCTACGATCAGCTCTGGGTAATCGTCAAGCGCACCATCGAGGGCAACACGAAGCGTTACATTGAATTCGTCACCAAGGAATTCGATTTGGACGACGACATCGAAGATGCGCACTATCTCGACTCGTCTCCGCTTGCCTACAACGGTGCTGCAACCAACACCCTTTCCGGGCTCGATCACCTGGACGGCGAGACGGTCGACGTGCTCGGTAATGGGGTGGCTTTCAAGGGTTTGGCCGTGGTTTCAGGTACGGTGACTTTGCCAGATTCCAAGACTGTGACGAAGGCCATTGTTGGACTTCCCTACGTGTCGAAGCTCGAGACGCTTCCGATTGATGCCGAAGGAGCTCCGGGCGGGACGTTGATCGACCGGAACAAGCGCATTGTCGATCTTTATTTCCGGGTCGTGCGCACCAATTCGCTCAAGGTTGGCCGGGTACTCAAAGACCGCAGCGAGAAGCTCTCGTCCGTTGATTTCCCTGCCGGCTTGATGGACGCCCCGGTGCCGCTATTTACCGGCGATATCAAAATCAAACCCCAGCGCGGCTGGGAGAAGGATGGCAAGGTCCTGGTAGCGCAGGACAACCCAACACCTTGCTCGTTGATCTCGCTGGTTGGACGGATGGAATGGTCCGAACGAGGCTAGATACCCGGAGGACCAAGACGGCCGATCTTTTTAAGATTGATGGTATCGACACGACTGGATACCAAAACGTCGGCGCCTATGAAGCCAAGTTTCTCCATCGCTTCGCGCGCACGATGTTGATTGACGAAAAGCCAGTCGCAATCTTCGGTGTCTCACCACTCTGGAAGGGTTGCGCACAAGCCTGGAGCTACATCGAAAACGAAGAAATCGCGGGCGACTTCGGCGCCACCCGCTATCTGCTTGATCTTTCCAAGGAACTGATTTCTGTCAGCCAGGAGCTTCTGGCACTCCACCGGCTCCAAATGTCTGTCCAAGCAGCCTTCGAGCCGGCTATACGTTTCGCAGAGCACCTTGGGTTTAGCCGAGAGGCCCGCATGGCGCGCTATGGTCCAGATGGGGAGGACCACTACCTCTACGCAAAGGTCTGGGAATAATGGCTTTCGCAGGAGCTGGGCTCGGATTCACGGGCGGCGCCGCGGTGGGCGGCGGCGGTGGACTCTTCGCGGCGTTGCCGTTGATACTCGGCGCCGGCAATGCCATCGCGTCCTACATCGGCGGCCAGCAATCGCAGGATTTCTCCAACCAACAGGCCCAGAATCTCGAGAAGGCTGGCCAACTCAATGCCGCACAAGTAGCCGTCAACCGCCGCAAGTTGGCCGGCGAGCAGCGCGTAGCCGCCGCCGCCAGTGGTGTCGTCGTGAGTGTGGGTTCCCCGTTGGACGTGATGATGGACAGTTTCTTGCTTGGACTCATCGAGGAAGTGGCAGTTCGGTTCAACTTCAATTCGCGTGCCGAGGCTGTCCGCGCGCAGGGCCGGATTGCTGCCGAGGCGGGTGCTTTCCAGGCCGGCCAAGCGGTCCTCGGTGGCATCCTGGGCGCCTTTGACCGCGGCCTGTTTGCTACAGCGGCGCCGTCGACTTCACCCGCTCCGACCATCCCCGCTTCGACCACAACCCGGTCGGGCGGTTTCCTCGTTCTCGGTGGTGAGGCAGGCGTCTGATGCCCCAGATCCCGACACGCGGAGCCAGCGCCTCTTTCTTGCCCACCACCGGGCCGAATGAATCTGCCGCGCGTGCGAGCTTCGTAGCTCAGACCGGCGAGCGGCTCGCCCAGATCGAGCAGAGTCTTCACGAAGATCGAGTCCGCAAGGAGCTGGCGACCGCAGAACTCGAGGCCACCACCGCCTTCAATAAACTCAGCCTTGCCGCCAAGACCGCGACTGATTCAACCACCGTCGTTGACGACTTCACGCGTGGTTTCGAGAAGGAAGTGGGACGGATTCGCACGGGGCTGACCGACAAGCGCGCGCTTGAGGCGTTTGACTTGGCAATGGCCGAGAATTTCGCCTCACGGATGGTCAACGTCCAGGCCCAGCGGATTCGACTGCATCGCGAGGAAAGCTTTGCCATTCATGCGGGCGTGGTCGACGAAGCGCAGAAGGCTGTCCAAATCGACAACAGCAACACATCCATTCAACTGCAATTCCGCAATATCGAGAATTCGCACGCGCAGAGGATCGCCACCCAAGCGGAAACCGTGGGTGAGGCCAACATCGCTATTCAACAGGAAAAATCGACGGTGCTCTATCACATGGCTGTCGATATGCTCAACCACAACCGCTTTGCCGATCTCAAATTGCGGATGACAAACGGTGATTTCGACGCCATGACCACCGAGGCGCGGCTCAAGATCGAGCAGAACATCGAGGCGAAAGAAGCGTCTTTCAACTACTCGACCGAACTCAACCGGATCGAAGTGGACGGCCTGGCGAGCGTTGAAAACCAGCAACATCTCCGCGACCGTGCGGACCTGGGCGATATCACGGAATCCGCTTACCGCGACCTCACGATGAGAAACCAGGCCCAGATGCGCAAGCGCGAGAAGGCCGGTGCGCTCAAGGAGGGCTGGCGGCAACACAATTTGGGGATGCTGCTGGACCCCAGCAACCCCGACCACGTCGCGATTGCTAACTACGGCTTCCAGAAATACGCCAACGAGGTACTCGAAGCACTGCCGCCGGATTCCCAGCTCGCGGGGATGTTGGAGTTTTCCCAGACCCACGGGATCATCCCAGACGCCGTGCGCGGGATGTTCATGGCGCAGGCCAATCAGCCCGAGAGCAACCCGGAATTCGCAGCGCAGGCGGCATTCGGATACGCGCGCCTGATGGACTCCAAGAGCGGCTCGCTATTCAAGCCGCTGCCGAAACCCTTTGATCGGCGATTCCGGCGGATTGCGAAGTTCCGGGAGATGAAAAACAGTCGCGAAGCGGTTTCTGATGCACTTGCCTTTGAAAAAGACGCCCAGACCGCGGCAGCCGTGAAGGGTTTTGGAGAGACGGTCGGGGCGGCGTTTGACAAACGCGAGCCCGAAGACATCAAGGATAGCTTGGTTACACGGATGTGGGACAAGGGTTTTCACCCGATGGTCCCTGGCGTCACATGGCGCGAATACCTCGACAGCGGCGTCACCCAACGGACCGATATCCCCGGCATCGACGCACCACAATTCGAAGCCTTGGTTGGCGCGGTGGGCCGCGGCGCACTGCGCCTGGGTCAATTCATCACCACCGGCTCCCGGCCCGAGTTTGCCTTTACAGGGCCACAGAAGCCGTCGGACTCCGTCACTCTTTCACCCGAGGCGCTCAGCGATTACCGGACCCTGCTGCGTGCCGAAGCGATCCAGAATGGCGGCATACTCGATGAAGCGGCCCATGAAGCGGTGATCGGGGACTGGTCGACCAAGTGGGGGCCGACCCGGATGTTCGGGCCGCCGCGAATCGAGAAGTACAGCGTCGAGAGCCGCACCTTGCCGATTGACGGCTCGTGGGACTGGGTCCACGAGCAGGGCGAAGCGGAGTTTCGGGAGCTGCTTTTCGAGGCGATCCCGGAGATCAAGACGGCCTTCCCGGTGACGCTCAAGGGCCTGGCCAACGAGCTTGGCGGCTACTTCGACCGGGTCGCGGAGACGCCCACGGACCTCATCAACCCGGCTGCTGCCGCCAGCGACCTCTTCGCGTTCTTCACGGGCACTGAAAACCGTGAGACGTTTGCCGAGACGGCCGCGATCCAGATTATGTCCGTGATCGACCCAGACAGCACCCGTGGGGAACTGCGGACCACGCTGTTCAACTACACCTCGCACCCGCTCGGGAGCATCGTATCCGGGCGCACGACAGCGCTCGCGACGCCGGTTATTGCGATGATGTCAACCGAAATTACGCCTACCGGGCGGACCCGGAGCGGCAAGCACGCGCCTCAGTACATTCCGATGATGGTGGCCGACGATGGGACCTTCAAGCCGATTCAGGAGGTTTTCATCCACCTGTCGACCCAGAAGCTCCGCAATGCGACTTGGGTGCCAGATCGCGACGAGTACCTTGCGACCCACCTCCGGCCGGATCAGTTGGTCGCGGCAATGGCCGCGGGCGCTGCACGTAGCCTCGCGCTGGATCAGACCATCCAGGGGGCCTCTGAAAACGCGATCGAGCAGCTGTTGATTCCTGGCACCGATCCCGGAGCACTCACCCCAGAAGATCAACGCCGCCGGATCGAAGAGTGGCGCCGCCAGCTACCAGGGGCCACCTGATGCCGTTTCAGCAGCCGATCAACCCTGCTCAGGTGGGCACGCTGCCGGAATTCGACCCGGTGCTCGAGTCGATGCGCTCCGGGCCGCTGCCGATCGCCGAGTGGGACGAAATCTTCGCCTCGGCCTTCCGCCAGGAGAATGCCACGCTTGGATTGGTGGGTGCCGGCATCGCGCAGTGGCGCGACCGGGTTGGGGAGTCGCCGCCAGAAGATCTCCTGTTCGAGCCCCACGATCTCGAGCTCAACGCTGGGACGGTGTTCGAAGATCACCCCCAGGAGCTGAACGACATCAAGACGCGCCAGCAATGGGAGCGAAAGAAGCACAAGCTCGAGACGGAGATGCACGACCGCTCGATCCTGGCGCAAGCCGGCGGGCGGGGCATCGCGGCGTCCTTCGTGGCGGCCATTTTCGATCCGATCAATTTCATCCCGGTTGGCGGGACGGCGCTGTTTGGTGGGGCCAATCTGCTGCGCCTGGCGGCCAGGACGGCGTTTGCGGGCTTTGCGGGAGCCAGCCTGGCCGAAGCCGCGCTCCACAGCACCCAGGAACTCCGCACCGGCACCGAGAGTTTCGTCGGGATCACCGCGGCCACGCTGTTTGGCGGTGTGCTCGGCGGTGCCATAGCGCTACCGCCCACGCTCGCGCGCAATTCTGTTCGCGAGTGGGGCGCGATGATGCGCGGCGCCGCGGTAGAGCCGGAAGTCCGGGTAGGCGGCATGGATCCCAATGCGCCCCAGCGCACGGTAGTCGATGGCGACCCGCGCACGATCCTGGACGATACGGATTTCAACGTGGATGAGCCCTACGTCACGCCCACGCGCACACGGCCTACCAAAGAAGCAACCGGAGTGCCCTGCTGATGGC
>SDBT01001405.1_pt1 | contig 42269 bp, 46 predicted proteins | sample 2277101 | NCBI WGS metagenome assembly SDBT01 (sample SAMN10404973, study PRJNA504765) | marine sediment metagenome | isolation source: marine sediment core GS10_PC15, 103 cmbsf | place: Arctic Ocean: Southern Knipovich Ridge | collected 2010 | reverse complement strand
ATGGCGTGGACCGGCGGCTCGAACGTCTCGAGTCTGGCCAGGTGGAAATCAAGAAGGACGGGCGAGAAATAAAGCGCACCGTCGGCTTGCTCAAGGTGATCGCCGAAGATCACGAAGGCCGGCGGCAGAACGTCGAGAACACCATCAACGACCAATGATTCAGTTCCAAGCTCCCAGTTCCCCGTTTGGAAACTTTGAACGAGGATGATTGAAAAGGCGGTCCAGGTCCAGGTCCAGGTTCAGGTTCAGGTTCAAGAAATATGAACCTATTATTACGCGGGCACATAGCAGAGCCGGACTGTTCCATGAGTGGCGTCGGAGCCGTGGGGGAATGGTGACATGAGAGGACTTGGTTCGTGGCTGAGAGCGCGGGTTGCGGCCCGGCGCACCATCTTCGAGGTGTGCAAGGTCGCCGGCGTGCGGTTCAAGACCATCCCGGGCGTCGACCAGCTCATCGACGGCACCGTCTCCGTCAGCCAGATCCGAGACGTGAACATTGCTTCGAGACAGGTATACTTTAGTTCCGAGTTCCCAGTTCCAAGTTTCCAAACTGGGAACTAGGAACTAGGAATGGGCGAGGGCGGGGAGATCTTCATGCTTGACATGGGCAAGCCGATGAAAGATCCTGGATCTGGCACGAGACCTGATATCCCTGTCGGGTTTCGAGCCGGGGAAAGACATAATGATCGTCTTCACGGGTCTCAGGCCTTGGGTCGCGGGTCTTCGGGGTTTCCTGGCCCTCGTGCCAGGATAAAATGGAAGGTGAACAAGATTCTATGAATTCCTTGATTGAGTCGAAGAACGGCATACCCGTCAGGTTGACGGATGAGCGATGGTCGCACATAACCGAGGAACACTGTGAACTTGCAGGGATGCGGCTCGATGTTCTTCAGGCCGTCGTGGAGCCCGACAGGATACTTGCTGGAGGTGGCGGTGAGTTGCTGGCTGTTCGAGAGGTGGAGCAGGGTAAGTGGCTCGTCGTTCCCTACAGGGAACTGGAGGATGATGGATTCGTCATCACCGCCTTCTTGACCAGGAGAGAAGGTTCCCTCCAAAGGAGGAAGCAGTTATGGCCATAGCCGACATTCATGAGTACTTCAAGCTCATCCCCGCCGCGAGAGAGGCTCCTCGGGGTTATCTGTGGACGAGCTACGACAAAGAGGCCGACACACTCTACATCAACTTCAAAAAACCGAGCCACGCCACGGACAGCGAGATCACGGATGATGACGTCATCATCCGGTATGAAGGGGATGAGATCATCGGGATCACGATCTTGCGTGCTAGCAAGCGGTAGTTGTTGTCTTGGTTCTTAACCCGGACAAGCCGGAACCCAAAAGACCTCGTTGCCGTTGCCCCAAATGAACTTCCTGGACATCGCTCTGGTGACCAGCAATGGAATGAGTCAATGGCGATTGAAAAGGCGGTCCAGGTCTAGGAACTTGGAACTAGGAACTAGGAACTGAATTGATTGGCGGTTCTTACATTGCGTTCAGGACCCTTGTCGGGATGCTTTCGGAAGGGGGGGAGGTTCCGGAGGGGTTGGCGGGGGAGGTTGTGGGGATGGCCCGGAGCGGCGGGGTGCTGGAGGCGCTTGGGGGACGGGCCGGAGAGAGCCCGGGGCTGGGTATTGCGAGGGATGAATACCGGTACCAGGCCGGGAAGGGGGCCTTCCGGCTGCGGGAGCTTCGGGAGATCGCCGGGGGCATGAGGGAGCGTGGGATACCAGTCGCGCCGCTCAAGGGGATGGCCTATGGGCTGATGTTCGAAGACGGCGGGCCCACCCGGGCCATGGGCGATATGGACCTGCTGGTCCCGGAGCAGCGCTACGAGGAGGCGCTCGGCGTGATGCGGGGGCTCGGGTACCGGGACGTTTTTATGAGGATGCGCGCCCGCGCGCCGGGGTACCACGAGCGGGCCATGGTCCGGGGCGGCAGCCTGGTCGAGATCCACCGGTACTTCCTGCCGGGGCGGCGGATCACGGTCGATTACGAGGCGCTGTGGGGCCGCAGCCTGCCTATGGACAGGGACGGGGTGTCGTGCTGGAGGCTGTCGCCGGAGGACTCGTTTCTCTACCATTGCTTCCACATGGGAATGCACGAGTTCGCCCTTGGAGGCCTCAGGGCGGTCTGGGAGCTTCGGAGATTGCTTAGGATGAATTCGTTCCAAGTTCCCAGTTCCAAGTTCCCAGTTCCCAAACAAGGAACTAGGAACTTGGAACTTGGAACTAAATTTAATGTTGCCGCCCGGCGGGCGCGGGAGTGGGGGACGGGCAGGATCACGTGGTGTGCGTTGCGGCTCCTGGAGTTCTGCTTTCCGGAGGCGCTTGAATCGGTCTCCAGTGCGAATTCGCCGGTGATCAGGATGTTCGAGCCGAGCCTGGCGGTGAGGGTTGTGCTCGAGCGTCTTGTGGTGGAGCCGTCGATCGAGCTGCTGACCAGTCCGGGGCTGCTTCCCAGGCCCGTGCAGCTCCTTCGCAAGGCGCTCCTCGTGGACAGGGTGTCGGGGGCGCTGTCCTACCTTCTCTGGCACGGCCGGGTGAGCGTGGAGGGTCGCCTGGGGGGGTGGGGGCGAGAGATCTCCGGCTGATCGCGGGGAGTGCTCTGAGGGCTTGGCGGGCGGTTTCCGTTCTTCCTTCCTTTGCCGCGTTGATTGTCTGCGGCACAATTCCTTGATCTCGCGGTGTGGCTCGAAGTAGCTCAGGGGGCTTGTGGTTGGGTGGGGTCCACGTCACTTCTCGATCACCACCCGCACCCCCGAGACAATGATCAAAGACAGGTTGTGGACGTGGGTGCGGTCGTCCGAGAGATCGAGCGGATGGACCGCCAGGCGGATTCGCGCCGGGTGGGGCGTCTCGGGCTCCAGGGCCGCGTCGAGCGGCCGCCACTCGCCGACCCACACCTCGGTCCACATGTGGCCCGCGAAGGCGCCCCGGTGATACACCAGCCCGACTACCGAGCGCGCGGGAATCCCCACCGAGCGGGCCAGGGCGGTCAGCAGGACCGATTTCTCCGAGCAGTCCCCGCGGCGCGCGCGGAGCACCTCTGCGGCGGAGGCGAAATTCAACCCCATGTCCCCCTGGATCTCGGCGGCGATCCAGTTGCGCAGGCGCCGGGCGGCGGTCCAGCTGTCGCCGGCACCGCCGGTCAGCTCGCGCGCCAGGGCCCGGACCTCGGGGTGGTGCGCCTGGGCCAGGGCCGTGGGCCGCAGCCAGCGCGCCAGGTCGGGCCCGGGCGGCCCGGGCGGGAACTCGATCCGCGGGGGCGGGCCTAGCCGGAAGGACTCGACCACCAGCACGCCGGAGCCGGGCTCGGCGACCACCCGCTGGCCCGGTCCGGAAAAGGAGCCCGTGTCCACCTGGGGGGGCAGGTTCTCGAGCCGGCAACGGACCAGCTCGGCCCGGCGCGGGTCTTCGATCGAGCCGATGGTCTCGACCCGCATAAGGGAGGCCACGTCGGCAAGCCCGGTCCGGTCGTCCCGGGCCGGTCGCCGATCGCTGCGCCGGTATTCGATCTGGAGATCGCCGAGCCTGGCGTCTGCCGTTCGCAGCACCCGATCCTGGTCCAGGTTCATCCGGATGCGCATGCCGGGCATCTCGGCCGTAGTGTGGACGAGCTGGATGCCGCCCTCGGTCGGAAGCACCTCGATCCGGTTGTCCACGTAGCCGGCGGTGGAGGCCGAGTACGATCGGAAGCGGATCTCCCGGCCCGCTTCCGGGATCTCCTCGGGCAGGACGAAGCGGTGGAACAGGTCGCCGTCCTTCGCCTCGGGCTCGAACGGCAGCACGCGTTTCTCCGGTCCCCTCACGGTGATCATCTCGCTCCCGACGCGCCCCGCCTGGAGCACCCTGGGCGGCTGGCCTGACTGGGCCCTGGTGCTCGCGAGCCTGAGGGTGCAGCCCCGGCCGTCCAGCAAGGCCCGCGTCCGGGAGCGCATGTCGACGAGCTGGCCGGCGCGGAGGAACTCGAACCGTTCCTCGATCTCCAGAAGCAGCCGGGCGGCCGACGGGGTGTCGCATTCACGGATGACCAGGTGCCGGTAGCCGGCGTCGCGACCCTGCAGCCGTATCCGGTACCAGTACTCGTTGCCGGGGACGCCGGCGCAGTCGGGCCAGGCCTCCATGGCCGCGATCACATCGGCGTGCGGGCTCACCGGTTGGGTCTCGGCGCACTTGCACCCCGTGAGAGCGAGCCCCAGCGCGATCAACCACGGCGACCACGATTGCCCCAAACGCAATGCTCAATCCTCCTGGTCGGGATATTACAGCGCGACTTGCAAATTGAAAACTTCGTCGACTATGATGGCCACATGGCGCGGACGAAGAGCCTCCACGCTCTGTATCTGGATCCGGAAATGCTGTTCGGTGACTTCAGTCGCCGGGAGCAGGCCGTCGTGCTGTTCGTCTTCACGGGTCGCAGGTTCGCCCTGGCCGAGGGGGTGACCGTGATCGTGGAGTTTCCGTCGAAGAAGCGGTCGTTTCGCCTGCGAGGCAAGGTGATCGCTTCGCGTCGCGGCTCGAAGAACCCTCCGTTTCCGGCCGGGGTGGAGGTTGAGTTCGGGAGCGACCAGCGGCGCATCCTGCAGATGGTGTTCGACTGCGCCGAGGGTAAGTCGGTCGACTTCGTCGATCGCAAGTCCAGGCGGGTGCCCTGCTCGGTGGAGGTGGGCTACAGTACCGACGCGGGCTTCGTTCGCGAATTCGCCGAGGACATCTCCGAGGGAGGAACCTTCATCCGCACCCGGCGCAAGCTGCCCGTCGGGACGGAGATGGAATGCAAGCTCAAGCCGCCGGGCTACCTGCTCGGGGTCAAGCTGCGCTGCCGGGTGGCCTGGGTGGCGGACGGCGGCTCGCCCCGGGGCATGGGTGTGGAGTTCGTGTTCGACAGCGAGCGCCAGCGAAAGAAGATCGGCGTCCTGGTCAAGAGGTTGGCAGCCGAATGCGCGGATCAACTGGAACGCGGCATCAAGGCTTTTCGCGAGCGGGATCGCTCCCTTCCTCCCGGGCGGAGATGAACCGGTCCAGGGTGGTCGACGCATCGATGTCCATGGCCAGGAAGCTGATGCCCATTCCGCCCGGCGAGAGTGGATCGTGCTCGCGCTCCGGCGGGTTGACCCACGAGACGAGGGTGTCCACCTGGAACGGGACGTCCAGGTGGGGAAACAGGAGGCGCACCTGGATGCGGTCGCCCTCGGGGGGCGGGTCTTCGCACTGGATGAAGGCTCCCTCCCGGCTGAGGTTGTAGACCTGTCCCTCGCGCCAGTCCCCCTCCCGGCCGAACCGGACCGGGAATCCGCCGAATACCCGGGTGTAGTTTCGCAGCTCGCGGATCTTGGGGAACAGCAGCCGGTTGACCGCGAACATGACCTCCATCAAGGGCGCCTGGCGGGACAGTACAACCGTGCAGCCGAGTCTCTCCAGCCTGGCGCGGGCCTCGAAGGAGAGATTCAAGGCGCTGACCGCCAGCACCGGAGGATGGTCCGGGACCTCGGCCATCTTCACCTCTGCCAGCCCCGCGGTGACCTCCTGGTAGGTGTCGCCGAACACCGCCAGGTGAAGGAACATCATGTCGCTGCGCTCGGCGCCCCGCAGGCGGCTCTCGATCCTGCGGCCGCTGTGGTGCTCGTCCACCTCGTAGCTCAGGTGTTCGAGCATCGGGATGATCACCGCCCGCGAGCGCTCCTCCGGGTCGAAGACCGAGACCTTCTTCCTGTCGTGGCCAGCCTTGTTCATTCGGACCTCACTTTTCCATCTCGCGCAGGCGCCTCTTCAGCATGCGAAACTCGGACTGGGCGACCCGGTTCTTGGGGTTGCAATCGAGAGCGCCTTTGAATTCCCGGATTGCGACCTTGAGGTTCCCGTTGCGCTTGGCCAGGTAGCCCAGGTAGAGGCGCGGCTGGTCGTAGCGCGGATCCAGGGCCATGGCCTTGAGGAACGGTTTGCGAAGCGATTCGTCCAGCGGCTCGCCGGCCGGGGTCTCGGCCAGGGCCCTCTGATAACCAAGCTTGCCCAGCTCGAAATGATAGCTGGGCTCCCTGGGGTACAGCTCGATGGCCTTTTCGAACAGTTGCGCGGCCTCGTCCCAGCGATCGCTGCGCATGGCCAGTAAGGCCTTCAGGGCTTCCACGTCGGCCCTGATGCGCGTCGGGACTCTCGGATCGGGGGCCGCCTCCTTCGCTCGCAAGCTCTTGAGGTACTCGGCTCGGCTTTCCTCGTCGGACAGCACCCGAAAGGCCATCGTGGCCCGGTCCAGCAGGCGCAGGGCCAGCTCGCGCTCTTTTTCCCCCGCGTAGGACCCGTCGATGTTCTCGAGCTTGTAGGACTGCAGAAGTCGGTTGTAAGCGGTCTCGAATGCGGACTCCTTGGCGCTGTGGTCCAGCCCTAGCAGGGCGAAGTGGTCCTGGCGACCCAGGGACAGTGTCTTCTCCGCCAGCTTCGAGTCGATCCGGCCCTCCATGATCGAGGCCAGCGTGGGCGGCCTGAAGTCCTCCTCTGCCTCGATGTCCTCCACTGGCTCGGGTTCCTCGACTGCGAATTCCGGCAGCTTCGGTTCGCTCGGGGCCTTCCTGAGCAGATCCAGCTCCGGCCTGCTGGGCCGGGTCAGGCCCGAGGCTTCCACCATCTCCATGGCGTGGAAAGTGAACAGCACCGACAGCAGGTATTGCAGCTCGATGCCGCCGGCCATCAGGCTGGCCAGCGGGGTGCCCTTGCCTAGCGAACGCAGGATGCGGTTTTCCTTGGGCCCGATCTTGGCGGGCCTTTCCTGCGGAGACGATACCCTTGAGAACACGGTATCCTCGTCCACCGGAAAGTCGCCGAGCAGCCGGTCCACCGAGTAGTTGGTCAACACTCCCGAAAGGATCGCCTCGGTCGTGTCCAGGCTGGCGATCTGCATTTCCGGCGGCACCTCTCCTTCCAGAACCGCGAAGTCGAATCCGACCATCCGGAAGCAGTTGGTCAACTTCTTGCGGGCCTGGAACTCCAGGGCGGCGAACACGTCCTGGGGGCCGAGCGCCCCGATGGAGACCAGCACTTCGCCGGCCTGCTTCCGGGTGGCCAGCATCTCCCCGAGTATCCGGTTGTACTGATCCATGGTGATCCTGCCCTCTTCCAGCAGGATGCGGCCCAGGGTCTCCTCCTGCAGCCGGGATTGAACCTGGACCGGAGTGCCCTTGTGGAACACCACGGTCCGTTCCACCTCGCCCTCCAGCAGGCCCAGCCTTCCGGTGAATTCGGAACGATGCAGCGCCGCCAGCAGGTATGGCAGAGGAACCCTTTCGTGCTCTTGCATGGCGAGCCGAGCCTACCAGAGGCGAGGCGCCGGGGTCAATTCCACCTCGATTCTCCTTGCGGCTCTTGACATGCGGCAGTCGATCGGGTATCCGGGCAGCGCGGTGAAAATGTCACGAAACCGGCGAGTTCTATTGCGCTCGCGAGGCCGGAGCATGATCGAGGTTTCCAATCTGACCAAGCGCTACCACGACCTGCTGGCCGTGGACGGCATCAGCTTCAAGGTCGATAAGGGCGAGGCGATGGGATTCCTGGGGCCCAACGGCGCGGGCAAGACCACCACGATGCGCATCCTCACCGGAGCGCTTCCGGCCACGTCGGGCAAGGTCGAGGTGGCCGGATACGAGGTGTTCGAAGACCCCATGGAGGTCAAGCGGCGGGTGGGCTATATGCCAGAGGTGCCGCCGCTATACGACGAGCTTACCACCACGGCCTTCTTGCGGTTCGTAGCCCGGCTCAAGGGCGTTGCTCGAACCCGCCTGGCGGGCGAGGTGGATCGGGTGGTGACCACCTGCGGCCTTGCGGAGGTCTATCGCAGGCTGATCGGCAACCTGTCCAAGGGCTATCGCCAGCGGGTGGGGCTGGCCCAGGCGCTCCTGGGCGAACCCGAGGTGCTGATCCTGGACGAGCCGACCATCGGCCTGGACCCCAATCAGATCGTCGAGATCAGGGCGTTGATCCGGACCCTGGCCGAGAGCCACACCGTGATCCTGTCCACCCACATCCTCCCCGAGGTGGTCCAGGTCTGCCGCCGGGTGGTGATCATCCACCGCGGCCGGCTCGTGGCCGACGACACGATCGATCATCTGACCTCCGAGGACGCTTCCCTCGAGCAGATCTTCCACGAGCTGACCCAGCGCTGAGGAGGGCGCGGATGAGAAACACTCTCACCATCTTCGTCAAGGAGCTGCGGATAATCTTCACCACCCCGATAGCCTACGTGGTCTTCGCCGGGTTCACGTTCGTCGTAAGCTTCTTCTTCCTGAGACTGCTTTGGGGATTCGTGGACCAGGTGGACTTCTACACGCGGACGAATCCCCAGGTCTTGCAGTACATGAACCTCACCGATCAGGTCCTTGCGCAACTGCTCCAGAACGCAGCGGTCGTCCTGGCCTTCGCCGTGCCGTTCATCACCATGCGGCTGGTAGCCGAGGAGCGCCGGTCGCGCACCTTCGAGCTGTTGATGACCTGCCCGGTCAGGCCGGCACACATAGCCCTGGGCAAGTATCTGGCGGCGCTGACGGTCATCCTGGTAATGGTAGCCATCACAACGATCTATCCGCTTCTGGTGGCGGCCTACGCCAGGGTGGGAACCGTCGCCTGGACCACCGTAATGCTCGGCCTGCTGGGCGTGTTCCTGCTGGGTGCGGCCTTTACCGCCATCGGGCTGTTCGTCTCGTCGCTGACCAGCTCGCAGATCATCGCCGCGTTCATCACCTGGTGCGTCCTGATGATGCTGTGGGTGATCGGGTGGGCCGCGGCCGACAACACCGGCACGACGCGAGAGGTGCTGTCGGGTTTGAGCGCGATGGGGCACCTCCGCAGCTTCACCAGCGGCGTACTGGATATCAAGGATCTGGTCTACTACCTTTCGCTGGCCGCCTTCGGCCTGTTCATGACCCACCGGGCGCTCGAAACCCAGCGCTGGCGCTAACGGAGGATCGCCAAGATGGTCAGGCTCGGACGTGTGCTCGGGATATGCGGATTCGTGGTCTTGCTGTCGGTCCCGATGACCCTGTTCCTGTGGGACTGGCGGTTCACCTGGATCGCGCTGGCCAAGCTGATCTTCGGCCTGGCGGCCGTCGTGTTCTGGCTGGTGACCAACGCCAGGGGCATCCGCGAGACCTTCCAGGGCCGCTCGACCTTCTACTGGTCCTTCACGATCCTGTTCGTGCTCATTGTCGTCTTCGGGCTGGTCCTGGTCAACTACGTCTTCTACGTATACCCGCGCCAGATCGACCTGACCGAGGAGAAGGTATTCTCCCTGTCCGACCAGACCGCCTCGCTGCTTCGGGACCTGGAAGACGTGGTGGAGGTGCGGGCGTTCTACCGCCCCGCGGATCCGGAGTTCGGGCTGGTGCGCGGCTATCTGGAGCGCTATCGATACGCCAGTGGAAACTTCTCCTACGAGTTCGTCGATCCGGACCGGCGACCGGACCTGGTCAGCAGGTACAGCATAAACATGCGAGGACCGCGGCTGGTCCTCACATTACGGGACCGGGAAGAGCGGGTGAAGATAGCGCGCGGGTCTCCGGTGGAACAGGCCATCACCACGGCGCTGCTGAACCTGGTGAGCCCGGAGGCCGAGAATGAGGTCTGCTTCACCACCGGCCACGGAGAGAACTCCCTGTCCGGCGACGACCCCGAGCAAAGCATGTCCTCGTGGGCCCGCCACATGAAGAGCGAGGGCTACCGGGCCGAGACGATCTCGTTGCTCGAGCTTCCCGAGGTGCCTCCGGCCTGCAAGGCCGTGGTGGTGGCCGGGCCGGCGCGGGATTTCACCTCGGACGAACTCGAGAGCCTCGGGACATACCTGAGTGAGGGCGGCAAGCTGATGGTGCTCGTGGGCGCGACCGATTCGGGCTCGCTCGCCGGGATGCTGGGCAAGTACGGGATACGGCTCGGCGCCGATACCATCATCTTTCCGCGCGGGCGCTCTCCGGTCTCCGTGGTGACCGATCCGCTGCGCTACCCCCGGAAGCATCCGATCTTTTCGCGCTTCTTCCACGACGGCGCGATCCTCAACCACCTCCAGGCGGTCTTTCCCCTGGCGCGGTCGGTCCGGCGCGCCGGATCGCCCGCGGGCCTGGAGGTGGTCGAGCTGGTGTTCTCGACGGACAACGCCTGGGGCGAGAGCGACGACATCAAACAGGCGCAGCAGGTGACCTTCGACGAGGACCGGGACCTGCCGGGTCCGGTTCCCATGGCGGTGGTGGTGGAACGCAAGGCAGGACCGGGAGCGGGTGAGGCGGGCGGCATGCGGCTGGCCGTGTTCGGCTCGTCGCGGGTGGTGGCGGACGCGGCGTACCGTCTCTACCCGTTCAACCCCAACCTGGTGATGAACACCCTGGCCTGGCTGACCCGGGAAGAGAAGAAGATAACCATCCGGCCCCGCTTCCGGGCCGCCTCGCTGCTGCGGCTCGACGAATCCCAGCGGAAGTTCATCACCTTCTTCGCCTCCGATCTCCTCCCGCTGCTGATCCTGGCCGCGGGAATAACCATCTGGCAGATGCGCAGGTGGTCGTGATGACTCACAGGACGCGAACGCTGCTCAAGGCTTCGGTCGGGCTCGCGCTGGTGTCCGGCCTCGGGGCGTTCGCCTACTTCGGGATCCACGTCGAGAAGAAGCAGGCCGAGCGCCGGGAGGCCATCGCCGGGCTGGCGCTGGACTTCGATGAGGACCGGGTCGTCCGGCTGGAGCTCGAGGCAGCCGGCGAGCACGCGGTTTTCGTGCGCTCGGGCGCGGACGAGCACTCCCTGCCTGCCTGGAAGATGGTCGAGCCGGTGCGGGCCGACGGCGACGGCGTCGGCATCAACGCCCTGCTGGGCACCCTCGAGCGCATGGACGCCGAGCGGAGGCTCGCCGTGACCGGCGGGGATTCCCTGGCCGCGTACGGGCTGTCGTCGCCCAGGGCGCGCTGGACGCTGGGCTTCGAGGACGGCGAGACGCTCGGCCTGCTGGTGGGCGAGAAGAGCCCGTTCGACAACCACCTGTACGTGAAGCTGGACGGCGCCGACGAGGTGATGCTGGTCAAGGGCTTCCTCGGCGGCTCGCTGGTCAAGAGCACCTTCGACCTGCGCGGCAAGCGCCTGCTGGCCCTCGAGCCGTCGCGGGTGCGCGGCCTGGTGATCGAGACCCCGGCTTCTGCGATCCGGGTGCGGATCGAGCTGCAGCGGGACCGGGGAGATTGGCGGCTGGTGGCGCCGATACAGGACCTGGCCGACCCTGACGAGGTCGCGCGCCTGCTGAACACCTTGCGCAACCTGCAGGCCCGGGCATTCCCCGCGACCGGGCTGCCCGACGAGTCCTACGGGCTGGATCCGCCCGCGGTCGAGGTGACCATCGCAAGCGGCCCGGACCGGATCCCCGGCAGGCTGAGGTTCGGCCGGGGAACCCTGCCGTCGAACCAGGGCCAAGTCTTCGCCCGCCGGGTGGAGCCCGAAGGGCCGGTGGCCGAGATCCTCTCCTACCAACTGCGCGCCTTTGACAAGACGCCCTTCGACCTGCAAGCCAGGTCCCCGCTTTTGTTCGATCGCGGCAAGGTGGCCAGGATCAAGCTGGCCGGCGCCCGGGAGTTGATCGTGCTCGAGCGCACGCTGCGACGGAAGGGCGACGCCCACGGCGGGACGGCTGCGAGCACGGAGAGCTGGTCCCTGGTATCGCCGGAGGCCGTCCCGGCCGGGCTCTACAAGGTCAACTCGCTCCTGACCGGCCTGCACGACCTCAAGGCCAGGATCTTCGCCGGCCGCGCAGACGACGGCCCGCTCAAACGCTTCGGCCTGGACAGGCCGGCCAGGACCATCGCCCTGTACGACGAAAACGGGAAGAATCTCGGCACGTTGAAGATCGGCAAGGCCGCCGCTCAGGGCACCTACGTGCTGGGCAGCGCCCGGGAGCAGATCTGCCAGGTGGACACCGCGAAGCTCGCCGCTCTGCCCGCCTCCGTGGACGACCTGCGCGAGGGCGAGCTCCCGGCCGAGCGGTAATAATCTTCCATCGAAAAACCTTGATCTACCTCCCCGGCTTGCCTATACTCGCGCCTCTTTGACTGGAGGTCGGAACATGGCCCGAGTGACCGTAGAGGATTGCCTGATGAGAGTTCCCAACCGGTTCGCGCTGGTGATGCTGGCCACCCGTCGCACCCGTCAGCTGCTCGACGGGGCCAACCCCCTGGTCCAGGCCAAGAACAAGATGCCGATCATCTCACTGCGGGAAATAGCCGCCGGCAGGGTCCGCTACGGTCAGCCCGAAGACTACGAGGCGGAAGAGTAACCCTCAACTTGGACCAGGATCATGTCTAGGTCCAGGTCCAGGTCCAGGTCCAGGTCCAGGTCCAGGTCCAGGTCCAAGAAATAGGAACCTATTATTACGCGAGCCCTAATGATCGAGGATACGCTCAGGGCTTGGGCTTCCTGAACCGGACCCCCAGGAACTTGCCGTTCTTGTCCGCCTTCTCCTTGCGGCTGGCATGCAGCCGCAGCTCGCGGGCGACCTCCACGTTCTTGGGATCCACGCTGTTGGCCCGCACGAGGAACTTCTCGTAGTTGGGTGCATCGTTCAGCTTCTGGTAGATCTTGGTCAGGAAGCGGGCCGCGCAGAAGCATTCCGGCTGGGACTTGCTCAGGGCCAGCAGGTCGCCCTTGGCGGTGTCCAGCTTGACCTCCTCGGGCTCGTCGCTGCGCAAGTAGTCCAACCAGTGGCGCCAGGCCAGGTAGTCGCCCATGTCGGGATGCAGGTCGGTCGCCCAGCGCAGCGACTCGGCCGCCCTGGCGTGGTCGTGCTTCTTGAAGTAGACCATGGCCTTCTGGAACTGCATCTTGGCCTCCTCGGGACGCGGCTCGGTTTTTCCCGTCTTGGGGGCCTTGTCCTTCTCATCGGCCTTGGATATGTACTTCATCCGGGCGTTGGGATCCGACAGAAGCTGGTAGGCCTCGTTGACCTTGGCGATGATGACGTCCATGCGGTGCCTGATCTCCTCGTTCTCGGTCCCGGCCACACGGTCCGGGTGGTAGACCTTGGCCAGGGTCAGGAAGGCCTTCTTGAGCCGGTCGCCGCCGGCGTCTTTCTCGACCTCCAGCACTTCCCACGGCGCGGCCCTCTTGATCTGCTCGAACTTGTCGTCGATCTTCCTTTGCAGGCTGTCCGGGACCTTGCGCACCCTGCTGTCGGCCGGGGCCCGCTTGCTCGCCTCCGCGGCCTTGGCGGTCTTGGTGATCTTTTCTGGCTGGGCTGGCTGTGCCCGGACGGTGAGGATGGGCTGGGCGAAGTCGGCCTCCTCGAACTCCAGCATGTCGCAGTACAGCAGCGCCAGCAGCATCATCATGGACGCGGTCGATCCCGCGCTGGCCGCGCGGACGAACTCCTGGGGCAGCCTGAACACCTCGAGCAGCTTGGCGTCGGCCAGGTCCTCGGGCGGGAACTCGAACAGCGCACCGCGCTCGACGAACAGGCGCGAGACCCGCACGGACTTGCCCACCAGGCAGGAGAGGCCATTCTTCAGATCCTGCGGGCCGTAACTGTTCCGGATCGCGTTGTAGATCAGGGCGTACGAGTTGACCCGGATCGGCTCGCCCGGGGGCGGCAGATCCTCGTCCTCCACGAATTGGAAGTCTCCGGTCCTGACGGCGAACAGACGCGAGAGCTTGCGAGCCAGCTGCAGGGACAGGCCGCGATCGAGCTTCTCCTCGTCGATGGTGCCCATCTCGAGCAGCACCTGGCCCTGGAGCTTTTTGGTTTTGGCCATGATCATCAGCGACTCGTTGAAGGCCGCGTCGTCGATGTAGCTCAGCTCGCGCAGGACCGCGCCCAGGAAAGCCTGGGACTTGGGGTCGTGGACCCCGGCCGGGAAGCCGTCCTCGAAGTAGATCCAGTACCTTGTCTCCCCGGACTCGATGTGGAGCGTGCCGGAGAGCTTCTCGTTCAGGATCAGGGCGATCAGCAGCGGCAGGGGGTGCTCCTCGAGGTTCCCCTCCGGGACGAAATCTGGCAGCTGCTCGTGGCTCATTCCAAAAGGCAGTGTACTTCAGCGCGCGATACGGGCGCAAGAATCTCTGAAGAGAACTTCAGCGGCTGGCGGTGGCGCGGAGGCATGCGCTGCGGCGTACGGTCAGGCCGTGGCCGCGGCGGTAGCGGCGCGACAGGGTTACGGGCAGGCGGCCGGTGATGGACTGCCTGCCGGCCAGGGCCATGGCGGCCGCCTTCTGGGCGACCGGGAGGTAGGAGTAGGTGCACAGGTAACCGGACACCTTGGGGAAGTGGCGCAGCAGGTAGGGTGAGCCGAACGAGACGACCACCACCGGGATGCGCACCCGGCGCAGCAGCTTCTGCACCAGCAAGGCCTGGTAGACGTTGGCCGCGACCACGACGATCGCCCTGTGCCTCGGGGCCAGCTCCACGAGCCGGTCGAGCTCCCGGTCGCGGCGCTTGCGGGAGGAGACCAGCCGGATGGGCACCGTGGTGCAGCCGGGCAGCCGCCTTCGCATCTCCGCGCGGAACAGCTTGTACGGCGAGGCGACCAGGACGCCGCGACCGGTGCAGAACGGCACCAGGGAGCGCTTGTTGTCCACCAGGGTCAGCCCGCGGGCGGCGATGGTGCGGGCCACCTGCTGGTGGTAGGCGTTGGGCAGATGGACCAAGGCGTTGCGGGGCGCGGTTCCGTTGTGGTTCAGGATGCCGTGCCGGGCCTTGAACTGCAGGATCCGGCGGACCGAGGCGTCCAACCGCTCGGCCGAGATGGTCCCGTCGCGGGCCGCCTTGAGCAGGGCCTGGTAGGTCTCCCGCTTGCGGCGCGGGGTCCAGATCACCATGACGATGTCGGCCCCGGCCAGGATCGCCTGGACCGCGGCCCGGCCCACGCCCCGGGTCTCGGAGATGGCGCGCATCTCCAGGTCGTCGGTGATGACCAGCCCGTTGAAGCCCAGCCGCTCGCGCAGCAGGCCGGTGATCAGGCGCCTGGACAGCGAGGTAGGGGTCCCGTCCGGATCCACGGAGGGCATCTGCAAGTGGGCGGTCATGACTGCGTCCAGCCCGGCGTCGATGGCCCGGGAAAAGGGTGTCATCTCGGTCTCGAGCATCTGCTCGAGGCTGAGCTGGATCCGCGGCAGGGCGAAGTGGGAATCGTGCTCGGTGGTCCCGTGGCCCGGGAAGTGCTTGGCCACCGTTATCAGGCCGCCGTACTGCTGGCCGCGGACGAAGGCAGTGCCCAGATACGCCACCAGGGCGGCGCTGTCTCCCAAGGCGCGCACGTTGATGACCGGGTTTCTGGGGTTGTGGTTGGTGTCCAGCACGGGCGCCAGGTTCATGTTGAAGCCGACCAGTCGCAGGTCCACCGCGTGGGACTGGCCGGCCAGGAACGCCAGGACAGGATCGCGTGTGGCCCCGAGGGTCATGGCGCCGGGCAGGACCGCCACTCCCGAGCGCACCCGGATTACGTTCCCGCCTTCCTGGTCGAGTGCCACGAACGGCTGGACCTCGTCCGCCATGACCCGCCGGACGTCCCGGATGAGCTTGCTGACCTGCTCGAGGCTGCGCACGTTGCGGGTGTACAGCGCGACCGAGCCGACGTGGAATCGCCTGAGCAGCCGTTCGATCTCCGGCCCCATCTCCTTGCCGCCGAAGCCGACCATCAACAACTGGCCCACCTTCTGCTCCTGCGACAGGCTCTTCAGCAGGTCTTCCACCCGTTGGTCGCCGGAGGCGGACGCCGCGGCGGGCGCCGCGAATACCAGTCCCAGCAACAGGCTCAGGGCGGGGATCATCCGGCGTCCTTCCCGGCCGAATCGGCCGAGGCGGTGCGGCTGCCGGCCGGGATCGGAATGGCCCGCAGCCTGGCCCTCAAGGGCTCGATGGCCTTCAGGTATCCGGCCAGCTCGTTTGCGGGGACCGGGTTGGCCGGCGGGAAGCGCTGCCTGACGGGGTCGACGTGCCGGCCGCGCAAGGTCATGCCGTAGTGCAGGTGCGGGCCGGTCGAGCGGCCGGTGTTGCCGACCGCGCCGATGACCTGTTTCTGGCGCACTCGGGCCCCGTTCCGCACTCCTGCGGCGATGCGGCTCAGGTGGCAGTAGACGGTCCAGTAGCCGTTGGTATGGCGCAGCTTGATCATGATGCCGCTGGCGCCCTTTCGGCCGGCGATCATGACGGTGCCGTCCGCCGGCGCCCAAACGGGAGTGCCCACCGGGGCGGCCAGGTCCACCCCGTGGTGTATCTTGTTGAAGCCCAGCACCGGGTGGACCCGCATGCCGTAGCGCGAAGAGATCCGGGCGAACTTGAGCGGCGACTTCAAGAATGCCTTTCGCAGGCTGCCACCCTGCTCGTCGAAGTAGCCGCGGGTCGATTCGGTCGAGTCGTACCAGAACGCCCGGTGAACGCCCACCCCGCCCGCGTACTCGGCGGCCAGGATGCGCCCGTAGCGCGCGAATTGCCCGTCCACCACGTGCTTCTCCACCAGCAGGCGGATGGTGTCCCCCGGCCGGGTATCGATGTAGAAGTCGATGTCCCAGGCGAAGATGTCGACGATCCTCATCACCAGGGCGCCGCGCCCTCCGGCACGCGCCAGCGACTGCCACAGCGAGCCCTGGATCCGCACCCCGATCGTGGCCTCCTCGACTTCGACAGGGCGCTCCTCGCGCTCGCCGGTCAGCTTGGCGCCCCGGCGATCGGCCCTGTAGGAGACCAGCGGGCTTGCGTGGTAGACGAAGCGGAAGGTCCGTCCGTCCGGCGCTGCCAGCAGGACGAACCGGTCCCCGACCCTGCAGCGGCGGAAGTCGAACACCGGCTTGAGCGCTTCGACCAGGTCGAAGATCTCGCCGGCGGACACGCCCGTCCGGGCCAGGGCGGTCGAGAAGCTGTCCCCTCGCCCGATGGCGCCCTCGATCCGCGTACACCATTGCTCCAGGGTGCGCTGGCCGGCCACCGAGACGGCCTGCTCCAGGTCGAAGCGCAGGCCCGGGCTTCTCGATGGTCCAGGGCTCCGCGGCGGGGCCCTCGGTGTCGCGGGCGCGCGCTCTGCGATGCGGATCCCGGCTACCCCGCGTATTTCACCCAGGCCGCTTTCGAACCGGTCCGGCCGGGCGCCGACGGCGGGCGATCGGTCGGAGCTCGATGCGTCGGAATCGGGCACTGGCAGTCCGCGGATGCCGAACAGGTACACGTTCAGTAACAGCAGAATCAACACCAGCAGCGGCCAGATATTTCCGGAGCGCTTGCGGGTGCGCTGGTTGGCGAGAAGCCGACTGCCGTGGCGAAGGGGGCTCATGTCGGCGGGAGATTACCACGCCGCTCGTGAAAAGTCAAAAAAATCCGGATAGATAGGGTTTTACTTGAAGTGCCGGCGAACGATTCCTATAATCATCCCATGGGCCCCAGGCATCCACCCGAAGGTCCGATGTCGGACGACAAGACGCGCAAGGCGAATCTGGCGGAGATCCGGCGTCCAACGGGATCGACCGAGAGCATCCTGATCGAGATCCACGGGCCGAACCTGGGAAAAAACTTCCGCATCTCCGAGGATGTGTTCACCATCGGGCGCGATCAGGAAAGCTCGATCCAGATCGACCAGGAGAACGTGTCCCGGTCCCACTGCAAGATAGAAAAGGTCCGCGACGCGATCTTCGTCGAGGACCTGGGCAGCACCAACGGCACCTACGTGAACGACGAACCCGTCAGCCGCGAGAAGCTCAGGCACGGGGACCTCGTCAAGGTCGGAGGGGTGATCTTCAAGTTCGTCAGCGGGGGCAACATCGAGGGGCTCTACCACGAAGAGATCTACAAGATGACCATCACCGATGGCCTGACCCAGGTGGCCAACAAACGCCACCTGCTGGAGTTCCTCGATCGGGAGATCGCACGGGCGATCCGTTTCGGGCGGCCGCTGGCGACCATCATGCTGGATATCGATCACTTCAAGAAGGTAAACGACACCTACGGCCACCTGGCAGGGGACCACATTCTCAAGGACATGTGCGCCGTTCTTGCCAGGCTGGTGAGACGCGAGGAGTTGCTGGCCCGCTACGGCGGCGAGGAGTTCGTGATCGTGCTGCCTGAGACCGGCCTGTCCACCGCCACCACCATCGCCGAGAAGGCCCGCCGGATGGTCGAACGGCACGATTTCGAGTTCAGCAACAACCGCATCCCGTTGACCATCTCCCTGGGCGCCGCGGAGATGTCGCCCATGGCCGCCGACCCGATCAGCCTCATCCGGGCCGCCGACGAAAAGCTCTATGAGGCCAAGCGTTCCGGCCGCAACTGCGTGGTGGGTTGAGCGGCCGGCTAGAACTTGTCCGACGCGTTTTCCAACAGCGTTCCCGCCTTCAGCTTCTCGACGCCGCGTATCGTGGTATCCCTGGTCAGGCGATAGAGGATCTTGTTCCGCTTGTCCTTCAGTTTATTCTTCCTGCCGGTGTACCAGACCCGCACGCCGACGTACTCGACCCCCGCATCCTTCTCCATCTCCAGAGTCTGTTTCTCCCGCTGGGAAAAAACAGAGTCCTTGTTCCTCGGGTCGATTTCCTTGAAAGCGTCCTTGAATTCGTCGTTCGTGTCGCATCGTTTCATGCCAGCAGACGGGTTGAGCTGCTTGCGCAAGGTGGTTTCATCGGGCTTTCCACCCAGGACTTTCAAGTCAAGGGCTTCATCATGGGCGTTCAACTCGTTGATGTTCATGGCGCGGCGCGCCCACTCCAGGCATTGCCTCGATCGAAAAACAAGCGGCTTTCTGCCCTTGCCGGTCTCCTCATACTTCTTCTGATCCCCGTAGTACTTCTCGATCAGGTCCAAGTTGATCCAGACCGGATACCTTTCTCCCAGGCACACGTCGGAGAGCGGTTTTTCCTTTGCGTTCTTGCCGGTCGCATATTCGTAGGCAACCTGTGTGCACTGTTTCAGGGCGTCCTCTGCACTCTTTGCCCCCATGCGTTTGACATGGCCTTGAAAATGCTTTTTGGTTTTCAGCTCATCCAGTGCGGAGGGATAGAGGTTTCGATACGACAACAGCCTTGTTATTAGATCCTGGTAACTCAATTCATTCAGATTCTCGGGATTCGCCTTGGTTTTTATAATCGCCGGGCAGATGTGGCGAAAGATCCAGTCCGCGCTGTTTTTGCCGGTGTTCCTCTCTCCAGAGGTGACGCGTTTCTTCGGGGGAATTTTTTTATCGTAGATCGGATTCGAGCCTTCCGCCTTGGCCTGCCCGGTGGGCCAACCCGCAAGCGCGAGAAAAACTACAATGGCCGCTGTTGGAAAAGTTCTCACGGAGTGCCTCCTCTGGCTGGTTCAGGGTTTTCTCGACGTCGAGAGCGCATTTGCCGATAGACGATAACAGGCTCGACCGGGAGTGGAAAGATGTTTTTTCTCCGATGAGTTACAATGGGTCCATGGGGTCTTGCGTTCATCCCGTCGCCTCCGCGGCAGCCCTGGCGCTCATCCTCCAGTTCGGAGCGTCCGGCGCGGGCGCGGTGAGCCTGGAGGAAGTGCGCCACGAGGTGCACCCGGCGGTGGAGGCCCTGCCGGTGATCGCTCGGTCGGGCCGCGCGGATCAGACCCGGCTGGTGGTCCGCGGCAGACTGGGTCGGGCCGGGGCGAAAAAGGTCATCCGCCGGGCGCTGGCGGTGCGCCGGCATGTGCTCCGACGCTTTTCCGCGGGCGGCGACCGTTCGGGCAAGCGGCCCATCCAGGTATGCCTGTTCGCCACCACCCGTGCATACGAGGCCTTCGTGGAACGGGTCTTCGGCCCGGACACATTCCAGGATGACGTGGGCTTCTTCTCGCCGTATCACCGGCTGGTGGCGGTGGATCTGTCCCGCAAGCTCGATGCCCTCTCCCACGAGTTGACCCACGCGCTCCTTGCCGACGAGCCCGGCCGGCTGCCCTATTGGGTGGACGAGGGGCTGGCCTCGCTGTATGTGGGGGCAGAGCACGCGAAGAAGGGCCTGCGCTTTTCCGCCCGCCACCGGCTGGCCGACCTGCGTGCCGCCCGCAAAGCTGGGCGCCTGCCCGGCTTCGCCGAGCTCACCGAGTCGGACGACCGCCAGGTGTATGGGCCCGAGTGGAGGGACTACTATTCCCTGGGGCGGTTCTTGCTGCTGTATCTCGATCGACGCGGCAAGCTGGACGGGTTCGTCGAGGCCCTCCGCGCCGATCAGGCCACCCCGGCCCGGCAGCAGGCCTTGATCGAGGGCCTGGTCAAGCCCAAGGCTTTCTGGGCATGGGTGGAAGGGCTCCGGCCTTGAGGGAGGTACACGGGTTTTCGTCAGCCGGAGCACAGCACGGTCGACGGGTCGAGCTGCTGATCCCCGAGGCCGACGAAGCCCAGGCCCTTGAGCTGGCCAGGACCTGCTCTACCGGCTCAACGCCATGACCCTGAAGGTCCCGCCGCTGCGGGACCGGGCAGGACGGGGACGACTGAGCGCCGCTCGGATCAGGGCGCGGGGGCGTCGTGGAACTCCAGCCGCATCTTCAACCGCTCCGGGTCGGGCTTGACCTGCCGCCTGGTGCTCCAAAGAAAATGAGATATGAGACCCTCCGATCCCTATTCCCCGTGGCCCTTCCGTGGGCCCAGTTGCGTTGTCCTACCCTAATAAGCGTGGTAGACTTTTGGTTGTCCGGCGCTGGAGAAATCGCCGATTTGAGGGCAGGTGATCACCGTGCGCAAGTGCGTCTACATCGAGACGACCATCCCGAGCTACCTCACGGCTCGGCCGAGCAGGGACCTCGTCACCGCCGCGCACCAGCAGGTCACGCGCGAGTGGTGGGAAAGCCACAGCGGACGGTTTGACCTGTTCGTGTCTCGAATCGTCATCGAAGAAGCCGGAAGGGGAGACCACGATGCGCCGCCGGTGATATGCACGCCGGACGAGTTGATGGGAGGGTAGTCATGGCTGACGACCCGATAGTCGCGGAGGTGCGGAGACACCGCGAGGAAATCGCCAAGGAATTCGGATACGACCTCAGGGCGATCTTCGAATATTTCAAGAAGCGCGAGAAGGAGGAGGGCAGAAAGGTCGTCTCCCGCGCGCGGCCCAAGGGCCGAGGCGAAAGGGGAACCTCTGACCCCGCCATCGATCACGGTCGGTGATAGTGGGGTCGGCCCGATCACGTAGCCACATCGAAGGCCTCCCACTTCTTCTTCATCCGGTCCATCAGCTTCTCGAAGAGTTCATCCCCCCGCAGGTTATCGAGCAGCCTGTCGTGTTTCGAGAGGAAAGGATGGTTGATGAAGCCCCTGCCCATGGCATGCTCCAGACACTCGAGCGCCTTTTCCTTCTCACCCAGCAAGGAATACAGGTCCGCGGTCCACTGGCCAGCCTGGGGATCCCGTCGGGCCAGCATGCTGGCCGTTTGGAACATCTCCGAGGCCTCCAGCCGCGCGAAGCTCTCCCTGTCCCCGCGCACCGCATGCGTCAAGAGCATGCTAGTATGCGCATTATAGTCTTCCGTTCTTTCTGGCCCCAGAGACGTTCCCAGGTGACCGCCTGCCACACCTCCACGTTTCCAGACGAATCCCCGGTGGCCACCCGGCTCCCATCGGGCGAGAAATCCACGCTGAAGACCATGCGACCCGGGCCGATCCGGACGACCTCGGCGCCCGTGTGGGCATCGAGAATCGCCGCACCGTCGGTCTTTTGGTACAAACCCGCAGCCAGCCAGCGGCCGTCGGGCGAATAATCGAGCTGGATCGCCTGCTGGCCCGGCCAGGTTGCGGCGCGACTCGGCCAGCACTACCACCACCGCCCCGTACAACAGCCGCCTCACCCTCACCCTCCGCCGCTCCTTGCGCCGCCCCGCCCCAGCGGCCGCATCACCCGGAAGTGATCCACCAGGGTCTCGGGCTTCAGCAGCCAGTCTGTGTCCATCGCCATTGCTTCATCCACACTGAAACCACGGAAGAATCCAATCCTCGCTGAGAGACCTTCATCCTGGCCCCAGCAAATCGCCACTGATATCCGACGCGGTGCAGGGCTTCCATGGTGGGCTGGGCCCAGGCCAGGTCGAGGTCGATGCCCTCGTAGCGGTGGGCCAGGAGCAGCTCGCCGCGGTTCGAACTTTCCTGCCCGTTGACTCCGTTTTGGTCATCTGCTATGTTGCGTATAAAGGGGCTGTTGAACATGTCCACGCCTGTGCGAGAGGTCTTGAATCCCCATGTTGCCATTGATCCACAAGTCTGCGGAGGAAGTCCAGTGATTGCAGGCACACGGTTCCCCGTAAGGTCCGTCGTGCACTACATTCTGCAACTTGGCCTTACCCCGGAGGAGTTGACCGAGAAATTCTCCCGCCTTTCTCTTGCTCAGGTGTATGACGCTCTGGCTTTCTACTACGACAACCGTGAAGAGATCGAGCAGGACATCGCAGACAATACAGAGGAAATCGCTCGTCTGAACATTTGGAACCCAAGTGCCTTCTATTAAACTCTACGGCGTCAAGATCCGGTTGGATTCTGTAACACCTTGTAATCACGGCTGAAACCAACACGCATCAAGTCGCAATCGTATCACTCAATGTTCGGCAGCAAAGCTGGGAATGGCGGATTTCCTGGTTTCTTGTGGATCGGGGGTTGCGGAGCAGATGCAAGGTGGATACAATGGTGCCATATAAAGGCACTATTGTATCGGGGGTGCACCGTGCTCGACCGATCCGCCTCGAAGAAAGCGCTGATGAAGCTTTTCCGCAGACAGCCGGTCATCGACAACTAGCCGCCGCGAAGCGGCGGAGGAACACAGCCTGGGGCTTCAGCCCCAGGAAAGGTCGGCCTTTTTTCCTTGCGCCCTGACAGGGGCGCGGCCTGTCAGCCCCAGATGTATCTCTGGTCGTATTCAACACCATGCTTTTCCAAGAGTGATATCAATTCATCTCGGAACGAAACCTTCTTATGGTGCTCTTTTTGAATCTGGACATATCTTTGAACCTGGCTGGCCAATGACTGGCTCACCGAGAACGCTGCGTATCCGCGCTGCCAGGCGAAGGAATGGCGGTATCCGGGTAGATCCCCAACCCACTTGGACGAGTTGCCTTTGATTCGACGAAGCATCTCGGCAATAGACATGGTAGCAGGGAGCCTGGCCAGGATGTGGATATGGTCCTTGGTGCCGCCGATGGCAATGGGATCACCCCGTTCACCGCGGACAACGCCGCCGATGTAGGGGTGGAGCTTGGATTCGAGCTCGTCGGTTATGATGCCGTTTCGGTCCTTCGTTGAGAAGACCAGGTGGAAGAGGAGGTTGGTCAGCGTGCTAGCCATGGCCGGACTCCAGGCCGCGCCCCTGTCAGGGCGCGAAAAAATTCAGGCATCGCTTCCTGGGGCTGAAGCCCCAGGCTGTGTTCCCCCGCCGCTTCGCGGCGGCTTTGGCTCACATTGTAACCCCCGCTACTGATGATACCAAAGACATCCAGCGGCCCCAAAGATGGACCCCCAACAAACCCAAGAAACCATCAGGCCGTCGCCCGCCGTAGCGGGCTATGGCCCGCGAAGGCAGGTCGCTTGAGAGCTCTGCACTCTCTAGTCAGCAATCCAACCGGATCTTGACGCCGTAGATTAAACTCTATCTTGATGAAGATGTCGATCCCCTCCTGGCCAAGGTACTGGCAGATCGCGGATATTGCCAGCGTTTACCTTCACCTGGAGGTACACGGGTTTTCGTCAGCCGGAGCACAGCACGGTCGACGGGTCGAGCTGCTCGCAGCGCATGTCATCGGTCACCGGCCCGTCGAGGCAGACCAGCCGGTCGCCCTGCTCGAAGCACTCCAGCGGTTCGGCGCCGACCGTGGCCCGCCGCTCACCCGCAAAGCCAAACAGCATCGCCGCCACAGAAGCGATGACCACCACCAGCAACACCACCCTGAGAATCTTGCCTTTCATGACCGCCTCCCATTCCGTTCGGTTTCGGTTCTGTGTTCCGTTCATGCCTTCTTGAAAAGCAAGGGGTGTGCCAACGTTCCAGCCCGCTCCGCAACTCGCTGTTTCCATTGCATCTTGCGTCACAGACGACCAGTTCTGGCCGCCGAACCGGTAAGCGGCCCGGGCAGCGGCTTGCCGCCGCCGGCCAGATCTTGCCAACCGGTCGGCCTGTGCTACACTCTGCGGCCCTTCGACCTGGCGGCCCAGTACTCCTCGGACACGGTCGAGCTGCTGATCCCCGAGGCCGACGAAGCCCAGGCCCTTGAGCTGGCCAGGACCCTGCTGGCCGGCGTCGACGGGCTGCGCTGCGGGTTCGGGCTGTACCCGGCCCACGCGGCCGGGCCCGACGAGCTGATCGAGGGCGAGACCGGCACCGGCAAGGAGGTGGTGGCCAGGGCGGCCCGCTCGCCGGGCATGGCCAAGGACAGCCCGATGCGCACGGCCTCGGCCTGGCCGGGCCGCTCCTGCTCCAGCCGACCGCGCAGGGTCTGGCCCTCCAGGTACTCCAGGGCCACGTATGGCCGCCCCTGCTGGTGAGGGCTTGAGGGAGGGACCTACTCGTCGGTCTCCTTGGTGTCGGAGACCTCCTCGGACGTGTGGTCCTGGCCGTCGTAGCGCAGGACGGTGGGCTTGCCGTCGACCTCGGTGCGGACCAGGACGGGGCGGGTCCAGATGCGGTGCAGGGCTTCCATGGTGGGCTTGGCCCAGGCCAGGTCGAGGTCGACGCCCTCGTAGCGGTGGGCCAGGAGCAGCTCGCCGCGGTTGGCGTGGTTGGAGTCGATCACCTCTATGACCGGCTGGCCGAAGTTGGTCAGGCTGAACAGGAGTTTTTTCTTTATCTGCTGGAAGACGCGGGTGCTGATCTCCCAGTTGTCGCTGCGCTTGTTGTAGTCGAACCCGAACAGCTTCTTCTCGTAGCAGAACTCCTCGTCCAAGAACTCGTCGATGAAGGTCACGTCGTTGTACAGCCGGCGCACCGAGAATATCTTTTCGCGGCCCTGGTTCAGGTGCTTGTTCCAGCAGCGCCTGCGCTCCAGGTCGGTGCACTCGTTGAACTCCTTGCCGAAGCGGCCGGTGTTCCACTTGCGCTCGATGTCGCGGAACAGCTCCAGGCCCAGCTTGTAGGGGTTCAGCCGGCGGGAGCCGCCGCCCATGGCGGCCGAGTGGGAGTCGGCGAAGTCGATCACCTCGGCGTCGGTCAGGGCCTTCCGGGTCATGATGGTCGAGTGCCAGTAGGTGGCCCAGCCCTCGTTCATGATCTTGGTCTGTCCCTGGGGCGCGAAGTAGTAGGCTTCCTCGCGGATGATGCCCATCAGGTCGCGCTGGTGGCGCTTGAGCGGGGCGTGCTCCATCAGGAACAGCAGCACGTCGCGCTCCGGACGGGGAGGGAAGCGCTTGGCTTTCTTGCGCTCCGAAGCGAGTTTTTGTTTTTGCTTCTCGATGTACTCGGCCGGGTTGATATAGGGCTCGAGATACTTGCGCTCCACCGGCAGCCTGGCCACCCCGGCGTCGGTCTTGTTCTCCTCGGAGTCCTCGGAGTCCTCGGGCTTCTCCGCCGGGCGCCGCCGGATCATGGACGCGTGGACGTCTATCAGGTTCTCGAGCGACAGGCAGGTGTCGATGAAGTTCTCCACCGTATCCACGCCGTGCTTGGACATATAGCGCCGCACGCGGGTCGCGTGGTTGGCCATCCCGTTCATCATCTTGCGGTTGGTGTCTCTGAAATACAGGTTGTTCTTGAAGAAGTCGCAATGTGCGTAGACGTGGGCCATGACGGTCTTCTGCTCGACAAGCGAGTTGCCCTCCAGCAGGTAGGCGTAGCAGGGATCGTTGTTGATGACCATCTCGTAGATCTTGGAAAGCCCCCAGGTGTAGGTCTTCTTGAGCTGCTCGTACTCCATGCCGTAGCGCCAGTGGGGGTAGCGGGTTGGAAACCCGCCGTAGGCGGCCACCATGTTGATGGTGTCGTAGGGCAGCATCTCGAAGATGACGTCGAAGAAGTCCAGCTCGAACTCGCGGGCGTAGCCCTCGATCTCCTGCTGCAGCTCGGCCAGGTAGCGCGGCAGGCTCACCGGGTCACCTCCCCTTGCCGAGGAACTCCCGGATGGAGTCGAAGATCGCGTCCCGGTCGGGGATCTCGGAAAGCACCATCCGCTCCTCGTCCTCGAAGTTCTCGCGCAGGTCCTTGATGAACTGGCCCGAGCCGTACGGGCTCTCCACCTGGCCGTAGCCGAACTGGTTGGAGTGCGGCAGGATGCGCGTTTTGAGCAGGTCGATGCTAGCCCGGGTGTCGTCCGAGGACCAGTTGTCGCCGTCGGAGAAGTGGAACGGGTAGATGTTCCACTCGCCCGAGGGGTAGTCGGCCGACAGGATATCGGCGCACAGCTGGTAGGCCGAGGAGATCATCGTGCCGCCGCTCTCGCGGGTGTGGAAGAAGGTGTCCCGGTCGACCTCGCGGGCGGCCGCGTCGTGGGTGATGTAGCGCACCTCGAGGCCCTTGTACTGGCTCTGCAGCCAGGTGTCGATCCAGAACGACTCGATCCGCACCATGTGCTTCTGCTCGTCCCCCATGGATCCGGAGACGTCCATCATGTAGACGATCACCGCGTTGGACTCCGGGACCCAGGAGACCCTCCAGGAGCGGTAGCGCTTGTCCTCGCGCACCGGGATGACTATCGGGTTGTCGGGGTCGTACTTGCCCAGGGCGATCTGGCGCTTGAGCGCCTCCTTGTAGGTGCGCTTGAAGTGCCGCAGAGACTCGGGGCCGGCCCTGTGGATGCCGGTGTAGCGGGCCTTGTCGGCCTCGAGCTTGTGCTGGCCGCGGGGCTCGATCCGGGGCAACTCCAGTTCCTCGCCGAGGATCTCGGCCAGCTCGTCGATGGTGACCTCCACCTCCAGGGCGTGCTCGGCCGGGTCCTTGCCGGCCTGTCCGGCACCCTCGCCCTCCTCCTGACCGGGCGCCAGCACGTCGCCGACCTCGCCGTCGCCCTGGCCCACACCGCCGGTATCCTTGCCGCCGTAGCGGAAGCGCGGCAGCTGGATCTGCGGCAGGGGGACGGAGACGACGTCCTTGCCCTTCTTGCCGAACAGCTCGCCCTGGCTCATGTAGCGCTTCAGGTTGCGCTTGATCCGGCCGCGCACGATGTGGCGGAAGCGGGCGTGGTCGGCGTCGATCTTCTGGGTCATCCCTTTTTGCCCTCCGCATACCAGCCGGGATCAGCCGTCCACTTCCTTCGCGTCCCCGCGGGCGAAGATGGAGGCCACGTAGTTCAGCACGTCGGTGGCGCAGATCTCGCAGTAGCCGTAGCTGCGGATCAGGCGCTGCTTGACCACGTCGATCTTCTCCTGGGTGGTCTTGTCGACCACCGAGCTGACCAGGCTGGTCAGCTTGATGGAGTCCTTCTGGTCCTCGAACAGCTTGAGCTCGAGCGCCTTCTGGAGCCGCTCGTTGGTGCGGTAGTCGAAGGTCTTGCCCTCGATCGCCAGCGCGCCGATGTAGTTCATCAACTCGGTGCGGAAGTCGTCCTTGCGGCTCTCGGGGATGTCGATCTTTTCCTCGATCGAGCGCATCAGGCGCTCGTCGGCCTCCTCGTACTGGCCGGTGTACTTGTTGCGCACCTTCTCCTTCTGGGTATAAGCCTTGACGTTGTCGATGTAGTTGGCGCACATCTTGCCGATGGCATCCTCGTCGGCCGAGATGGCCCGCTGGACCTCGTTCTTGACGATGTCCTCATACTCCTGCTTGATCACCGTCATCAGCTCCATGTACGTCTTGCGGGCATCCTCGCTGGTTATCAGGGCATGGCTCTTGAGCCCGGCCTCCAGCTCGTTGAGCACCAAAAACGGGTTAATGCAGCCCTCGCCCTTCTCGGACACCAGCGCGTTGGAGATCTTGTCCTGGATGTAGCGCGGGCTGATGCCCTCCATGCCCTCGCGCTCGGCCTCCTTGCGCAGCTCCTTGATGTTGTCCTCGGTGAAGCCGGTCAGGCTCTTGCCGTCGTAGAGCTTCATCTTCTGCAGCCGGGTCAGGTTGTGCTTCTTGGGATCCTCCAGACGGGTCAGCACCGCCCAGGCGGCCGCCATCTGCAGGGTGTGGGGGGCGATGTGCTTGTCGGCGATCTTGGCCTCGTTGTAGTCCTTCTGGTAGATGCGCACCTCCTCGCTGGCCTTGGTGATGTAGGGGATGTCGATCTTGACCGTCCGGTCGCGCAGCGCCTCCATGAACTCGTTGTTCAACAGCTTGCGGTACTCGGCCTCGTTGGTGTGCCCGATGATCACCTCGTCGATGTCGGTCTGGGCGAATTTTTTGGGCTTGATCAGGTGCTCCTGGGTTGCGCCCAGCAGGTCGTACAGGAAAGCCACGTCCAGCTTTAGGATCTCGATGAACTCGATCAGCCCGCGGTTGGCGATGTTGAACTCGCCGTCGAAGTTGAAGGCCCGCGGGTCCGAGTCCGAGCCGTACTCGGCGATCTTGCGGTAGTTGATGTCGCCGGTCAGCTCGGTCGAGTCCTGGTTCTTCTCGTCCTTGGGCTGGAAGGTGCCGATCCCGACGCGGTCCTTCTCGCTCAGCATCAGCCGGTTGACCCGGACGTGGCCTATGACCTTCTCCCAGTCGCCCTGGTACTTCTTGAGCAGCTCCTGGTAGGTGAAGCGGCAGAAGGGGCAGAGGTCGCCGAACTCCGGCACGGGATGCTCGAGATCGCGCTCGTCGATGCCCAGGTGCTCGATCACCTTCGAGCGCAGATCGGCCGGGACCAGCTTGATGGGATCCTCGTGCATCGGGCAGGGGGTGTACTCGTCCACCACGCCCAGCTTCCAGCCGTAGGTGTACAGGACGCCCTCGTCGGTCCGGCTGTATCTCTCCAGGCCGTGCTTGAGCATGCGCACGATGGTCGACTTGGACGAGCCCACCGGGCCGTGCAGCAGCAGCACCCGGCGCTCGGTGCCGTAGAACCTGGCGGCCGACTTGAACACGTTGACCAGGCGCATCAACGGGATGTCCAGGCCGTAGATGGCCTCCTCCTCGGCCTGGCCGGTGAAGAAGTTGTAGCGCACGATCTTCTTCTTGGAGTCCACGTACTCCTCGGTGCCGTAGGACAGCACCATGTCGTACAGACGCTGGTAGGCGGTGCGCAAAACCCGCGGGTTGCCGCGCACGATCTCCAGGTAGTCGGCGAATGTGCCCTGCCAGTTCAGCGACTGGTAGAGCTTCTGATCCTGCAGTCCGCCGATGTAGGAAAGCACGTCTTTTCCGCTAGTCATTTCGCTGATGACCTCCCCGGCCACGCCTCGTGCGGGCCGCCGTCGAACCTCGATCATAGCAGACTTGTATTTTTTTCGACAAAAGGCAAGGGTCAACTCCCACGGGTTGACAAGGTCTCGGGCGGTACATAAGAGATCATCAATGACCGGATTCGAACAGGGGCCCATCCGGCCGCCGTCCGAGGCCAACAGCCTGCTGGTGCGGGTCAGCCGCAACTGCTCGTGGAACCGGTGTGCGTTCTGCCCGGTCTACAAGGGTACCCGGCCGTCGCGCCGCAAGGTCGAGGAGGTGCTGGCCGACCTGGACGCCATGTGTGAGGTCTACGGCGACCGGCCGCGCACGGTGTTCCTGCAGGACGCCAACCCGGTGATCATGCGGCCGGACGACCTGATACGGATCGTCGAGGGGATCCGCGAGCGCTTTCCACGCGTCGCGCGCATCACCGCATACGCCCGCTCGCGCACCCTGGCGCGTCGCAAGCTTGCCGACCTTCAGCGCCTGCGCCAGGCCGGGCTGGACCGGCTGCACGTGGGGATGGAGTCGGGCTCGGACGAGGTGCTCGAGCTGGTCGACAAGGGGGTCTCCCGGGCCGAGCAGATCGAGGCCGGCCAGAAGGTCAAGCAAGCCGGGTTCGAGCTTTCCGAGTACGTCATGCCCGGGCTGGGCGGCGAGGAGCTGACCCGGATCCACGCCGACGAGACCGCCTCGGCCCTGGTCGCCATCGGCCCGGATTTTATCCGCCTGCGCACCACCGCGGTGATCCCCGGCACCCCCCTGGCCGAACTGGTCGAGCAGGGGCGGTACACCCCCTGCACCGAGGTCGAGCTGGTCTCCGAGATCCGCCGCTTCCTTGCGGGGCTTTCCGGACTGAATACCCGGATCGAAAGCGATCACATGCTCAACCTGCTGATGGAGCTGCGCGGGGACCTGCCGGACGCCCTGGACGACCTGATCGGTGTCTGCGACGAGTTCCTCGACCTGCCCGCGGCGGACCGCTGGCGCTTCGTGCTGGCCAGGCGCATGGGCTGGATGGGCCGGCTCGCGGACTACCCGGCCGTGAAGTCCGAGCTCACCCGGAGGCTGCGACTGCCGGAGGGAGACGAGGACCTCGAGCGGATTGCGGCCGAGCTGCGTACCCGGATGGTCTGAGAGCTGACGCCGGGCCTTCAGCGCTGGTACCTGGCCACCCAGTGGTTGTGGCAGGCCAGGTCCGGGCAGAACTGGTGAGTTCCGTCGTTTTTAGACACGAAGTACATGTTGTTGGTCCTGGTCGAGTACAGGGCCGCCTCGAGCGCCGCGGCCCCGGCCGAGCAGATCGGACCCGGGGGCAGGCCCTTGCGCCGGTAAGTGTTGTACGGGTGGTTGCGCTCCAGGTCGGAGCGGTGGATGGTCCCGTCGAACTTGCCGGAGGCCAGGATCTCGGCGTAGATCACTGTCGGGTCGGTCTGCAGCTTCCAGTTCTGCCTCAGCCGGTTGTGGAACACCCCGGAGATCATCGCCCGCTCGTGGGCCGCTCCGGTCTCCTTCTCGATGATCGAGGCCAGGGTGACCACCTGCAGCTCGCTCATGCCGATCTTCGCGGCCCGCCGGCGCCACTCTTCGGTGAAGGTCCTCTTGTAGCCTCCGACCAGGGTCTCGAGGATGGTGTCCAACTCCGCGTGCTTCGGAAACTGGTACGTCTCGGGAAACAAAAATCCCTCCAGGCTGTCGTGGGGCACGCCCAGGGAGCGGACGAATTTTTCATCTCGGGCCCGTTTTTCGAACTCACCGGCGTCGGCCAGGCCGGCTATTTCGAACAGGGCCCCGACCTCGTCGATCCGCAGCCCCTCGGGGAACGTGATTTTGTGGGTGATCGGGGTCCCGTCCACGAGCACCCGCAGCACCTGCCTAGGCGTCATGTCGCCGCGGAAGGCCAGCTCGCCGGCCTTGACGTCACCCGCCGAACGCTCGACCCAGCGGACCCAGTCGTAGAAGTCACCGGCGTCGGCGATCACCCGGTGCTCGGCCAGCAGGGCGGCCACCGCCTTCGGCCCGGACCCGCGCGGGATGTCCACCGCGACCTGCTCGCCGCTGCCGGGCATTGGGGTCGAGGCCCAGTCGGAGATCATGAACCACCCCACCAGGGCCGCGATGCCGGCCCCCAGCGCCAGCACGCCAAGGATTATCAAGAACCACTTCTTCACTTCTTGCGCTCCCTTCCCGTCTCGCAGAATCCTGCAAGGATGAGCGCCGCGGCCACCTGGTCGGTAAGCCCGCGGCGCTTGCCGCGCTTGACCGCCGACCTGCGAAGTACGTCCTCGGCCTCGAAGCTGGTCAGGCGCTCGTCGAACAGGTGGACCTCGAGATCCAGCCTTTCTTCGATGCTCTCGGCGAACCTGCGCGCCAGCCCGGCCATGCGGCCCTCGCTCCCGTCCATGTTCAGCGGCAGCCCCACCACCACCGCCTCGGCCAGGTGCTCGCGGGCCAGGCAACAGACGGCCTCCACGTCCCGCCGGCCGCCCTTGCGCCCGATCGTGGCCACCCCCCGGGCGGCCCACCCCGGCCCGTCGCAGACAGCCACGCCGATCCTCCTGGTCCCGAAGTCGAGCCCGAGCAGTACCATGGGCGGATTATAGGACTACAAGGCCCTGGAGCGCAACGCCCCCCGTGTCCGGATTCCGGACACCGTGACCGGATTCCGGATACTCCACCGTTGTCAGAGCCGGATCGGAAGAACACGCAACCTCCCGTAATCAGCCACCATTCCGGATCACGACCCGATCTGGCACGCCCCTTGTAACAAGCGACCAACCGAAAGGAGGTGCCAGATGAAACTGCCGATAGCCGTACAAGCTGCACTGGACGAATCCGAAAGGAGCTTTTCCGAGCTTCTGAACCGCATGGGCCTGAGCCGGGCCGAGCTGTCCCGGCTGGCCGAGCGGATCCCCGCGAACCTCAGCCCCGCCGGACAGGCAGCACGCCGACCGGCGGTCGCCACAGGGAGGGTATTCCATGTATGACAACGTCAGTTCGATAAACGCAGGCTCGATGGATCTGTTCGATTCACCCATGGACTTCGACGACATGGCCTTCATGAGCCTGATCATGACCATACAGGAGTCCGATCAGGCACTGTCCGCCAAGATAAAAAACATCAGAGCCCTGAACGAGGAGAGACGCGCCTTGACCGAAGAGCTCAGCCGGCTCACCAGGGCCCTCGAGAAGGCCAATGACGGGGATCAGGACTGGGTCGAAATCTCCAAGGAGGATGCCGCCGCCATGGGCTGCGGAGGGGAGCCCAATCCCAGCCTGGAGGACAAGAGCGACCGAAATCTCATGGACATGTTGGACGCCTGTAAAAACCTTGGGGTTTTTGGCGAAGCCCTCTTAATGATTACGTCGGGTGTCACAAAGGAAGAAGTCACGGCCGAGTTGAACCGCCGCGGCTGGGTGTCCAAGGACCAGTTGAAGGACCGCATCGAGGAGATCCGGAATCAACTGGAAACGCTCAACACCAACTCGAGCGTTCAGTTGATCGATCTGAACCGCTTGCTGAACAAGCGCAACGAGGCTGTCCAGTTGACCAGCAACATCATCAACAAGAGCCACAACACGGCCATGATGGTGATCGGCAACTTCAAGTGAAAAGCCCGAAGGAGGGTAGAGACGATGAACGTCGATGTAATGCGCAAGAACATGGACCGCCTGCAGGCGGGTGAGACCACGATCGCCGAGCTGAAGGGCATCGGGGAAGATGAAATGGCCGCGGGCATCCGCGCCGGGCGGCTTCTCATCGCGAGGGGAGAACACCTGGCGGCGGCCGAGGTGCTTTCCGGGCTGGCGCTGTACGACCCGTACCGCCCCGACGTCTGGCATGCCCTCGAAGAGCTGTTTCGTCGCGAGCAGATGCCCCAACAGGCAAACCTGTTCGCCAGCCTGGCGCGGGCAATGGCCGCGTAGATGCAGGGAGGGGTCATGCAGATCGATTCAAATGTCGATGCTTCAGCCCAAGGCACGCAATCGGCTGAACCGTCCTCCGACCCATACGGAGTCGCCGCTGTTCCCGGGGACTGGATCAGCGAGTGCATGCTGCTGTACTCAAGGGCCCGATCGGCCGAGTATAAGGTCCAGCTTCAGGGCGTCCGTATGGAGCAACAACGAGTTCGGGAGTGGCGTCAACAGCAGCAGGAACTGCTGCGCAGAAAGATCGAGCAGTCCAGAAAGTCCGGCGCCTGCAAGTTCTTCAGAAAAGTTGCGGGAGCCATCGTAACCGCGGCCAGCGTGGTGGCCAGGATCTACTGTCCCTATGCCGTGCCCTTCATCGTCCTTGGCGGAACGGTGATCGACGGGAGCCTCAGGACGGCGGGGGCCGTCCATGACTCCCGGGCGACCGCCGCGGAGGCCGACGGAATCGAGGCCGGGGCTCAGCTCCAGGCCTCCTCGGAAGCGCGCACGGAGCTGCTCGATGCGATGGAGGAAGCCTCACGCATGGAGCAAAGGATGAGCGAGCGGATCTTCGCGCTGGTGGAATCCGAACAACGGGCTTCCGAGATTGCGCTGCGATAGGAGATCGAGATGGAAATCGAAGGAGTAGATCATGGTTCTAGTCGTGCGTCGCAAGAACAGACGACATCCGGCCCTGGACTGCTCGTGGCGCTGGCGGGAGATCCATCGGCGGATCTGCAGGTTCTGCTCGAACAGAACTGCGCATTGCAGCGTCGAGCGGCGCTCGATCTGCGCCGCATGCGACGACAGGAAAAGCTCCGGTTGGTGAGAAAAACAGTGGAGAAGATGAAGAAAGCGTCATATTGGCGGATCGGCGAAGCTGCCCTTGAATCAGCTCACACAGCCGCGGTCGGCGTGATCAAGGTATGCTGCGGCGACCGCTCGATCGCCACCATGATCGCCGAAGCCGCGGACGAAACGCTCAAGAAGTTCAGTCCGCTCGAACACGTTGCCGCCAGCCTGGACCGCGAGGCCAAGATGCTCCAGGCACACTCCGAGGCGGAAGGCGAAGCCGCAAGGGACGTGGAGAGCTGGTTGTCGAGCGCCAGGGATCTGGAGCGCAAGATGATCGACCAGCTCGACGCCTTCCAGCGGGCCGAGCACCAGGAACGCATGCAGGCCATCGGGCGGTGACTACGGCTCCGCCGGCGAGGGGAGCGGGATGGCGCCGGGACCGATGGGGATGTCGTGGTTGTCGGCCCATGCCTGGCCGAAGCGGAAGCGTTGGAGCACGGACGGGTGGTGGGACCAGAACCATTGGCGCCAGGCGGGCGGGTCCATATCGGCCTGGTTGATCCGCGCCAGGCGCACCATCAGCGAGCAGTAAGCTACCGGGTCGCCGGTGAGATCCAGTGCCGCGCGGTCGGCCTCGATCTCCTCGGCGCGGTCGAGCCAGGCCGACAGCGGCTGGTTGGCCAGGAGCAGAATCGAAAGTATCAGCAGGATCAGCGGCAGCACGGCCGGGTCCGCGTCGGGCCCGAGGCCCAGGCGGCGGACGCGGGGCGCTCCCCACAGGATCACGTGCACCAACAAAAGAAAGAGCAGGGCCGCGCCGGCCAGGGTGAGCCAGGAGCGGCTCTTGTGCTCGAGCCGCTCGTGGCCGAGCTCGTGGGCCAGGGCCACCCGGATCTCGCGCGGGTGGAACTCGCGCATCAGGTTGTCGCCCAGCACCACCTGCCGGGTCGGGCCGTCGCCCATCACGTAGGCAACAGCCCGCTTCGAGCGGTGCGAGGTGTCGATCACCTGGATGTGCGAAGGTTCCAGTCCGACCCGGCTCATGAGCTCGACGATGGCCCGCCTGGTCTCGCCCTCGGGCAGCGGGGTGAAGTCGTGGTAGATCCGCGCCCGAAAGGGGCTCAGCATGGACCACACCAGCAGCATGCCCACCACCGCGCCCCACAGCCAGATCCACCAGGTGCGCGGCAGCCTCCTGGCCAGCCCGAACAGCCCCAGGCCCAGCAAGCCGAAAAACAGGCCGTCGAGCAGCAGTGTCTTGGCCCAGTCGGTCCACCACAGGCCCAGGCTGATGGTGGCTATCCGGCGTTCGTGGTTGAGCACGTAGGAGGTGAAGAACGTAAACGGCAAGATCAGCGCGGTGTAAAGCAGCATCAACCCCACCGGGTAGAGAACATCGACCACCCAGCGGCCACGGAAGACCAGGCCGCCCGCCCGCTCGCAGGCCCGCCTGAGCGCCAGATGCAGGCCGGTCGCCAGCACGGTCGCGAGGAACCCGAGCTTGAGCGCCAGCCCGGTAAGGCTCAGCAGGTCGTTCGTCCGCCCCTGGCCGGCCCAGACCGCGATTTCCTCGGCGGAGAAGAACGAGAGGGGATCCATATGGTTCCCGGTCGCGGCCCGCGGCTACGTTCCGGGCTCCGGCAGCGGATCGAGCAGGCCGAGCACCAGCTTCTCGACCCGCTCCATCTCGGTCTGGACCACCCGGGTCCAGGCGGTGTCCGAGCGGGTGCGCCCGGCAAGCTGCAGGGTCATCTCGAACACCCGCAGCGCCTTGCGCAGCAGCACGGCCAGCCGCTTGCGCAACATATCGCGGTAGACCTCGGCCTCCTCTTCGGAGAGATCCCCGGGCACCGGGGCGGCCTCCATGGCAGCGTGCAGGTCCAGGTACAGCTTGCCGATCCGGTACCCCGCGGCCACGGCCCACTCGGGATCGCCCCAGCGCATGGTACGCAGGAAGCCCGACTGGGCGGTCAGCAGCAGGCGCGCCTTGGCCTCCAGGTCGGCCTGCATGCGCTCCTCGGGCAGCCGCAGCGGGGCCGCCTCGAACCGGCCGAAGGCCAGCTCGGCCAGCCGGAACTCGGACCGGGCGGCCGGGGCCGGATCCAGGTACTTCTCGCGCTCGTGGGCCCGGAACAACCGCAGGGCCGCGCGGAAGGTGTGCTCGGCCCGCAAGAGCTCGCTGGTTCCCTGGTGGGCCTCTCCCTGGAGCACGAAGGCGTCCACCCGGTCGGACACGCTCAGCCCCTCGCGGGCCAGCAGGCGCTCGAGCTCCGCGACCGCCTCGGCGTGCCGGCCCAGGTCGACCAGGGCGGACCCCAGCCGGAACATGGCGTCCACCCAGTCCTTGGATTTGGGCATGGAATCCGCGATCAGCCGGTAGCGCTCGATCGCCTCTCGTGTCCTGCCGAGCATCTCCAGGCAGCGCCCGGCGTTGTATGCCGCGGCCGAGCAATAGCGCGACTCGGGGAACTCGGACAGGATGCGGTCGAAGAACCGCAGCGCGTCGGCGTAGCTCTCGGCCTCGTGCAGCCGCAGGCCCTCGTGGAACAGGGTGGATGCGTCGAAGTCCACGAGGCCCAGATCGGCGTCCGGCTGCAGCCCGATGTGCAGCGGCTCCATCAGCACTTCCTCGGCCGGTTTTTCGGTCTGCGCAGGCGTATCGGGCTTCACGACCTTCCCGGGAAGGCATCCGGCCAGGGCCAGCCACAGCGTCGACAGGCAGGCCAGCATGCTTGTTGTCGGCGAGGTCATGCGCATTGAGACAAGCCCGCTCTAGTCGGGGTTCCCTGTTGCTGTGTTGCTAGGCACGAGAAACCTGCACGAAAAACCTCCGGGTGCGCGGGCCGTCGAAGTCGCAGAAGAAGATCGACTGCCAGGTGCCCAGCACGGGCCGGCCGCTCTCGACGATCACGCGGGCCGAGCAGCCCACCATGCTCGACTTGGCGTGGGCGGCCGAGTTGCCCTCGGAGTGGCGGTAGCCGGCCTCCCAGGGCACTACCCGGTCCAGGATGGTCAGAAGGTCGCGCACCACGGCCGGATCCGCGTTCTCGTTGATGGTGACGCCCGCGGTGGTGTGCGGGCAGTAGACCAGGCAGACGCCGCCGGACACGCCGGACTCGGCGATGGCTTCGCGCACCTGCGGGGTGATGTCGGTCATCGAGTCGCGGCCGCGGGTCTTGAGCGTGAAGGTCTTCACGGGGCTCCTCCTGGCGCCTCGAACAGCGCTCTTCTCATCTGCTCCAGCCCGGCCAGGTCGTGCACGTCGCTATCGAGCAGCGGCACAGGGTTCAGGGGGCAGTTGCCGAACAGCGAGTTGCGCATTTCGTCGAGTTGTCTCCGGTCGCGTTCGGACATCGCAAGAAGCCTGTCGTGGGCGGTCTGCATGGCGTCCAGCACAGGATAGGCGACCGTTTCGGAAAGGCCTCTCGCGACCGCGACCCGCAGAAGCTCCTCGCGCCAGCCGGGCAGGTCGGGCAGGTCGGGCGGCCTCTGGGTCACCCGGTTCACCACGATAGCCGCGGGCGTCAGCTCCCGGTGCTGCAGCCGCCGGTACAGGAACAGGGATTCCTGGGTCAGGCTGGGATCCGCGGTGGTGACCAGCACGAAGGCGGTCACCGGCGAGCGCAGGGTGGCCTTGACCGCGGCGGCCCTCTGCCTGAAGCCCTCGAGCAGGCCCGAGAACAGGTCCACGAAGCCGGCCAGTTGCTTGAGGAATTCGAGGCCGGTGAAGCGCGACAGGGTTCGCACCACGTAGCCGCCGGAGAAGTTGAGCATTCGCAGGCCCACCTTGCCGGCCAGCAAGGCCGGACGCATCAGCCAGCGGTAGGCGTCGTGCTCGAGCACATCGAGCACCCGGTCGGGCGCTTCGATGAAGTCCACCCCGTGCACGGTGGGTGGGGTGTCCAGAATGACGAGGTCGTACCCGCCGTGCAGGTACAGGTGGTAGAGCTCCTCCATGGCGGCGTACTCGCGGGCGCCGGTCAGGTCGTCGCTCATCCGGCGGAAGAAGGGGTGTCCGAGGATGCGGTCGCGCAAGACAGGGTCGGCCACCTCCCGTTCGATGGCCCCGGACCAGGCCTTCTCGGCGTCCAGCATCTCGACCGTCAAGGGGCAGCGGGCCGGCACGCCGGCCGAGCGCAGGCGGTCGATCGAAAGCTCCCGCGAGACGCCGGCCGGCACGTCGGCGAGGCCCAGGGCATTGGCCAGGCGCATCGCCGGATCCAGGGCCAGCACCAGCGCCTTGCGGCCGGCCGCGGCCGCCTGCAGGCCCAGGGCCGCGGCCACCGTGGTCTTGCCGACCCCGCCGGGTCCCATGGTCAGCATGATGCGCCGTTCTTCCAGCAACGCGTGCAGGCTCACCGGCGCACCTCCAGCAACCGGCCGAAGGTCTCGCCCAGCTCGGCGACGGGCCGGGGTCCGAACGGTTCGTCGCACATCTCGGGCAGCAGGGCGGTCGGCAGGGCGATCCCGGCTCGCAACCGGTCCAGGTAGGCCTGCTGCTGTCCGAGCCGCGCGCGGTACGTCCGGCTGGCATGAAGAACGCCGCGGCCCAGCTCGTGGCCCCACAGCGTCTCGATCACCTCTTCGCTTCCGGGCGGGAAGGGGTCGGGAAGCACGCGGTTGACGAACAAGGCGCCCAGCGGGACTCCGATCCGGTCGCGCAGCCGGTGGTAGAGGTCGATGGCCTCGGAGACCGGCAGCTCCTCGGTCAGAACCACCAGGTTGACCGCCGTGGCGCGCGGGTCGACCAGCACCTCGCGGATCCACGAGGCCCCGTCGCGCAGCGGGCCGGGCGGGGCCGTCTCGATGACCGCCTGGGGCGCTTCGAGCATCAGGGCGCCGGGTCCGGTCGACGGAGCGTCGAGCACGATGAGATCCGCGCGCCCCTCGTCGAGCAGGTGGCGCAGGTGGCCCAGGATCAGGATATCGGACAGGCCGGGCACGGCCCTGAGGAAGCGCCGCACCGCCTGCTGCTCGAACACCGCTCTGTAGACCGCGCGCAGTTTGAGCAGTCGCATGGCATAGGTCTCGAGCGCTGCCTCGGCGGTGAGGTTGATCCACGAAAGGCCTTCTTTGAGCTCCAGCGGCCCGTCGGAGACCGGCGTCCGATCGACGAGCGGCGGGATCCGTCGCGGAGCGCGCACCTCGGCCAGCAGCACCCGCTTGCCCGCGGCCCGGGCCGCCAGCCCCAGGGCGGTGGACAGCGCGGTCTTGCCGACCCCGCCCTTGCCGATCAGCACCAGCAGCCGGCGATCGAGCAGCCAGGAGAGATCGGGGTTTTGCTCGGCGGCGTCCACGCCCTGGTGCATATCGTATTTGTTGCCCGGTTCCAACCTTCTTTGCATTCCGGCTCGTCGGCGTCGGCGTAGTCGTCGGCGTCGGCGGCTTGTGGAGTCAATCGGCTTGAAATCCTCCGGATCGTGCGCAGGTCGTCATTCGTCTGGACCGGTTGAGCGGTGGAGCGCCACATTCCGCCGACGCCTACGCCGACGTCTACGCCGACGTGAAGAATGCGAATGTGCTGATGGTCTTGACTGGCCACCCCCTCCGTAATAGACAATGCCAGCTATACTCCTCAACCGAAAGGACCACCCGCAATGCGCAGGATAGCTTTCATCAACGAGAAGGGCGGGAGTTGCAAGACCACCCTGGCGGTCAACACGGCGGCCTACTTCGCCGTCAACTACAAAGTCCGGGTGCTGCTGGTGGACATGGATCCCCAGGGCCAGTCGGGCAAGAGCCTGGGCTTTTACGTGCGCGGGCTTTCGCCCACCGTGTTCGACTTGCTGGTGGACCCATCGGTCCGGGCCGCGGACTGCATCCGGCCCAGCCAGGTGGAGGGGCTCGATGTGCTGGTGTCCAACAAGACGCTGGCCGACTTCACGCTCGAGGTGGCGGCCGACGCGGATCGGGAGCACAAGCTGGCGAAAAGGCTCGACGGGGTGGAGGGCTACGACTTGATCATCTACGACGCGCCGCCGTCCATGAGCCTGATCACCACCAACATCATGCTGGCCACCGAGGAGATCGTCATCCCGGTCAACCTGACCTACTTCGCCCTGGATGGCTGCGCGGAGATCGTCGAGTCGATCGAGGCCGTCCAGAAGAAGTACGGCAAGAGCGAGTTGCGCATCACCCTGGTGGTGCCCACCCTGTACCGGTCCACCCGGCTGGCCGACGAGATCCTGGACAAGCTCAAGCGCTACTTCCCCGGCCACGTGGCCCGAACGGTGATCGGCTACAACGTCAAGATCGACGAGGCCCAGAGCCACGGCAAGACCATCTGGGAATACGCCTCCTGGTCGCGCGGGGCGCACATGATAGAGTCGCTGGCCAAGGAGATCTGGCGCAGGAAGACCTGAGGGTCCCGTTCTCCCCGTTCTCTACTCTTCTGACTCTGACTCGGTCGAAGATTCGTCCTCGGGCCTCAGCCGGGCTTCCAGCTCCTCGATCCGTCTGCGAAGCGACGCGAGCTGGCCTCGCACGCCGGGCATGTTGGCCAGGGCGCCCTTGATGCGGTCGTCGAGCTTCTTGTGGATCTCGTCCAGGGAGCGCTGGGTGGAGGCGAAGAAATCGCGCACCGAGCGGGCCTTCTCCTCGACCGTGGACTCGCTCTTGCGCACGATCTCGACGATCTCGTCAACCTTACGCTCGGCCTCCTCGCGGAGGGTCTGGACCGGCTGGGCCACCTTGCGCTGGATGAAGTCGGATATGGTATCGCCCGAGGTGGCGATCAGGTCCTTGAGAACGGCCAGCGGCATGCGGGTCTTCTGCTTCTTCTGCTCCTCGAACAGGATCTGAGCCAGGGTCACCTCGGTCAGGTCCTCGCCGGAGCGGTTGTCCACGACCTTCACGTCCTCGCCCGCCTTGACCAGCGTCGCGATCTCGTCCAGCGTCACGTAGCGGCTGTCCTCGGTGTCGTACAGCTTGCGGTTGGCGTAGCGCTTGATGACCCGCACATCTTGTTCTTCGCTCATGGACCCCTGGGTACTCCGAATGGGCGACAACTGTCAAGGTTTTGGTGCACTGCGTCGTAAGACGGCAGGGGGACGGCGAGACCATTCTGCGGACAGCTTGACATGGGCGCGGTGCTCCAGCACACTTCGGAATTCAGAATCATTTCACGGCATTCGTCGAGAGCCGGAGCGCTCTGGATGAGGAGGAGGGAAGATGGAGATCCGGGAAATCACACTGGCGGAGCTGAATGTCGAAGAGTTCAACCGGCAGCAGGTGGATGAGATCGCTTCCGTCGTCGGAGACGGCCTGGCCGTCAATGCACTGTCCGGCGGCGTGGATTCCTCAGCCGTCACCATCCTGGGCCACAGGGCCCTGGGAGAGAGGCTCAAGACCTACTTCATCGAGAACGGCCTCATGCGGGAGGGAGAGCCGCAGCGCATCGTGTCGCTGTTCGAGGACCTGGGCGTTCCCGTGGAGCTGGTGGACGCCAAGGAGCAGTTCTTCGGGGCTCTGAAGGGGCTGACCGATCCCGAGGAGAAGAGGGAGGCCATCACCCAGACTTTCTACAAGGAGGTGTTCGGGCGCCTGGTGACTGACCTCGGGGCCCGCTACCTGCTGCAGGGCACCAACTACACGGACGTGGAGGAGACGCTGGCGGGGATCAAGAGGCAGCACAACATCCTCGAGCAGCTGGGGATCGATACCGAGAAGGTATACGGGTACAAGGTGATCGAGCCCATCGTCCGGCTCCGCAAGCCGGCGGTGAGAAAAGTCGCCGCGACGCTGGGACTGCCGGAGGAGTTGTACGACCGCCCCCCCTTCCCGGGCCCGGCCCTGGCGACCAGGATCATCGGGGAGGTCACGCCCGAAAGGACGGCGATCGTCAGGAAGGCCACCGCCATCGTGGAGGAGGAGCTGTCCTCGACCGGCGCCTTCCAGTACCTGGCGGTGTTGCACGACAGCCGGGTCACCGGGATGCGTGACGGCAAGCGGGACTATGGGCTGCAGATCGAGATAAGGTGCTGGGAGAGCGATGATGCGGTGACCGCCACGCCGACGAGACTCCCCTTTGAGACCTTGGAGAAGCTGGCGAACAGAATGACCACGGAAGTCGGGGGCGTGGTCAGCGTGACCTACAACATCGCCAGGAAGCCGCCCTCGACCATCGAGGTGGTCTGATCAGCGCCTCTTCAACCGGCCGATCTTCTTGTGCTCCCGCCGCTCGCCCAGCAGCAGGCGGCTCTCGAGGCGGCGGCGCTGGGCGCGGTAGAATGCCTGCAGGAACTCGATCACCCGGCCGTCCGGGATCGGCTCGCGCCAGGCGATTTTGTGGGCGATCTTGTCGGCCACCATGCGCAGCAGGTCGAAGCGCCGCGGGTCTGCGGCGTCGCGGTGCAGGATGTCCTCGAGCACCTGGAGCTCCTTGATGCCGTAC
>SDBT01001404.1_pt1 | contig 42325 bp, 82 predicted proteins | sample 2277101 | NCBI WGS metagenome assembly SDBT01 (sample SAMN10404973, study PRJNA504765) | marine sediment metagenome | isolation source: marine sediment core GS10_PC15, 103 cmbsf | place: Arctic Ocean: Southern Knipovich Ridge | collected 2010 | reverse complement strand
GCCGTAATCATAGGCGATGTCCAAACTACAGTTGGTACTACTTGGGGTAGTCTGGAAATGAACTACGAACCTCGGTATGTAACTCCAGTCAAAGGGCCTGGAACGCTAATACTTTACCGTGGTGGAACCGTTGCTACCACAGGATTCACCCAGATGTACTGGGTAGAAGTCCCGACCTCATTCTTCAGCTAATTTAGAAGGCTTTGGGGGTGTGCCTGAAAACACCCCCACTTTAATATGAGTGAACAGTTATTGGTTTATCAAATGCTTAGAGGCGCAGGAAGGCCGATCATAATAGCGGCTAAAGATTTAATAATAAAGTATTTGATTCACTTATCCAGAAAGTATCCAGAAGCAACTCACGATAATGTACTAAGACCTAATAGTCACTTATGGATAGATATAAAAGACAGGTTTTTTGAATATGAGGATAACCCTGGAAGGAACTCTTTATTTGAAGCAGTCTTTAGAATATTTATAGCGCAATACGAGCACGACCCATACTACACCTATAGAATTGATTGGGTAATTGAAGAAGTAGTTGAGTTGGTAATGTCAGGGAAATGGAAACCTAGACCGCAGGGACACCCTATCAACTTCTGGAAGGAACCCAAAGACTACGGAGACTATATAGGTAAAAACTTTAAAAAGAAAATAAGCTAACTCCTTCAGTTAAAAGTGAACGCTGGACACTGATGGGTAGCGTGAAAGGAGTGAATAATGGCGACTGAAGTAAAGTATAGGTACAAGACTATACCTGTCTCGCAGGTAATTGATGCTTCGCTAGGAGCATACACAGCAGGTGATGTGGTTGGGGCGGACGACTGTTGTACAACGAATGCAATTGCCTGGATATTTGACCTCAAGGAACAGGGTAGTACCTGGGAGATATTTGATGTTACCCTATTCAATGAAACAGAGAACAAGGCTGTCCAGTATGACCTAATATGTTTTGACACAATCCCTACTGGCGAATTAAGGGATAATGCCGCCAATAACAACCCTCTCAAGGCAGAAAGGTTAACGTGGCTTGGCGATATCCCGCTACCATTCAGTATTGCTCGTGGGGCAACTGTTGCCACTACAACGAGAGCGTCACTTTCCACATCTGGGGGTCTTCCATTAGAGGTTAAGACGCTTGATACCGACACCAAAATATATATCGTGTTAGTAACTCGTACTGCTTATACTCAAACTGCCACAGATGATATTACTATCACAATTAAATTCAGACAAGACGTTACTGTGACGCATCCAGCATGACACTGAAGCATATAATCAACTCACATGAGAGGGATAAGTTTATCCGTGTGAATGAGAGGCTTTTCGGTATGGTCACTCCGATAGCTAATATGTTCCCCGATCCAAGAAAGCATGAGATATTTCACCCGAACAGCAAGCGGTTAGTTGCCATACTTGAAAAATACCTTGAGCTTGAGGATAACCCAAGGATAGAAAGGGTGATTACGGCAGTAGTAAGGGTGGTGGTAGCTAAGTTAGAACACTCACCAAACTGGAGAGATAGAATTTTATGGTGGGGGGAGAAACTGAGGGAAGGCGACTGGAAGATTCGGTCGCTTAATCACCCTGAGCGAGATTGGAACGAAACCAAACCATACGGGGGTAGATGATGGGTTCAGAATTATGGGGAAAAAGCCCCGAACTATTTAATCCGTTCCCTGAAAGTAACAGGTTCTATGTCCCTCTATGGCACGGGGAAATGGGGGGTGCTTTATTCAGCACGCCTGATGCTACTAGGAGCATAGCTACCAGAACTGGTGGCGTGATGGATGGCGCTGGTTTCCTCTGTGATGGAGATGATTTTATCAAAATCCTCAATAACGCTCTCTTCGGTGCAATTACTCCCAACCTTACAGTTTGGGCTTGGATAAATGGGGGGCAGCAAAATTTCAAAGGTATCTTTACGCAGCAAAATTCCGGCAATACAGATGTTAAATTTAAGATGACTACAGCTGCCGCTGCTGGAGCTAAATTCAGGCTTGACATCTCCCAAGATGGTACTCTTGGTAGTGAGTGGAAAAGGTATGACTCATCGGTGGATGTTTCTGATAGTACGCCCCACCTGATTGGTTTTACTTTTGCTGCTGGTACACTTAGCCTTTATAAAGATGGAGTTGTAGACCCTAATCCTACTAAAGTAACAGACAACGCTATGACCACCCTGCATACATCAACTACTCCATTGGGTATCGGTGCTACTAACGGAAATTTGACTGACCTAGCAGCCCCTTATACAGGTACTATTATGGAGTGTGGTATAGAGGCAATAGCTTTTACTGCGGGACATTGGGCACATCTGTTTAATGAGACAAAGGGGAGGCACTTATAATGGATAATAGAGACTTCAGGGTAATAGTGAACTTGAATTTCCCAAAAGGAAAGAGAGCGAAAGCCGAGGGTATTATAGAAAGTCTCAAAATTCTCTATAGTGAAGCTGAGAATATTCATGAAGGTGAGGCAAACGAAGAGATTAGCTTTGTCGAGATACGCCGAAGTGGTCATCGGCTTGGCATTGCCGATACCGTGATTGGTCGGTGGGAGAAGGGAAAAGGCAAGGTGATATGAAGACTGTAGTTGTTATATTTATGATGGTTATACTGTTATTGGCAATTGGTTACGGGCAAGGTTATGTTGGTGATGCTATTATGGGCAGCGATAGTATGACTGAGGTGAGGTAATGCCACACAAAAAGGGAACACCAGGGTATAAGTCTAGGAAAGGTCATAAAAAGAAGGGAACGAAATAATGCCAGCTACGACAGCGAGACAGCGCAGATTCTTTGGGGCTGAACTTGGCAGGAAGAGGGCTGGCAAGAAAACTAAAACGGGTTTACCTGAGCATAAACTAAGCGAGTTTGCCAAGAAAAGGAAGAAGTAATGGTAATAAATTATACCAACCGTACCTACGCCGAGATGCAAGACCTAATAGAGCAGATGCTTCAGGATACGGGTAATGCTGTATACGACACAACCGAGTTGGGCTTTTGGATTGAGGAGGGGTTAAAGGAGATTGCCACCTACACGCCTCATGTAGTTCCCGTGGTGTTTAAGATAGAGTCCCGTTTTGGAACTGAAACATCAGGGACAGCGAATAAATTAACCGATACTACCAAGAGCCAGTTTCTATCTGGTGACGCTGAGAAGGTTGTTCACAACATAACTCAAAGTACGAGGGGCGTAGTTGAGTCGCAGGACAGCACTTCGGTATTATCTCTGAATGCCGACATTATGAATCTGGGTGATAATTACAGAATATATAATAAAAGATGCTGGAATAATCGCCAAGTGTACATAGGGGATATAACGGATTACCTAACCGTTGACTCGGTAGAATATCCTATCGGGCAAAAGAGAAACTGGCGAGTATACAACGATGTCCTTGAGATAGACATTCATCTTATAGCCGACAGCGACTCTACATTAACCAGGTCTAGAAATATTGATGTTCTGGTAAGATTTAACAAACCCCACAGATTAAACCAGCTCACTGATTGGAGTGGTGAGGCGAATGCTAATGGGACTAAGGGTGATACGACATTAGCTATAGACGGTATGGGTGATACTGAAATCATAGAACGCGGGGACGAGTTCTATCTTCAATTCCACAGGACGATTTACACCATAACCAAAGATGTTACAACGAGTGGTAATGCAGCGACTATAACATTCTTCCCAGGGCTTGAGGCTGCTATTACTGACAATGATGATATAGAGTTTGTTAAATCCACCCTTAAACCGCAAGACGAAGAGGCTTTTGCTCAATTAGTAGCTGGCAGGGCAGTACTCAGCGATACTATGAATTATATAAACAAGGTAAACACTGGTGGTGCTGGTACATGGGCTGACTTCCAGGCAAAAGGGGAGAGGTTCTTGTCCGAGGCTTTAAGTAAATTAAGAAGGAATGTAATGAGGACTAAGAAGAGGCACTCAAGGGGTTCGGCGGCATTTATGGATGGTGAGCATGGGGATTTCTTAGATCTATGAGGACATTAAGTGCATCTTTACTGTCAAATCAAAAAGGTGTTGGCGAGACTGGCCTTCCTTATGACCCTATATGGAAGATTGTATTAACAAGGGACGGTGAGGATACAAAGACCTACACAAAGACCCGTGTTATAAAGATTCTTTCAGATGAAGAGGAGTTTAATCAATCCGCCATTGTTTTATTAGATAACTCTGATGGCTCTTTAACCACGATTGACTTCGAACGCTACCAAGGGGTGATATCTTTAGGATACAATGACTCCGCTCAGGGTGATGAATACTCTCCGCTTGCACCTTTGAAAGTTACTAGACAAAGGTTCTTTTCCGCTCAGGGCATTTTAGTCTGCCAACTAGAACTAGAGGGTATCTCTAACCAGCTATCACAAGATAAGGCTGAGGCGGAACGTACCGTAGACGATACCGATACAGACACGGTGAAGACTTTGCTAACCAATGTTGTTAATGCGACTATTCCGTCCTATACAAGCTACGGGTCTTTTAACGCCACATTTGATAGCGAGGATTCTTTAATAGATTCTTTTATCCCCAAGGATTACTATCGTATCAGGCTAAATGAAAACAGACTTGAGAAAGTCAGACAGTTATTATCGTGGACTGGCTCGAAGTCAAGGGCTGAGGATGACGGTAAGATTCACTTTTTCGACCCCGTAATTTCAGGCGCTAACTACGATTATGAATATAAACTATCCGTTTCTGGCGAGCATACCTTCTTTAATAAGGAACTAACAAACAGATTTGTCCAACCCAATAAGGTTATAGTTAAGTCCGCCTTAGAGCAATCCCCCGCCTTTTCTGGCTCCAAAACAAGTACTACGTCATTTAATCTCGACCCCAAAACAGAAACTATACAGCTGAGATTGGCCAGTGACGCTCAAGGAACAAGCATTGCCACTGCCAGGCAAGAAACTTATGAACTAAACGCTGAGACTGGTTCTGTTAGAGTTCCAATGAATGTGGGGCAAGAGGTATGGGACTGGATTAAAGTAACTGATTCAAGGCAAAACGATACTCGGACAGGAAACGTAAGGCGTATTAGTAGGCACGTAGAGGTTGCTCGAGGCGGATTGGTATGGGATATGGAAATCAGGTTCGGGTCTGGGGGCGTTGTCCCATTTCCGATTATACCGAGCGGCACAGTATCTCAAGCTGTGCAGAATCAATCCTTGGCAGATGCGGTCAACGCTCTCCGTGATGATGTTGGGGTTCTGATAGCAAACCAAAGCCAGATAGTTGAATATCTAATATCAAGGGAAGAGCGGGTACAGAAGCTCCACGTTACAGAGCAGTTAATCATTCCAGTGGTGCAATAATGGCAGTTAAAGTACAGGCGAATACTACATTAGCAAAGGGTACACTAGCGGAGTCTGGGTGTAATCAGGCTATCTGCAAAGCACCCAACGGCACGATATGGATAGCCTATATAGACACGGGCGTTACCGTGTTGGCTGATTTACTGGTTGCGTTCAGTACTGATGGTGGTGCTACATGGACAGAGGAAACCGTAGCTGCCGATGCAAGGATAGCTTCGTCTACCATCACTGCTGTTAAAACCATATCTATTATGGTGGATAGTTCTAATGTTCCCCATATTATTTTCATAGGGCATAATGCTGGGGATACCGTTGCAGGAAGGATACGCTATGTTAATAGGGATGGTGGCTCTTGGGGTGCTATTGAAACAATAGACGCTGCTGATGCCAGTAAGAATATCTCAAACTTATCTGCCTGTATTGATTCGGGTGATACCTTCCACCTCTTGGCAGATGGGGATTTTACAACAGCGGGGCTTTATTACTGGACAGGTACTACAGGTTCGTGGAGTGCGCCTCAGTCAATAGATGGTTCTGGTAGTAGCGGTGATATTACAGTCACGAGTGCTGACCTGCCTGTGTGTATTTACAATGACTCTGGGGGAATTAAATATAACACCCGCCAAGGTGGGGCATGGGGTAACGAGGAAACAGTCAGCACTGACACCGATAATTATCCCAGTAATAAAATAGCCATTGACTCTTCTGATGATATCCACGTTGTATGGAATCAGGACAGCACAGGGGGTCTTAGAGATATCAGGTATAGGAAAAGAACCAGCACTGTTTGGGGAACCGAGCTAGGTGTCACTGACGCAGACACAGTTGACCTTGATGATTATGGGTTCCCTTTACTATCGTTGGATACATCTGATACAGCCTATGTTATTTACCAGTTTGATGCAAACACAGCACAGGCAGAGACAGTGTGGTATAAACAAATTATCTCCGAGGTAGTGGGGGCTGAGCAAACATTAGACAGTGCGATATTACAACCCAACGGGAAGCCCAGTGTCTATGCTGCTTTGTGGGCAGCGTACCCTAGTTCAAATATACTCGCATCATCATTAAGCCCCACCGTGGTATTACTAGATGAGAATGGTGTTGATGCGGATGTTTATTATGAGAGTGCAGTACTAGCAGGAGAGGATGCTGGGGAGATAGCTATTAAAGGGACTAGGTTCCAGTATTTTGATGCGTTTGGGACACAGAGATATATTGAGGGGACTATTGTAGCATGAAACGTGATTTTACAAACCCTACTAAAGTGGGTGGACTACTCCTCGACTCACTCTTTGATGCCAATACCATTCTAAAGGCGGACACTGACGATACCCCTGAAGCCCTGACAATAGCCGAGCAGAGAATAGTAGGCAGGATTACATCGGGAGTTATCAATGCACTGACTGGTGCTCAGGTGCTTACGGTTTTAACAGGTCAAGCTGGAGCCACCTTCGATTGGAACGACCAGGAATTAGACAATATTAAAACTCTAAATATAACTAATGGTACGGAGCTTACCATCTCTTCGGGTGCAGTCACAGCTACACAAGGACACCACTCTATTGACACAGAAGCAGACGCAGCAACAGATGACCTTGATACCATTAATGGATTGGACAGCAACGACTTGCTACTGGTTTTTGCCAATAATGACGATAGGACGATTCGATACAGAAACGGTGCTGGTAATATCTTCTTAAGGCACGAGTTATTTACCAAGTCATTTAGTTTCTCATCGCCTGCTGGCTCATCGGGAACATTCTATCGTGGTGGCAACTATTTCGCTCCTACGTCTGAAGCCGTATTAACAAATATTAGCCCAACGGTAACACTCGGAACGGCCAATATCTCTTATGCTATGCACGCCTTTACTGTGGCGAAGGGAGACGGGGCTACGGATGGTTCTGATTTAGTCCTCACGGTAACAGGTGTTAGTATAGACGATGAGGGTAATAGAAACGGCTCTGATTCTGAGGTAATTGTAGCTGATGCTTTATTGGCTACCTTCGCTACTGATACTTATAGTGAAACACCAAAGAAATGGCTAGGGCAGATTACTATTACGTTGAGTTCTTCGGGTGGTGGAACGTTTAATTGTAGCTTTAATTACGGATATGCCAAGTATGAGGACTTAATGAATCAAGACTTAAGTATCACTGGCTTTGAGGTGTCTGGTTTTGCAGGCGCTAATGATACGGGTTTTAATTTGAGACTACTGTATCACTCCCCCACAGGGTGGACTTACAGTGCTGGCTCCTTTGTCCCTGGGGGTACAGTTTTAGCAAACCAGAATACAGACCACAGCACTGAGAAAGACCTTAAGAACGGCGAGCCTATAAATTACAAGAGGACTGACTTGAATCAAGATGTAGCGGGTAGTAATGGCGAGGGGTTAATAATAGAAATAACAACCTCTGCTAACAAGTCCGTGGAATTTATTGACTTGCATCTCCACGGGCATACGGTGCCCAACTTCTCTTATCAGTCAGCAGCAACACAGCACGCTTTATTTATGAAACACGGGTCTAATTGGCATCAAGTATAGGAGATAACAATGGCAGTTTGCAGGGTTTGCAGTTTAACACTTACCGATGACCCGTCCCAAGTGAGTGAGACGGTTCATCTAGAGAGCAAGGTTAGCTTGGCAATAGGTGAATCGCTTTGCACTGACCATTTTTTCCAAGCACTTTACGGGAATGATAACACAGCTATAACATCGGTGAAGAAGTTGACGGATGCCGAAGTTCTGTCGGCCACCTTGCCCATGATAATTGCACTGGGAGGTTAATATGTTAGCTTTAGATAGTGGGGACAAAATTAGGGGAGACGCTGCTGCAGCAACGAAAGTTGACTACACAATTCACGGTCTCGATAACAATGCAGTTAAACAGTTAGCTGATGGTCAGTTGGCGAATAGCATCGATGATTTATTCACTGCCGACTCTGTTGATATAGTGACCTCAATCATATTGGTGAATACCGACACTTCAGCGAGAGCGGTCAATCTTTATCTAACTCCCAGTGGTGGAACGGAGAGAAGGCTTATACCAAAAGACCTATCCCTTGGTATTGGGTATTGCCTAATAACAGACGGCAGTAAATTAAGTGTCTATGATGTTAATGGTAGTCTAATACAGGCGACCACTGCCCTCGCTCATAAAGACTCCCACGACCCAAGTGGCTCTGACCCCCTAGATACCGCTGCAGCGGGTGAGATAGTTGGAATAGCTGCTGCAGCTGAGGGCAGTGCAGAGACTTTTGCCCGTTCCGACCATACCCATCAAGTACAGGCTTCTATTGCTGATAATCATGTAGTTACCATTGACCACGTTACACCTGCTGATAATGACTACGCCAAGTTCACGGCGAACGGATTGGAAGGGAGGTCAAAGGCGGAGACTCTTAGTGACCTCAATGTGGCTGACGGTGCTGATGTGACGGGTTCCAATACTCCCCAGGCGCATAAAACTACTCACCAGAATGGTGGCGGAGATGAGGTAAGCGTCACTGGGCTATCAGGGCTGTTAGCTGATGACCAGCACGTATTGGATGCCGAGGCGGTATCTGCTGTAGAGGCTGCTGGATTAACCTTTGCTGAAGATAAGGGGATTACATTAGACATTAGTCTGGCTGATGGTAGTTGGAACGCAATACTTCAAGTCACTGGTACGGCTGGTGCTATCCTTGCTTATGGTGAAGCCGTCTACCTTGCCGTAGCTGATACTAAGTGGGAGAAGGCACGGGGTAATGCTGAGGCTACCATATCCCCAATGACAGGTATTGTGTGTGTGGCTGGTAACGAGGATGCTGCCATAACCGTATTGATTATAGGTAGTGTCAGGGCTGATGCTGCCTTCCCAGCTCTTACAGTGGGCGCTCCTGTCTTTATTGACCCTGATACGGCAGGTGATGTGTCCAGTACCGAGCTTACAACTGGTGAGTTTCAGAAAGCTATTGGCTGGGCAACTACCGCTAATACAGTAATGGTAACAGGCAATCCAGACTGGGTGAAGGTCGGATGATTAAACTAAGGAATAGCAAGACAACCTATTTAGGCAAGGTGAGCAAGCGAAGCCGTTACGCCTTAGATTGCCATATTGGTGCTGTCCAGATGAAAGAGGATAGGGTCTGGCACGACATTGACCCAACTCTTGAGAATGGTTTGCCTAGAAGGGTTCCCTATATTGTAACTCCTTATTTGACTGGTATGCCAGGATTTCATTACAAGAGCAAGCAATCGGGTGAGTTCGACATCAGGTTAAAGAGTGCCAAGAGTCTTAGTCTAAGTGGTTCACCTACCCTTGTAGCCAAGATACCAGTACCCATAATTGATGGTAAGAGGATTATCTGGCGGGATGTTTACCCCGATACTGATGTCGTGCTGCTTCATAGAAATACAGGTGTCACACTCCAAAGGATAATCAAGTCCACCAAGTCACCACTGGAATATGATGTTGATATTGACACTTTGGAAGAGGGAATAGCGCAAGTTGTTCCAATCAGACCTGCCACAGACGCTATCGGTCAGCCCCTTTTAATGGAAGAAACTAAGATTTTAGATGGTAGGACAGAACTTCTAAAGATGGAGGTTATTGGGGAACCCCAGCCTATTGTCTATCCCATCAAGGATGCCACAACAGTTGAGGAGCAGGTAGATGCTAGTGCAGATGACGCATACTCCTCCTCAACATCAGATATAAATGGATTTGATACTTCAACAGTAATCGCCACTACATACACTCGTACTGGGGCACACTTTAGTTCGCCAAACCAAATCTATTGGGCAGTTGGCTACAGATTTAGTTCAGTCATAATTCCAGCTGGAGCATCAGATTTTGTTGCTTACCTTATTTTCAAATCAAGGTCTAATCGTAGCGAGACAACAATTAATACTAATATAGAGGGATTGGATACTTTATCTCCAGCGGTTTTTGCTACTAATGAGAACCTGGGAAGCCGTGATAGGACTACTGCTGTGATAGCATGGGACAACATTGGGACTTGGGTAGCTAACACTAGCTATAACTCTTTAAGTATAGTGAGCATTATTGATGAGTTATATGCCAGTTATGACTACAGTGGTGGCTCTGCTATGGGCTTTCTTTGGTACAATGATGGGTCTTCTACTGGGGGAAGCTACCGAGAAAGACAGGCATGGACTTGGGACTACGATGATAACCTCCAAGGAGCGAAACTCCACATTGAATATACAGCAGGTGGAGGCTGGGCAGGAGAATACTGTGGGGTAGCGGTTGATGAGTTTGGCGGTGTAACACCCGCAGAAATAGATGGAGTGTAATAAAGAAAGGACGGGACTATGGCGGGCTACAAGGAAGTCAAGGAACTAATTGATACACACATGGAATATGTCCGTGAGGATTTGGGGGAAATTAAGGATCGCCTTACCACAATCAACGGGCATCTAGACGACCACTCCAAGAGAATCACCATCACTGAAACCCTCCAAAAGGAGCGAAATAAACCAAACAAGAAAACACTTGGTGGTTATAGTGCTGGAGTAGTCGGGCTGGTGGTAGCTCTGTGGAAAGCCTTTAGTGGTTAGTGTCTTTTATGACTCCATAGAACCTTATCTTGAGGAGCGAAAGATGGGATTGTGGCAGAAGGTAATTAAAAACCCTTATAGATGGTTAATATGGCAATGGTTAGGGGGAAGACCTTTAACTTTTCAATTAAGAGATCTCTGGCACAAAGGGGAGTATGTCTGGATTATGGTTCTTATCGCTGTAGGCGTAACAATGGGCCATCACTTTAACTGGATAGAAGTTCTTAAAATCCTCGGAGTCTTCACCATAGGATTCATTGGGGGCCATCTCTTCTGGGGAAAAATATATATAGCTAATCAAAGAGGGGGAGGGAGTTAGCCTCCCCCCTTATTGCTTCCAGTATTCGCACATTTCCTCGACCCTCAGCCTTAACCATCTTTGGTTGCTACCCCTGCTTCGCCTAGCCTCGCCGTAGTTGCAGTCGCCTGATCCACTTACCCCCACCGAGGGTAGCGCGGACATAAGGCAATAGTCAGAAGAGGTACCTGTGGTAGTAATGGTGCCATGCCCAAGCCCACTCGCCCCGTTACCCACCGTCTTTTCCCCCTCCCCCTTTCACCACATCCAGAACTTCAGTAACTATATCCTTGAGGTACCCCACTTCTTTCTCGAACCTCTCCCGTATAAAGGTCATCTCCTTCTCAAACCTTGTTCTATCGGCATTCATATTCTCTTCCTTAACCGTGAGAATAGCATCCCTCTTAGCCAATTCAATCTCTTGCTCTTGCCGTTTCCTTTCAAGCCCCACCCTATGGTCAATCTCCTCTTCTTTGCGTTCGTATTCCCACTCGCGCTTATCTTTTTCAACCTCAAGACTGGCAATCTTCTTCTCTAAGTCAGTGATGGTTTTCACCTTACCGAGCGCCGACTCAGCATCATCCAATGCGCTCCTGAATATATTACGCAGAGCCTCTTCGGTTGCATTACTAAGTTCTTTGAGTTCCTTTTTACCTAACATTTACAATCCCCCTTTTATTATTCCCTATTCTATTGTGTTCTTCTATACACTACCCCCTTTGAGAAGCCACCAAATCAAATTCTAGACCCTCTTAACGTATTTAGGGCAAACTACTATATCAGCCTTACTATCCTGCTTACACGGATGGATACACACTTCACATTTTTTGTTTATTGCCATCTTTCTTCTCCTTTAAATCAGGTCTGAAGTGTAGTATTTGGGCTATCTGCTCTTTTGTTAGGTAGTCCCATGCTATTTCCATTTTACTTCCCCCTTAATTTATCCAGTGCTTCCATAATAAGATCAGCCAGTTCTTCTACCTTTTTGTGTTCCCAAGGCAAACAATAGTTTTCTATCACGCTATGGATTACAAGTGACTGCTTTGTTCTGTGTGGCAGGTTTTTGTCCACATAAATAGTTACGTCATTAGTGGCATACTCCCCCCCTGTTTCGTGAGAGCGTATCTTCCTGCTACCCCTCTCTTGGATAACTGTTATGTTCATTCCCCACCCCTATGTATTCGTTGCGGAGCATAGCAAGCGCCAATAGTATGCTCCTCGCACACCGCCACACCGCAATCAGTCATTCGGGGAATAGATACTCTCGAGAAATTGGGTCTTCCAGCTCCCTTATATCCAATCCAACCACCCACTATACGCTTACCACAATCACACTTTTGCCTCATTGCTTGCTTATAAGTCATTTCTTCCTCCTATCTTCTATTATTTCTATACATTCTTCTTCTGTGCAGTTCTCGCATAATTCCATTGTGTTCTCACCCCTCGTACGGGCTTCAAGGAAAAGATGACAGTCACTATCAAAGCTATGTGCGTCAACTGATTTACCAGAGCATCTAGGGCAAAGGGTCGTAAGCAAAGTCCCGTCTTTTCTAACCCTTGCTGTTGGTCTGGTTTCTCCGCATTTTGAGCAACGGTGTTCTACTATCATCTATCGTCCTTCCGCATTGTAAGCATTTTAGAAATTCCTCATAGTCGTCTCTGTCTGGGAGTAAACTACCACCGCATCTAGGGCATTTCATCACGTACCCATCCACTTTAATAAATCGTCCACAGTATTGAACATCAACACATAGGGATGGTGGGTGAACATACATGAATCAATAGCATGACCCACTATATAAACAGGTGAGTTGCTGCCCAATGCGACACCCATTTCTATCAGTGCTCCTCGATAATTGTGCTCATTGATAAACAACCCGATAAATATATCTGCTTCCAGAACCCCTGTAACATCATCTTGTGCGTACTGAACAGGATAACCTGCATCCCCATAGTTATGGTTCGTCCAGTCACAAGTTATCTCATGCCCCCTTGCTATGAGTGAGCACATTAAATCTTTTACCTCATGCCGTTCTTCCCACTTACTTGCTACATATATTTTCATGCTATCTCCTTGAGTAGGGATTGCTCGATGAACTCTGCGGTAATAAGAAATGCCTGTTGTTCCAACATCATTAACCTGTGTTCCCCTGTCTTTTCAAAATCGTTTCCCTGATTTATGGCATCGCCAGCCAGCTTTATTAAAAAATACGCCCTTTCCCTCAATTCCTCCACCACCTTCTTTAACTGGGATTTAAGCAAGAACTCGTCTCTCAACACGTCTATCTCGTGGCTTGTTAGGTGATGGGTATCTCTCCTTTTATCGCACCACTCATAACAATCATTCAGCACGACCACCTTCTCATCATCAGTGAGTAACATCATTTCCTCCTGCGTATATAATCTATGCTTATGGGTTTATCCTTACCCCTTACCCTAAGTCCGAAGTCCTCAGCAAGCTTCATTATCTCATCAATAGCACCGTCCACAATTATACCCTGCCCGTAAAGCCTTAAAGGTTCAAGTGCAACCCCCACCTGCATTCTCATCTGACCCATAGCTTTCTTATACTGAAGTTCTTCCAGCCAGTATATGTTACTCACAGCGTTCTTGACTCCCTTGTTTTCTCTAATGTCATCCTATTACGGGATGGCTCCAAAATTATCCTTGGGCATCCCAGCGTTGAAGGGGGGCTTCCCCATCTTTCAAGATAGTTAGCTGGAACTCCCTGCATATAAGCCCTCACCCATGCACCTGTCATTGTGGCGATGGTTTCAAAGGACTTTATTCTGCCTCCCTTCAAGGTGAGTCTTTCTGGGATATCAGGTGATTCCTGCCCGTGTAGATGCCCCATGAAAGTAATGTTAGCGTTAATCATTGACTGACACAACCTTAAAACAGCCAATGCCCTAGCCCCGGATGTCCTGGCAGATCCTTCCCCGTGTCTTGCATGGATAATAACATCATTAACCGAACCATTCAATCGTTTGAAGCTCAGTCTGACGAAACAAGACACCCCTGCGTAGGGAACAGTGTGCTTCTTATTAGCTAGTATAAGTAGTTCCTTCATAAAATTATAGTGATTAAACCTTCTGATGCCTTCATCGTGGTTTCCCTCTATCAATCCGAGGCACTTATTCCATATAGGCGACAGGATTTCGTCCACCTTCCTGACTTGGGTAGCCCCTATATTGTCCTCTTCCCCCTTCATCCAAGGGGCTAGCACCCTGCCATCCCACCTCTTGAAATCCGAGGGAGTGATGCAGTCTCCATAGTCACCCATCCCCAACCACATCGCACCTGGCGTGTTCTTTATTTCCTCCACCTTGTCCCTGAGTAAGTTTTCGTCACAGTGGACAGCCCCTAAATGCAAGTCACCCAACGGATATATAGGGAATTTAGCTGTCCTGCTTTTATAATCTATTACTTTTTCGATTACCTCCATTAGCTTAACTCCTTAATCCTTTCTTTGAGGCTTACTCGGATATCTTCACGCCTCTCCTTGGTCATTTTCTCTTGACTGCGGGCAATTATCTCCAACTCCTCGTAGCGTTTTGTGCCAATCTTCTTCTTGAAGAACTCCGTGTTGATGTTAGAGAAGTCACCCAGGTATCTATGACAGCCCCCGCAAAGGCAAGCACAGTTGTCTATCTCAAAGCGGGTATTCATATACCTTCTATGGACTACTCCGTGGTGGCACTCCATTCTACCAGACTTGCCGCAGTATTCGCACACATTTCCAGCGATATGCCTCACATGCAAACTAAACATTGTATCCAAGGGCTTGTACCACGGGGTTGCCTTTTTCTTACGAGGTATAGGTATAACGCCTCTCAGCATGCCGATTTTAGTCATCTTTCTCCCAATCCTCATCTTCGTCTACAAAGTCAGCCATTGTCAATCTGCACGTATCCTTTACGCAAGGTTGGTTTTTAGTGGCAAAAACCATTGTGCATTCAATCTCTTCGTTCTTTACCATAGCCTTAGGGCAATCGCTATACTTCAATTAAGCACTCTCCTTGGTCAATCTCTAAAGGGCAGGGATGGTCAGCTTCTTTACACCAACCAGGAGCATCACCCATCTTCCTTAGATACTGACAGTCTAAATCCCTTGGTATTACTTCATGTTCATCCATTAGTACACCACCTTATAAACTTAGATTAAATACTCCCTGAGAACATCTCTTAGCTGCTATCTCACAATACTTCTCCTCTATCTCTATGCCTATGCACTTGCGGTTTAATTTCTTGGCAGCAACCAATGTCGTGCCACTTCCCATATATGGATCTAAAACCAAACCATCTGTTTTTGACTTCTCAATGCACCACTGCATAAGTAATACTGGTTTCTGAGTAGGATGGTGGTGTTCTCCCGCTTCACTATCCCTTATCAAACCGAACCAGGTATGACGGAATATTCTTGCGCCTTTACCAACATTTGTCCAGGCTAGTTCAACCTCACTCATAGGCCAGTCAGCATTAGATACATCCCTTCTTCCGTTTCGTTTATCCCAGATCCACCAGCCACCGCTATCAGGTAATCGACTGCTATACCAATTTGCACCCCATAAAACTTTCACACGGCTTCCCAGATCAAGAACAAAGGATGGGTCGAATGGCTGGTTATCACCGATAATCGGAGTGTGTCTAGCCTGTCCGGTTCTATCTGATTTATTCCACCACTTACCTGCAGGTGTGCTAAATCTATTAGCGAAATCTACTGCCAAGCCGCTACCGTAAGGCGGATCTGTTAATATTAAATCGATTACGGGTAAATCAGTCGCCTCGAGGCAATCCCCGTGATAGATAGTTACCCATTCATCTTGATAATAAGGTTTCATCCCACCATCCTACAATAATCCAAATAATCCCTATATACAGGTCTAGTAATGTATCAATCATTTCTTCTTTTAGCCATTATCTCTCTGCACTTTGGACAGGTTATAGACTCGTTAGGCGTTCGTTCAAAAGTCTCCTCGCACTTGGAGCAATTAGTTGGGTAGATTCTTTTCTTAGTCATCACTTCCTCCTTTTCTTTTTAGGTTTTACTTCAAGACTCCCTCCATACCTTATCCACTTCTGCCTATCCCATTCGCTCATACCTTTTATAGTCTCTAATGCTATTTCAATAGCTTCTTGTTCTGTCATTTCCTCTCCTCGGTTAGGACTAGGATTTTGTCGGCTAATGTTCTAAAGATATTCTTAGCGTGTTCGGAGTATTCATTCCAGTCTCTATCATCGTGGTAATCTGCTCCAATAAGGCTGGCTATCTTCTCCCTCAACCCAGTGTCTTGCTTCTGGCACTTGGCTGGTCCTTCTTTGTATACACTGAGGGTAGCTTTTATATGTTCAACCCAATCTTCAATCTCAAGTCTGTCATTACAGTCGCAGGAATTAGCTATATCATGTACATCTCTATACAAGCTCTGCTCTAGTGTTTCCCTATTAACCATTATACCCTCCTGTCATTCTATCTCCTCTATAGCATGGAATCTATTTATCAACATATCCTGTTTTACCGCAATCGTCACAAGGGACATTTGAAGTTCCAAACTTCTTCCATCCTTTCCCGTAGCATATATTGCACTTAACAATCTCCCTGAAGTTTATGATCTTCACGCCCTGAGATATGCCAAAAACGAACTTCCTGCCAATAACAGGCCGGGTATGTTCCTTGACCTTACCTATGGTTATCATGCTTTCCCAATCAGTGAAGCCATCTATGTTTAATTCGCAGTCCGTAAAGTCCTTGACAAACTGACCGCCCCTGGCAGTTGCAGCCCCCTCACCCTTCTGGAGTACGATTATAGCGATACCCCTGCCTATCTCGGCTTTGATGCCATCCATGAGCTTACTTATACCATACAGTTTATCAGCGTCAAGGTTCACCCAGTCAATGATATTTATTTTATCCTTAACTATGTGTTCAGCGTAATCTTCTTTCACGGGCAGAAGGGTGAAGTTCTCTTCTCCATCCCCATTAGTCCACTCAACCCACTCCATGGCATCTAACCTATTGAGAAAGCGAGGTGTTGGTTCAAACTCATCAGTGTCCCCCACCCTCGTGGTGTACTCATTGCCCATTAAGATAGGGCCGTAGCGTATGTTCTGACCGCAAAAATTAAGAGCCAAGGTGGTCTTCCCGAAGTTTGACACACCCCCGATAGTTATTATATCCCCTTCCCTAATCACCACATCCTCTGCAAAGCCCATCTCCATCTCCGTGTCAAAGTCTCTAGGAAAAGATAAATCAAACGGTGGTCTACGCTCACGCTCTGTAGAGAACACACGTACTGGCCTAACCTGAGTGACAACCTTATAAGCACCATCGTTTCTTCCTGATGGGCGAACTATCTTCTCTTTAACAAGGTTGTGCATCTGAACCCTTATTCCATCCCAAGCTGGGCTGGATGGGTCTATCCTTAACTCAGTTCGCAAATCCTTAAGGTACACAATCCTACCCTGTACACCCCTTAAGTAATCTCTTAACTTGTCTGATAATCGCTCTACCACATTAACTCCATTAACGCTATTAACTCTTTTAACTTTGATTAACGCTAACCGTGCCTACAGATTAACGCTATTAACGCTAAGTATAGTCACTGTACCTCTTTCCCCCACTGTATCCCTCTTGCTTCAGACCATCAACTCTCTTAGCGAGATCGTTATGCCTTTCAACCATTTCATTGACCTTATGGATTATATCACTGGTGAGGTCTTTCATGTCGTCCATATAGGTTTGCAGTGCTGCTATTTCCTGGTCAGTCATTACTCTCCTTTAGGGCTTGCCAGATAGGGTCAAGTGGGTGTATATACATATATTTTGCCCCTTCTTCCCAATACTCTTTCTCAAGCAACCCCACTATCCTCTCCCTCTCCTGATCCTTAGCTTCATCTAGTAGGTAAGGTAAATTTATAGTAGCAAAAGATTTTCCTGCCTCATAACCATTTAGCCATTCCTGCTTCTTTACATCACCATAAAGTTTCTGGATTTGGTCGGCTAGTTCATACTCCAGCCCGCTACGATTGTGAATTAACTCAGCTATCCTATGCCTTAACTCAGGGTCTTTAGGGCTAACAGCTTCAAGTATTTTATCTGTTGCTCCATCGGCAAATTCTCCAAGTCTGTCAGGGTCTTGCTTCTTCCCTTGACAGGTGGGGCAATCTTCTTGTTGGTATCCATCACCCCCATGATTAACCCATATCAGTTTCTCACCTCCACACTCAGGGCATACTTGCTTCTGGCACTTGGCTTGGTGAGCTTTGATAATCCTTTGAGCAAAAGCCACCTCATCAATATCATAGCCGACCACACCCCCATTTGAGTTTTTAAGTTCAACTACCATATCCTGATAAATTAGCTTTATTTCCTCTGGTGTCATAGTCATTGGTTTAACCTCCTAATCTTTCCCCATCTATCACAGGTTCGTTCCCATCCGTAGTCAGAATGGTCTCCTGAGTCCCAGTGTATATTCTCGTCTCGGTTGCACCCGAAGAAACCATCTCCGAAGAAACCTGACAAGCAAGTTGCACAACAATGTTTGGGTTTTATCGTTCTAAAGTTCTTTGAAGCCGTAGTCATTTCCCCTCTCCTATGAGTTCTTGCCAATTCTTAGTGGCATTAGGTCTGAGTGCTATGTAACCCCTTGCATTCTCATAGAATACATCCTTCTCAATCTGCTCAATCATCTGCCTCTTTGTATCCTCTAGCTGTGCTTGGGCTATGGATCTCCACCATACTAATTCTTCTTCCGTTAGGTTTTCGCAGTAATCAACTAAAAAGCCAACCGATAATAATAGCTTCTTTATAGCCTCATCTGATAGTCTTGTTATCATTCTATCCCTCCTTGAGTGGTAGTAAGTGCTAGGATTTTGTCGGCTAATTCAACTGTTCTTATAATTGACCCCTTGGGAATTAACATCCTCTCGCTGCAATTTCCACCTTCAGACCTCATCATCGCCAATGTCAGATGTTTCCTGCTGGAGCTAATAAGCCACCCAACAGCATAGCAAATAGACGGTAGCCCGAAATCAGTACCCTCCTTCTGCCAACTTGGGTCATGTGTTGAATCATAAAACTCTACACGAACTAACTTTCTGGCAATCATCCCTTCCTCGGGTGTCATAGTCATCACTTACCCCCTATGAGTTCTTGCCATAATTCCTGCCAACACACAGCACAGGTTCGCTTTAGTTCTTTAATTTGTCCTACTTGATGGGGACACCATTCAGTACCCCATTCCGCTACCTGCCTCACTGTATCCTCTAGTGCTGCTTGGGCTACTGATTCAAACATCAGCAATAAGAATCCAGACGCTGCCCATTCAAGCTCAACCTTTTGGTAAGCCTCTTTTATAGACTCGTCCGATAGTCTTGTTAGCATAATACCCCCCTTAATGCCTTATATAGAGCGATAGCAGGGTTTTCATCAGTTTCCCTATAAGATGTTTTCATATCATTAGAGGCATATGCGATATACCCTCCAGAGCAGTTCTCAAGTGTAACATAAAGCAACTTCGGCACAGCATAAAGGAACAGGTTGTTGAGGTCTATGGGGGGTAATGAGGTTCTATTGTGTCCCTCGGGGTAAATCCATTTAGTAACAGGGACATACTCCAAGACATCTCTCGTTCTATAACGACTATTACGATTCCGCGAAGGGTATGAAACATATCTTTGCTCTTCGCTAGGGAATGAGTTAAACCCACACTTCTCCCAAAACTCTTGTTCTTCTGTCATTACTTCACCCTCAATCTTCTAGCTATACGTTCAGCGTCTATATAGAGTTTGTCTCTTTTTATTCTGCGTAACCCTTTATTATTGTGGTGTCTCTTCATTTCTTCTCCTGTTTGGGTGGGGCTTATCCTTTCGGTCTAACCCAACATTACTGCTGATTAGCGCTAACCCTTACGAGTTATCCTTCACCCCACCCTTTGCCAGCTTACCGATATGAGCGAGTAGCTAATCCCGCCTCGGAATTTCGGCTGGCTTGCTGGCTAGGGATTTGCACCCTAGAGTTACTAACTTACCTGCAAACCCCGATGAGAGCGACTCAACTTAGGTTTTGCAAGAGCAGCGTCTACCTATTCCGCCACCAGCAATTATTCTATTTAGGTAAATCCTTTCCGTCAAAATTTATTCGGGCTGTACCCAAGATTTGACCCCTATACCAGACTGTTAGATTTTTAGCAGCATCCTCGCCGAATATCACCCACAGCTTATCAGCCCTTATCATATCCCCCACCTCTTTGACAGTCATACCAATCTGCGCCCCGGGTATTTCAGTGGGCTTACTGGTCACTACAGGGGGAGGGGCGGGTATAGTGGGTACCCCTAGTTTCTCTGATGGCACTGGTTCGGGGGCATCTTCCATTACCCCGTCAAATAGGTCAGCGTTATCCACAGAGAAACCTGAATACGTTTTCCCTTCCCTTTCGATGCTGTAGTATCTCCATTGAAGTTTGACAGCCCTGCCTACATTCTGCTGGAAGAGAGGGAACATACCGCTATGACCCTTGGTGATCTTAGTAACACCCCCTGTGGTGTCCGTAACATATAGGTTCCCGAAATTATCCGACCTGGTTTCCGCTACTGTTATTACTGTTGGTTCCTTTACTTCTGTCATTCTATTTTTCCTCCTTAATCCGCATCCAGCGTTTCTATCCGAGCAATCATTCTGTCTACCCGTGCTTTAACGGTATCCCAAATCTCCGCAGAGCCAAGCGACAAATACGACGTAGACCCGCTTGGCGATATGTATATTTGCTCTATTCCATCCTTGCACTTCTCAACAGTGATATAGATACTCTCCTCGGTTGTGCTTTTGCCACGCTTGGTAACTACCGTAACGCTGTCTTTAAGTTCAATAGACATTATTTTACCTCCTTTAAAGCAGTAACTGGAATATACCATCTACTGCATTTGTTGTTATCCATTAAGACTTCAATTGAGTAACCCTCACCTATCATCCCTTTACCCACTACGCCTTCCTCACCATCGTATACCTCAGCGTGTTGATCCCTAGCTTCATCCCCATTAGTGACCCTTACCCTTGTCCCTTCTTTAAATTTCTTGATACCTCCATATTCTACCTTCAAGTCTGCTATTTCCTGTAGAAAAGGCTCGTATAAATCTGTATCTAGCTGCGCCACTATTCCATGCCTAATCATTATTTTCTCTATTTCCAATTCTAATTGTGTTCTATCCATCATACCTCCATACTACTATTTTCTACCCGAAATGTCAAGTTTCTTATACATCTGCCTATTATCATCTCCTAAGCCGCTTTAACCACTTTTTGCTTTTGAAGCCGCGGCAAGGCGCAGGTTCCTCCCGATGTTCAATTTTATAAATAATATCCGCATCAGTGATTTGCTCACCTCTGAACCAATAAGAGCCATCTCCATGCCTATGTATTCCTGTATATCCTGGGTGTGCAGGGAGATTGCCGTTTATATCAACACATATCCCCTCCCTCATTACCACGTCTCGTATCTCTTGCGTTACCTCTCTATAATTTCCCATTGCTACCTCCTTTTATACATCTACCTTTAATCAATTTCTATCTCCTCTACATCAATCATAACCCCATCCCCACTCACAAACATCAACCCGGCTTCTTTACAGGCAATTAAAACCAAGTCAGTGAGGTAATCAGTATTATCCCCCTGCATAATTATCCCGTAAATACTGACGCGTAGTTTATCTGTCTTACTCATATTCCCCACTCCTTCTTCTTGGCTTGTAAGTCATATTCCTGTAATAGGTAGGCACTATTAGGCCAATCGCTCCATTGCTCCTCCATCCACTCCACCACTTCATTTATACCTAGCTGCCTTTCGTACTTATTAGAAGTGGCAATACCCTCTATCTTGCCTATTCTGTAACCATCATCCCGCCCTGCCTTAAATGCTATAGGCCAAGTGATTTTAGCTTGCTCGGACTTAATAAGGCGAATATCCTCGGCGTGTTTACTGTCCCAGTACCCTATAAAGTTTTTAACATCAGTATCGCTCATCACAGTATCTGTCCAGTTCATCAATTCATCTCCTTAACAGTCCAATATAGAAACCTCATAGCTTTGTTTCGTTTTTCAACTGCTCTTTTTAGGATCTCTAACCAGGCAGCTCTTACCAATTCATCACCTGATAACTCTGGTTTACCTTCTATGTATTTATTCATTTAATCTCTTAGCCCCTTCAAATGTGTAGTATCCTCCCTTTATACGCTGGTGCAGGGTCGTTATAAACTCGCCCGTATCAGGGGGCACGCTTGTTGATACTATCAGTGTAACTTTATAAAATGGTGTGGTAGGTGTGTTTCTCGGCCCACATTCAGGACATCTTCTCATCATCATTTCTCACTCCTTTTCTTACCACTGAAGTGATATACTTTACCGTCTTTACCTACTGTTTCCCATGCTGCCATTATTCCCTCCTCCATAGCTTTATTGTACGCTTCTTGGCGATCCTCCGTTGTTGCGAAGTGTCCCCACAAGAATATCTGTAGCATTGTAGTACATGGTTTCATTTCTCCTCCGCTTTTGCCATGGCTTTATGGGTCTCCTCCAGTTCACCTTGAATATATTCAGGGCTCAAACCAGCCATCGCAGCAGCCGTTATAAATCTATTTCTTAAATGGCCCAAAGCCTCATACAGGTTTTTGTTAATGGCCCCCAATCGTTCTATTCCATCCAGTGCTTCCAATAGTTCATACTTACTAGACATTAGATACCTCCTTAAACCACATTGTGACGATCTTCTCAATCTCTGCCTTGATATTCTCCGGCGTATCTCCAAAGATATCTCCCTGCTTGATTTGCGGGAGGTTTATACGCCCTGAGTAGCGAGTGTTGCCGCCTTTGTCGTCTTTACTACGATAACCATTCCAGCCATACTGTGCCAATCGAACACGATTGATAAAAAGACTTTCGCCTGCCTGGTATTGCCCTTTGTTTTCCTTCCAACTAAAGTTTAGCTCCATTCTATTTTACCTCCTTATCCCTATACTAACTAGTCCGATGGACACGAATTGCAGTCGCTCCTTGTATCTTTAATAGTTCCACACTGTGCTTTATCCATTCCTCGGTATTGCCAAGTATTGGAGTTCTCTCAGGCTTGCCAAGATTGCGGTATGTGATATAAAATTGCTTCATTTCATAACCTCCTTAGAGCTTACTCCCTCATTTATGCCTTATCCATTATTGTTAAATGTTCATCGGCATTATACCAACGGCTTTGCGAGTAGTCCGTGTCGCCCTCCTCATCAACGTGGAAGCAATTTAGCTCCTCCGCATACTCAAATTGAGGGCAGTCAATTATCTCGTGTAAGTTTGTCCACTTCTCAGCCAATGCGATGGCTTCCCGCTGGCTCCTAGCCCTTATCCTCCTAACTGCCACTACTACTACTGGGTAAATATGTACTGTGTATTCCATTTTATACCTCCTTTAATCAGCGTCTATATAGAACCCTATATTCTTATATCGTGCCCCGTCTTTGGCAACCACTGGGTATTCATCTTCTGATGATGGCACTCGCTCAATCATCTTTCCCCAAAGCCCCTCAACTTCAGCCAAAAGGTCTTTGCGTATATACCCAGCAGGGGTAATCGTGTCCATATCCAGATCCCCCTTAACGAAGTAAAAACACGATTGCTTTCTACCAGGCAATACCCCTAAATACAAGGTTACACCATTGCTTTTTAGCCCATCCATTCTATTTACCTCCCTTTACTAAACCTTATATTAACTCAATATCACATTTATAGACTTCTTTTGTAGTCTTGCCACTATCCCACAGGATCACTACATCCCCACCCGTTCTATGCAACAGCATAGTATATTTTATATGACCTTGCTCCCCATTCCATAAGGACTTCACCCTTTGCCCCCTTTCCACGCCCGCTGTATAGTCTATCATCTTATTACCTCCTTATCCCTCATTTATGCCCTCAATCCTCCAATCAAGGGCATAGTGAGAGTGTTAGCTTTCCGCTAGTATTTCGTATATCCGTTTGAATACCTGGGGTAGTAATTCATTATTGATATGGTCTCCTTGCCCTTGGCTCTTGAGGTCAATTGTAGTGCTGGTTAAATGAGAGTTCCCAGAGTGGTATATTGATGCGGTTTTCTTGAGGGTATAAAATGTCTGCATCAAGTCGGCAAGTTCCCAGGATTCGCCATCAGTCAAAACAGTTTCCACTATATCAGGGCTGTCATTAAGGTGGGCAATATAACCGCTCCCCAGTCTAAAACAGCCCTTTTCGTGGTCGTAGTATTCTTGCTTGCCAACTAGCCCGCTCCAATGTGAATGACTCATTATATCCCTTGATAGTTCTGGATGTTGGTTGTTTGTGTATTCCTCAATATACCCGAAGCCCCAATACCAACCACAGTCCCACTTTGCCTCCTCCAACCAGATCAACTCCCCGCCTTTGCGTTTTCCCAATAAGTAAACCTTTTTACCAAATGCCTCCTCTTCCCGCTTATCCATTACTTTTACTTCTGTATTCATTTTTAATTCCCTCCCTTTAATATAGTTAGCTCTCTATTTCGCCCACTCTTATCAAACTTACTTCTGGTTTGTAGTGTGGTATCTGCTGGTTAAGTTGGTGTTGTAGTAGTTTAACATGGTCTTCGGGTTCGTGCCCCCAACCAGGAACAGGATCAATAAGTATTTTTACTTCGATTACCGATTGTTTTCTTTTCATATGGCTAACTCCTTATCCGTTTTTACTAGTTCTTCTATGATATCCCTGGAGACCAATGGCTTCGCCCGTCTCTTCCTTTCGGCACAGTTGCGACACTTGATTCTAGTTGCCGAGATGTAATGACCACACACACCACATTTTTCCATCTGTCTAACTCCTTTTACCTTAATAGCTTCACTATATACCCACCCACCATAACAGTCAATAGACTCTATAGAGTGGATAGTATCCTCGCTAGTTCCTTGGCTTCCTTCTTGTTTGATTCAACCCTGATTCTCTCTTCTGCCTCGGCTAATATCTTGTCTAACTGTTTGGCTTGTTTTTTGTTCATAGGTAAACTTTACCACGCATCCATATGCTTGTCACTGCTGCTATCAACCGCTGACAGTATATAACAGATAATACTACACTCAAAGGGTCTCTAATACTCCCGTTTCCATACTATCTTCAGCTGTTCTGTGCCTAACCTAACCCGTCTTTGACAAAACAGTAAAAGTGTGCTTTAATATACCTATGAGCGTTTTATACATCCACAGCGACGACGGCAAGCTATGTTAAAATTTAACTCACCACCTACCAATTGGCTCAACAAGCACCAATCAGCTCTCGATAGCAAAAAGAACTCTATTGTTACTTACAAGCACCTTTGCTCTGGTAAGATCGTACCAGGCAAGCAAAAGGATTGTACTGTTTGTCACAAATAATAGGTACTTTCTGTGACATCCCCAACCAACTTTGACAATTCAACGATTCTATGGTAGTCTTAAATAGTGGTACTTCGTAAGAAGCAGGGTTCGGCAATCATAGTAAAGCGGGTGGGTGCTGATTGCCTATTTAACTATTAGGACTATCGTGATAAATTAATCCCTCTGCAGGGCGGTAGTTTTCCATCGGGGGTTGTATGGTAAAGCAGGTGTTTAACAGGTCTGAACAGATAAAAGAGGTCAATGTATCTACACGCTATCAGCCTGGTATCTCAGGTAACCCCGCTGGCAGGCCAAAGGACGCTGTTAGCACCCTCTTAAAGCTCAAGGATAGGCAGGCTATAGCTGACAAGCTCTATGAGATGGCCTTAGCCGGTGATATGAAGGCCATTGATATGTTCTTGGACCGCACTGAAGGCAAGGTTGACTCGAACCTCAAACTTACCGGCGACATACCTGTAAGCATCGTATTCAAAAGAGAGCCTGAAGCACTGCCAGAGGCACCACGAGACACAGAGAGCACACCTATTAATGGGAGTGGTACAATTCTACTTGAGGAAGGGGATATCTAATGATTGATAGCGCCCGTAGGTTTGAACTTGAGGTAAGGCTAGTCGTACTCCAGAAGCAGAGAGATGACTACTTTGAGACTGCCCTTGTTCGGGGGAGGGCAGAGGGTGCAGTTATCGATAAAGAGTGCTTTGAGAATAGGGAGTCATTAAGCGAACTAATCGCCCACTTTGAGAAACTGCGTGGGTATATGGAGGGTGAGGGATAATGCCATTGAGTAAAGAGAAGAACAAAGAGCGTATGAAGCAATCCCGTGCAACCTACGTGCAACCTAGCACAGAGTATATTTTGGCAGCCAGGGATTGCCTTGATAGTGTGGCTGCTCCATTGGATGATCGGGAGATGTGGCTGGATGGTGCTCACTACTCAAGCAAGGCCGTGCAACCTAGTGCTGTACCACCATACCCCACACCATTGACTACTGAGCAGTTCAAGATAGCACACTATCCTAAGATATTAGCCAAGGGTGAGAGGTGTACGTTGGAGCATTGTATTATATGCTACCCTGAGAGGTCACAGATTGAGCAAGGAGATGGTGATGTGGGAAGAAGTTGAAGTATTAATCAAGTATTTATGGAGATGTAAGGCTTGTAGTAACTCTGGGGCTTTAGGTTTCACCACACAGAGAGATGGTGAGAGGTTTCATTACTGTGTTTATTGTGATCAGGGGACTCAACAGGAGGCTAGGGATGTATAGGCCTGAGGGATGGGATAATCCGTTTCCTGATAAATTCTATCGGGTAATAAATGATAGTGGGTTTGAGGGGATAACGAATATATCAAGCACCTACGAAGCAGGGGCAGATGCTATGCTTGAGTCTTTAAAGAAAGGTATATACCGGAGAGGGTTTACTGAAGAGGGTAAATGGGTATTTATACCAAGCTCATCAGGGGAATAATCTATGGTGAGGTACTATGGTTAGCTTATACTATATTCCATGGTATAGGAGTGGTTAATGGATAGCGGTCAGATATTAGTATTTAAGTGGTCAAAATGCGCCTCGTGTGATACAGATATTCTTGTCGAACCCAAACTTATCAGAGTACCCCACCTTTGCCTCGTATGTAGTGCAGTGAGAGAAGGGGTTGATGTTGAGTCTATTTTGGGAAAGGGATAGCATGGGTGGATGGAAGAACTTGTTATATTTAATCCCTGTTGTTAATATCTGGTGGTTTACTCATTGGAAGAGTCCGTATGACTACTTTGAACAGAATTATTTGATGGGCGGGCTTGGTTGCCTTGTTATAACGCCAGTAACAGTAGGTGGTATTATCGCATGGTGGTTGGGGTATGGATTCTAATAGGGGTGGCTATTGGATGACAGAGAGGGAATAGCTCAAGCTCTTTACTGGGACGTACCTATGCCACAGATAAGGGATTGGGATACAGAGACAGACGCAATGAGAGAACTATACCTGAAGAAAGCTGATGCAGTGATTAAATATCTTGAATCAGTGGGGGTATTAAATGAAGAATATCAAGTTTGAGACAGTAGACGAAGCTTTTGCTTACCTTCGCCCGCAGGATATAAGGGAGGGAATAGCAAAGATATTGGCAGAAGAGGGTTTCCATATAAGTGACGGGGTGGATTCTTGTGCGGGTCATGACCGCGAAGCACAGGAGTTAGGTTTAGGTAGTATTATGGATTTCCTTCGTTCTAAGGGTTTAGTAAAGGTCATAGAGGGGGAGCTGCCTAAGAAGATTGCTGGGGAGAGTAACCCGCATTACTGTGCTGGGTGGTATGATGCCCAACAGGATATGCTCGAAGCAGGATACAGATTAACTAAGGAGATAGAGTGAACACTAGCCAAACAACCACGGTAGCTAAATGCCCTAATGAGCAGCACTGTTGGCACGAAGGTACTGCTGTGGAAACATACTGTTGCTGTAGATGTGGTGCTACAAAGGCTAATACCACTCGTTGGAAGCATTTAACTAAGCCATTGGGGAACCATGTGGTTATATCCGATATATAACGGTGAATACGCAATAGGGGCTATAGTGGACTTTGGTGGATTTATCACCTTTGGAGGAGCGATATTGTTTCCTAACCTGGATGAGCTGGAAGAGTTTTGCATTGAACTAGCTGACTATGTAAGGGAGAGGCGGGCATTGGAGAGCGAAGGCGAGATACCAGAGGTATGGAATTGGTAGTTAAGGAAGTTGGTATGCCAACTGAAAAACCAAAAGAGAAACCACCCGAAGGTTACTATTGGGGGATTGATAATTACAAGTGGGTTCTTTGTCCGCGGCCAATCCAAGAAACAACAGTTAAAGAAGTAGGTGTAACTGGAATCTATGAGAGGAACAGGGATTCTACTGCCCGTACACTAGTAAACGTAGGTGGTTCGGGAAGTTCAAAGTCTCATTCAATAGCACAGGTTTTAATTGAGAAGTTACGAGTAGAGAAAGACAAGCAGTTTATTATCTCCAGGAAAACACTACCATCACTACGTAGAAGCTCTTATGGGTTGATAATCGCTCTTTTGAAGGATTATGGTCTCTATGAGCACGGCGTACATAATAAGTCTGAGAATACATTTACACTAGGTAATAATGTGATGTGGTTCTTCGGGTTAGACGAACCCACTAAAGCTAAGTCAATAGCCGAGGGGGTCAATTATGTATGGATGGAAGAAGCTGACGAGTTCACATATGATGACTATACAGCTTTCCGTCTCCAGGTTCGGAGACACTCAAAGGAAAAAAATCAGATATTCCTATCATTCAATCCTATAGACGGGGAAGGTTGGATACCGAAAAGACTAATGGATGAGGATGGAGTTGAGGTTATACACTCCACCCACCTCGACAATCCTTTCCTTGATGCTGATTATAGAAAAGTCCTAGAGGGATTCGTCAATGAAGACGAAAATTATTACCGTGTTTATACCTTGGGTGAATGGGGTAAACTGGATAATCTTATCTACAGAAATTATATTATTGTAGATGAGTTTCCTAAGGAGTTGGATTCGTGGGGATATGGCCTTGACTTTGGCTATGTGCACCCCACAGCGTTGATTAAATGTGGTGTCTTGGGCGGTGATTTGTACTGGCATGAAGAGTTATGTGAGGTTCATTTAACGAACTCTGACTTAATAGAGAAACTGTCCCATGTGCCGCGTGGTGATATATGGGCTGATAATGCGGAGCCTCAGAGAATAGAGGAAATACATAGAGCCGGTTATAATATATATCCTGCCAACAAAGATGTTAAGATGGGTATTGATTTGTGCAAACGAAGCAGAATATGCATAACTAAAGGAAGCACCACGTTAATTTCTCAGATACGTGGTTATCAAAATAAAACAGATAAGAACGGGATTGTTTTTGAGGAGCCTGTGAAAATAAAAGATGATACTGTAGACGCAGGAAGGTATGGAACAATGGGCCTTACCGAAAGATACGGCTTTGCTACTGCGAAACCTGGTGCAAAGATTGGAACTAAGAGGTCAATTTATTTTTAGGAGATAGATATGCAGGACAGAACTACAATGTATTCAGTACATCCGGAGACCCACAAACTAATCACCCACCACCTCTCGTTTGATATAACTGCCAAGCATGGCGAAGACCAGGCTGCAAGGTATTTAAAGAGAGGCTTCACTATTGAGGTGCCTAATTTGTGTGAGGATTGTGGGCAGGTATTCGAGAAGAAGATAGCACTAGAGGGGCATAAGCGTAGCCATAAGTCGGAGGTATAATGCCAGATTACAGAAAACTCGTAGATGCCAAGGAAAGATTTAACACTCCTCTGTTAACCAGGATGGATGCGGATGTTCGCGCCAGAGATTTAATGCGGTATATTTTAAGGGATGAGTTTAAGAGACCTATTAGCGGGATTATCAACGTAACCCTTAATCGACCAGCCGTTTTCTATGCCAATGTCTTCTCTGCTTTAAATAATGCCCATGAGCAGATAATCGTGGAAAGCAACACTCAGGATTTCGACACCCATGAGGTTGAGGACTTTAGAAAGGCTGGTTTTGAGGCTGCGAATAACCGCCTGAGAATGCAGGGTAGATTTAGAGTAGAGCCTTTTATGGATGAACAGTCTTGTATCAGGGGAAGAGCTGGGAATTTAGTGCTCTTCCAGATGAAGAACGGAAAATTAGTCCCCGATATCCGAAGCTGGGATATGAGATTTGTCAGTTATGAGATGAGTGAGGAAGGTATAAAATGGGCGGGGATTAACGAAAAAAGAGACATGGATTTGATCGTGTCCCAATACCCTGAAGAGGTGGAAAAGTTTAAGATAAATACATCTGTCAGGACTATGGATGTTTTGGATGTGTGGGATACAGAGGGGAACGAGGTATGGATTGGCAATACAAAAATAATAGAACAGGAACATAACTTTGGATTTACTCCTGTAGTTATAGAAGTAGTTACTTTGGGGTCAATGCTATCTTCGGGTTCTTCGACTCTGAGCACTACTGGCAGCGATTCGTTCTATGAGAGCAATATCGCAAAGCGTGGTGAGTCCATATTCTTTCTTATTCGGGATATTGTACCACAGCTAAACAGATTGGCTTCTATTGTAGCAACCCAGTCCCAGACACGAGTCAAACCCCCCATTCAGACTCCTTCGACTAATAAAACTGACGAACCGCCTGACTACCCTGAAGTAATGGATATGGGGTCTAGTTCATCAGCTGAGGGGGATAGTATAACGCGAATTCTAGACACTGGGGATATAGGAAGAGCTGCTAGCGTGATGTTTACTTTAATAGATACAGCCTTGCAAGAGGGGAGTCTTTCATCTTCTGACCTTGGCATACTTGGTTCCCCGCCCCCATCAGGTATTACATTAATCCAAATCAAGGAAGGCCGAGACCAAGTATTCTCCCCTAGATTAGAACTAAAATCAAACATGAAGCTCGGAATAGGGAATATGTTCACCAAACAAGTTCTACAGATTGGTGGTACCGTGGAGCTCGATGGACGAAAGTTCAGTACCAGTAAACTAGAAGGTCAATACACAGTAAGGCATGATTATAATGTTAGGTCAAAGGCTACAGATGCAGGGCTTGTTTCGTTAGCAGCAGCTTATGGAAATCTGATCTCGGACAGAGCGAAGAGGCGGGACATATTACAGAGAGAAGATTACATGGAGGACGAAGACGAGTTAAGGTGGCAGGAGGCCGAGTTCTTGAGCCCCTTAGTTAAATTAAGAAGAACTGTAGAGAGCTTAATAGAACTCGGAGCAGACGAAGATGCTAGGTTATTGACAGACGAGGCTGGCATTCAATTAGATAAATTGCTATCTGGGGATGTGGAAGAGCGGAAACCAGAACCAATGCAAGAACCCAAGCAGGTCGTTAGTCTGTTTGGCGGGCAAGGCGGTAGACCCCAACAGCAACCCACAGAGGAGGTATAATGATAGCAGGTCATCGTTGGGAATACCAACACGACTATAGAGGATTCAAATGTGTCGGTTTACCCATTGGTGGTGTGGAAAGTTATCAATGGTGCATTGGTTGTGGCTGTCGTGTTGGCGACTTTGAATTACGGAATTGCAGGTTGCCTATTGATAATGAACTTTCCTTAAATATTAGCCTAGATATGATGGCAGATAATAAAGGGTGCAGACCGATTCAGGCTGGAACGTTTGCAGAATTCAAGTTTGAATTGGGATATACAGAGGAGGTATAGTGTTTGAGATAAAAAGGAAGTTTTCGTGGGAGGGATTTTGCAAACTAGATGTTATAGAAGCTATTAATGAAACTGGTTATTCAAAAACAGAAATCAGGCGGTTGTTCAAGAACAGTGCCATTAAAATATGGGATACCAAGTTAACGGAAGACCGAAATCATTTCGTCTGGTATAAAAGGGTAGCCAACACCGTGGAGTTGGTTGAACCTGATGATGTTTTGGTTATAGGAAAGTATAGACGCTTAGTTATTCGGGCACTAGCATTTTCAGTTTATGAAAAGATATACTATAAGTTACGATTATTCAGTGAGCAAATACAAGATAGAATGAGGAGGTATTATGCCTGCAAAGTTTAGCATCAACGATTTTGACAAAAGAATGGAAGAGATACGCAAGAGGCGTGGTGGGAGAACATCAGGTGTAGAGTCACTGAGGGATTCCATAAAGAGGAGACTTCCGAAACGTGGCAACAGAATTTAAGCGTATTGGTAATTTAGCCGAAGAACAAACTATCGCTTCAGAGAAACAACTGGAGATTATTATGAAAGCTCTGGAGGGTGGCACTCTTTCCAAGAAAACTATAACCAAACCTTTGTTTTTTAATGCTCCACAGGCAAAGAGGCTGGGTATTGAAATCGGGGTTGAGGAGAACATTGTTATTGAGCCCAGTTCTGCTGGCCAGGATACTTTTGCCAGATTGATTACGCCAGAAGGCCAGAGTCAACCCGCCCCATTGGAAGAGATATCAACCCCAGAATTGAGAGAGGTCAGAGAGGTGTCGTCTATATTCCCCGATGTAACTCTTATGGAGTTTTCAGATAGGATAGCATCTCAACCCGAAGTTGTATTAAGCGAAATAGTGTCACATGGCAGGAATGAGGACACTGAGGCACTTCTTGATTTATTAGGGCTATCCTCTCAAGAGATAGATGCCCAATTCACATTTTCTGACATTCCCGAACAAGGCCAACCCTTTATTTACGATGTACAAGTTGATGGTATTGCGGTCAGGAGACAGGGAACGCTTACCCCTGATGGAATCGTAACAGACAACAATCAAACTGTAGGAGTGACTAATCTCTTTACAGGTCAGTTTATAAGCGTTCAGGAAATAGAAAGGCTCTCGGGCCCAACGGATGAAGAAGCTACGAGAATCCTGTCTTTGGGGCAAGTACCACAGGAAGAGATAGATAAAATTCTTGAACAATCCAAATTAGATTTAACTGCCGAAGAATGGCTGGATAAATATAAAACAATCAATTCCTCGTTTAGGAAGGACTTTCTTTATGCCGTAGGGAGTAGGTCGGTTTCATCTGGTATAGGTGGGATAGTTCAGGCCGCTGGGGGGATAGCGGGTTGGGCTAAGCAAGAACAATGGAGGAAGAATCTTCTGGGTACTGCTGAAATTCTTCAATCATCTTCGCCTGAAAGAATTGGCTGGACTGGTGTAGAGACTTTAGTAGACCCTCGTTTTTGGCAGACTACTGTTTTAGAGACTATGACGTTCTCAATGGCTTTAATGCCAGCGTCTATATTGGCTGCCTATGCTTCTGTTCCCGTAGCAGGTGCTTTGGGGTTAGGTGCGATGGGGGCTTCTATACTAGCGATTGCGTTCGGTTCTGCTGGTGGGGGTTTAGTAGAGTCTGCCTTCGAGTCTGGGAATGTATGGAACGAAGGAAAAGCTCTAGGATTTACTGATGAAGAAGCGGATAGAGCAGCTGGTAGTGTTTACTGGAAGAACGCTGCCACTCTCACCGCAATGAGAATACCTGAGTTTGCCTTTGCTTTCGGGGTTAATCCTTTTGGTGCTACTTTAGCAAGGATGACGCGAAGTGGGTTGGTTAGAGTAGGTAGGCTTGGCGTCCCCGCTTTGACAGAAGGCGGGCAGGAGTTTCTACAGGATATCTATACAAGGCAAGCACTGGGTCAACCGATTAAGTGGGACGATGAGGCTAAGTTAGCTGTTGTATTGGGGGCTATATTAGGTTTTGGTGTTGGATTGGGAGGCAACGTCTTTACCTCAATCCAAGAAAGAGCTAAGTCCAGATATACTCCAGAGATGCAGGAAATCTATGACACTGAAGTACAACTCCAGTTTGATTTAGATATAGATGAAAACATCTCTGACTTAATGGCACAGGATAAAGTAGCAGAAACCGAAGAAGGAAAGAAACTATACGAAGACGTAGCTAAAGAAATCCAGCAAGAGGAACTGGAAAAAGTTATAACCTCAACGGATAAGGTTGAGAACTTGGCTACGCAGCACTCCCTGGATGCGCAAAGGGTAGAACCAGTGGAACCTGTTACTATAGAAGATTTGGAACTTACCGAGGTACAAAGTCAAGCTCAGGAGCAGGGTATTGCTGTTGAAAGAATAGATGAGGGATCATTCAGGTTCAAGGTAACGACTGAAACCGAAACTATCAAAACAAGAAATCTTGAGCAGGCAAGAGAGATTGTAGAAACAGGAGAAGTTGAATCTGCGCCAGAAACAGTGGAGCGTATTAGTATTCAACCCACAGTAACACCTACGGGAATAGAACCCATAGCGCCAATTTTAGTAACTTCCAAGCAGATATTTGAGGCTACTCTCCAAGAGCGGGGGCGGTTATTCCGTGGTATTGATAATCACGTCGCTAGACTACAACTAGCGGAGGTTATTACTTCGGAACAAGCACGAGAGTTTCAAGCAGCATTCATCACGGTCTCGGATAGATTGCGAACTGCTACTAAGTTAAGCGAATCAGGACTAGATGAGTTTTTGTCAAAACTTAAAGCCTTTGACAAACCACTCCCCCAACCCACAGTAACACCCCAAGCAGTTGCACCAGAGATACCACAAGTGCCTATAGTGGAGGGGGTGGCAGTAGAGGGTGCGGATATAAGCGAAACAGCGCCACCTGAAATCATTAATGAAACCACTCCAGATACAGTAGATGAAACACCAATAGTTAATGATATAAATGTTATTGAAAGATTCAGACCCACAAGATTTGTATTTGAGAAGATGGGATTGTTTGATATATGGCAGTCTACCTTTGAGGCCGAGACCTTGAGAGCGGAAGAGCAAACTGCCTTTAGCAAAGAACTAAATAAACACGCTAAGGCAGTAGGGAAAGATATCGCTCGAAGAGAGCTGGTATGGGAGTTTGTGGATAATAGTAGTCAGGAAGCCTTCAAACAATTAACCTTTGAGGAAAAACAAGCTGCTTTGTGGTGGAAGAGGACTGCTGATGATTGGGCTGACCGACTAAACATTTCTGAATCCCGCAGGATTAAGGATTATATACCACATATATTTGATGATGCTGCTAAGCAGGCAGAAGATTCTCCGATAGATGCATCATTTAGCATGGTATTTAGTAAGAAGATTACTGATAAGGTAAAAATGCCCTTCCTTGAGCAGCGCCTCGGAAAAGAATTAGGATTAGTTAAAGACCCATTTCTTGCGGCTCAGGCTTACCAGAATTTAGCACTTAGGAAATTTTACTATGAACCAATACTACAACAATTAAAACTAATATCAGAACACGAGTCTACGCCCGCCTTTGCAGCTAGATACCTAAAAGAGTATTCGAGAAGGATGACGGGTGAACCTGCTAACATAGATAAGGAAATCAATAAGTTCCTAGTTGATGTAGCAGATAATGTGCGTGGTTTGCCTGGTGGTGGAACTCTAGCAGACTTCTTGAGTAGGGGAAATGCTGCAAGTATGGCAGCCTATAACCTTACTAGTGCTTTATATGTTATGTGGTTGGGGTTCAAACCAACTTCTGCTATTCGGAATCTTTCACAGCATGGGCTTATTATCGCAGAGGTTGATAATATACAGGACTTTGGTAATGGGATAAGGTTGAGACTCACTCAAGAAGGCAGAACTGCTCTAGGGGAATCCCTTGTTGTTCGCTCAAGAAAAGGGGCGTTTATTGAAAGTATCGACTCGTCTATGGCGGCTAGGTGGACTGACTCTGTTCGTGAAACCGCCTTGTTTCTATTTAGAAAAGCTGATGAACAGAATGTTAAAGACGCTTTCTTGTCTGGATATGCAGAGGCTAAGAGACTATACCCTGAAGCTGGCAGGGATTTATGGATCAAGCGGGGTGATGAGGTTGCTGCTGACACACAGTATTTATACACCAAAATGAACAGCCTTGAGATTTCGCAGAGTGGGCCAGGTAAAGTAGGGGCGATGCTCACTACTTGGGCTATAAACTGGCTCGAACTAATGAACAAATTCGTGCGTGGTAGACAATCGAGGGTATATACAGATTTAGTTAGAACAAGTGAGGGTAGATTTACTTTAAAGGAGAAGAATTGGTTACAGTCCAGAAAGTCTCTTCTGGCCTATATTGCGATTGTAGGACTAGCCTATGGCCTTAATCAGCAGGACTGGAATAGAGTGAGAGCATTTGAATATACTGGCTTCACCTCTATAAATACCTTTGCTAATTTACTGGGTGGCGAATTCCCAGGGTTGGAACTCCCAGGTTCGGTAGCTGATATTATTTCTGGGACTTTACTGGGTAATCAAAGGGACGTTACAAGTGGATGGAATAACCTTAAAAGGTCGTTCTCTATCTTAAACCAAGTTGATAGAGTAGCTTCTGGCGAGAGGGAATGGTTGAGTTTGTTCTTTTACTTAGAGGGTAAAGACTTCCAAGTTAGGAAACTAAAGGAAGACTGGGAAGGCGGATGGAAGAGTTTCGATGAGATCCCAACCACAAACTCACAGGCTAGAAAAAAATGGCGGGAAGACAACCCTAAGTTGGAAGCCCAGATGTTTATTACTAACAGATTCTCCACCCTATCATCCGAAGAGGGGCGTGATGAAGTTCTCAGATTGATTGATAAGCACAATATAGATACTGAAGTAATCAACGGATACGAGAAGATATTCGGGGTTGATACCAGCGTGGAATTAGGCGTTTTCCAGAAACGGATAGGCAATCTTGAGAAACTGGAAATTGGGGAAGAGGCGAAATATTTCACTACGAGTAATTTCCTGACTGAAACAAACAAGATGGTTAAAACTAATGGTCGGGATAATGTGGAACGTGACGGAAACAAGTTCGCCAGTTTTGCTTTGGGGCAACAGGATAGCTGGCAGCCTTACGAAGATTATAACAATGCCGATGCACGGAGACTCTATAGACAATTAAACCCAGATGTTGAGGCTTCCCTGTATATGTTTGGTAGGGTAGGTGCCTTTGAGAACCCAGAGAGTGCAAAGATTTTGCTAAAGTGGATGGATGAATTTAATATCCCACCCCAAGCAATTCCAGCCTTCAATGAGAATCCTGATAAGTATGACGAGTTATTTACACCAAAGTTTGAACTGGAACGCAAGAACTTTGAACTGACTGCGGAGTTTGAGGGGCTTAGTAACCCAGAATCAGATAACTTTATTGACAATGAAGACGATCGTCAATTAGCTGAGGATAAATTCAAAGAAGACAACCCCCAGTGGGTAGATGATATGCGGAGAATAGAAGCTATCGACAAAGGCGTTTCTAAGAAATTACAGGATGGCTATGTTGAATACTACAGTATGCCAGCACTAGGGTTTGGGCAGGAACGATTCCTTAAAGACAACCCTGATTACTATAACGAAGTATGGCTGGGGGTTCTTGGTAATAAGGAGATAAACTTCGATAGAATACCTACAGTGAAATTCGAGGATACCTTCATAGAGTACGGTAAACTGGAACTAGGTAATGAAAGGTACACCTTCAGGGGCAATGACCTTAATTTTGACGCTGAGGGCGTTAGGTTAGGTATGTGGAAGCCTTGGCAGCAAAGAAAGGTAAAGCCAAAGGCAGACAAAGAGCCTATACCAAGGATTAAAGAACCCGCTAAAGAGCCATCTGGTTTAGAGGAAATAAGGAAGAGGTTACAGCAATTAAAATAATCAGGCCTAAATGCCCTTATTGCGGCAAGGTGTTTCTGGGTGAAATGGAGGGGTATATTAAGCACAGGTGCCATGGGTGCGGACTTGAGTTTGTAATAGACACTCTAATCCCACTTTGACATTAAGAGATATCTGTGATAGAGTGGAGTTATGGAGATTGTAAAAACGAAGAAATGTTCCGCGTGTGGCGAGGTTGATGCGGGTGAGTTTTACCTTAGCCATCGGTATAGGTGCAAGAAATGCTGTCGCAGAATGCGCAATGAAGATTACCGACCAAGTTATAGAGCTAAGCCAGAGAATAAGGCATTGCAAGCGGGTTATTATAAAAAATGGTATGCCAAGAATGGGAGGGAAAGAAGTCTTGGGTATGTATCTAATATTAGAGAGTGGCAGTTAGCGCACCCAAAAGAAGTTTGCGCGAGCATAATTCTGCGTAATTCTCTGGAAAAAGGTGTGAGGAAGAGACCATCGATCTGTTCCATTTGCGGGAAAGAAGGGCGTATTAACGCACACCACAGGGATTACAATTATCCACTACTTGTGGACTGGATTTGTTCGTCTTGCCATAAATTGGTACACTTGCAAGCAATCCGACTTTGACAAAACGAAGAAAGTATGGTAGTCTTATATATAGTGATGGGATAAGGGCTAGGGAAGTCCTTGGATTAACTTAGCTTAACTGGCAAAGCTGCTTGGTTTACTAGCTCCCAGGTACGGAGCCGTAGTGGGTAGGAGTCCCACAGTTAATCCATAGCCCCACCAGCACCTTAACATAATAGAATATGCTTATTGGTGGCGGAATAGGAGTCGCCTGTGGTGCAATCCCACTTTGACGCTAGTAGCGGAGGTGCTGATGTAGCTACCAGTTACCTCATCTGAGGTGCAAGTCTCTCAGCCAATAAGCATTAAATAATAATAGTGCTCAATCAAGTAGCCGTCTTTTTGTGTCCAGCGTGACCTTAAAGGCGGTTTTTTATTTATTAAAGGAGGAGAACATGGTGGACGAACTAGAGAAGAAGCAGGACAAATCTTCTGCTGAATCGAAGGAGACTTCAAAAGAGAAAACCTTTACACAGACAGACATAGACAAGATTCGGAGTGACGCTGCTGCCGAAGTAGGCAGGGCGGCTAAAGCCGCTGAAGACGCATCAAAGTCGGCGCAGAGGGCAAATGAAAGGACTAATAAATATATTGAACAGTCCAGGATAGCCGAGTTAGAGGCTAAGAGAGACGAACCTGATGCGTTAAGCGTAATCCGAGCAAGGCACGCTAAGGAAGAGCTGGAAGACAAACTCGCAGCCAAGGACGCCGAACTGGAGTCAGTAAATAAAACTGTAGAAGACCTAAAGGTGAAAACACAACAGTCTGCCAAGTCGGTAGATGCGCAAGAGATTGCTTCACGCCTTCAGGTTGACGTAAGTGATTTGCTGAATTTCACGGATGGGTCAAAGGAAGCGATGGAGGGACTGGCTCAGAAGTTATCTAAGACAAAAGTACCTTTGCGTGTTGACCCAGGTGGGGGTACAGGCGGAGATCTAACAGTAGAGATGGTAAGGAATATGACCGCAACCGAGAGGGCTGCAAGGTCAAAGGAAATTGCCGACTTGCCGTTAGGTCTTTAATAAACAACAGGAGGAAAATATATGGCATGGCCAACTGATCGGCGGCCAGATGATGCACTAACAGGTGAATTTGTTCCAGAGATTTGGTCTTCTAGGATAATCAACCATGTTAGGTCTAATCTAGTTGCGGCTCAAGTAGTTAATACTTCTTGGGTCGAGTTCTTAAAGCTGGGTGATCTATTACATATCCCAGTAATGACTACATTAACTGCTAGTGCGGTGGATGTAACTACTACAGGTGTTCTAACTAATATGAACACTACTTTTGGTACTACGGCAGAAACGATAACCATTGATAAGTGGTTTGAAGTACCAGTCCAGATAGACGACAGTGTAAAAGTCCAAGGGCAGGTTACTAACCTTTTGGGTGTAGCTGCTGATAATGCAGCTTATGCTCTTGAGGCTAAGATTGACCTTGATGTCGGTGCTTTGTATAGCGCTTTGAGTTCTGTACAGGGTTCTGACGGACAGACATTCACTGACGACATACTGATTGCCATGATGGAGACGCTGGATGAGGCTAATGTTCCTAAGATGGGCAGGTCTTTAGTCGGTGATCCGTCAATGATGGCTGACATCTTCAAGATCGACAAGTTCGTAAGGGCAGACTACCAGAATACCCAGGTGGTTGCTACTGGCAACATTGGATTGCTTTACGGTATTCCAGTGTTTGTTTCTAATAACCTGACAGCAGCTACTACGGGCAACTATGGTGTTCTGATTCAAAGAGACGCAATCGGTCTCGCGATTCAAGACGGCCCAGTAGTCGAAGCGTGGCGTGAGCACAAGCGCCATTCCGACATAGTAAATGTCTCCGCTATATGGGGCGAAGACGAGTTGCGTGATTCATTCGGAGTCCCGTTCTATACGAGGAAGAGTTAGTGCCAATCTACCCTTTTCATTGCGGGGTATGTGGAGACGACCTAGAGGTTCGCCAATCTTTCTGGGCGAAAGCCCCTGAATGTTGTGACAGCCAGATGGAAAGGTTGATTGCACCCCCCGCAGTGATACGTGTTATAGATGAGTCAGGTAATCGTATCTACAGTAAGGGATACAAAGAAGGATACGCAAAAGAACACATGGAAAGCATAGAGACGTAGGCGATAAGTCGCTCCGATACGTCAGAAAAAAAGAAAGGAGAAAAACTTTGGGACAGCAAGTAAATGTTCAACGAGATTTAACCTTCACGGCATTAGCTGCTAAATCAGATAATGTCATGGGGAACATGTCACATGAGAGGATGACATCGGTAGACTGGTATGACCAGACTGCTATAGACCTGACCAACGATTACACTTCAACGCTTGATGGGGCAAGTGATGCTGTAGCTTTAACCGCGTCTGGTACAAACGGTGTGACTTTGACTACGGGAACGGGAGATAATGAGGTTTCATTCTTAGCAGGCGGTTTGGTATTTGCCATCACCCAGGTACCTGACATTGAGGCCAAGGTAGAGATTACAGATGTGACAGGCACGTTTGTCTTTTTTGGATTCTCAGATGCGACTTCAGAAACTACCCCAGATGCTACAATAGATGGCTTTGGCGGAACCCACACTGCTGCGGCAGATGATGCTGCGGGGTTTGCTATTGATGCAGACTTTGAGGCATCCAGTATTTATGCCGTCAGTGTCAATGGTGGTGGTGCAGTTCAAGCCGTAGATACGGGTCTGGCTTATGCTGATGGGGAAACCAAGAAGCTCAGGGTTGCCTTAGACTCAAGTGGTAATGCACGGTTCTTCGTGGACGGCATACAGAAGGCATACATTGCTTCTGCGGTAGCTGATGTGGCTCTATGTGCAATTTACAATTACGGCACTAGGGATGCTGATGGGTCTAATACCGTAATCTCAAGGTATCTCAAGAAATGGCAGAATGTGGCTTAGGAGGGATACTGAATGAGAATACTAACCTGGCACGATAAGGATGCTGGCGGGGGAGGCCAAAGGTTCGGCCCTTCTTTCTACTTGGAGACGGACTATGTCCCTGCAGCCGTAAGGCTGGAGGCTGAGAAAGCTCCATTAGACGGAGATATGGAAGTGGACATCTTCGATGATGGTGTTTCCATATTTGACGACCATGCTTCGTTCTCCAGCCAGACTGCACATAAAGGTTCATTAACAAGGACTGGTGATGTGAATACGTCTGTTTCATTAGCTCAGGCTCAGACAGAAGAAGAGTTGGCTGCTAATGATTTTACTGGGGACACACTTGAAAAGGGTTCTTGGGTCACTTGTAAAATTTTAAATGCAAGGGGCGCAAAGAATCTAACTGTTCATCTCGAACTAATGGAGTTCGGGGAATAAACCCTCCGTAGGGTGAAATACGGGAAGGAGACAAAATGGCGGCTATAATCAAAGGTAATGCAAGGCAAAAGGGTAACGTACAGAGAGTTACCGAGGGAGCGGAGGTATTCCTGAAGTTGTTCAGGGATGGGTCAATCTCCCAAGAGCGCATGATTCAGGGGCTTATTTATGAGGGTCTGGGTTATACGGCTTCTGAGGGCACATTCTCCACTCCAGCAGTAGGTGGTGGCGCTGCGGCAATCATAGACATTGATAGACCCAATATGACGTTGGGTGTTCCTGATGGACTAACGATACTACCTTTCGCAGTCTATGCGCAGGCTCAGGTTCCTCTATTGGCTACCGACTCGGACGAGTCTGAGATTCTACTTACTGTTCATGTTGGAACTAAGATTACTGTGGCTGCGGCTACATCCGTAACTCCCAGAAACCTACTGACGGGTGCTGCATCGGGCAGTGACGTTGATTCGCAAATAACGCATGCAACCAATATCTCCACCGCACCAACCTCAGACCTAGAACTAAAGCATGCCGTAATCATAGGCGATGTCCAAACTACAGTTGGTACTACTTGGGGTAGTCTGGAAATGAACTACGAACCTCGGTATGTAACTCCAGTCAAAGGGCCTGGAACGCTAATACTTTACCGTGGT
>SDBT01001403.1_pt1 | contig 42330 bp, 84 predicted proteins | sample 2277101 | NCBI WGS metagenome assembly SDBT01 (sample SAMN10404973, study PRJNA504765) | marine sediment metagenome | isolation source: marine sediment core GS10_PC15, 103 cmbsf | place: Arctic Ocean: Southern Knipovich Ridge | collected 2010 | reverse complement strand
AGTTCGTCTCGGAAAGCAATGATTGTATTGCTAGGCCCAATGCTGGACACAACAGTGTAGAAATTCCTAAAACCAGACTGGCAAAGACTCTCAGCGAGGTGATACATGCCAAATAAAGAACAGGAACTACTGACAGACAAACTGGATAGACCTGACAGGGAGAAGATAGCACGAGTCTTGGCTTCAATGGATAACTTTCCCTATGATGACTTGAAGGAAAAGGACACAAGTTTTAATGAGGGTAACCCGACACAATCACATTATATTCGCAGGGCCGACCAAATCCTCGCCCTCATACCCACTGAGGAAGAGATAAGAAGGGCAGTAACTGAGGAGATTAGGAGGGAGTTAGGCAAACTGATACTTTCAGACAATATAGAAGCTAAAAGTGGTACGATAAATTATCAGGAGTGGCAAACTTTCTGGGAGAAATACGGAGTGAAGGAGCAGGAGAAGTGAGGTATACAACTTTAGGAGGTGGATAGTAATGTCGGTATATGGTGGCAGACTCCCGATTGGGCAAAGGGTTTTGGTTAAGGAACTTAACGCAGAAGGTACTATTTATGAAAGTGGCACTCCTGGGTTTCTGTTTTGTGGACATGAGAGAATTTACGGAGTTCAACTCGACCAAGTAGCTTGCCCTGAGAATTTTCCTACTACGGTATGGCATTGTGCATTACAAGGTTTGACTTTGTTGGAGGATAAATGACTAAACTAAGAATCTGGATAGCTCATAAACTGTGCAAGATTCAGTGTGTGCTGGCAGGGTATTGATTTCAATATATGCTAAAAGGAGGAGAGATGAAACTAGAAGACCTTTTTGTTAAGAAGAATTACTGCGTTGAAAAGATTAATGGGAAGATGGTCGCTACTCCAGCAAGAGGAGGGAATTATAGGGCGGCATCAGCCAAAGATGTTGAATTAGCCCTAACTGATGGGACTCAAGAGGATGAGGTTTTAGTCCGCATAAGCAGAAAGACAAAATGGACTTCTTTGCCTCAGGCTGGGACTGCTAGGGCAACTCGTAGAGAGTGATATACATTCTAAAAGGAGATATTGTAATGCAAAAGACAAGTATAGACTGGGTAAAGAATCCTGACGGCAGCCCAGGGTATAGCTGGAATCCCATCACCGGCTGTCTGAACGGCTGTGAATACTGCTACGCCAGGAAGCTGGCCAATACCAGACTGAGAGAAAGGTATCTGGCGAATAAAACCGTAGCCCCTGTGTATGCAGAAGGAGGGGAGATATACACTAAAGCAAATAATATGATAGCTATTGACCCCTTCTACCCCCGCTTCTGGCCGGAGAGGTTGAGTGAAATGCCAAGATATATTGGCAAGCAACCAGACACGAAAGAGAAAGGCATTTTTGTATGTGATATGTCAGACTTGTTTGGCATAGGTATCCCCGAAACTTGGACTAGAGCAGTATTAGATAGGGCAAATTACTATTCTTGGTATCGCTTCTATCTCCTGACCAAGCAGCCCCAGAACCTCATCAAGTTCAGCCCGTTCCTCCCGAATTGTTATATCGGCGTCAGCGCTACTAACACGGCACAGTTCGGGCTAGCTTGCTATTGGTTAGCTGATGTTAAGGCTACAGTAAAGTATATATCGTTTGAGCCATTACTCGGTAGTGTAGCAGAGCCAGCCAAGTATATCGGGGGACTTCATCAAGCCTTATTAGCTACTGGCATCAACTGGGTCATTTTGGGTGCCCAGACCAAGCCGACTGTTATGCCTGAGATAGAGTGGGTGAGGGAGATTGTTGAAGCCTGTGACAAGGCTGGTATCCCGGTGTTCCTGAAGGATAATCTACTACCGCTTATACCAGCGGGCATTAAGAATATTGCTGCGTGTGATAGTTGGCTTATTGGGAAGCCGTGTGGAGTGTTGAGACAGGAGATGCCATGATACTAATAGGACTTATACTGGAGATTATACTGGCAGCCTGTGAGGGTATCAAGAAGAAGTGGAATTGGATAATAAAGGGAGGTGGGAGTTAGTGGGAACTTGTGAAAGGTGTGGTATAGAGTTTCAGGCTTATTGTGCTAAATGCCGAGATGCGATACGCCAAAAAGAGATGCCATCTGTGCCAAGTGAAGACATTATTATTGTCTGTGCTTATGACCCTAAGGCAAATTTATATCGCTATGGCTGTAATGTTAAGAGTTGTCCTTGCAATTTACAAAATGGCTGGTGTTCAAAAGCCACACCAGTAATAGATAAGAGCTTTATTGTAATAATGTTAAATAGACTACACGAATATGATGGTGATAACTGTGTCAAACAATTCTGTGGGTAATGAAGTAGAGGGCGATATAGAATCAGATTACAAAGAGGATTAGTTATGAGAAAACTAAAGGAAACTGAAGCCGACATTAAACTTACCTGTGAAGAATACCTAAAGTATGGGCAGGCTATGGGAAAGTGGATAGCCCTCAGATTAAACAGTGGGGACTTTATTCTTACAAACCCTGATGGTTCACACCGCCGCAGAGTAAAAGGATGTCCAAAGGGAACAGCCGATATGGTGGTTATCACAAATATTGGGGGCACCATGATGTATCCTATTGTTGACTTTATAGAATTCAAATCAGAGAAGGGCAGGCAGACTAAAGAGCAGAAAGAATTTGAGGTACTTGTGAAGTATCAGTCGTGTGGGTATCATGTTATTCGTAGTTTAGAAGATTTGCGGGCTATTGTGGAGGTATAAATGATAACTCAGGACGCAAACCAAAGTTGGACATATTGGTGCTTCGGGGAAGTGCCAGATCCAGTGAAAATATTTACCACTGCTGGTGATTACTGGCTGCGTTGGGTGAGTGCACCTTTAACATCTTAAGAACAGTATCCGTATACTATGGAGGTATAAATGGAAGTATTGGAGCGAACAGTCGAACATACTAGACCAGACATCTTTAACATCTACCCCGTAGGAGATTGCCATTTGGGGGCCATACATTGTGCGGAAAACGATTTACAAAGATACATAGACAGGATTAAACAGGACAAGCATGGTTACTGGATAGGCATGGGGGATATCTGTGATTGCATCTTGAAGAGCGATAAAAGGTTTGACATTCAAGGGTTGGCGGAGTGGGTAAAAAAAGATAATATTATCGAGGGACAGCGTAAGCGAGTGAAAAAGATGTTTGCGCCAATAGCCCACAAGTGCCTTGCTTTTCTTGAGGGTAACCACGAAGATACCATACACACGTTCTACTCAGATGACATTACCCGCAATATGTGTGACGACCTTAAAGTTCCCTACGGGGGAGAGTCCTGCTTTATTGTCCTCAAGTTTGTCCGTAATAACTCTGTCAGGCAATACGTCATCCACGCATGGCACGGTGCTGGTGCATCTCAGACCGAGGGCGCAAGGGTTATGAGACTAATGAGGTTAGTCAACGAAATGCAGGCCGACATTTACCTGATGGGGCATTTACATACAGTAACCATTTACATTCCTGATAGACTAGGGGTTAAAAGTGGTAGAATAACCAGTTCTCCTATAATTGCAGCTATCACAGGTTCATGGCTCAAAACTTATACCCAGCCCAAACAAGGGCAGACGATGAACGCCAGCTACGCAGAGAAAAAAGGCTATAAACCCAGTCGCATCGGCGCACCTGTGTTTCATTTGAACCCCGATAAAAATTGGTTTACTGTGGAGGCATGATGAATAAATGTTTCTACTGTCAGCACGAAGGCAAAGACGTAAACAGAACCAGGGTAGAACACCTTGGTGGAAAGGGGATGATAGACGTTCCTCAATGTGATGATTTGAAAGAGTGCCGTAAGCGTTGTCAGGAGAACTTTAGGAGGTTTCAGAGTGAGTTTGCACGAAAAGCACACAAAGATGCCTAATAAACCTGTGCTAGATGACCCTAGAATCAGTCTTGACTCGGAACTGATGAGTTATGTGCATGATGTAGCCGTCATACTGTGGGAAAATAAAGAGTATCAGAAAGGCATAAAAAAACTACTGCATTGCTGCCATATTGAGAAGCCAAGACCCAGCGATGCTTACATCATAATGGATGCAATACAGCTTCTCAATCAGGTATACAGAAATGTGGAGGAAAAAGATGAAACATCTTGACTTTAAGACTTACGAAGAATTTATAGACTTTCTGGACATAATGCCCACCTCTGAATATATAGTAAAAACTTATTGCGACATAAAGAACAACATATACTGGGTAGAGTTAGAGAAGAACAAGGAGGAGGAGAAATGAACAAACAAGATTATCAGGATGATGGACTAGACTTAGTATGGGAAGACCATATCGCTCGATGTGACAAACTAAATCTTACACTAGCAGAGGGGTTCGGGTTCAAATACTTCAATACACCAACAATAGGATTTAGGGGGATTTCCTATGAGTGTGGGTGGCTTTCCCCTGATGGAGTGGCTCATTCTGATGCTCCCGATTTCACTCAATCCCCAAGTGCCTGCTTTAAGTGGATTGAGCCCGAACTATACAGAAGAAGGTATCGCTACCGCTTGATTAGATTACAAGACGGACACCTCATGGAAATTACCAAACCAAACCATAGCTGGGCAGAGATAGTGGCTCACGCCTCGCATCCCGAAGTTGCTATGGCTTTTTGTTTAGCTGTGGAGAAACTGATTGATGGAGGTAAGAAATGAAATCATTTGCTATCGAGATACCATAAGATACAGTAACCCTGCTTAAACAGGAGCTGGAACTGAAAACTGACGGCGAGTTGAAAAAGGTCATACAGGGTATAGTTGACGACCATCTCAAGCCCGTGCTGTTATCGGTCAAGTGTCACATTGACCCTGATTTACGATGCTCTCACCCCACTGAATCTAACTGTAAAATATGCCCTGTGAATCTGGATGATTTGAGTAAAAATATAGCTTATTGAGGAGAGGATAATGGGAGTATTAGAGTGTGTTAGGAAAGGTTGCAGAAATATCATGTGTGACAGATATTCATATACTTATGGTTATCTCTGCAATGAGTGTTTCGGTGAACTTTGTAGAAGCAACCTTGACATGAGAGTTTTTATGGAAACAGAAGCAGGCACATATCCTCAGAGAACAAGTCGCAGAGAAGAGTATGATGAAGAGTTTCAAGTTGGAGATTAACACAGAACTATAAGGAGGCGATATGAAAGTTGAGGTTGAAATACCAGAAGGAAAGAATTGCACGGGTTGTATATTCCATTATGACGCCCTTGATTCATTCCATTATGAGGAAATACATGACCACTGTGCCTATCTAGGGAAACCATTAAACGATGACTTGATTTATCCTCCCAAGCGTGTTAAGAAACATAATGAATGTCCAGCTAGGGAAGTAGAGAGTGATAAGGAGGCTTATGGATAATCAATGCCCTTACTGTAGAAGCACAGCCGTTATCCCTACACTAACAGGCTTCCAGTGCCTGAAGTGTAAGACCAGAGAGGACGACCTGGTGGACTATCCTATAGCAACCAGACTATACGAGATTCCAGAAGAACCTACAGTGTGTCAGGTGAGAACACTTACAGAGCCAGCAGACTTGCGTCCGATTAAAGCACAACTGCGATACCTACAAAATAAGTTCAATACACTTCTACAAGAACGTAACCAGAGGTTGCAAAAGAGAGAGCCTATCACTATAATAGAATAGTTATCTCACTCTCCCCTCCCCCATCCCCGGGGAGGGGAAGGGAGGGGGGGGGTAGGGAGGGGGGAATTAGTAAGTATAGGGGGGTTCGGAACAACAATGACGAAAAGAGTACCGAAAAGGGTAGTTTCTGAGGCTATGTTCATATTGTTTGTATTGTCGGTTCATGTTTGTTCTTGTTACGGTGTTCTAGTTGTTCATAATGTTGCAGTTGTTTGGGGGTAAGTTATGAAACCATACTACGACCAAGACGGACAGACCATCTATCACTTGACTTTAGTATGTGGTTGTGTTACAATTTAACTATGTTAAGTAACGCTGAAAAACAACGTAGGCATCGTGCTAGGTTACGGGGTGAAGATGTCCCCAGATTATCTACTGGGCCAAAGAAGGGATATAAGCAAACACCAGAACATATAGAGAAAAGGCGACAATCACTCCGTAAATACCTGTTTGATTTAAGGACACTTGACCAAGACACAAAAGAGAGAGTTCGTAAGTCTATTGAATATACACAGTGGCGGTTAGCAGTTTTTGTTAGAGACAACTGGACTTGCCAAAAGTGCGGGGTTAGAAGTGGCAATGGAGAAGAGGTTTATTTGGAAGCCCATCATATCAAGTCATATACAAAGTATCCTGAATTGCGATTTGAGGTTAGTAACGGAACTACGCTTTGCCTTGATTGCCATAAGATAGAAAACAAAAAGCAAATGAAGGGTAATAAGAATGGTCGTAGAAAACTGGCATCCTAAAGGAATTAAACCCTACTATGCTGACGATTATGTCTTCATTATAAACGCAGACTGCAGAGAAGTTTTGCCTCAGTTGCCGAAGGTAGACTTAGTGCTGACTGACCCTCCATATAAGGAAAACTTGCTGGGCTGTTATGAGATATTAGACTGGATAGGTAAAACCAAATTAAAAGAAGGTGGTTTTTTATATGCTTATTGCGGTGTTATGTTCTTGCCCCAGATATTTATAATGTTATCGCAAGGGCTTGACTGGTTTTGGATGCATAATATCAGGCACAATGGGGGCTATCCCTCTATTTGGAATAGGCATATACAAGCCAACTCAAAGCCCGTGCTTGTTTTCACTAATGGAAAGCCCGATCTCAGGAAATTAAAGTGGACTTTTTCTGACTATACCAAAGACCGACCCGATAAGAAATACCATAAAAATTGGGGGCAGGGAATAAGTTTCCCAATGGAGCATATCCAATTAAGAACCGAAATAAATGAATTAGTGTTAGACCCCTACGCTGGTGGCGGCTCGGTTCTAATGGCTGCCAAGTTACTAAACCGCAAGTGCATAGGCATAGAGATAGAGGAAAAGTACTGTGAGATAGCAGCCAAAAGACTATCACAGAGTGTAATGAATTTAGGGGGTTAAATGCCTAATATCACAAGGTACGATATTGAGACCTGGGTGAAGGAGATAGCCACTGGGGATTTCCATTACAAGAGTGTCACGGGGATTGCGAGAGACTTGTCCCCACAAGAGGATGCCAAACTCAGGCGGATAATCTTCGACCTCTGCCACGCCAAAGATCCAATCTGTGAATCTATAGGTAAGAGAGATGGCTGGTATAGGCCTATCCAGAACAACGCCCAGCCATTAGACTGGCAGAGTGTGGAAGAAAAAAAGGACTCTCACCTAGCCCTCCCGTTTGACTTGAGGAAGTATGTTTTCATCTATCCTGACACGACCAGTGTTGTTTGTGGCTCTAAGTCCTCTGGTAAGACGGGATTTCTATACAGGACAGTAGCTCTGAATATGAATCGAACCAATACAGTCTTACTAACCAACCTTGAGGGGGGAATCGGGATGCTCAGGGACAGGTTTTATGCTATGGGCGTTGACATACCGACACCCGCCCCGTTTAAGGTGATGTCTGTCTCGGAAAACTTCCATGATTATATCAAAGAAGAGGACACTGTATATGTGATTGACTATATTGATGCGCCTGATGGGACTGACTTCTATCTGATAGGCGCTCAGGTCAAGAAGGTGGACAACAAACTGCAAGGGCTTAACAGTGTGGCTGTGATAGGTCTACAGAAGCCTGTCGGCAGAGATACGGCGTTCGGTGGTGAGCAGACACTCAAGGCAGCCACGTTATACATAGCTATGGATGACAAGAAACTCAAAATAGTGGACGCTAAAGTACCAGCAAGTAAGAAGATACACCCCAAAAACATGTCTTTCACGTTCATTTATGACAAAGAAGGCACGAATTTTCTTAACATACAGCAGTCTTATGAAGATGGTTACTAAAAAGGAGGAGTGATGTTGATACCGATATTACTTGTAATTGGGGGCACCTGGGTTCTGCAAGACAGTGTAGCCAGTATTTTATATTATCTTAAAAGGGATGGCGAGAACTGGTATTTTAATCACGCTCTCAGAGTTTTGCGTGGATTGATTGGAGTGATGTTTATAGTGATTGGAGTATTGATGAGTTATGAATAAGAAGTATCAGATAATATATGCTGACCCTCCGTGGGAATATAAGGACAAACACGATGGCAATGTGAACAAGAAGTATAATGTTATAAATCCGACTTACCCAGTAATGACACAGAGGGATATTTGTAATTTAGGGATTAGCCTTAGACCTTACCTAGCTAATAATTGTATCTTGTTTATGTGGGTAGTATTCCCTCAACTCAAAGAAGCATTAGAGGTTATTAATGCATGGGGCTTTGAATATAAGACACTCGGATTTAATTGGGTTAAGACTCGCCAAGATGGAAAATACTACTTCGGCATTGGGCATTACACCAAATCAAGTAGCGAGATATGTTTAATAGGCATGAGGGGGAAATTAAGCGAGATAAAGATTAGTGATAAGGTTCACAACTTGGTTGTATCTCCATTAAGAGGACACTCTCAAAAGCCAGCAGAGATAAGGGATAAAATAATGGAGTTCTGTGGAAATAAGCCCCGCATAGAACTATTTGCCCGCCAGAAAGTAAAAGGCTGGGATTGCTGGGGCAATGAAGTAGAGAGTGATATAGAGTTATGAAAACACTAGCCATTATATTGATGTGTAGCTTGATAGCCTTTCTTGGTGGTCTTGTTGGTCGGGAGATGAAGCCGACAGAATACAGGATCATCGAGCGGGTTGTGCCAGTGTATGAAGTAATTGAAGTCGAAAAGATAATCCAGGAGACAGTCATAGTTGAAAAGCTGGTTACTGAGTATGTTGATAGGGTAGTCTACCAAGAGCCACAGCCTTTCAGGTCAAAACAGGAAATTAGGGACTGGCTTGCAGAGGCCGACATACCTATCGAAGTTATGCTTGATGGGGATGATGCTGCACGCTTTGGGGGAATGTGTGAAGATGAATCTTACTCAATGGTTATGGCTGCGTATAGGGATGGTAAGTTTATGAGCATGGAACTGGATACGGTGCGGGAACACTACCTCGTAGCCGTCCCCGTATTCAAGGAAAACCGTATCTACTTTATAGAGCCATCCACTTATGAGATATTTGAATCTTATGGTGGTTACGACTACTGGGAGTTGGATTAAGTGTTATGAATAACCCATTCACCTACAAAACCAGAGCCTGCCCGATGGCGAGGGCAGTTACAGGGCACAGAGACCAGCGTTGTGGACAATGCCCCTTCAAAGATTGTATATTGGGGAATCAGAGACTAAAAAAGCAGTATTTATTGGAGTATATCCCCAACTTACTAGAGGCATTTAGTGTTACTGGGGATTTCACGATAGGTCAGGTTATAACACTATTGAAGGAGGAATAATATGGACAACAAAGAACAGGAACGACCGACAGACAAACCTATTATCCTTATTGAGTTTTTTGATGCTACCCATGACCCAGGGTGGGAAAAGGAGGATAAGGATTTTAGGGGATGTGGGACATGTTCTGTCGTAGGTTTCAAAATGCAGGAAGATAAAGATTGTGTTGTTTTAGCTATGATGAGATCGGATGGTGGGCGGTGCACCGAAAGGATGATTGTGCCAAAGGGTGCTATTTTAGTAGTTGAACGATTGAAGGAGGAAGAACATGACAGCAGCAATAAAAGCACAGGATAAACTCTACTATAAATCAGGAGTATGGAAGTGTGAGAAGTCTCCTACGGGAGCGCATGAATCACACGAGACAGACACAGTAGGGACAACCAGTATCTATCAGTGTATACATTGTGGGTATATTCACTTCAAGGAGAACCTCTTTGAGAAAGGGTCAAATGACTTGGGGAAATTATAGTCAGATAATATCTGGTGAAAGGAGGAGAAGATGCAGACTCACTATGTTAATTGTTGTGTATGCAGAAAAGAGATTGCTCAGTGGGGTGGAGGTTCTAACAGACAATATGAAGATGAGTGGGCTTGTAATAATAGGAGATTAAGAAAGCGTGTTCCTGCTGGCGTGGTTAGGACAAAGCATAGTACCACCTTCACTATGGATGGGGGGCAAAGCACTTTTAGAAGCGAGGACAAGGGTGGATTAAAGTATGAGTATTGTCATTGCTCTATATCCAATAACTCTATTTATTGTGGAACTTGTGCTAGAAAATTAAAGTTCAAGTGTAAGAATTGCCGAACGGGCAAAATAAAGAAGGACAGGAAAGCTGATTAGTTACGAGGGCAATGAAGTAGCGAGTTATGAGGGGTAAAGTTATGAGAAACATTAAAGTCAACAAGGAAGATGGAATCCCCTGGTCGCATAAAACAGGCGGAGCTTTTGCCAGAACTAATCTAGACATCTGGGTTGACTCTAACCTGTGTCCCAAAGAGCAACAAGAGGTTGTTATCCACGAAGTTCTTGAAAGTTGCTTGCCTTGCCTCCCCCATGATAAGATTGACGCATTAACCGATTCGATTGTTCTAGCGCTTGAACAACTAAAGGAGGACTTATGAGACTACTTAATGATGAGGAAATACTGGGATGTTACCCTACTGGCTGGTTGTTAGAAGAGATTGATGAGACTGACAGAGCCATAGCCAAAGCCCAGCACCAGCTAGACATAAAGGATTTTGAGAAGTTGGTGAGGAGTAAGACAAAGTTTGGGGGCAACGAACAATCTGCGACATATAATCGTGCTTTGCATAATGTTTTAGAATCTCTCAAGCAGTTAATGGAGGAGTGATGACAAAACAGAGCGACCTTTTGAATTGGCTAAATAAATACTTAACAAAGCAGTTCATCTGTGACCCTAAAGAACTACCAGATGATGAGTGCTTGAATGAGGCTAAGGAAATCCTATCCTTTTTCCAATCCCAAGGGGCAGTGAGAAAGACACCTGATGGTAAAGACCCGATAATCAATATGGATATATATCCTAAGTCCGTAATAGGTGGAGAGAAGCCTTATAAGAGACGCAATCAATACCAGAATGGCTGGAACGCTGCTCTCGTGGAATTAGCAAAAAGCATGGCTGAAGATGGGGTAGAGTATGTAGAGGTAGAACCACTAATTCCTCTACAGGACACCCCCTCAGAACCCCACGAGGTGACACAGAATGGATATTAGGGGCTTTAATCAGAAACCGAGTACTAGGATATGGTAGGAGGTAAATAATGGATAAATCAGAGACTTATATTAAACAATGTAATTGTCCAGAGATACAGGAGGGGCACGAGCGGCATGATGGTGATGTGTACTGGCATCGGGGGTTTAGTAAAGTTTATACTTATGGTACTGAGAGATCCTACTATGCAGATAATGAAAAGGGAAAGTATATCTGGCTACCCACTCAATCTGATTTACAGGGGATGGTGGAGGAAATGGGGTTTGGTTGGTTTAGTGCATTGGTACAATTTACAATATTTGCCAATCAAGTCATGGTAGAAGATTGTTACGTTACGGTTTTGCAGACAAAACACACTAAACTTAGAGCACACGTTTTAGAACCGAAGTTCACCTCAATGGAGCAACTATGGCTGGCTTTTGTGATGTTGACACTCTATCATAAGAGGTGGGATCCAGCTAAAGAGGAGTGGAGGTAATTTATGAAGATTCTGGTAACAGGTGCAACGGGATTTCTGGGTAGACCTGTGGTTAAACGGTTAATCAGGGAAGGCTATGAGGTAACTGCTGTCGGTCACAAGACGAGGTATCTTGATGAACCTATAGAATATATCCGTGCTGACTTGGTGCAGGGCTTCCCGTCATGGAGGGGGGATGTGGTGATAAACCTGGCGGGCAGGGGGGATAACTATTACGAGATTGTCAGGCAACTGCGCCTTTGTCTACCTGATGACTGTTTATGTATTCACGCTTCGTCTATGACAGTCTATGGGCAGCCCCGCTATCTTCCAGTTGATGAGAAGCATCGGAAGGTTCCAGAGCATGAGTATGGCAGAATAAAACTGGAGTCCGAGTATGCCCTCCGTGGCAGGGCATGGATACTGAGATTTACTGGCTTATTCTCTGAGCATAGGAGAGATGGAGTGCTTTACAACTTCATTATGGCTGCCCAACAGGATAAGCCCCTGATAATAAAAGGCGCTGTGCCCTGGGATGTGTTGCACGTTGACGATGCAGTTGAAGCGATAATGCTAACCCTCAAGTGTCAGGGATGTCCACAAACGCTAAACATATCCTATGGGGAGATGGTAGACATATACTCGATAGCAAAGACAATAATCGCAATCACGGGGAGTAAATCCAAGATACCGCACAATCCCCACTGTATCCCATTCCTGATGGATATAAGAAAAGCAAAAGAGATAATAGGATGGAACCCGCCAACACTTAATGAGCGACTTAAAGAATTATGTGAATCTTTAGGAGGTAAGTTATGAAGTGGTACAGGGGGTAATCCCTATAGGGTATCAAGGTCAACTTTTGATACCCTGCCCTGTGCAACATCGTCAAGTCCCTGTCGAACTAACGCAAGTGCATCTGGATTGTTGAATAACCATGCTTCAGAAGCGGGTATGGTCATTTTCTCGAAATCCTTATTTTCTTTTGTCATAGCCTTGCCCAGCGGAGATACTTGCGCTTTTATAGAGGGGAAATATCCTGACTAACTACATTAAATACCAGTTGCTAAGGAGACCAATCCTGATAAATCTTCATAATAATCTCACCTATTTATAGCTTATCATACCTTTTACTTCGTGTCAATACCCATCAGACCTTCGCCGTCTATCCAGGAACGTCCCCAGAAAAAGTGGCCGAAAGTATACCCGACACAGAATATACCCAGACCTCCGAGAACTGGGATAATACCGAACCAGTCACCGAGGGCTGCACCGATAGCGACAAGTCCGATAATCCAGATACCCTCCAGCTTGTGCCATGTATCACGAACAATCCATGTCCATTTTCGCCCCCCTATTCTGCTCCACAGTTTCTTGTAAAGTCTGCCTAACATTTGGTACTCCTGGCGCTTCGTTTTGCCCTAAGTGTCTCCAAGTATCTTGTCCAACGCATGCCCAACGCCTCAAATATTCGGTTTACCCATTTTCTTTCAGTTCCTCGTCTGAGTCTTTTATCTGTTCTAACCCTTCATCTGCTATCCCATAAATCTCAACAAGTATTCTGCATAGTTTGATATACTTGTCGTGCAGTTCTTTGTAGGTCATTTAAGAACCTATAAAAGATTTCCAGAGTGCGATAAACACGGCTGTTATAACAGACGCATAACCAGCCAGAGTTTTCTTGCTGGTTCTTCTTCTTTCCTTAGCCAGTAACCTTTCGGTATCTATATCATCTTCTGCCTGCTTTATTCTGTAAGAGTGGTCGTCAAGGTGCCCATTGATTTTCTCCAGATGGTCTTCTATCCTGGGCAGAGAATCCTGTACCTTCTGGTCAAGACGGATTAGCAGTTCATCCCTTGCAGTAGGCGTTAGTTTCGGCATGTCTCATACCTCTCTATCGTAACATTTCTTGACCACGCAGGGCTTTGGTTAATGTCTCTTCCGTTCTTTCTGTAATGTCCGAACCCCAGATGTCCACAACCCTCCAACCTTCACTCTCCAGTAATTCCCTCTGAAGCATGTCTCTCCCCTCTGTACCGATGTTCTGATGCCAGTAATCTCCCATAATTCTCCACAGCATGTTTCTTTCTGCAAAGAGGAAGTCCACAACCGCACCTCCGAGTTCAAAGAATCCGCCCATCAAAGAGGACTGAAACTCGAAACTGATGTTACGCTTCTCCAGCCATCTTATCGCAATCAACTCTATATCAGTAGCAGTCTGTGTAACCATACCTACCCCTCGAAAATCTGCTCCACACTTACTTCCAGATACCCTTCGCCTTCTCTCTGCTCATCGTATATGAGGTCTTCTGGTAGCCGTGTGAGTTTTACGTTATAAGAGGACTTGGCGGTATCCCCTGAAGGATAAAATGCCACCAGAGTTGCGGTATCCCTGATAGTTTCCAGTGCTGCGATTGTTACTGCTGCGTTTATATCAGTCGCCTGTATCTGGAACGTCCATGCGCTGATTATCACGGGAGTGGGATAGTAGTAGAACATCAGGCTTTCAAGCTCTGGACTGTTGGTGGTGGTTGCCCCCCTGAATAGCTTAATGGCGAACTGAATGGTATAAAACGCTGTCCCCAGCCCGCTACCAAAGGTGAGCAGGTCATCCATAGGTGATGTATTGAAAACCCCCAGAGAGGTCGTGGGTGCAGCGCCGTTTAATCCGTAAAAGAGTTGAATATACTCATTGGTATCACAGCTTTTGGTTATAGCGCCTACTCCCAGCGCAGTCTTACTAATAGCTGCCATGTCCCTGAATATGGGCATTTTGCCGTATCCCGAATCATCCACATGCTCATAGGTAGAAATCTGCTTTACGTTGGAGGTGGTGTCAGGGCACATACTGTATTTAACTTTAGTCTCTTCCCCGAACACTCGTCTGCCGTTTGTATACAGAGATGAGGGCGAATGAAGCATACAGGCTATTGCTTGGCCTGCTGATAGTATATGGAAGTTATAATCAGATTTAATTTCATTGGCTAAGGCTTTGGATTCGGTCTCATCGGAATCGCTGGTTGAAGCATCGGTACTGGTAATGGCATTCTCACCATCATCGTCAATATGAACACCTGACTGAGAACGGTGAGCATTGATATCAGTTTTAATCTCGTTCACTAAGGCTACAATGGAGACTTTCGCAGCAGCCCAGCTTCCACCTGCGGCATCAGCAGAAGCTATTGCGTTAGTGCTATCGGCAGCACTGTGATAGGTTGTTGATACTCTGTGGGTATTGTAATCACCCTTAATCTCATTGATTAAACTGATTAGTGTAGCCAGTGAGGTAGCAGCAGCAGCAGAGGATGTGTTTGAACTATCCTGTGTTTTATGACACTGTTCACCTGTATAAACCTGCAGATTCCCACCAAGGGAAGCGTTGCGTTTCAGGATGGAGCTTTTATCAGTTGTGCCACCGTTCACACAGAAGTATAGCCAGTTATTTACCACAGCGAAGTCGTAGATGTACCCCTGATAACCACTGGGAAGCCCATCATCCTGGTCGGGACCGACAAAGGTTGCCGTGGAGGGCGCAACCTTGAGTATCCCGTATCCTGAACCTACCCAGACATTAGCGTTCCAGTAGATACCCACATGCCCCGAATAAGTTAGCGGAGGGTAGGACACCTCCTGTTTATAGGCGAGTGAGGTTGTGGTGTCAACTGTGTGTAATCCCTCAGTGCCTGTAAAGTATAAGACAGGAGTTCCGTCAGCCAGTAGTTTGCCTTCAAAGAAATCGTATAACGTGCCGTAGTTACCCGTTAATTGAAACAGGGCACTAAAGGAATCAATATTCTTGAGGGCTGAATAAACTACCACTCGTCCGTCAGTGGAGATACAATAGAACCTGCTAGCATAATCCGCCATATACCCTGAGAACACACCCCCGAAGTCCAGTCTGGATATAATACCATCGTGGACTGAACTATCGGAGTTATACATGCGGGCACGGATTTGCTCAACTACAAAGGGGCCGCCGCTAATATTCTTGCTCTGGTATGAACCTTCGGTTAGTGCGCCTTGATAGACATGATGCCACTCTCCCTCGTAATATACATCAAGGTCAATCTGATTGACGTCATCGTGGTTGCCAACGGGGACAAAGTAGCGTATTCTATCACACCAGACATAACCTGTAATTGATACCTGAACAAAACTAGACCAACTTGTAGCCCCTATAGCAGCTTCCGTGGCGACTGAGGTTGTGTCGCTGTATAGATTAGTCTCGTTAGCCCACTCAGAATCAGGGTCGGTAAATCCATCTGGCACTACCCAGTATTCGGTATTACTCCATGTAACGCCATCGACAGTATAAAAGGATGCCACCGCTGAGGATATTATGAGATACTCGTCTGTGGCATCAGTAACGACTAAGGTATCTATAGGGGAGGCGAATGTGTTATCCACTACTGTCATTACACCGCTTACTACTTTGGCTATCCTTGAGTTCTGTATAATATATGTCGCACTCTGGAAGTCTATTATTTTAATGGGAGCTAAAAAGGCTCGACAAGTCCATGTGACCGTGTTATCGGCTACAGTCCCACCTACAACAGTCGGCCATGTGGGTTCATCAGTAGCATCTGAAGTCCCCGCAGTGGTACATTCATAGCAGTAGCCTGTAGCCACAGTAGGGATGACAAAGCTAAAGACAGCAGAAGCAGCGCCAGCGGTATAAGCAGTTCCCGTTGCCCATCCAGCATAAGTGAGTGTGTTGACCAGGGGCCCCAAAACTGCGCTTCTGGCTGAGGAGAAGTCTATACCTTCAGTAAACCATGTTCGGGCACTCTCGGAGGGTAAAGCACTTTCAAGCCCGATACCGTTACGGAAGTCGTGGTATTCCTTCAAAGACGCACTGGAGAAGTCGGAGTATTCTAATCCACCCGATGTCCCCAATTTCCCTTTGAAGGGATTGATGGTGCGTTGCCTGACCATAGAGCCAGGGCGAAGTTCGAAGTAAGTTCCAGCTAAATTGACCTGACTCATTTCTCTCCATTCCTATGCTGTGGTATCTACGTTTCTGTTAGGAATCAATGTAGCTTCATTGGCTGAAATCATATAGCCGACTTTAGTAGTGGAATCTCCAAGGGTCGTAGGTATAGTCTCTGTGTATTTCCCAGCATCAGTGCCTTCTGCAACATATAGAGCCGCCCCTCCTGTTCCACTTGAAAACCGTGAACCACCAATTACTACCTTGCCGAAGTATGCCTTTATCCTTTGATTTGTTGTCCCATCTTCGCCAGCAACACATCTCATTGCGATAACTCCACTAACTGTAGCCAATGCTCGTTTCCACCCACTACTCCATCCTATCGCATCTCCGATTTTAGCTGTACTGGCAAGAGTTATTAGTGCCTCATTCTCGCCATGTTCAATGACTGCATTTGCCTGACTATCTGTCATCTTCTAACCCCCTATTCTATGACCTTTCGGCTTGCCGCCTTGGGATATGCCCTTGGTTCTACGAATGACGTAGCAAGTGCCATCCTGAATGTATCTTCCAGTTTATGACTCTGCATCTTAGGCTGCGGCAGGAATGTAATCGCTTTCTGAATCAGCCAGTCTGGGGGGAGATAACAGATAGAAGTGTCGGTAGTGAGTAATTCCTGTCTGCCGTGTCCCTCAACTCTTAAATCTCTGCCCGCCGTAATTGTGTAATAGGTTTGATTGAGTTTAAGTGTGCGGGGAGATACGAGTTCCCATGACCTTGCATCAAGTTCATCTTCCTGATAGAAAAGACCAGAATCAGCTTCATCTTCTGTGATAACCCTGTGAACATGAGTCATACCTGAAGGCAAGGTATATCCGTAATCATCGGCTACAAGGGTGATGGTCTCATCTGCCATATCTATAAGGTAATTCTCCTTCAGGGATTCGATAGACAGATTGATTGCCTTTCTATACTCATCCTCCGTGAAGAACCTGTGTAATTCTACATAAGACGTAGCATCGCAGGCTGCGTCATAAACCGAGTGGACTGTTAGAAGTAAGTCCGTCAAGACCCAATTGATTGCTCTTTTGGTAACACCGATATTCGTTCCTGCGTAGACATAAACCTCATAGTAGTTATCGTTATAATAATCGTCTGCTTTCCAGAGAAAGGGCGCATAGATTTTGGCTGTGGTTGCGCCTGTAGTCCCGCATTGACCGTGGATTAAATCGCCCACTGATGACGATAGATAATGACGCAAAACAGCCAGTGTATTACTATAATCTGACATCACTTTTCTATCCTTTCAACCTGCGAGCATGATTTACCTTCATCATGGCGGCAGATGATATATTCAATAAAAGAAGGCTCGTCTACTAAATTCCTGATGTCCTTGTTCTTGAGATAACCCTTTAGTTTCGCCCATACCTCGTCAGCATCAGACTTCTTAGGAAACAGAAGCCTATTCCGAATCTCATATAGTGCCATTATGAGTACCTCCACTCCGTTGATTCAAAGAAACGTGCCATATCTCCAGGGGAGAACAGCGTTGTCCACATACCTACTTCGCCTATGTACATATCATCGCCAAAACTAGAACCACTATTTATAGACCCAATTTCCACTAGCTGGGCAGTATCATCGAATACTATTGGTGGAGTTCCCGCTGTGGTCTTGGTGCTGGCTACTAAACTACCGTCTACATAGTGGGTTATGATCTCATTGGCAAGGTCATATGTAGCGCCTACACAATACCAGGTATCTACAGTATCAGTAGGGGTAGTATTCGTGTGATAAAAGAAGTAGTTATTGGTTGCACCGTCTTTGTAAGCACCTGCTCTGTTATTACCATCAGCTTGAAGGCGAAGGTAGAAAGTGCGGTGGCTTGTATCAGAATTAAATTTAGCAAGAATATAGCTAGGTGCGCTTACTGTAAGTCTGTTTACCCACGCTATTACTGTGAGTTTATTATTTACTCCATCAAACCCCTGTGCTATATCGCCGCAGTTTGCCCTGTCGTTCAGCCCGTCAAAGAATTCGTATTTATCTGGTGTCCATAAAGCACCAGTAATATCCGCATGGTGGTGGTATCTGGATATATCCCAACCGTAACCCTTGTTATTGGGGTATTCGTAAAAGGGTATATATAGGATACGTGATTTCCACAGAGCAGTATCGGGGGAATATTGTCCCCTGAGTTTATATGCAGCTACACCTAGATTCGTTTGATGCCTAACATCAATATCGGCTGCGCTAGGCACGATAATAGACTTCAAATCAACTGCTGATGCCATGCCCCTACTCCTATTTCTGAGTTATAGCCGCTACTCTCCAGATGATTGCTCGGTTCGTAGTTCCCTTGGTGTTGTTACATACCACCCTTAATCTGGTTACAGACTTTACATTTATAGTTTGAACCCAGTGTTCGCCTTGAGTGTAGTAAGTCCCACCCGCCTGAGTATACGTTAGCCCATCCTCAAGGGTAACTGACACGGTATTGTTTCTGGCTATAACATTTGCCCATTCGGAGTTATCGATTGCAGCGTTCTCGAAGAATAGAATATCCCCTACGGCTGGAGTGGCAGCGCCACATTCAATTAAAGTTGCTCCAGCGGCTTCCTCTCCATCGGATATCATAGCTGTCGGGGCGGTAATGGCTGCCGTGAACGAAGCCAAATCCACCCATGTATCGTTGCCAGCAGCCCGTTCCGATATCTGGATAACATATTCCGCACCCTGACCCACTGAAGCAGATGCGTTGTCTTTAGCGTGGTCGATAAGGATAGTAACCTGCTTTAGCCCAGTAAGGTTAATCTCTCTGGATTTGCTCTGGACATCCGCAGCTACCAGAGTGATACGCTTTAATGGCAACTCGATAGCCTTGGTGATTTTTCCGTCAGTCAGTTCTTTAATTACTTGTTCAACATCTTCTATTGACATTTAAACCTCCTCGCTACCGAAGTCTACTTTCTGCCCAAGTATAAGCTCGTTTACTCTGCGAACTTTCCTGATTTCTGCTCCGACATCCTGAATTTCCGTGTTAGTCTCCCCAAGAGCGTTCACCAAGATATCCCCATGCAGTATGTTGATATTCAGGGTGTCAACAGGTGGTGTCCCGATGTCCAAATCTCTAGCCATTTAACTACCTCCTTTAAACTTTTTTACCAAAAGAATCAACTTTTTTACTTTCTCAATACGCTTGCCTTCCTCTTTTAAAGTGCCACAATGACGGCATCTCTTGGAGATAAATACCCTGTCATTATCAATCCATTGCTTTGGTATCTTAGTCCACCAATGTATAATCGGACATAGTTTAAACATCTTCAATCCACCCCAAAATTTGTGTATTTGTATTATTTTGCTTCCCGTAAGTGTTATGAAATGAAATATGGCATTTCTTACATAGTGTGATACCATTATGTTTTTGCGTTCTAGGCTTCATGCGTTCTCTATCCACCCCTCAAAGCTGACAGACGTTTCGGCATCGGCGCTGGCTGAATCGCTAATCACCGTAACCTTTACATCTGTCTTGGCTGGAAACATCTGCGGCATCGGCACGGGAATGAAGATAGCCATGTCCTGAATGTCTATAATATCCTTGTTGAAAAATATCCCATCAATAAGGATGTCGCTCTCATTAGATGTACCATCAAGTTCAAATCTTGCATATCTATTCCCCGAACGATGTCCCACCCCTGGCTGCCATGAAACAATAAACATTTTCTTGCCTAACGGCACAGTACAAATTGCTTGATGCAGGTGGTTCTCGCCAACAGGAATCCTGCCATAAATGGGGGTATTGCCTAGATGCCTTATGTCTATATTCCCTACAGCTTTTTTACTGGTGCCAGTAGTTACCGTTGCCATTTTCTGGATACGGTAAATATCAGTAGCTACAGTAGTGACGGGAGTTTGCCCGTCAAGAACTACCGTTTCAGTCTTTTCCACCCACGCATCGTCAAGGTATGTTATTTTTACAGACCTTACCCCTGTACCCGCAGGAGTAATCCCACCAGCACCAGAGTCTTGAACATCATTGGAAACTAATTCCATCTGCATACCAGCAGTAGGAAAGACATAAGTTCCCCCGACAGGCCACAAATCTTCTTTTACATTATCTACATCATCGTTTGTTCCTTCAACTCTGAATGCGATGTGATTAGGTACATTCCCCTCAGATATCAGATAAGTATACGGAGTTGATTCAGTACGCAACCTGTCGGCTAGTATGTTTCTAACGCCAGCCTTTATCGCTTCTTCAATATCTTCTATAGACATACCATTATCTCCAGTTATGGCAATCGTTCATTCCATATACCATCCATGATATGACGGATTTCTTTGAGTATCTTATTCATAGTCTGGAGTTCCTTGAGTATCTTCCCCTCAAGGGGTTTTTCTTTCTTGTCTTTCTCAGGCATTGTTTCTCCTTAACGCATGACAGGAGCGTAATCCTTATCCTGTCTGTAGCTGCCGTCCTTACGAAATGCGGCATCTGCCCATATCCACTCAAGCCTTGAAAACTTGCGGTGGCATGGAGACCCGCATTTAGGACAATCAGCCTTATGTTCTGAGAGCATCGGTTGATTAACCTCAAAACTCCCGTGTTTATCACAATTAAATTCGTAAATCATTCTCAGCCCATCTCCTCTGTCGCATATTTCATTCGAGCAATCGCCAGTTCTTTGATTGCTTCAGGGTCAGACCAGTGAGTAGTAGGGCTATGTACTATAGGAAGGATATATCTCCCTTCCTGAATTGCCTTTGTCATCTCATACAGATACTTGTCGTGCCTCTCTGCATACCAATCATCATGCTGGATTTCAGCCAGAGAAACTCGCCTAGCCACACGAAAGAGCTCCACTCTCGATGTATTCCATCGCTCGAAATCGTCCCAGAAATCTATAATGACGTGGACGTTAGTCTTGTCGGAGTTTTCCTTTGTCGGTTCAGGGTATCTGTTAACAGCCCTAAGCATCCTGAATACATCAATAAACAAAGATATATAAGAGAAGAAATTTACCCTGCGGGTACTTTTGATAAGTGATTCCATAAGTGGAGCTTTAACATCCTTGATGAAGTAATCCCGTCTTCTTCTCAGTATGTCGTCTTTAAGGTCAGACTTGAATGGTAAATCTTCACTCATACCCGCCCCTTTATAGAAGGGGTAGGGAGATTAGAACCCCCCACCCCTCAAGCTATTCTAGCGCCCCGTATCCATCTCGACCTCAGACCACTGAGCGCCACAGTTGAAGGTCGCAACTGTATGCGAACCCACAACGTGCATCGCCAGTCCACCAGTCGGAGGGATAATCATCAGGCCGTCTACACGGACGCTACTGGCACATCCACCAAGCCCACCAACAGCGGTTTCCGTATCAAGACTATTGCTCCAAGGAGACCAGCCTTCATTCACCGCCGTAGCAGTTGGGTCGAAGATAGCTGTGCTATCCGTGAGAGCACCACTCTGGTTGTTGTAGAGGGTGATGCCAGCCGTATCAGCCGCCCTACCTGAGTGCTGGACACAGCACCATATCGCCCACCTACAGTTATTGGTTGAGGACACATCACCATAGGCAAATACCCTCTCAATGATGTAGTACAGGTTTGAGGAGTTATTGAAGAGGATGCAGTTGGTAGCTGTATCGGGTTCATCTACAATAGCAGCCACAGCAGTCGTGCTGATAGCGGTGAAGGTTCTTCCCTGCATGGTGCGTATAGCATTTGCGGCTATGCTCGGTGCAATAAACAGAGCACCATGCTTGGTTGCCTTGAGGTCTATCTCGGTATTTGACGAATCGTTTCGAACACCCTTGATTTTAGATTGCATTGTTTTTCTTTCTCCTTTTTTATTTTCAATAATCGTCTCAGAACTTAATCCCACTCAAATTATCTATAGGCATTACTACTCCTTATTTATTTTCCTTACCACTAGACTGCAATATCAGGGTCGTGATAAGCCCCTCCCATCTTCTCGATAGCATAAATGATGGCATCCAGGTCATAGTCGTCATTTTCCAAGAATGACTCATCTATCACCTGTCTGTCTATCAGTGTCCTTATAAGAACAACCAAAAGGTTCGCCAGTGAGGATATATCAGGCACCTGGGTATGCGTCAACCCAGCAGGAATGTCTGTCGCACTCAACATGTCAGCTATAGGGTATTTCGTGCTTCTCCCATAACTGTCCGTCAGGGTCATAAAACCCTTTTCAAACTCTAGTTTACTAACTTCGTCAGCCATTACAGTCCTCCCTTACATGACTCTGAACGGGAACGGAGTAAGGAATACTTTGACCTTGTAGAAGTTATAGCTATCGCCAGTATTTACGGTAAGGTTAGCCCTAACATAACGCAGAGAGGTGGCAAACCTCGCAATAACGATAGCAGGAACTTCCGCAGCCAGGATAACTCCCTCGGTGGCAGCGGCTATATCGAACTTGACTAACTCATGGTTCTGGTAAGTTGATTCGCCGAAAGCCACTTCCTCAGAGCCTTCAATATAGCCCGTCAAGGTGCTACTCGCCACAGGTGCGGTGGGCATTATCAGCACAGCAGACAGACCAGAAGCAGGTGTACCCCCTGGGCCAAGGTCAATAACAGCGCCTCCCGTAGTACTAAGTCTGGTAGTAGAGAAAGCAACGGCATCGGTAGAAGCTGTAATGTTTATTGTCCCATCCCACAAAACTAAATCCGCATCGAACATTGTTCGTCCTCCTTTTCTATTTCCTTGGTCTAGCTTGCCCCAGAATCAGCTACGAACCCGTAAGTTCTTGCTATCGCCCTCGGATTACTGACCGCCAGACCAACCACCCATTCTACCCTGTCCCTATATACAGGCTTGGTGTCTATCTCACCCATATCACGCACCTGCAAGGGTTCCTGTTGTATGCCCCAGAAGTATTCATCCACGCCGTACTTGACAGCATAGATGGATGTCTCATCGTTTCCAAGACTGAGAGATTCCTCATTTGTGATAATCTCAGTAGTCTGGTCAGCCTTGATACCGATGTCTATGAGTGGTACTCCCTGGAACATATTGATTATCCGCCCGAACATATCCTGTGACTGATTCAGCAGGTTCTCACGCCTCATTGCAGACTCAAATGCCAAGTACATCTTCGCATTCATAAACAAGGCATCGGGCTTGTGTTCCGCAATGACATGGATAAGTTTTGCCACCATGTCGATAAAGTGGTGTCGCTCAGTTGAATTATAGAGAACCCCCCTACCTGTAGTAGAGCTACCAGCATCGAAATACTGGTTGGGGTAGCCGTCTGCGGCGACATCATCTACACGTTGCGATATTCCTTTGAACTCACTGTTCGCAGGGTCTCCGTTGATGAACTGGTCGTTGAACTCAAAAGCCATTGCCTTTGCGCTCATTCTCCTTTGATTCTGCCTGACATCACCTATGGTATCGCCTGCTTTAGCCAGAACAACATCCACATCTATATCGTGCCCGAAGATGAACTTACTTTCGACCTTCTGCTCAAACTTACCCGTTGATTCAGTGTAAGCCTGATTCAGTTTTCTCCATCCGACAGTGGGCAGAGTATCCATAGACGTGATTTTAATTGCCAGCCTCTTGTCTGTAGCCCAAGGTATTATTTGAAGTGGATTGGACTCCATAAGAAAATAGTCAGCGATATTGCCCAGCAGTTCAAAGCCGTCGTTATACGCTTGCTTGGCATATTCCGCTAATGTTATTGCCATTGTTTTTCTCCTTTATTTTGCTCTAAGCCTCTTATCAGATTCTCGCACACGGTCTTTGGGCGATAAGTCTGCAAGGCTTTCTTTTCCTCTCCCGATTGTTACAGCAGGATCAAATATTGACGCTTCTTCTTTTGTTTCGGATTGGCTTATCTTAAACCTGAGTGCCTTGACCTCCATCTCTGCCTCGGACTGACAGGTATCAAGTAGTTCCTTGGGGTCAAGACCTGGAATCTCAGCAGCTAAGGACTGGGCTTTTAATCCCATTCCAGCTTGCACGATTTTCGTTTCAGCTTCCAGAAGTTTCCTCTCTACGTCAGCTTTGTCTTTAGCCAGATTACGTCTTTCTTCTGCTATTGTTCGCTTATCAACGTAAGCTGACCTCGCATCAGGGTCGCCCGCAAACTGTTTTTCTACCAGGTCATCGTGCTGTGTTTGAATCTCTTTTAGCTGGGTTTCAGATGCCGAGGCATCTGTCTTATATTGCTCTGCCTCTGCCTTCGCAACACTCGTAGCCCTCTTTTCAAGTGAAAGCTGCTGGTTTATTGATGCCATTCCTTTTCCTAGCGCCGTGTCATGTTCCTTCTGTGAGTACACCTTGTCCACAGTTGGTTGCTTCTCTGTTGGAGTTGGTTTCTCCCCCTCTGCTGGAGTTGGAGTCGCCCCCTCGACTTGAGGTTTCACCCCCTCTGGTTCTTTTTCCATTTTTCTATAGCGCCTCCTTTTACGCTTGGGGTAGTAACCGAAAGGAAAGGGCGGGTAGCCCCGAAACCAATCGGTTACTACCCGCCCTTCATTGAACCTGTTACGGCTCTCCTTACATTATACCACACTTGCTAAAACTTGATTTGCGTGTTAAAATGTGGTATGATACAAGCAAGGAGGGGTAATATGAAAGCTAGATGCCCAATTTGTAATAAAGTTAGACGGATACGAAAACGCAAGGAATTGACCCCAGTTACCAATTGCCATAGTTGTGCAACTAAATTATGGTGGGGTGGGGGGCATAAAGACAACCTAAAGAAATGCACCATCTGTAAGCAATGGCAACCCTTGGTCAACTTTTCAAAAAATTCACTTAAGTGGGATAACCTAGAGGCTTTTTGCCGACATTGCAACACTATAAAAATGAGGTCATATAGAGAGCGCAATCGTGAAAAGGTCAACCTAATTGCATATAAGTCTATGTCTAATCACCCCAAAGAATGTAACGCCAGAAGTTTATCTAATTATTATTATCCCAAAAGACAGGTTTGCTCTCTTGATGGTTGTAACCAAATGGGGGAACGACATCATCCAGATTATTCAAATCCATCCTTAATCATTTGGCTTTGCCCTAAACATCACAGGGAATTACATAACCAAACAAATAACGTTAATATACCATAAAAGCATTCGAGCCTAGTTTATACGCCCCTACTACCTGAATGGATTTACCCCACGTTCTATAGCCCGTGATGGTGTCCTAAAAATCTTCTTTGCCTCTTCGGGTTCAGGTAGAGCTATGGGCAATCCCCACGCTTTGCTATACTCTTGAACAATTAGGGTTGCAGCGTCACTGCGTAATGTAGTAACTCTGCCAAGGATATATAGCTTGGCATCTGCTTCTGGAAAGGTTTTTCTATAGGCTATTCTAACATCAGGTTCTTCATATCCATAATAATCATCCAATACTGTTTCGCAAACTCGAATAAGGCTCTCTATTTTCTGTGCTGAATATGGCAGTTTGTTTATCCAATCATCTTGTCTACGCTCAATGTAATCTCGTGTCTCCGTATCCAGACCAGCAAGGAATCTATCCACTTCCAATTTCCAAGCATCCCAATCGGGTTTACCGAATGTTTTAGGTGGATTCCCTTTTAATTCCATGTAGTTATCATAAGCAACATCTTCGGGCTTCTGATGTTCTTCTCTCCACTCTTCAAATTCCTTCCACTGCTCCTCATCTATTATCTTCTGTATCTCTGCTCGATATTGATATTGCCCGTTCCTAATCCGCCTTTGATATTCTGCTTGGTTTTGATACTCTGAGATAGCTACATTGCCAGACAAGACACCATTGGCAATTTCGTCCAGGTCAGCATGATATACAGCATCCAATCGTTCCTTTACTTCTGCGTCTGCTACCTGAAAATCAGTGCCCCTCTCTTTCTGCTGTTCCCTGCGTTTTTCCTCTGCCTCTCTAAAGTCTTCATAGTTTAGTAAAAGCCAAGCTCTTTGTTCATTATTGAGGTCGTCATAAGCAAGCGGTCTACCCTCTAAAATCTTGGTGCGTTGCCATGCCATTATCATATTCTCTGGAATGTCCTTGATATGTTCCTCAGCGTGCATACGAGATAACTCACGATATTGAACCATCCAAGCCCTTAATCCCCACCACTCAGCCAACCCCTTCTGCCAACCAGCTTTAGGAACATCTGTAATCAGACCTGCAAGCCAGAAGGGGAAGGTTTTATCCACTACCTCTTTTAAGTAGTCGTCAGGGGTATCCAGTCTTTCCCCTAAGTAGTTCTCACCAGTAACAACATCAATGACTCCAGAAGCAAGAGGGGAAGTTCTACCATAACCATATCTCAAAATTGGATTCTCGTGCGGGTTAATACTTAAAAAATCTTCAGGGTCTTCCCTTGATGTCCTAATTAACGAACCCAAAAGCCTGAAAGCCGCAATCCAAACTCCACCTAGCCCCATGTGAGTACCCGCTAGCTCGATTGTCATAAATTCACCAGTTCTAGGGTCGAACATCACGGGTATAGGTTTGTCTTTTGTTGGAATAACCCGTTCTTCCTGCCCTGTAATATAAGCCATCGCTGTCATAAATGCAGGAACAGCCATCATAAACTTTACTAGAGATTGTCGAGCCATATCACCACCTATACCACCCTGAAAAGCCCTGCCGAGAAAACTCACAAAAGCCATGTAATACCGAGGCGCATATAAAGTATCCCTGGATAAAGTCCTAAGAAAGTTACTGATACCCAATCTCTGTAAGGAACTGATACCTACCATGTGGTCGCCAGTAACCACTAAGTCTGTAAGTTCCCTATCGGTTAATTCTCTGCCTAATTTGCGGACATAATGAGGCAATTTAGCTTCGTGAACAAGGATCCTAGCTGAATCCAAATAAGCATTGAAGGCAGTTCCAAATTTAGCGACAAGCCAGTTAATACCAGGGATTTTAGCCAACCATCCCCCAGCCTCAGCAGCCCTGGTAAACTCGGTTCTCCCAAATTCAGCACCACCATGAGTCGCTATCCGACCTTTACTAGTTGCATGTTGTGGTATTCTTGACCACCTAGCCATATACTTAGGGTTCGCCAGTGTCTTGAACCCTATACTAAACGCCTCACCCCATCTAACAGGATGACTTGCCAATAACATTAAACCTTGAATAAGAGTAAAGCCTGTATCAATAGCCGTCTGACCTTGACGAGCTACATCGTTGGCTTTAGCAATCCAAGACAAAACCTGATGAGAGGTAATCTCTCCCCTTATTAAAGCATTGGTAGATTCGGCAATATCGACGGGGAATAATCTCCCTTGAAGTCCAGCATGATTGATTTGCCCTTCCTTCCCCAGGATAGGCTTCCTGGCTCTCTTTATTTCCTTAGTATATTTAGCCAGAACAGCTTTAGAGGTTGCAGTAAGCGACTTCTTTTCAGTAACTATAAACTTTTTAAGGCTGATAGGTACTTGTCGTTTAGCCTTTGCAGCAAGTCTCAATTCTGCATACCTATCTGGATATAACTTCTTAACTCCAAGCCATCTATACCAATCAATTTTCGCCCCTGCATTGATATGCTCTATAAGCTCTGAGATTTGCTTTAATGCTACACGCCGATTAACAATCTCTTCTTTAGCCACCGCTAACTCAAACTTAATTGCCTCTTTTGGAAGCCGACCTAAAGGCTCTAAAAAATCAGCTAACATCTTATCGCTGATTGCTTTATTGCCAGCGGTAAGACGCATCTCTACAGCAGCACGCAAGTCGGCACTATACACCTTACCTGCAACCATACCATCTAGGACTTCTTCGTAATATCGTTCCTTAAATGAAGATGGTCTAGCCCCAGGTCTTGTACTAACACCTCTTTTAATCTCTATTGTCGCTGCCGTTTCAAGGTCTTTAAGTTCTTTAACAAACCTAGGGAAATACCTCTGTCCCTCTTTTAGTTTAACTGGCGCAACCTTAACACCAGCAGCTAATTCCCTTGCTAGTTGCTCTTGAAGAATTCTATCTAAGGCATTTATCTCTACCTTCTGTGAGTCGGTTAAAATATACCTCTCTGGAAACTCTGCAATAGCCATGATATGAGGTTTATACTCTGGTTTGATAGGTTTTACGTTTTTGATTAAACCCTCTTCAATAGGCTTAATTGGGAGTTTCTTCGCTGGATAAACTGGCGGCGCAAACTTGAACGGAAAATCTCTGGTATAGATAATATCCATCTCAATTCTAGCTAGAGATGGAGCTATGTCCTTTTGCCCCATCCATGCAATAACCGCTTTCTCTGCATCTGTCTTGGCTGTTTGCATAGGTAATAAACTACGACTAAGAGAACCTATCACTCCTGGAGCATTGGTAAGTTTCTGTCCTACTTTGGCTGCGATGTTTGGGTTATAATTGGCGGCAATAAGTTCTTCAATAGTAGGCATCTTGATAAAGGTGCGGCTAATTTCAGATTCGACTTTCAATGCTTGCTCAAGGATAGTCTTTTCTGAAGCCTTTAATGCTTGCCCAGCCGCTTGCTTTCTAAGTATCTTGTCAGCTTGCAGAAATAAAGTTTTTCTAGCTCCTCCCCAACCACCAAGCAACATCCACGGAGCTAGTTCCACAGCACCCTTAACTCCAAGTGTCAGTTCTTCATCCCCTAACCATTTCGGTAAACGAAACCCAGTATGTATTGTTGGAGCTTCCCATTCCTCATACTCTTCAAACTCCTCTCCTTTAGGAAAAAACTCCTTGGCTGCGGGTGCAAGGATTCCCCCCTCTCGAAATGGAGCAGTAAAGACAGAAGCCAATGTTTTTTCGATAGGTTCAATTATCTCTAAGAAACCTAATGGCTGTAAAGCAGGGGCAAGTGACAGACGCAACTTAGGCCACTCGTCATCAGTTATCGGTCTATGCATAATCTGTTCAGCCCTTGCCCTGAGTTCCATTTCTTCAGAAAGGACTGGCTGTATTGTTGGATCTTCTTCTCTTGGGGCTTCAGGCTCAGGGGTAACTTCAAGTGGTAAAATCTTCTCATCTATAGGAGGTTGCACAGGTTTCTTTGCCCTGAAAGGATTTTCAACCCTAAAAGGATTCATCATTGTCATAACTATAAACCCACAGTCCTTATTCGAGGTGCAAAAGCCCACGGGCGTTCCAGTCTCGCACGAGATACGCCAACATCCTCTCTGCTTTTAACTATCTGTCTACTCAATAAGGATGCCCAAGTATCCTGTGTCTGTTGAGCCACTGGTTTTTTCTTGAATCTACTTACAATGTTTGGATAAGTGCGTGCGAACCAGTCCATCTCCTCTCTAGTGCCTGTAATATCCGCCCCTTCAAACTCAGGTGGTTCAAATGGTTTGGGCAACTGAGGCCCCGTTTCCTCTTCTGTAACATAAGATATACCAGTCCTACGTTGAACCGCTTGGCCATAAGGGGTTTTTAGCCAGTCTCTAAACTCGATTTCACCATACTGCCTTCTATAATCATCCCATGCGCCCAAAAGCACCTGTGAGCCTTCGTCACCTGCCCCAGCAGCAGCAATTTGTCTTTGACTCTCACCAGCAATACGAGATTCCGCTGTTGTAATAGACCAATCCCAGAGGTCGGCAGCCTGTTCCTGTGTAATTCTTCCCCTATTCATATAAGACTGTAACATCCTCTGGAGGTCTTTGGTATTACCAAATTGAGATAATAGGGCTAAGTCCTCTCTGGATAAAGGTGTTGGTGTCCGCAAAGCCCTCAACTGTGCTTCTGTAGGTTTAGTCCGTTGTAAAAAGGCATCACCTGATGTCATTTCAACCCTCCCAAGCTAGGATTGTTTCTCCTGCGGTTGAGGTATTCAGTAAAGACATTATTCCAGTAGTCCTGATTTGTAGTCCCCCAGCCTATAGTTACAGGCTTCCGATTCGGTTGGTTGGTGTTCGGCTGTGGAGGGCGTGGGTACTCACCCAGACGATGCCTAATGCGTTGCCAGTCATAAGGAGTTCGTTTAATTCTATCGTTTAATGTCATTGCACTCCTCCCTCTGGCGGAGGCATACCAGCCGCCAGGTCTTGTTCTTCCTGTATCCTCATCCTTTCTATCATGCCCTCAACTTGTATCTTCTCATCCTCTCTTCCCTCTTCATCCAAAGCCTTAACAGCCTCAAGCATAAGCCCTACTGGACTGTGTTCATAGACCTCTTTGGCTTGCAGAGACCTCATCCCTTTCGGGTCTGGGAACTTGTAGATGTTCTCCCATAACCATTGCTCAGGAACACCAGACTGCCTGAGCATATCGGCAACCTGAGCAGTGTCAAGTTGAGTCCACGGTGTTCGAGCAGTAAGTGATACCTTAATCATGTGGGGTTTCTTTAAGTCAACGGGTGTAACCTTTGTCTCAAAGTATTTCTTTTTTTCGTCCTCTCCTTTAACGTTAATCTTCAAACCGCCGTCAATAGATTGCTCCTCGACCAGACGGCATGTATCAGAGTAGAAATTCTCCAGAGTGCGTAACTGCGGATTAAATACCTTATTCCCAGCTTCTTGAGCCAGATTATATAGAGTTCCAGAGGGAGGGGGGCTATTGATAGGAATTTTAGGTAACAATGTTTGGTCTAACTCGTCATTTAACCAGTTCAAGAACTGAATCACCGTAGGAGAAATCTCCTGCATGGGAGACGGTTCAAGTTTATTCTTGCCCATAACCAGTTCTACCACACCACCAGGGATATTGGTCGTGCTGTCAAGTTTATTACCGCCCTCAGCTCTATAGTTAATCATCGCCTGCTTCGCCATCAGGTTGGCATGATTGGCGACTACAGAAGCGAAGCGGTCTCGAATAGCGTTTATGTCACGACCTGACGCAAATATACTATCCCCGTATGGAGAACTTATCCCATCTTTGGTTGTAATCTGAGGACTGATAGGGACAGGGACTATAACAAACGGCATCGAAGTCATCTTGTAAATCTTCGGGGCTTGGAGAAATTCACCACCTGTAACTACGGTATTTTTTACCTTCCCTTTTCCCAAGTTTTCCCAGTGGTCAATAACAGGATTGTTGTCAGGTTTGTCTGCTTTGAAGTCGTATTTATTTTTAAGTGACGCAGCAGTTCGGAATGTCTTATAAGACACTATCTCAAAATCGTTTTCCCCAATATCGTAAACCAACCAACGAGGGTCGAGTCCCACCCCATTAAAGCCAATAGTATTATTGTCCCCTTTACGAACAAGAATTCTAGCAGCGGCAGCACCTCTAAGACAGGAGTACCAGATAATATCAGGGCGCAAGGGAGGCCGTGTGAGTTTTCTCAATTTCACATCAAACTGTTCAAGAGCGAAATGAAAGAATCGCTCCAGTTTACCTATCTCTTCTCGTTTATCTTCCCCTTCAGTCTCAGCCATCAATACCCTGATTTGCATGTCAGCCGCATTAAGAATAGACTGTGTGCTATCAGAGTGTGTCCGCATATCATTGGATACTACTCGTATCTCGGAAGGATGCTCTTTTGTTTTTTGACTGATATACTGGGCTGTTTCGCCTGTATCATCTATATAGTCCAGATTCCATCGAGCATAATCCTGGTCCATCCTCTTCCAAGAAGTAGCGAACTCCCTGCGTTCCTTGTTATTAAAATATGTCGTTATATCCTGCGCTATTTTCGACATTGTGTCCTCCTAATTTATCCGCTTGCCCCCAACATATATGGGTGCTTTTTGAGATGTCCCCAAGTTATCTAGCCGAGAAGCAGCCAGCATGAGGGCAGTAACAGTATCTCCATGAGTTTTCCCCAGAGGTTCAGGATATCCCTTAACCCATTGATACTCCTGCAACTCCTGTATCTGGGGTCTGAATTTAGTCTTGAGGCTGCTATTGTTGATACCCTCCACCAGCTTTGCGACTAATTCCCTAGTATTTGTTCGATTCAGAGCAAATCCATACTTCTTTTCGTTCATCATATAGAGATTGGGATATCCCAAGCGTATCAGTCCATCAATCACTGCTCTGCCTATACCAATGTTATCCACCACCATAGGCGGATTGAAATACTCACTACAAACCTCGTTACAGTCAAAGGCAAAAACGTCCGTTCCTATCTGGTTGGAGTAAATTATAGCAGCGACCTCCGACCTCAGACCATCCTTTCCTATAACGGTGAGACAAGAATAGTCCAGTCCCACACCCTCGCCGACATCTACTCCCGCAGCGTAAAATACCCCGACTCTAGGTGGGTGAATAATGTAGATATAGTTTTTCCTTGTCGGCAGCATAGTTTCAGAGTCGTCCCAGAGTTTTTGCAGGACTTCTACGTTGAAACAAGACTGTGCGCCGAGTGGAGACAGGGCTTCCTTGAGTGTTCTGGGATAGTTCCCTTCCACCACCCACGGGGTATACTCGTTTTCCTGCTCTATCAGTCGCCGAAACTCCTCATCTCTATCAGGTCGGGCATCAAACCCGTAAAAAAGCAACTTAAACCCGTTCCTGCCATCTCTGGCGTTCTCACAATGCTCCTTGAACCCGTTATCAGGGCGGGTTTTATCTAAAGTAGAGACACTAATCAACTGTCTGTCGTCAGCATCAGCCACAGTAGCACGGGTATGGGACAGATTAGTAATAAAAAAGTCATGGAAGTATGCCTCATCATGAATAACAAGTCCAGCAGTCGTGCCTATACCAGCATCGGGGAGAGATGGAAGGGCGGTTATCTTGGAACGTGTCTCCTTGAACCCGAAGTGTTCAGTAGAATCAGGCCAGGGGGTAAACTCATTCCTTAACCACTGGGGGAAATTATGATAAATTATCTTCGACTTATACAGCAAATCCTGGGCGGCGTTCTTCCCCTTGGAGATTTCAAGAACTTCCCAGCCACGTTTCGACATTATATTCCTCAATGCATGAATAGCCAGTGCCCAACTGACACCGATTTGTTTAGCCTTGACAACATCAAGCAGCTTATACCGTTCAAAGTTCTGGAAAAAATCTACCAAGTGAGGCCATAGCTCATACTTCAGAGATAGTTCCCCTGGTTCTTGAATACGAACATACTTGAGGAACTCAAAGGGGTCTTCGGCCATGCGAGCTATCTCAGTAAGCCGTTCTTCTTTGCTTAATTCATCTGAACCCACTCGTTCCACGCCTTTATGAAAATCTTGTTGAACACTTTGGGGTAATCACCACCAAACATAACAACCCTGTCAGTAATAAATACCGCTTGTTTGCTTATCCTCTCGATATGCAGGATAGATTCACCTAAAACTACCTCATCAAGCGACTGAATCCTGTTCATTTCTTTCTTGTGGGTTTCCATCCGTGACTACTCGCATTTCTGGCTCTGGCGCTGGATTCCGCCTTAGCCTTTGATGTGGAACGCCCAACTACCTTACTAGATTTCTCGACTATAGCCCAGTCTTTATCACCTTTTATCGGTTTCTTTTCAACGTGAACTGGCATCCCTTTTCTCCTTGCCATGTCCTTTACAACGGGAACATAAAGTGTTATTTTTTCTCCCAACCCCACCACACTGAAAGCAAGGGGGATACCATTGGTCACAAGCAAGTAGTCTGGTTCGGAGTTCATTAGTTACTTTTATCGCTCTCTGTTTATCTTCCGTAATGACTACATTACTTAGTTTTACTCCCCTATCAAAGTCAAAGAATAGGTAATGTAAGAGTTTTTCTTTACTTAAGTTCACCAAAGTAGGATATACCTGTATAGTTTTACCCTCTTTGTCTATCCACACTGCAAGTGCCTTTACATCACCTGATGGCGCATCCAGTTCCCACTCTTCAATTTCTCCATAGTTACCGTCATCCTTACCAGCCCAAGACTGAAGTTTCGTATATTTCTTCGCAAGTTCAAGAGTAGAATAAATCCCGTCTATTTGATAATCTTCATCACTGCCGATTGTAACAACATAGATTGTGGTCATTATCTCTCCAACCGATTACCCTAATTCCAACTAGATAGAACCTTTATGAAAGGAACTAACTTTGATATATCTGGCTTCTTTCTGGGAAGACGGACTATTACTATATCCCCATCACTTTGCATTTTTCGGTATATTACTTCAGCGTCAGCAACTATCTTTCGGTGAATCTTTCTATTTCTCCTAAACTTTCCCATGTTTCCTCTAACCGCTTGCCCACCTCATCATTTTGAACCCTGGTTCATTTGCGGCTTATGCCCCGCACACTACTGAGTGTGTGCACCCTTTTTATTCTATTCATTCAGGAGTTTCAAAGATAGGCGTAGATTCCTTGATTGGATTCTCCTCTCCACATTGATGAGGTTCTATTTTCTTCCCACAATAGGGACAATAAATAACAGAAGGGGAACAATAGACAGGGAGATAATAGTACGGGTAGAATCTGGGATAGTAACTAGAACCAGTATTTACATCTGCCATATTACTCACTCCTTAATTAGTGATTCAACTGCTACATAGCCAGTCTTGAGCATATTGCATTGTTCGATTGTGTGACAAAACTCATGACACTTGGCAAACTCTGGGCAACAAGCAGGTTCAGGCAACTCCCTCTCCACCTTGAGGACTACCCCATCCTCATTAAGCACCCACAAGACCGCATCAACTAACTTCCCTGATTCTTCTTCGTTTGGAGTTTGTTCAAATAATTCTATTAGATGTTCCCTTATCTTTTCTTGTCTGGTCACTTTATCCCCCAATAATACCCTGTAGAAGAACCACTAATATCTACCGAAGTGCTAACCAGCAGATAAGCAACCAGTGTAATCATTATCACTGCAAATATCCAGAAACATAACAGCAGCCCGTATAACTTCATCTATTCCTCGCAGAACTCACAGCAGCAACTGTTACAAAAACAAGTAATAAAAGAGGCCACAGTGAGAAAAAGTCCTTGAATATGTCTTTGGTAAATGCGTCCCAATACACACCCCATCCTACTGCTGACATGAAAGCCAAAAATAGGAATAGTAAAGCCCCACTAAATCCTACTGCCATACATAAACAGGCAATGGAAATCCCATCTTTCATATCTTTACAATTCCCTTATACAGAAAGTAGTCAAACAGAGTCTTTCTCCAACCCTCTTCTCTAATACCCACCACAAGACAGACTACAAACACTATCACAGGAACAACCAGTAAAAACCTGTGTCTATAATCCCACCAGAAAGCCTACTCCCACCGATAAGGATACCATGTTCTTCTCTTTCCATCACCTACTCCTTTATCTCCAGCTATCTACTATGTCTTGAGTAATTCCTTCTATCTTTTTCTTGCACCCCCATCTGAGACAATGTTTTGTAGCACCCCCTCCACCAAATTTCCACTTTGACAAGTGATGGAAACCGAGAGAGCATAACTTTCTGCCAACCATATCTTTGTCAACAAACCACGATATTTCAAATCTTACTTCACGAATTGCAATCTTCACTTTATGAAATGGCGAAAATGATGGTGCTTCTTTCCTGCTGAGTCCCAAGAGACGGTCATCCGCTTCCAACAGACCACGCATTTGAATCAACTCATTGTTGCCTTCATGTATCTTAAGTATTTTATCAAGAGTGACAAAATAACTCTCCATATTCCCCATTATTTCCCCTCTTCCTTCTGCGGCACTGAGACTATTCCCTCTCCCTCTCGAATGCCCTCTGCAAATCCCTTAACGCTGCCTCCAGAACTAACAGACTTATATCCCTCGCCTCAACAGCCTCATCTAACTCTTCCATTTATCTCCTACTACTAAATCAGTTACTAAGTCTATGCCACATCAATATAATGACAATGTGGATTAAGGCAATAGAACCTATGACCACCCTTTCTGTTTCTCCTTAAATGCCATCCACATCTAGGACATAACTTAATCGGCATACCACTCCTGCAGCTTCTCTTCTACTGTCATGTTACCCCTTTACCTCCTAGAACTGGGGAATATCTGGTTCTGTCGGTTTCATAGTTTCATTATTGAATGGCATACAATCCTTATCCCTACTTATGACCTACCAAATGCGCTCCAAAAAATATTGCCAGAACAAATACTAATAGAATCGCAAGCTCACCAGCCATCACCTACTCCATTCCATAGTTTCATTATACCACAGGCTTTTCTGGTTCTATTCCAAGATAGTCCTTAATCTTCTCAATTTCCGATGCGATATGATCTTCTTCCTCTCTATTCCGCTCCTTTAACAATTCAGGGGACACAACTAGAGCCTCCCATCTGGATTTTCCCTTGATTAACCCTATTACATATTCGGAAATATCCAGAAGCGCCTGTACATCTTCGGGAAGATACTTAAATATAACTTGCTCTTTTGTTACTACACTCGCATTCTTCGCAACCTTGTTCCATTGTTCTCTTGTTTCTATGGTTTTCATCTTTTCACCTCATGCTCTTCTGACTTCTTTAATCGTTCAACAACCAGATTCGCTATCAGGTCTATGTGTAGAGGGTCTAGAAACATGCCCCTATAATTTATGAGATTCCAAGTCATATTAGGTGTTCGGCTAGGTGCCTTACAGTCTTCATACAGTTGCTTTAATATCTCTTCTGCTGTCATTTAACCCTCCTTCACTCCGTATTTCTCTTATAGGAGCAAGCCTCCCGCACTTTGAACACATTGTAGATTTGTTGTTCTCCACTATATATCTATCAATGAACTTTGACTTATATATTTGCCCACAGGAACAAACAAAGGCGTATTCGCTTTTAGAGTTATATGTCATCACCCCTTCACTAACTGCTTGAGTTTTATCTTTAGGTCATTAAGAGTAGATATCATCATCTTACGATATTCTCGGTCACCATCCATAGATACTCTTAATTGCTCATTGATATACTCTAAGTAACTGACTTCTACAATAGTATCCTTTATGTCTAGCTGGTGCTGGGCTTTGGCTACCACAATTCCTTTCTGTATATCAGCATTATCAACTAACCATTCATGCCTGTAGTAGATTTTTGCTACCTCTTCACCATTAAGTACTCTCATCACTCCTCCTTAATTAGTGGCTCAAATGCTGCATAGCCAGCATTAAGCATATCTCTCTCTGCTTGCTCATAAGCTTCTTGTAGGGAGTGTGATAACTAGAAACCTAGTAGGCAACTCCCTCTCCACCTTGAGGACTACATCCTCAAGAGATAATGATTGGAGGACGCAATCTACAATGTATTCAGTCGGTGCTCTGTCAAATCCCTTGTAGTTCATCAAGTCAATGATTGCATTTTCCCTTATCTCTTCCTGTCTGTTCATTTAACCCTCCCAGTCCCATTACATTCAAGGCAAGTATCAATATAACCGTAGGTATAATCGGCCTTACTTCCCTTCTTATTCGATAGCCTTCCCTGCCCCAAGCACTTAGGACATATTTTTATCTCTTCTTGTGAGAAAGGTCTTGAGGCATGCCCATACCAAGTCTCTCGCTGCTGCGTTGCCCTTGTAAACGCAGACAAACAACTAAGTAAGTACTGAGCAAGTATCCAATCTGGTGTGTTAGACTCATTCTCCATGCTGTGTTTGTTTATTAATCTCTCTAATTCCTCTTCAAAGTTATCCATATCTCCTCCTTACCCCTTATCTTAATACTTTATATACCCCTTGTCAACCCCCTTTTTGCTTACTATAATAAATACGAGGGGGCCGAGAGCCCCCCCTACTGGTCGAGTGAGATACTAGGATGCATACCTAACTACATCTTACCATATGTTTACCCCCTTGTCAATAGTTATGTTAATGAGTTACCTCAAATAGTTTCTTCTGTTCCAGTGGGTGCTTATCAATACGAGGCCGTTCCACAGACGACCAAGAACCTCCTTGAGTTGTATAGAGTTCCTTGAAACCAGAAGCCCTTAGACTAGCACCATTCTCGCTACTTAGAATATATGTGACCAATCGCTTATACCCCATTCCCCTTGACGTTCTCCAACAAGCTGAGTAAAGCATAGAACACGCATTTTTATAACCATCTAAAACGCACAATCTCGTCACTTCAGCTGTCCACCCATTATCAAGATTTCTCGCCACTGGTCTACCGACTGTCGCACACCCTATTAGTGTCCCATCTTCCACCAACCCAATAGCAAATTTTGCTCCGACTGGAGGGATGTGATGCCGATGGTTCTTCAAGATAAATTCTTTTGCAGTAGCAATATTCAAAGGACATATATCCATCATTCCCTCCTTATCTATATCGTACCACTTATATTCCCTGTTGTCAATAGGTTATTATGTAAAGTAGTCCACTTTTACTATCTCCGTAATGTTGGGTAGCTTGGTATTCGTGTTGATGGTGCTGATAATGGTGATAGGGTGTCGGTAGTCTTAGTGATGATGCAACACAAGGGAGGCAGAGTGATGGATAGAGCAAGCAGCACACAACAGGGCATGAGAGAGCACAGGACACACAGCACAGGGCATTGGATAGTATAAGAGTAGTGAGACATGGTACACAGGAGGGTTAATTACTTCGAGGTTGTCAGGTACTCACTCACCACGTCCATTGTAGGGCCACTCACACCATACCTGACTTCTCCCAGCATCTTGTGGTTAGCCAAGGACTGACACATCATCAGCAGCTTAACGCCTGTTCCACTGTCCACGCCATCAGTACGCCTGCCCTCTCTCCATAGCTTATACCTGTAAGCCCTCTCATACCGGATAGACCTGTCATTGAAGATCTTGGATCCCTCTTCTATTCCCTGTATAACACCTGGGTCGTTTAGTTCTCCCTTAATGTTTGTTATCCTTGTTACGCCTTGGTCTGTTACGCCCTCTTTTGTTACGCCTTTTCTATGTCTGCGCATCCTCTCCTTGCTGGCTTCCTTCTCCCTCTCTTTGTCTTTGTACATCTATTCCTCCTTCTATCCTATAATTGTACTCTAACGGGCGTGGTATCTGTTTGCGTTTCTCTTCCATGATATCGTAAACCCGGGATATCATAGCTGCTCCGAGCTTGTCCGCTCCTTCAATCTCCGTTGTTTGTTTAGGCTTTCCCAAGCGTCTGTCAAACACATACATAAGCATCTGGGAATCTCCGTTGATAGCTCGATTCAAGACTGAGTCTACAAGTTCCGTTGAGCGTAAATCAAACTGTGAATTAAAGTATTCGAGTACTTTAGTGGGTGAACGTTTGCGGCCTGAGCGTCCTTTTACACCTGACATTATAGTTTTATATACCTCTCTATAAAATACCTTTATTATATTATACCATGAGTAGGATATACTTTATAATAGATTAAAATGATGCTGCCGCCCACGGCTTGAGTCATGAGTGCACCACCGGGGGTTTATGTGGCCACAACGGCAGGGCCCGACTAACTAGGCACAAAATAAATATTACTGCTAGGCTCAAGGGGGTATTGACAACAGGCAACCATGAGAGTAAAGTAAGGGTATAAATCAGTAGGAGGTTAGGAGATGAACTGGCAAAAGAAGCTAACTAAAGCTGACAAGAAACATCTCAGGGAAAACTGTGTACCAAATGAAGGGCTACGTTCCAAGACTCTTGTAGTGGCTAGGGCTACCGAGTCGGCAGGGCTTGGATGTAGGGAGTGCCAAACTATACTACACAAACTAGACGCCTAGAACTCGAAACGGGGATAATCTCCCCGTCCGCCGATAAAGTCGGCGCTGATGAGAGTATAGGAGAAGGACATGGAACACAAAGAATACAACGGCTGGACAAACTACGAGACCTGGAATGTCAACCTGTGGCTGGACAATGAGGAGGGCACACAATACTTACAACGGGAATGGATAAAAAGAGCAAAACAAACTCCCAAAACGGAGGTATTGACAAGGGCAGAAACAACACGATTTATCCTTGCAGACCTGGTAAAGGTATTTATAGAAGATGCTAACCCACTATTGAACACAGCCTCAGTATATAGCGACTTAATGAACGCTGCACTGTCTGAGGTAAACTGGCAGGAGATAGCAGACAGTATATTAGAAGATAGCTAGACTCCTACTCTGCCCCTCAGCCTGGGTACACTGGGGGGCAGCGATAGAAGCCTACGAGGTGAGAGGGATATGAACAAGTTAGATATGTATCAAAGGTATGCCGATAAATGCGCTGAGAAGCTAGGTATTACTGATAAAATTGTCATTCGCTGGGCGACCACGGATACATGCAAACTCAGTAAAGGCACATACGCTCATTGCCATGTACAAGATGGTAAATTCCCACGAGGCACTATATGTCTGAGCCGTAAATGGTTTGCGAAATTCTCTGTGAAAACATGGCATCATTGCATGGCTCACGAGGTTGCACACCTCGCTGTTAAATCCGCCCACCGGACGCCTACTTTTGACAGACGGATGGTAACACTGGGTGTAGCTAATAATAGTGAGAGGCTTAACGCTAGGCGGGCACGAAAGGGACACCACCATATCTGGATGTATGGCTGGTTAGGTAAACGAGGAGCCTTTAAGGAATGTCGAGTCTGCCACAAGAGGGTTTTTAGAGCACCTTAATATGAGTGTAAGAATCAGCAGGAGGTAATAGAATGTTTGATGATACTAGAGTGGGTTATGTTATAGGGCGATATACCACAGCTAACAGTAATTACAAGAGACATATAATCAATGCTAATGGTAAACCGCTTTGCAATTCACATACACGCTCTTTTACGCTTGAATATACTGGCGAACAATGTAACTGCCTCAAATGTGCTAAAAAGAAGGTCGAACAATCGTAAACAGTTACCACTAAATATAAAGGGGGAGACAATGGAGAAGATGGTGCAAGTTCAGCATATCATGGTTTTCGGTTGCGGACACAAAATAATCAAAAGCATCTTCCAAATGCATGAGAGGCATTATTCTGGAGATATAATAGAAAATGCCGGTGCGGGGTCACTATGCGCCCCTTGTCTCACGCAACAATGGGAAGAGAACCGAAAATCGGGCTTCAGTATCAGGGATATATTTCATTCTTTGCTTGAAGAAGAGAATGAGGGCAAGGAGAAAAACGAAGAAGATGAGGAAGTATAACACCGGGGTTGATAAGATTCAAAATGAGTTGTTAAAGGAGGTAAAAGGATTATGAGAGAATTAAATCCAGAAGGTTGTCAAACATGGATACATACAGATGGGTTTTATGGTCATCAATGTCAAAGGCAACCCGTTGTAACTAGGGACGGCAAGCCCTACTGTAAAATCCACGACCCTGAATACATCAAGGCAAAGGAAGCAGCGTGGGGATCTAACTTTGACAAGGAATATGCTGAAGACCAGAAAAGGTGGGCATTAAAAGCAGCCCGCCATCAGGCAACCGAGGGCTTGACACTCCAGGAATTACAGCAGGTTACACCGGATAAAATCAGGGCTTTAATACTAGAAGGATAATATGAGATACCCAAAACGCCGGCAGTTCAAAAGCAGATACCAGTATCAACTGGCACTGAGACAATGGAGAAAAAACCGAAGGCAAAGGCTGGAGAATATACGATTCTAGGAGGTATGGAAATGAAACAGTTTCAAGGAACTTGTATTGACAACCCATTCAGAACACTCGACAGGCTTAACAATGTTATTGATAACGGAAGGGAAATTAGTAAGGCAATGTTTATGGCTCAATGCAATATTAATGAAGATGGCTTGAGGAATTTGATGAAGCAGTATCCTCATGATTTTGTTTATTCTAAAAGCATTGATGGCATATACTTTTATACTTGGAGCGCTATTGAACACTTCTTTTATGGTAGTTAGACTTTCACCCACTACAATAGAATAAATAAGGAGGGGTAATATGGGATACTACATAGAAGTACCTAATAACAAGGGTAAGGCACAGCAGATAATCAAGCTGCATGGAGGCAGGATTATACCTGCTCCTGTTCCACTTGACACGCTATCTGATAATGAGGCTATCATCTGCGTAGTAGACAACGGGCCG
>SDBT01001402.1_pt1 | contig 42346 bp, 42 predicted proteins | sample 2277101 | NCBI WGS metagenome assembly SDBT01 (sample SAMN10404973, study PRJNA504765) | marine sediment metagenome | isolation source: marine sediment core GS10_PC15, 103 cmbsf | place: Arctic Ocean: Southern Knipovich Ridge | collected 2010 | reverse complement strand
ATGAAGATACCGAGGAAATGGTGAAACTCTCCGTTAATATCAAGGCTAGATGATAGACACACAAATATTGTCGTCTTAGATGAAATAGATTTAATAGTTAGCTAACATTTTAGAATCATACTCGAATTAAAAATAGAAAAAAAAAAATAATTAATTATTAAGCTTTAAAAATTACCTTTTTCTTCATTAATACAACTAAAGAGATAATGGCAACACACGCAAAAATCAGATAATAATTTCCAAAGGGAATTGCCGCCGCCTCATCGTCATCATCATCACCATCTCCAATTAAAGCTGAAAATCTACTTAACTCTCTAACAGATGTTTCTCCGTCATATATTTCAAGGCAAAGCGCAAATATTTTATTCATGAAAGCTTGGGCATTTTAATTTAAAGGTAATTTAAATTATGCTATAGAAGCCGCATTGAAATGCTTACCATTACAAGAAAAATTGGGGAGAAAAACACAAACTGTATATTCCTTACAGCTCCTCGGAGAATGTTATTCGGCAAAGGGTGAATATAATACGGCCCTAGAAAATGCTATGAAGAGTATAGATCTCGATGATAAAAATATATTTAAATTTTTTTAGTTTACTTAATATTAATTTAAATTAAATAAAGAAATACAATGCTATTATATAGCGTGAGTGATAAGGGGACTTTAACTAAAGTCAGTAAAGTAAATTTTGCTGAGAATAGAGTTTTCATCATTGATGATTACAAAACTATTTATATTTGGTTCGGTCTAAAGGTTCCTAATAAGAAAAAAGATTTGACTATAAAAAAGGCAAACCTCTTAAACGAAAAAAAGAAAAAATCTGCTAAAGTTCAAATACAAAACCAAAAGAAAGAATTTGGTGCATTTCTCACAATGATGGATATATTGAAAAAGGGATTGAGGCGAGGTGATACTATTGAGAAAAGACCTGAATTAAAAATAAAGTATGAGCAAACTTTAGAATTCATGGAAGCCGGATTAAACCCGGATTTCGAAGCAGAAATTACTCTAACCGCTCATAACCTTTTGGAAGAGAAAAAAACTTATGAAAGTTTATGTAAACAACTTGCTCGGATACAATTGGCCCTTCTTAAAGGCAACAGTAAAGTTTCAGAAAATAATATTAAGAAAAGGATGAAGGAGATTCAAAAATCTTCATCCACATATGATGAAATTTGCTGGTTAATTGCTGAACTACAGATCTTAATCAAAAATAAGTATGTGTGATTACAACAAGGAAAGTAAATAATTTTTATAACTTTATAAAGAATACAATTTAAATTTGTTTATTGTTCATGATCTTATAATGACATCAACTAACCCTTTTTTTCGAAGCTTTTCCATCATTTTTTCGATATCTTCCGCACTTTTACCAGCAATATCGGCAACTTGTTCTATTGTATTCATACCATCACAGATTTTAAGAACTTTAAATTCATCCTGACTTATCATACCTAAATGAACACTCATAGGGGGTATTTCTTTTACAACGATGGGGATTCTTACTTCTCCTGTTGTTGACGCTGCTTCTAAAGCTTCATAAGTTGGCGAATCTCCGAAAAATGCCTTAACACCTGTCACATCGTAGGCGTCGTCAACATAAATAAAAATGGTGTGTTCATCCCCGGATTTATCATCTACGTCTTCGATATCAGGATGTTGATTTTTATGTTTAAATTCTTTTGTATAAATTCCCATCTCAAGACCATTAACAATTTCCTTTTTGTCTATATTTAAGGCAATCATATCTTGGCATATATCGCACCAAGCCCATGCTTCTATCAATGAAAAATATTTCTTAACCTTATTTTCTGGCATCTTATCTACCCAGTGCTCGAATTTTTTTATTTAAATTAGAAATTCAAAATAATAAAAATCTATATACAAATTATGATTATGATTAATTTAAAGTTAATTTTCTTTTTCTTATTCTTGAAACTATAATCAATAAATATTCTGAAAAATTTTCGGTTTAAATATTGACATGATTAGTAGTGATTGAGATTTAAATTTGAAAACCAAAAATAATTAAAGTTATCATTTATTTTAAAAATTCAATACTATACTTTTATAAATTTATAAGATTCACCGATTATGTCGTTTAAGAAAAATTTATGCTTCTGTTGCGGTCGTCCAATAGCCCCATACGAGGCAGCTGTCCATTTTCCGTGCCCAAGTTGTGGAGATATAACAATTTGGCGTTGTGAAAGATGTCGAACTATGGGAAAGACTTATAGATGTTTAAAGTGCGAATTTGAAGGGCCATAATACATTATCATTATAAATAATATAGAGGTTATTATATGGGAAATGAATTTGTTGCTTTAATAGATGTAATCCCTGAGGAAATTGACATAAATTTTGAAGTTTTTGTTGGAAAATTAAAAAAAGTTTTACCAGAAACATCTGTCATCGAATCTTATGAGGTTTTGCCTGTCGCTTTTGGTCTAATGAAAGCACGATTGCGTGTTAGATATCCTGAAGAGTGGGGCGGAACGGATAGGTTAGAAAACTTATTTAAAACTGTGGATGGCATACAAGGTATAGAAGGGATTGCATTTTCTAAATCGTAAAGACAATAAAAATTTATAACAAAATCCATCAACGAGTAATTTTTTTTACCGAGAAATTTTTTTCTTGAATTTTCTCTTTAAGCTAAGCAGATTTCTCTTTATTACAATATGATTAGGATTAAGCACAAGTGCTTTTTCGTAACAATCAATTGCTTTATCAAATTTTTCCAAATCGTTATATATATTTCCCAAATTATTCCAGGGACTTATATACTTCGAGTCTAATTCGGTTGCTCTTTCAAAACACTCTATAGCCTTAGCATATTTTTTTACATTATGGTACGATACTCCTTTATTATTCCATGCAAATAAATTGCTTGAGTTTAATTGGATTGCTTTTTCACTACATTCAATTGCTTGATAAAATTTATTTAGATTAATATTACTCTCTGCTAAATTGCTCCATGTAGCTGAATGGCTTGGATTAATCTCGATGGCTCTCTTAAAACACTCAATTGCACTATAATAATCTAACATTAACTTGTAAGCAATCCCCATATTTCTCCAAGCTAAAACATAATGAGGTTTAATCTCGATTGCTTTTTCGTATTTTTCTATAGCTTTGCTGTAATTTTTTAAATTTAAATAGGAATTTCCAATATTAAACAGTGCTATTACGGATTTTTTATTTAATCTAAAAGCTTTCTCATAACTTTCTATTGCCTCATAATTTTTTTTTAGCTCAACATAAGCATTTCCTATATTGTTCCAAAAAGAAGGATTATATGGATCTAGTTTAACAGCTTTTTTATAACACTCAATAGCTTTATTGAATTCTTTTTTATTTCTAAATTTAAGACCATTTTTGTTCCAATCTTTAGCCTTTAGTGGATTTGAATTTTCAAATTGATTAGTAGGCATTTTATAAGATATCCAGATTTTTCGAAAACTTTATGAAATAAAACTTTATTGATATTTAATTTCTTTCAATAAATTTGAAAAAAATTATATTATTTATATTTTAATCTTAAAATTTTAAGATTGAGTTTGAAGAAATATAACAGTAAATGGCACAGTTTCTAAACAATCCTTTTAAAAATCTTGTCTAATTCTTTAAAAGATATAAATCTTAGAGTAGGTCTCCCATGAGCGCAATGAAATGAATCTTTACAATTAGCTAAATTTATTATAAGATTTCTTATATCTTTAAGGGACAATTTGTCTCCACCTCTAATACTTTTATGACATGCTAAATAATTAATAATTTCTTCTTTTACTTCAGAAAAGCTCTTTTCTTTACCAATTGCAGTTATATCGCTAATAATTTCTATGATAATTTCAATTTTAGGTGTTTTATGCATGATTGTTGGAATTTCTCTCAAAACAAATGTATTCCCACCAAATAATTCAAAATTAAAGCCAAGATTCTTTATTTCGCTTAAATTTTCTTGTAAAAAATATTTTTCACTTGGAGACACGTCAATTTTCAAAGGAGAAATTAGCATTTGCTTACTTTTTTTTGAAGAATCATACATATTAATTAGAAATTCTTTATGAATGCGTTCAGAAGCAGCATGTTGATCGAGAATATATAATCCAGCTTCTCCACTTTGATCTATACCCTCTAAAACTACATATATATTATTACTTAATTGTCCGGTATAAGAGATAAGGCGAAGTTTAGGAAAATCCTTTGCGATAATGTATTTTTCTCTTATAAAAGTATCAGGTAGGTTTTTTTTACTAGTATTATCTTCAGGTAAATTATCTATCAGTTGTAACTGCACAGTACCATCAATTAAGAATTCTTCTTCATTTGAGCCTTCCTCAATTTTTTCCTTTTTCTTTATTACTCTCTTAGTTCTACTATTAGATATTGATAACTTTTCTGAATCCTCCTTAGTATCATCTTTAGTATAATCTTCCTTTTTATAAATATAATCTCTTAATTCCGTAGAAATAAATTTGCCTTCCTTTAATATAAAGTTTTCCTCAACAAAATTTTTAATAATGTTATAAACTTTGTTATATATATATTCTTCATCTTCAAATCTAATATACAATTTTTTAGGGTGGATATTAAAGTCTACAGAAGAAGGATCTAAATCCAAATTCAAAATAAAGAAGGGATATTTGCTAACCATTAAAGTTCCTTTATATGCCTCTTGTATTGCCCTAAATAATAAATCACTAATTACGTATCTATGATTAATAAAAAGAGTTGAATAATTTCTATTTTTCTTGGAAATTTGTGGATGCCCCAATAACCCAGAAATCTTGAAATAATTATTATTTTCAGCGTAGTCGATTGGAATCATAAATTTAGCACTAGATTTCCCATATATGTGGAACATAGTAGTTTGTAGATCATTTGAAGGACAATTAAGGATAACTAATTCATTATGTTTATAGATAAAATGAATATCTGGATATGCTAATGAATATCGTTGTATAATATCTGTTATGTGACCCAGTTCAGTAGAATCAGTTTTCAGGAATTTTTGTCTGGCAGGGATGTTATAGAAGAGATTTTTAACTTTAATGTTGGTTCCCCTTGGGCAGGAAACATTATTTTTATCCGTTATTTTACCACCATCCAAAAAAATTTGAACACCCAATTCATCTTTGTCAGTCCTAGAAATTATCTCAACTTGACTTACAGCTGTAATAGAAGCTAGAGCTTCACCTCTAAAACCTAACGTGCAAAGATTATCGAGATCCTCAATGCTTCGAATTTTGTTGCTAGTATGTCTTTCAAATGCAATTTCTATTTCTTCTGGGGGTATACCTGTACCATCATCAATTATGTGTATTAAATTCTTTCCAGATTTTTTAACAATAACTCTTATCTCTTGAGCTCCTGCATCAATACTGTTTTCAATTAACTCCTTAACAACGGAAACGGGTCTCTCAATAATCTCCCCTGCAGCGATTTTCTCAGCATTTAAAATCTTTTTTATTTTCTTTCTTTTCACAATTTCCAATATTCTTTTGCTCTTGATAAAAATTTTCTTATTTTCTAAGGTTTACATATTATTTTTATGAACTCAAATTTAAATGAGTACTCTATTAAGGATTAAATAAACATTATATAAACCGTGTTTAAGGAAAAAATTCGTAAAATATTAGATTTATAAAAATTTATCTTGCTAAATGAATGGTGAAAATGGTTTTTTAAAAGAAGACGACAACTTCGAAACTTCCATTCATTTATATTTTATTGCTCTCTTCATTATCATTACAACTGGGCTCATTATATTTAGAATAATTCTATATTATTATCAATTTCCATATTTAGTTGAACTTGCGAAGGATTATGACTACAGACTACTGATTAGGGGAATGGATAATGGATTGATTAATTTTTATGACCCTTTACCAGAAAATGACTGGCCTCCCTATTATCTTTACTTTTGGTACTTTATTTTTTACCCGATGTATTTGATTCCAGTTTATATAGGTGTGGTTGTTTGGGATATTTTACGGTTAATAGTTGGTATTTATATTGTAAAAAAAGCTCCTGAATTATTCAAAGATGAGCTGGATCTATTTATTTTCTATGTTTTAAGTGCTGTTAGTTACGGTTTGGATGCCTACTACAATAATTGCAATTTTTTAGTTGCTTTTTTCTTATTCTACTCTTATATCTCATTAGAAAAGGATAAAAAATGGACATCTGGTATTTTTTTCACTTTAGCGACATTTAAAATTAATTCTTTTTTATTTCTTCCAGTATTACTTATTATTAAAAAAATAAAATTAAAAGACCTTAAATATTATTTAGTCCCATTTTTACTCATATGCATCCCGTATTTTATTTGGTTCTCATGGACTCTGCAGATGTTCAGTAATTGGTTTCATACTGACGAATTTATACAGGGTTTTACGATATTTGATGCGATACTTTGGAAAGCTTTACAGCCTTCCCATTTAATGTCCATGAGTCTATATTTAATCCTCTTGTTTGAAAATATTAAGAATAAAAAGAGAAAGAAACAATTCAAATTGGTTATTATCCCTATTTTAATAATTTATTATATATATTTGACCATAGTTGTGTTTGTGCTTCCAGTTGTAATTTTAGGATATCAAGACTTCTAATCCATGGTCTTTAATTTCTCTTTAAGCTCGATTAAATTTTTCATCGCATCAACAGGAGTAATTGAATTAATATCAATTTTTTCAATTAAATTAACTAAATCTCTTACCTTTGCATCTAATACCTTCTCTTTCATAACAACAGGCTTAAAGAAGCTCGTTTGGACAAGATTCTTTTTTGGAATCTTAGGCTTAGGCTGTAATTTTTTATTATCATTTGTTTGAATTTTTGATTTTAAATTTTCAATTTCAAAATTTTTAGTAGCTAAATTTTTCTCCAAATGACTTAAATCTTCTTCAATTTTTACTATTTTTTCTTTTCTATTCTTCAATTTTGCGTTTAAATTTTCAAGTTCCTTTTTTTTTCCATTGATAATCTTATCATGAATATTCCCAGAAGACGTTCCATTCCCGTTTTTTCTAACGGTTGTTTTAAACGGATCATTATTTTCTATTTGTTCTAAGATTTCAAAAGCCCTTAGTATTACATCATCTGGTATCCCAGCTAATCTCGCCACATGAATACCATAAGATTTATCTGTTGAGCCAGATCGTAATTTTCTTACAAAATTTATACTACCGTCATCATTTTCTATGATATCCAAATGATAATTTATTACTCTTGGTAAATTAATTTCGGTTAGCTGATGATAATGAGTACTAAATAACGTTTTACATTTTAAATCATGAAGTTTTTCTAGTGTAGCTAATGCTATACTCTGCCCATCGCTTGTGCTTGTACCTCTACCTAACTCATCAATTATTACCAAGCTTTTTGAAGTCGCATAGTTGAGGATTTTGGCAGTTTCTGTCATTTCTATCATGAATGTACTAAGTCGTCTTGCTAAATCATCTGAAGCACCTATACGTGTGAAAACTTGATCTATTACTCCAATGTTCGCAGATTTTGCCGGTACAAAGCAGCCCATTTGTGCAATAATACAAATAAGGGCAATTTGGCGAAGATAAGTACTTTTTCCGGCCATATTCGGTCCTGTAATTATTAATAATTGCTCTTTTTTAGTGTCTAAACAGCAATCATTTGGTATGAAAGGCTCGGTTATATTAATTTGCTCAATTACGGGATGTCTTCCGTCTTTTATCATGATTTTATCGCCGTTTGTTATTTTTGGACGACTATAATTGAATTTTTCTGCAATCTCTGCAAAGCAAGCTAAAACATCAATAATTGCCACAATTTTAGCTGTTTCTAAAATTTTCATTGTTTCTTTTACAGCTCTATCTCGGATGGTACAGAAAATTTCATATTCTAAATCGTTGATCTGCTCTTCAGCAGCAACAATTTTTTCCTCTAATTTTTTTAATTCTGATGTAGTGTATCGTTTCGCATTCTTAAGTGTTGACCTTTCATAATATTCTTCCGGTATTTTGGGAATATTTTTTAATGCATTAAGTGTAATTTGAATATAATATCCAAAAATATTATTATGGGCCACTTTAAGCCCTGAATTTAAATTCCACCTCTTTTTCTGTTTTTCTTCATATTGCAGAACATAATTCTTTCCGTTATTCAAAATATCTCTTAATTCGTCAACTTTTTCGTTAAATCCATCCTTAATTATGCTTCCTTCTTTAATCGATATAGGAGCGTCATCTTTAATCGAAATCTCTATTAAACCTGTTAATTCATCATAATTAACAATCTTATCAACAAATTTTGAGATTTCCGGTATTTTAGCCTTTTCCAATAGTGATCTTATTTCTGGGATAATGTTTAAGGAATTTTTAATATTTAATAAATCGCGGGCATTTGTTCGGGTGGTAAAATTTATACGATTAATAAATCTCTCAATATCTCCAACACCTTTAAGTTTTTCTCTTAGATCTGACCTTAAGAAAACATCCTCTTTAAGTTTTTGTACAATATTTAGTCTCTGATTTATTTCTTCTATATTTGTTAATGGTTGAAGAATAATCTTTTTTAGCAATCTAGCCCCCATAGGTGTGTGAGTATGGTTAAAAACAGAATATAAGGTTGAATCTTTTCCTTTTTCCCACAAAGATTTAATTAATTCAAGATTTCGCTGTGTAATATAATCTAAATGTAATATTTCTTTTTCTTTAATCAAATTTATTTTAAAAATGTTTGGAATTAAATCTCTTTGAGTTTCCTTTAAAAAAGCCATAAGACCTCCAGCGGCTTGAACTGCCATAATTTTATCTGTTCCCTCAAGTTCAAATCCTTCTAGATTCGAAAGATTAAAATGCCGAGTAATTAATGTATATGACTCTTCAAAACTAAAAACGTAATCCGTGTAGGTTTTGATAATTGCTTTTGTTATATCTGTAAGTAACATAAAAAGTTTTTTATCTTTTTTTAGTTCCGAAGGTATTATAAGTTCTACAGGTTCATATTGCGAAAATACACTAAGAAGCTTCTCTAGGGGTTCTTTCTCTTTTGAAGAGAATGCTGTAGTTACAAATTCACCTGTGGATATGTCAGCAAATGCTATACCATAACCTTTTCTCTCTTTTATTATTGATGCGATGTAATTATTTTCATTCGATTTTAACATGTCTGATTCAGTTATTGTCCCGGGAGACACGATTCTCACGACTCCGCGCTTGACTATTCGTCCTTTTACTGTAGAAGGATCTTCCAGTTGATCCACTATCACAACTGTCTGACCCATATTTACAAGATTATTTAAATAATTTCCCGCGTGATGTGGTATCCCCGCTAAAGGATAAGAATCTTTTCCTATTTTTCTTTTAGTTAAAGTAATTCCCAAAAGAATAGATACTTTTTCAGCATCGTCATAGAAAAATTCAAAGAAATCACCCATTCGGTAAGCTAATATATGTTCTGGGTATTTTTTCTTCACAGAATACCAGTGCTTCATCATAGGAGTCAAATTCTTAATATCAATATCTTCAAGAGGCATTATTTTCTTATTATTGATTATGAAATTTCAACTTTTTATATGTAATTTTTAATTGAAATTAATTCTAATTATTACTTTTTTAATAATTTTTAAAAAGAAAATTAGTGTGAAAATTTTCATTGATAAATATTATCTTAAAAACAGTTAAAAATATTAACACTCTGAAAATTTATTTAAAAACCTTATAACGTACGATATTTAAACGAGAAAATTGTATCGAAGAACCTTCTCTTTAATTCTCTATTTAAATTCTTTAGTTTAAGGTAATAATATATGAATATTATATGAAAATTTATTTAATACGGGATAAAATTTTAATGGAGTTGATGCTATAATTGATTTTTACAACTTTAAGTTTTTTTGATAAAATAATAGGTCCTAGGATATTTTTAAAACTTCCTAATGTAAAAACTCATTTGAACTTGGACCGTATAACTGTCCTTTTAGACTTACATGAAGATGGTTTTTTTATTCATGAATTCGGGGATATACAGACAGCTAATCTTATATTTGAAGTGTTCAGCCCTATAGCAAGAGGAAGATTAGAGCGGATTATGATTAGCATAATCTTAATTGAAAAAGGATACAAATTAAGTTTAAGCTCTTTTCATGAAATCATGGAATTTTTTGTAAATAAATTTAAAAACATTAAAGATATCTACAAAGGTTTTTATTATGCCTCTAAACCTAGTGCTATTGATAAGTATAATGAAATGAAGGATTTAATGTATTCATTTCATCAATCCTTAACTACGATTAAAGAAAATATCTCAAAGATTAATGTATATGGTCTTTCACCGACAGGAAAAAATAACATAATAAGGTGTTTCCAAGAAAAATTTTCTCAGTCAAGGCAACAAATAGACAACTTTTCTATAAATCCGGAATTTAAAAGGTTTTTACCATAGCTGAATTATCAATCTTAAATTAACCTAATTTTCATTTTTTAAAAAACAATCTAGAAGATCAACACATTTTAAATTTAATTTTAAGTTAAAATGCATATGACAGGAAATTTTATTTTATATGATATCAAAAGAAAAGTCGCTATAATTACGATTAATAGACCAGAAAAAGCACATGCATTCAATGTTGATGTATGAAAGGTTAATTGAAGCAGATAAAGATGAAAATATCAGATGTATCATAATAAAGAGTACCGGGCAGAAATTCTTTTCTGCGGGCTATGACCTTAAAGAGATAATGGGAGCTCCTGAAAAAATAAAAGATATAATAGAATATGGTAGAAAAGTAAATGAAACTATTCTTCTTTTGAAAAAACCGATAATAGCACAGGTTCAAGGTATTGCAATTGGTTTCGGTGCAATGTTGATATTAGCGTCTGATCTAAGGATTTTTGCAGATCGCCCAAAAGATGAATTATATTTAAGGCTACCAGAACTAGAGATTTCTGCATTTCCGCAGACAGGAGCAACACTTTTACCATTATTGGTTTTAGGATTAAATTATGCTAAAAATCTACTTTTTACAACAGACAAAGTAGGAGTCGAGGAACTAAAAAATATCAATATTCCAACAAGAATTTTTCCACTGGAACAACTTGAAACTGAGACGGTCTCTTTTGCAAAAAAGATTAGTAAATACCAAACAGAATTCATTTACTTTACAAAATCTATGCTAACGATAATGAACAAAAACTATATTAAATCATGTTTCGATTTAGAAGACGATTTTATTAACAATTTATATAATACATTCCGTTAGCCCTTTTTATCTAACTTTTTCTTATGGGCACTTAAAATATCCGGAAGTTAAAAAATAAAGAGAAATTTTTAGAGTTATTGAGGATGGATAAGTGGTTAAAAAAGAAAGATATAAAAAAACTCAATAGAATTTAGGAAGGAGTAGTTCAATTCTTAGAATTTCTCTTAAGAATCCACTTTTTTAGCCAATCTGGCATGACCAGGGATAAATAGGAGAACACGTAAACTAAAATCGCAAATATCCAAGAAACGTAAACAAACTCCGAATATCCTGGATGACCAAATAATGTAATCAGCAACACATCACAAATATTCATCGTTGTGTTAAGAATCATGCACAAGACCGCATAGAATAATAATGACAAGCCAACTTTAGCAATTTCATCATTTGAAGCTATCTTTTTAACTCTTAAAATGATAATTGCAATATAAATAAAAATTGCGTAAGAGAATATAACGAGAAGACCAGTTGAATATAGTCTTATGTAAGGTTGTCCGACAAAATCTTCTCTAGGTTTCCCCCACCAGTTCCACGGAAGCCAAAGAAGGATGATGATTATAAAACCAATGAGACACAAGGGATAAATTAATGATTTCCCTCTTTCCGTGATTTTATATATAAATAAAAAATAGAAGATATCTACGAATATAACCATGGTATAGGCAAGAGGTAAGGAGGCACTATAGATTTCTTTATAATACCCCGTGATAACAGCCTCTGCTAATCCCAGGGTTAAACCTACTAGTGCAATAGTTAAACTCATAAAAACAATAGTTAAATAAAGAGCCGCCAAAACCTTTCTTTCTCGCCACTTGGAATACATTTTAACGGTGATTAGTATGCTAAAAATTGATAGAATTATTTGTATGATAAAAAGTGGAAAAACTCGAAATTCAAACGGTGCATAACTCATGATGTTAATGATAATTATCATTATTTATTTAAAAATTTAACAAGTGTGTTTTAAAAATTTAGTTTCTCTCGACTTTTTGTTTCAATGCTCTGAAGTCAAAAAATAACGAATAATATTCCTAATATTCCTAAAAATATACTCTATATTTTTAATTAATGAGTTTTATTATAATAATGAGTTTTATTATATGGAAAAGAAATAAACGATAACATAAACGATAACACAAGTGATAAAAAATAAAAATATTAAGAGATGTGTGGGTCGTTACCCAATCAGGAATAGCGTTATTTAGTCGGGTTTTTAATCAAGATCATGATCAACAGCTTTTTGCAGCAGTATTGAGTTCTTTAAACTCGTTTTCTGAGCAAGTCTCTGAGGGAGGATTATCCAATTTCCAAGTAAGTAAAATTCGTTTTACCATGATTAAGAGAAAGAGGCTTATTTTTGTTGCAAGCTCAAACCCGAAGGCGAAAAAAAAGAAGGCTTTAGGGGAGTTAAATATAATTGCTGAAAAATTTTTAAATAAATATTCTAAAATTCTTGAAGATTGGGACTATGATATCTCCCAATTTGCTGATTTTAGTCAAGTAATTGCAGACTCTTTGGAAATCGCCCTTCAAAGGTTAAAGCATGCGTTGTGGTAAACTGATTTTAGATCCTATTCCCTAAAAGTTAAAAAAGTTTTATTATCGTCATTTCTTTCTGATTTGGTAATAATGGATTTTCTAATAGAATGTTGAAAAATGATTGTCAATAATTTCTTTCATATGAGTTAGATTTAGCTCAGAGGCTTCACTAATATTTGCAATAGATGTATCAATCTCTTTTGCAACATGAAAAAATTGGTTCTTTAAATATTTATTTTTGGATATAGATTGGAGCGCATAAATCTTTGTTGCCGTTTTTTTAATGATATAATAAAGATAATTCGATTGTACAGATAAAAAACCACTTTCTTTGTGTGTAAGTTCAGCAGAAAATCCCATGAGAGCTGTTAGAAATCCCGAGGTTAGAAAGGAGACGTCATCCGATGTAGCTGATTTGGTTTCAAAGCTATAAATTAACAATGGTAGCCCAGAATGTTCAATGATGAGAAATTTTTGTAACCCGAGATCAAAGTTAAATACTACTACTAATGGTATGATAATGAAAAATGCTAAGCTAATAGCACGTAGGCTGATAAAAATAAATTCCATCTCTTGTTCTTCATAATAATCAAAACCATTAAATATCGAGAAAATAAATATTAGAATCGCTAAGATTATAGTTATTCTAAGTATTTTTGGATTGTAGAATATTTTATCCCTTCTGGTTTGATGATAATAATATAGATATGTGCAAATGAGTGCGATTATTGAAATGAGGGGTAGAACAAATCCATATAGAAACCTAAATAATTCAGTTGAAACTACATCTCCACGGATTATATATATATCCTCAACATCGTCTAAAGCTTCTTCATTAACCGTAAGTATAAAATAAAGAGGTAGTATAGATGATATTAAAGCAAAAATTTTACCAAAATGACGACGCATCATTCCATTATATTCTAAACATACTGCAAGAAGTATAAAAGAGGAAACAAAAGCAGTGAATAATTCAATTTGACTAAAGATAAACAATTCAATATCTAAAATCTCTTCGTAATAATCTGAGGTGGCTTCCGCAAGCCAATGTAGTCCCCAAGTGAAAATAAAAAGTGCCCACAAAATCATATTAGGTGTTCCCTTTTTATGGCCTAAGTATAATACTCCAATACTAGTTATAAACATAATTATTGACATTGTCAGTAAAACATATATTTCAATCACATAGAATTCAACCACATAAATCACTTATTACTTTATTATTAAATCAGATTAATCTGATATGATTATATTATTATTATTTTTTTTTATAAATAAAATTATAAGTTTATTTTATCTGATAAAGATGTACTAAATTTATTCTTAAAAATAGTCTATTTAATATGTTTTTCAATCCAGATGTGCATATCCTGATAGACATGTGCTCTTTTTTTTTCGTTCCATAACTCATGTAAAAAGTCATCATATTCTTTGTAAGTTTTATCTTGAGCTCTGATTTTATCAAAGAATTTTTTAGTTTCTTTCTTATCTACTATTTTATCATTCCCAGCTTGCATAATCAATGTTGGACATAAGAGATTTGAGGCATTTTTTTTAGCCCATTTCATTGAGCTATTTATTTCAGAGTCAGATTTAACTGAAATAAATTCTAATTTATTTTTATCTGCTAAATGCTCTCTTAAAATCTTTAAATCACTGGTTAACTGGTTTTGATTAATAATCAATTCAAGAGTTTTGTAAGTAGGTGCTATTTTTGCGAAAGATTCGGAGATTTTTTTCGAAAATTTTTGACCCCCAGATTTTTTAAATGCTAATCCTAATTCAGGAGAAGATACAATTACTCCGGGTAAATTTGGGCGATTAATAGCATAAATTAAACTAATTAAACCCCCAAACGAATGTCCCATAAGGAAGATTTTTTTATTTCCTGAATCCTTTTTAACAACATCCATAAAAAGAACAATATCCTTTTGAATGTGATCCATGCTATCAATATGACCGGGATTATCTCCCGCATTTCTCCAATGTCCTCTTAAATCAAAAGAATAAATTGCATATCCCTTCCCAGTTAAATATTCAGCAGGGATTTTCATTCTATCTGAATGCGTTCCCCAGCCATGTAAGGCTACAATACAAATTTTTGTATTCCCTTCGGGCAACCACTTCTGATAAAATAGTTTGCGATTTTCACGTCCTTCGAAAAAACCAGTTTCGTTTTTCATCGTTTTCAGATATTGGATCTTAAAAAATCTTAATAAATATTGGATCTTAATATTGGATCTTAAAAAAAATTCATCTTCTTTAATAAATGGTTTTTTTCTTAAGATGCTTAAATTTTTAATTTTTGCATGTCTTGCATATTAAAGTATATGTAATAATTGATTATTCTTATGGCAAGTATTAAAAAAAACGATAATGAATTAATAAATATTGTAATTCATGGTCGTGGTGGTCAGGGAGCTGTCACAGCATCCCAATTAATTGTAGAAGCGGCTTATTTAAGTGGTAATTTTGTAGATGTCCATGCTTATCCATCGTTTGGTGCAGAAAGAAGAGGAGCCCCTATTCAATCCTATGCCAAACTTTCTAGAAAGCACAAAATATGGGATCGTTCACAAATTGAAAATCCCGATATAATGATTGCATTAGATGAGACTGTATTGAATTATGATATTGTTTCTTCTTTAAAAGAGTCCGGAATTTTTATTATTAACACCGAAAAGGAACCTGAATACTTTATAGAGAAATTCAAACTTGTTAAAAGCGTTAAAATAATAACAGCTGATATTAATCGACTATCATTAGAAAAAGATCTAACAATAGAAGGGCTTGCCGTCATAAACACACCAATTTTAGGATTGCTTTCAAAAGCTTTACCTGAAATAAGTTTAGATAATTTGAAAAAAATTGTTAAAAAAAGAATAGGAATGCCATCTGCTGACCTAAACAATGAGTTAATCCAACAAATTTATGATATAGCAAAAGTTATAAATTAAATTGACGGGTTACTAGTTTTATTTAGAGGTAACAACACCGTAAAGGTGCTCCCACTATGTCTTCCAAGTGATTCTGCATAAATTTTACCTTTATGCAAGTCAACAATTTGCTTCGATATAAATAACCCTAAACCAGAGCCCTGTATATCTAAATATTCTAGTCCAGATATATATCTTTCAATCTTTCCAAATCTAGTAAATAACAGTTTCATTTCATTTTCTGTTAAACCTACGCCTGTATCGTTTACACCCATTTCAGCCCAATTATTAACCTTTTTTAACGTAATAGTAATCTTTCCTTTAGGTGGCGTATTTTTTAACGCGTTAGATAAGAGATTAGTTATAACTTGTTCAATTCTTGGAACATCAAGATTTAAGTATAAGCTTTCAGGCAATTGTAATAATAATTGAATATCACGTTTTTCCTTTAAATGCATCATATCTTTCGAGCAAGCTCTAATTAACTCACTTAAATCAGAATTCTCCTTCTCGAGCACAAATTTATTATATTCTATTCTACTAACATCCAACAGATTTTCGACTAAGTACTTTAACCTCCTACTTCCCTTATCAATCATTTCCAATAATTCTAATGCTTCTTCTCCTAATTGATGACTAAACACATCAATGAGTAATTCAGTTGACCCAGATATAGTCATTAATGGTGTTTTCAACTCGTGCGACACTCTTGAAATAAGATCTTTTCTAATTTGATCAAGTTCCTTTAATTTTTTTACTTTTTTATTGATCAAGTTCGAGACATTTCTCGAAACTAACAGTATTCTTTTAACTTCATCTTTAGCAATAAAAACTTTAAATTTTGTTTCAAACCATATATAATGTCCATCTTTATGTTTAAATTGAATCTCAGATGTAATTTCTCCTTTACTTTCTAAAATCTCTTTTAACTCTTCGAAGAATCGGACATATTCATCTTTCATTAAAATACTTTTTATGTTTTTTCCAATAAGATTATTTGAAAAGTATCCTAAATGATTTAAATGAACTTTTTCATTAACATATTCTATCTCTAAGTCCATGCTAATTAAAGCAACTAGATCGTTAATATTCTCAAAAATTACACCATAATTATCTTCAATTTCAATCAAATCTCGTTCTAACATCTTGTAATTATGCCCAAGTTCATTTAAGCTAAATTTCTCCTCGTAAAAATATTATAAAAAATTTATAAAAAATTAATTTACATAAAAATTATAAAAAAAATCATATATATACTTTTTTTTTACCAAAAGTAAAGTTTATTTACAAAAAAGAAATTTGTGTAAAAATAATTCCTATTGAATTGAACAAAAAAAATTATATTTCAAGAGATATTTATTTGTTTAACAGGTTCAATTTATCTAATTTTGTTGTTTTTTATTATGGCAAATAAGAAAAAAGATTATCAAATTATATTAGCTTCTGTTCAAAAACCGGTTATTGGTGAGGCAGGAAAAACTGGAACATGGTCTAAATTAAAACCTATTATTGATCTATCAATATGTATTCCAGTTAAATCTGGAAAACCCAGTTGTTTTAATTGTTGGCTTTATTGTCCAGAAGCAGTTATATCGAGAACAATTCCTCCTGAAATAAATTTGGAATATTGTAAAGGATGTGGAATTTGTATGGAGGAATGCCCTGTGAAAGCTATTACCATGGAGGATTCAAATTCAAAATGACTGAATCAAAACATTCCACCTCGAATAAAAAGAAACGAATAAAGATCCTAACAAGAAATCATTCTGCATCATATGCTCTTAGACAAGCTAGAGTGGGTGTTGTTTCCGCGTATCCAATAACACCCCAAAGTCCTGTAGTGGAGAAAGTATCTGAATATATTCGCGATGGAAAATTGAAAGCAAAGTTTCTAATGGTTGAATCTGAACATTCTGCAGCTGCAGCTTGCTGTGCGGCTTCAGCTACGGGCTCTAGAGTGGGTACTTCATGGTTTTAAACTTGGATTAAACTTACAGAAAATTCAGAAATTTCAAACTTTTTAAACGTTGGTGGAAAAGAAGAAACAGAAATAGACAAAATGGAGGTTTTTATGACTAATAAGAACTATTTGAGGCAATTAGACAATTTATCACTAGAAAAATTGGTTCAAATTTACGCTAACAAATTAAGAAAGATAATTCCTAATTTAAGTTCTAAATTAGACCTCAGAAATCTATACGCACCTACACTTAAGCAGCAAATAGCTGCTGGTTATGAAGAATTCGCTAATGAAATAATCAGAATTTCGAAACAAATATCTGGTTTTAACTATTTAAGAGTGGTTGATGCTTGTGGTCTAAGAATTAAAAAAAAATGGGATTTTAACGATTTTGATGATTTAGGACAGCGTCTTTTATACGATATTAGTACTATCTCTGAGTTTAATGATCCCACTCATCAAAATTACCTTCCTGAAGGATATGCCCCTCTTTATAGGTCAATTTCTTGGGCTCAATGGGTTTTTTCTAAACGACCGTACAGCTATAAAGAGCTTGTTTCAGATTATGGTCTTAAACTAATTTCTGGTAGAGATGAGTTTAAAGATCGAGTAAATTATACAATGGAGGATTGGTTTAAAGAGTATCAAGAATGCCGTAATACTTTAATAAATAGAGGGTTACAGAACTTTGAACTTGATGAGGGGCCAAACTCAGAAGATTTTACAAAAAAATGCAATATATGTAATACATTTTATAATGGTGCACGTCGAGTGGGTTTAGATGTATTCGAAATAGGTATCACATTAGGTTACTTCCCTCGTAATCTCAAAAGAAGTTATAAGGGATATACACTTAGAGATTATGTTACACTTCTTAAAGAAGAATTAGATTCAGGGTTAGGAAAAGAATTAGGGCTTCATAGAAATGAGGCACCTAGATTAACCCGTCTTAAGCATAAAAGATCTTGGTTGTGGGTAGCAATATTAAGAAGCGATTATTTGTATACTGATATTGTTAGAGAAGCGAATCTTAAATTATTTCTTGGTGATGAGGGATTACGTGGATTGAATGGAAATTATATACATGAAATAACCGGAGCAACGGTCATTGAATATACTAGGGATTTGAGGATTCTTTCATTCAAGGAGGTCAACTCTTCTGTTATTGATAATTTAAATGCAATTGACATTCTTTTGGTTCGAAATGATAATTTTATTAGTAAGATTGAGATGATACAAAATGTAATATTTTTTCCAAAAGGCATTCATTAATATGTATTGATATCACGATATCTAGAGACATAAGTTATATCATTGAAAAGTTTTATAAAGGGTATCAGGGCTTCGGAAAGTTTTTAATCGTTGTTGTCTTTGAAGATAGATTTACTAGCATTCAAATCCCCTTAGATGTTAAATATAGAGACAATATAAAAATAATTACAATTGAAAATTTTGCTAATTTTCTTAGTTCAGATAATAAAGGCTTATATTCTTTTTTTAAACATTTAAAATTTTTGGTCGAATCAATTAAAAGATTTGATGATGTTCAATTTAAGCAACTCGAAAATCTATATAAAAAAGCTAAGACACGGCTAAAATCGCTTGAAAAAAAACATGATATACGTCAAAAAGACCTTGAAATAGTTCTTAAAAATAATGGATTATACAATCTATTAAAAATGCCAAAATAGACTTTAAATTTTTAATGATAAGAAATATAAAGTCATTTAATTTTGAATAACTATATTATACAATTTCAATTAGTTATAAGTAGACTATTTCTAATAAAGATTAAGGAAGTTGATTTGCACTGTCTGAAACAGAAATAAAGACATCGATAAAAAAGAAGAGAATTAAGATTTTAACTGGAAACCATGCAGCTGCTTATGCCTTTAGACAAGCAAGAGTGGGCGTTGTTTCTGCGTATCCGATAACGCCTCAGAGTCCAGTTGTAGAAAAAATATCCGATTTTATTCGTGATGGTAAATTAAGAGCTAGATTCTTGTTAGTCGAATCCGAGCATTCCGCAGCCGCTGCTTGCTGTGCTGCCTCAGCTACTGGCTCAAGAGTGGGTACTGCAACTTCAGCTCATGGCCTGATGTTAATGTATGAGCTTCTGCCGTGGGCTTCAGGAACTAGATTACCAATTGTTATCAATTTAGCCACACGTAGTTGTGGAGCTCCCTGGTCTGTATGGGATGATCATTCTGATTTTATTACTGTAAGAGATACAGGATGGATACAGTTTATGTGCGAGGATAACCAAGAAATTTACGATACTAACTTTCAGGCTTTTAAAATTGCAGAAGACCCTCGAGTTTATGTTCCTACCATTGTAGCTTATGACGGTTACATCTTATCTCATACAATGATGCCTATCCAATTGGAATACCAAGAGGATATTGATGATTTTTTACCACCAATTAATCACCATATAAATTTGTCAGATATTTCCCAAGTTAAAGGCGTTGGACCAGTAACCACACCCAATATTATAAAACGAGCTGAAGGTACCGCTCCTGGTTATTACGAATTTAGATATGCTCTGCAAAAGGCATTAGAAAATTCGATTGATGTGATTCTTGAAGTTCATGACGAATTTGCGAATAAATTCGGTCGTGCATATGGCAATGGATTATTTAAAACCATAGATACTGAAGATGCTGATACTATTATATTTGCAATGGGATCTGTATCTGCTCAGGCAAGAATTGTGATTGAAAAATTGCGAGAAGAAGGCTTAAAAATAGGTTTAGTCAGTTTAAGATTGTTCAGACCATTCCCTATAAAGTATCTAAGAGAATTTTTCAAAGATAAAAAGAACATAGTTGTTTTTGATAGAGATATTGGATATGGATATGAGGGTGTACTATGCTATGAATTAAAAGCAGCACTTTATGGATTAAAAGACGCACCCTTTATTAAAGGTTATATTGTTGGGTTAGGTGGAAGGGATGTTAAAAATGAACATTTAATCCAAGGAGTTCATAAAGCTTTAGAAGAATCAAAAAAGGGAGAAATTAGTTTTGAAACGGAATTTTACGGATTAAATTTAGATAGTTTAGATTTTAAAGATTGAGGGAAAATAATTATGAAATTAATGGATGTAATTGATGAGGAATATATAAATCCGGGCACTCGAATGTGTGCAGGTTGTGCAATGCAGTTGATCTATCGATTCGCTCTTAAAGCACTAGGTCCCGATACGATTTTGACAGTTCCTGCCTCATGTTTAACTGTCCTGCATGGAATGCAGGGCTTTTGTTCAACCAAGGTCTCTGTTCTTCATACACCTTTCGCTACCGCTGGTGCTGCAGCCTCGGGTATAGTAGCATCACTAGAAGAAAAAGGTCTGGGTGATAAAATCTGTGTTTGCGCATTTGCGGGTGATGGTGGAACTGCCGATATTGGGATCCAAGCTCTTAGCGGGGCTGCAGAAAGAGGGACTAATTTTATTTATGCTTGCTATGATAATGAAGCTTACATGAACACAGGTGTTCAAAGGAGTGGTTCCACACCTTTAGGGGTCTCTACAGCAACCACTCCAGGGGGAAAAATAAGGCCAAAGAAGAATATGCCCATGATTATGGAAGCTCACGGTATAGCTTATGTTGCAACTGCTAATGGAGCTTATCCATTAGATTTGTACGATAAATTTAAGAAAGCAAGAAAAATAAAGGGGACAAGATATATTCATATTCTTTCAGCTTGTCCTCCCGGGTGGGGTTACGAACCGAAAGACACAATCAAAGTTGGTAAACTAGCTACTGAGTCGGGGTTTTGGCCTTTATATGAGGTAATTAATGGTGAATTTGTGCTCTCGAAGCTTAGTAAAAAACAATTAGATAGTTCTAAACGAAAACCTATTGAAGATTATTTTAAAGCCCAAAAGAGATTTAATAGTATTAGTAAAGAAAACCTCGAAATTTATAAACAAGATATCAATGCTTTATGGGAAAAAATAAAGAAAAGGATTGAAAATCATTAATTTTTTTTAAATATATAGTTATTTTTCTTTCAATTAGTAGCTCTTTTTAATTATTATCGGAAAAAATTAAAAGAAAAAGAAATTTTTATAGAATTGAATTTTAATGTTAAAAACTTTCGTCTTTCATGAGGAAAAAAATAGTTGGAGTGAGGAATCTCAGCTATTATTACATGATATAAATTCATATAAAATAATTACTTTTGCTAAAACTTATCGAAAATATATTTTTTAGGCTGAATTATGGGCGTAGCAGCAAACCTATTACTGAAGTTAGATAAGGAAGATCTTAGAATTCTTATGGCAATCGAAATTGGGATGAAAAGATCAGAATATGTTACAATAAACAATATCAAATTCTATTCACGATATCCAAGAGAGGAAACATTATTTCGTCTCAATAAAGTTCATAAATTTGATCTAATAATTAGAGACTCATCCAAACATGAGATAGGTTATACTCTTAACTCTATTGGATATGATATATTGGCTTTGCATGCTCTTGTTGAAAAAAATATTATCAATCAGTTGGGTCCTTTATTGGGAAAGGGAAAAGAAGCTGATGTATATAGTTGTATGGATGAAGATGAAAATATTTATGCATTGAAAATTTACAGGATTGGTCGAACGAGTTTCAAAAATATAAAAAAACTTAGAGATCTTATAGGTGAAAGGGCTCATATTTCGTGGTTATATGTTAATAGGTTAGCTGCTAGAAAAGAATATGAAGCCCTTGAAAAAGTTTTTAAACTCAATTTAAATACACCTAAACCAATTTCTTGTAATAGGCATATAGTTGTTATGGAATATTTAAGAGGGAAAGAATTAGCTTATATTAAGCAAATTGATGATCCTGAATACATTTTTAACGAAATCATTTATCAAATGAGAATTATTTACCAAAAAGCTAAAATAATTCATGGGGATTTAGGAGAATTCAATATAGTAATAAGCAAAGAGGGGGATATTCTAATAATTGATTGGATTCAATGTGTTTCTAGTGAGCATCCAAATGCAAACTCATTACTACATAGGGACATTGAAAATGTATGTAATTTTTTCTTAAAGAAGTTCAATGTGGAAAGTAACGTTGAGGAAATAATAGCATCCTTTCAGGAGGATTAGCCCTTCTTTTTTGTCTTGCATTGAAAGATGATATCTTTCAGGCGGTAGATTTTGGACTCTTTTTACAAGAAAAAAATCTCTCAGTAATAAAGAATTATTCATTGACGGACATATAATCTAAATAAATCCAAAAGAATGTTTTTTTTGACAAATGTTTTGAAGGAATCTCTACACCAGTAGCCAATAAATGAAAATTAATTTTTTAAAACTCTTCCATTGATAATAATGTCTTCTATTTTTTCTTTATCAATTATCTTAAGATCTTTTACATATGGCTTCAAAAATAATATTATTTCATTTAATTCAATCTTTTTTTTTAAAATGGAAAATATTACATCTGAATTATTTTTAGCAACCCTGAGCAATTCTTTAAGTCCATCTAAAGTACTTGGTAAATTTTGAATGGCTGTAAGTGAAAAAACCGATTGAAAAGTGCACTCTCTAATAGGTAAATTTTCAATATCAGATAATATCAGATTGGCTTCAAATCTTTTCTTTCGATTTACTATTTTCGATTTAAATTCAGTAAGCATATTCCAAGATATATCATTTGCAATGTAAATACATGAGATTCGCTTATTTTTTTTTATTAAATCGAATAGATATTCATATAAAAGCCCTGTTCCACATCCAGCATCTAAAATAATTTTTCCATTAACCGAATAATCTTTAAAAGAATAATTATACTTTTCAGTTTGAATTATTGAATATCTCTTGTCATAAAAATGTGAAGTAGAATTGTATTTATTTATAATTTCTCTCTTTTTATCTAATTCCTTTTTCAAAATTATTACCAAAGTTTTAATTCAAAAAACTTTTTCTTTAAATTATCTTTTTTATAATTATTTAATATTAAAAGGTTAAAAAATTAAGATGTCATTTGAAAAAAAAAGGGACGTAAGTCAGAGGTCTAAAAATCCCCTTACCATTTTACAAAATGCGCAAAAATCAAAAATCTTATTGCGCTTGAAAGATGGTACTGAATACAGGGGTATTCTCAAAGAAATTGACGCCTACATGAATATGATATTAGAAGATGCAACTGAGATAATGGATGGTGCCCCGATGGCGAAATACAACGAGATTTTTATTCGAGGTAATAACCTTCTTTTTATAAAACCCGATGCTAGCGAAATCTTCTAAAGAAAGAAAAACAGTTTATTTTCTTAGAATATTTTGAGGAAGTTTAAAAATCTTAGAGATCTTTGGCATTAACATCTACAACAAAGAATATGAGATTTTTTAAGTTATGAATTTGATTTTGATCAAATGAGTAATTATTAAATTTTCCAATTAAATGGGAGTAGAAAATTGTGGTGATTTTTTCTGTCGTGGGCTATGGTACATTTATAACTCATGGCCTTTGGAAGCATAAACTTAATGTTGAAGTTTGTATAGTAAAAAATTATGTTAGAATATTTCCTGAAGGAAATTGGTTCCCTTATGTCTTGCCTTTAAAAGAGTCGTCTTTTAATGCTCTGAAATTTTGCGTTTCAAAAGAGGAATTGGAAGAATTGGATGTATATGAGGGTTTATCGGCTGGATTATTTGAGCGTATTGAAACAGAAATTTTATTAAAAAATAATAGAACAACTAATGCGTTTATTTATGTTCCCACAGAAAATACAATTATATCTCAAAAGTTAAAGCTCGGAATTGATAGAAATGACAGTTGGAAAAAGGAAATTGAAAAATTTTCTGAGATTGTTAAAAAATTTCCTCAATTAGTGATTTAGTATTCTAAATTTTTAGGAATTACCTTATTATTTTGAATAATAGCATAGCTTATTGGATTTGGTAAAAATTCTCCTCTATAGTTTGCACTTGAAAAAATAGATAAAAGTTTATTATTAAAAAACCATTTATATCCTTCAAAACACTCATGAGCTCTAATGAGATAATCTAGGTTATTCTCTTTCATAAATCTATCAAAAACTTTATTACCAAAAAATTTTATACCTGGCCCTCTATAACTGTTGATAAAAACGCTAACCTCAGCCTTAGGATCATTCCACATGATTTGGAATATTCCTTGCTTTATCGATTTTAAAACCGAATTGTTTATATCTTCTTGTTTTAAATCTTTCATTTTTCGTAAAATATTGATATCTTCAGGTATTCCTCCATGTAAACATAAAATACGATTATTAATTAATGCACATATAGGAAGTGAGTTATAAATGTTTAAAACCTTGTTGAATTTCTCAATATTCTTGAACCTATGTACAAATTCTGAAAAGAACCCGTAAGCTTGGTTCATTTCAAGCGTTTCATGGTTACCTTTTAAAAGAAAAAAAGTTTTGGGCTCGAGAATCTTTAAAATTAATACAATAATTAAACATTCTAATTGTTTCAGTCCACGATCTACTATATCACCTAAAAAAATGACAAATTTGGGTTTTCTATTTTTATTTATTAACTCGATTATTTTTAGTAGGGATTTTAAATTGCCATGAATATCCCCAATTACATAAATTTCTTCAGTATCCTTAATATCAAGTTCTAATAATAGATTCTCCTTTTTAAAAATCTTTTTTACCTCAATTAAAATAGGTGAAATATCATCAAAATTTAAACTTGAAATATTTTCTGGATTTTTTATCAAATTTTGCAAATAAGAACTATCTACCAAGATTTATAACCGTTTAACTTATTTCATTTGAAATTAAATATTATATTGTTTTAGTATATTTTTATAAATTAGAAAATCTAAAATTAAAACAAAATATATACTTTAAGTGAATATTAAGATTTCTTCTTTCTTTCAAAAAATTATTGAAAATTTCGAAAATAAAAAATTTAGTGAAAAAGAAAGCAACCAATATTCGGGCATTGTTTACACACCTAGTAAAATAACGAATTTTATTGTAGAAAATATAATAAAAATCTTTTTAGATGATTTTTTCAATAAAAACGGGCTCTCCCCCTTCGCTGAAGTGTCACGGTTAGATTTTTGCAAACTGAGAGAATTTTTAGAAAAAAATCCAACAATTAATGAAGCACTACTAAAAAAAATTAAAAAATTGAAAATTTTAGACCCAGCATGCGGTTCGGGAAGATTTTTATTATCTGCTGGAGAAATTTTGCTAAAGGTTTATAAAATACTTGATTCAGGCTTGGAAGACTTTGATATAAAAGAAATCATAGTTAAAAATATGTTGTATGGTGTTGAAATCGAAAATACAGCGTATATTATAACAAAAATCAGATTAACATCTTGGTTGTTCTCAAGTAAAAAAAAACTTCAAACGTTTAATCTTGATAAACTTAAGAATGTTAAGTTAGAAGAATTAGAACAAATTTTAGATGAAATTAATATTCAGTTCAATTTATTTAATTTAGATTTTCTTTTAGAATTTGAATTAAGTAATTTTGATATTATTATAGGAAATCCTCCTTATGTTGAAAACAAAAAGATTATTGATATTGACTTTAAAAAAAAAATAAAGGAAAGATTCAAATCAGCATATAAATTGTATGACCTTTCAGTTATTTTTATTGAAAAATCCTTAGAAATTTTAAAAGAAAATAAAGGATTTCTTTCCTTTTTAACAACAAACAAATTTTTATCGGCCGATTATGGTATAAAAATTAGAAATCTATTAGTAAAAAACACTGAACTTAAAGAGTTGATAAATATTTCCTCACTCAAAGTATTTGAAAATATTTCAGCATATCCTATAATTATAACATTCAAAAAAAGCAGAGTAAATTTGAATAATATAGTTTCAATTAAACAAATTAATAAATTGGATGATTTATTCGGGGCTAACAATATAATCTCGAAAAAATTTTCTCAAGATCTTATAAATATGTTACCTGCTAATGTAATTCCAATATCGGGAAACTTAAATTTAGTACAACAATTATATACTCATTTTAAACCTATGTCAGAAGTATTCAAAGATCTAAAAATAATATATAGACCATTTGGTTTTACTAATTGGGCTAAGAATTTTGATAACATCAGTAAACTCAAAAAATCTGACAGAGATTTATTACTAATTGGTACTGGTAATGTTGGAAAATATCATATAAAGTTTGAAAAACGAATTAGAATTGCCAAAAGGAATTTACTAATTTCCTATTTTAACTATAATTCCAAATTTGAGAAAATTTGGAAAGATCTCAGCAGTGAAAAGTTAATTTTCAGAGAAATCGCAAAAGATTTAACTTTTATTTATGATTCCGGTGAAATCACTAATATTACTGGTTTATATTTCTTAAGGATTCAATCTTTTGACACAAATAGATATTTTTGCCTATTGACAATATTGAACTCAAGATTAATGAATTCTGTGTTTAAGACTCTTTTTGGCACTTTGCATATGTCAGGAGGGTATTTAAGATTTAATGGAAGCTTTATTAAAAGGCTACCTATGCCCAATTATTTTCCAATTTCTTTATCTCAATTAGGGAAAATTTTACAATTTCTATCCCAAGTACAGTATGACTTAACATTTAATTCAAATTTAGAGTTTAAGAGTATATCTTTAAACAAGCTTGAAGAATTATTAAATTTCTTTAATAAATTAGCCAATTCATTAGTTTTCTTATTATATTGGATGGAATTGGATGATAAATCCATCCATAATTATTCATTATTAGATAAATTATTAAAATCTGAGAATTATTTCCCTGACGTTCAATTTAAAGGTTTTTTACCTCGGCTTAGCTCTGCTGAAATATATGAATTAGATGCACGTTTTTTAGAAATAAATAGTATTTTTTGTAAATTATGTGATCAAGATAAATTAGTTAAACAGATGGAACATATTCTACTGAGTTAAGCTAAAATATTTATTTATTAAATCATAATTATTGCAAAAAAATTTATATTAGTAATGAATGTTTTATATTAAAGATGAATGTTTATATTAGTTAAATCACATTAATTTCTCATTGTTTTCATGTCTCATCAAAAAAATTCAAAACTGAAAGATAAGTATGTGAGGTCAATTATTAAGCTAGGTAACTCTTTTGCAATGACTTTTCCGCAAGATTGGACAATAGCAGCAAAATTAAAAGAGAAGAGTGAGGTGACCCTCTACCCTCATGACAGTAAAACTTTAGTAGTACGTGCCCTCGAAAAAGAAGAACAAAAGACAGTATTTAGAATAGACGCAAATAAATGGCCTTTAAAGTTAATAAAGCAAGCGATTATTTCGGCTTTTAAATTAAATGTGCAAGATATATTTGTTAAATACTCTGAAGATAATCATGAAAAAATATATGAACTTATAATAGATTTAGAAAAGGAAACAATTGGTTTCGACTTTAAAGATGTTTCTGACTCGCAGGAATATTATATCAATTTCCTACTAGATACTTCAAAAAAACCCTTACAAGATGTGTTAATGGATCTTTCAGATGTTTTTAGTACATTAATAAAAAATATCATTGAAGGGACTAATAAAAAAAATTATAAATTATTATTAGTCGAGATTGAACGCAAATATTCTTTAGGAACAAGAATTCTCATAACTGGTCTTAGTGATTACCCTATTTCAAAAGGACGTAGAAATCTGCCTTTAATTAGATTTCTTGGTGACAGAGTTGTACTCCTTTATATTAGAGATTTTATTAATGAAGCTTTAACGCTTAGGTTTATCCAAAGTGATATCGTTAAAAAATTTTCAAAGATTTTGTATAGCATCCCCAACTTATTAAGTGATCTTATTAAAAATTATGATGACATTAGTTTAAATTCAATATCAGATTTTCAAGAATATTTAATTAAATTAGAGACAATGCTAACAGATATGAAAACTGATGAATCTAACACAGAAATGAACCAAGTTAGAAATTCAATTGAATATTTTTTAAATAGTTTTCAAACATTTTTCGATATTGCAATAACACGGTTAATAGAATCTGAAATAGGAATGGTTTAATTAATAAATTTTAAAATTAGAATTGGAATTTTAATTTTATTTATCTAAATCTAATCAATAATGTTGTTAATAATTTTTAAATAACAATAAAACCTAAATTTTAAATTAAATTTTTAATAATCAAGAAATTTGGAATTTAATCTCCATTTAAAATATTTAATGAGTGAGAAATATTGGCTAAAAAAGATGTAGCACCAAGTACGGATAATGAAGAAATCCCAGTTGGGAAAGTGGACGAAGATGGCGATGAAGTCTTAGATTTATATGATGAAGCAGATAATCTTGATGATGATATCGATTATGATCTAAGCAAGATTAAAGATGATATGTTATCAGATGAGACTGAAGAAGAAGAACTTGGAATTGAAGTCGACGAGGTTGAGGCTTTAATGAGGACAGTTAAGTGCGCCCCATGTCCAGGAAGCTCAAGTAAACCTGACTGCCAAATTCGGCACGATTTCGGATGCCCTCCAGATAAGGCTAAAAAATAGAAATATCATCCAACTATTTTCTTCATATAATAACATTAAATTCAAATATTTTTTTATTTTTGACCAAGCAATAATTTCAAAATCAAGATCGCTTAAATTCAAGCACTTAAGAAAATTAACTTTTTTAACTCATAATTAAAACAATTTAATCATTTCTTTAATAGACTCTAAGGCTAATTTAATACTTAAATTAATCAACCTTAATTTTTCTTCGAAATAATTTGGTTCAATCTTAGAATTTTCTATTTCATTAAAAATGTTAAAGAATTGTTTTTGATTTTCCAGTTCCATAGAAAATACTTTAGGACGAGGTGTAGCATCGCTCATTTTCACAAAGCATCCATGATCATGAAGATTATGGTCAATGGAGGGGAAATTTGTTTCCCACAGCATATTTTTATCTTTTAACTTATTATATACAGTATTAGCTAATTTTTGGCAGTATTCTTTACTTTTGTCGCTGTAGCAAAAGTAAAATGGTAATTTACCGTAATTTTTTGATATGTAATCTAACAGTTTTTCATAAACAAAATCTAATTGTTTCATTGATAGCTGAATATGAGTATGATTAGCATCTGTGCTACATTTTCTAAACAAGGGTTTACGGTAATATGGAATCTTATATAGCTTTAATATATTTAAAATAATTAATTCTTTTAGCCAATGATCGAACTTGTATGTAGTCGATTCTTTATTTAAGTTTAAACTTAATTCTTTTGGAAATCTTTTAAGGAGCGAGGTTTCGTGAAAATCTAAAACATATAAAGTAATATCTTCTTGTTCCCAATATTTTTCCAATAATTTTCTCACAATTTCGGCATGCTCAGGAACAGGATATTCGTTAAGATCATCCTTTCCATTTTTAAATTCAGGTACGAACGTCCTTCTCCAAAATCTATTCAAATTAGAACCATTTTTCAGATAATATCCAGATTTGTTTTTAACTGTTGGATTGAGGAAACCATGGGGATTCATTAATGGAAGAAAAATTAAAACTTGATCTTGTATCAAAATTTCATTAAAATTAATATTTCTCTTTTGGAGTAGTTTAAAAAACTCTAATATAGCAAAAAGGCCATTATATTCATTATGTTGTCCCGCTACAAATATTTTAACATGTTTGGTCTTTTTTACATCTAACGATTTAGCAATAGTTATACAAGGAATAAATCCTTCATGGATTTCATACAATTTATAAAATACATTATCAAATTCACCGAAACTTTCCAACTCTTCCAAGATATTTTTGAAAAAATTTTCTCTTTTGGATAATTCCATTAGAGTTTTTAAAGTTTCTAAGTGCATGACTAATCTTCGCCAATTATTTTTTGCCAATCTGAAAAATTTATAATTTTTTGATGATTCTGTGCGATACTTTTAAACATTACACAACTTATACAAAACATATTAACGAAATCATCAATAGTAAGATTAAGAAGACTGCAATTCTCATATGATAATCCTCTACCTCGTTCGACTTCAATAATCCCGTCAAAACCTGAAAGATTAACTACAAATTCTTGCTTATCCAAAGTTCCCTTATAGTTGCCTCTTGCTATTCTCGCTAAACCTCCTATTGGAATGATTTGTCCATCTTTTTGTGCCATATAAATTCTTAAATCGAATGTATGCTTTCCATTTTTCCAATCTATTAAAGAGAACTGTGCCATTTCCTGAATTGTATAGGGATATGGATTACGATCTTTCATAAATTTCGCAAAAAACTCTTTTTTACTTTCTTCAATAAGATGCTTAATATTGGATGGATCTTCATTAGGTCCAATTGGAATAACTCCGGCTCCTCCAGATCCTCCATCGGGCTTAATTATGAATGGTTTTTTATATTTTTTTATAATAAATTTTAATTTTTCAATCAATTCGCTCTCAGTATAAGCTTTAGTGAAAAGGAGATATTTGAGATTATACTTTTTAAGTATATCCTTAGCGTAATAGCTTGCCAAATAAGTTAATGATTTATCATCCGTAATTCGGAAAATTGGGTTAACGATAATGCTATTAATTTTGCGGAAATCTTCCCTTGCCAATTTTATAAAGTCGTTCGACTTTATACGCCTCGCAATCCCATCACCTATTAAAACACTAACATTTGAATTTTTAATTTTAATCCAATTATCTGAGAAAGAAAGAGTTTTTGATAATTGTCTATAGTCAGCAATTAAAAATATAATATCTTCTTCAAATTTGGGTTTGAAATCATTTATATCATAAATTCCAACAAACAGGTTCCTGTCGATTAATTTTTTTCTAAAATATTCAATCATAATGACTTTTTCATGAATTAAACCATCGCCAATTGGAACTCCGACAAGGATAAGTAATTTTTTATCATCTCTTTTATTACTATTTAGAGCTTGTAAAATTGCCTCAAAATATCCGTCATACATTATAGATTGTTGTTTTTCAGTGATAATTGATATGCCTCTATTACTTCCGCCATTAGTCTCGAGGAGAAAGAATTTTTTACTATCTGGTTCGTCACACACCATAAAATCAATACTACCTGCGTAAAACAAATCTTTTTTAGGCAAATAGTTATCTTGGTTTTTTTCCAACTTCTCCAATGCTTTCTGCCTTACGGTATCTGCGAATTTCTCTTCTTGAGACGCTCTTAAATCAACAAATGAAACTAGATTTAATCCAAGTTTTTCTCCTAAAGAAATTAATTCTAAATCAGAGGCTGAAATTTTTGTATTCATTAATCTTACAAACTTAGAAAGAAGTTCCTCTTTCATAAAAATCAATTAAATTGTAATTATTTTGGAAAACTACCCTTTTTATAGGTAGAGGAATCCTTGATGATTCCCTTTGACTGAGAGCCTCAATGATCCTAGTAAAACCTTTTTCACTTTCACTTGTTCTTTATATGTTAAATCGGAAAATATTAAAACATAATCTTTGTCTAAATTAATTACAAATAGAAGCGCCAATTTGATTAGATTTGAATCTTCATCAAGTAAGGCAACAATTACATAATGGTATGGTAATTTTACTAATTCATAAATATTAAGCTTTTCTTCAACCATCTCATTAGTTTCCTCATTATATTCGTTCTTAACAAATTCAATTTTGTTTTTTGATAAAGGAATAGAGATTTTTCTGTAGGACTCAAGTTCTGCTGCGAATTTTGCTTGTCTCGTGAATCTCCGTTCTAATTTATCCCTCTCGTAAAAAAATTTGTTATATTCTTTAATTAGATAGATTTTTCTATCCTTTCTCTTGCTTGCTATTTTTTCTATTTCTTTCAATTCTTTTATTGTTTCATCGTGAAACACAATAATTACGTCAGGATCAACTGTTTTGATGAAAAAATTCTTATAAATTAATCCTGGCGCGTCTCGTATCCAACCATCACTATCTAACAAAACATAATCTATAGGTTGGTGTTTTGAGATATAGTTATCTATTAAATTTTTACAGGAATGAGCCACAATAAATTTTAAATTTCCTTTTGGATAGGTAGCACCAATAAATTCAATAGCTTCAGATTCAAGTTCTTCCCCTGATATAATGGGACTTTTTACTTCAGCAATTGATATCGTAGTTGGCAAGAAAATCGTTTGACCAAGATCACTATCAAGATAACCTCCTTTTAATCCCTCTCTTAAAAAATTATTGGCTAAATATTTGAGAATTGAAGTTTTTCCGCTACTAATCCCCAAAACCATTATTATGATTGGTTTGCCTTCATTTCTTTTTTTAATATCTGCTAAGATAGAATCTTTAATTTCAGTCCATCTATCAGGTATGGAATTTTCTTCAATAATTTTGAGATTTTCTCTCTCCTTAGAAGAATATATCTCTAATTTTGATTTTTCCACCGCATATAGTGGATATTGATTGGCACCAGGAATAATTAAAACGTCATCACGCTCAAATTGGGAATCATCTGAATAAATTTCTCCCTCTTTTGGCAAAATAGATTTTCCAAATACTTCCAAGTTGCCTTCTATAAGAGTGACTCTCGTTGGACCAGTTACAAGTAATGTACTTCCTTTTTCTAAATCCTTAATCATAATAAACTCAATTTAACTATATTTATACATAATTTAAAGTTTTCAATAAAGGTGAAATGTCATCTATGTCTCGTTCTAAAAACTTTAATATTATCATTATAAAGTACTATTTTAATTGTAAAGTACAATTTTAGTAATTAAGATTTAGTAATTAATTTTTAGTTATTATTTTAGCTATTAATATTAAAAATTTTTTACTTTTTACCAAAAAAAAATTAACAAAACTAGTTTAAAGCAACCATCTCATCATCAGTTAGGTAATCTAGGTAACCTTCCGCTCGGAGATATTCTACAACTGAAGGAAATCTTGAGGCGTATCTTTTCGCGATTTCTTCTTTAAACACCCGCTTGGCAATCGGATCACATAGCTCCGTCAGTTTTTTCAGAAGTGGAAAAGCGATATTTCGGTGCAGTAGGCGTGTATCGTAATTATGCTCAGCCCACACTTGCAAATTGCTACAATGCCCCCAGAATATACTTTCGAGAGAGAGTTTAACTGGTTCATGCTCCATGCCAGGCTCCAAAGAGGCATCTAATTTTTCGGCTGCTTCATCTATTGAACTTATTTCACTAAATGAGCTAATTTTATCTACAGGTATCGGCATAAGCAAAAATTTACATTGAAGAAACTTTTCTCCACCTGTGAATATAATTGTTGTATATCTACCCTCTTTTTCACTATAAATAAGTTTAACAGTTAAATAATCGTTGATTTTGAATACTTTTTTTGGTATATGTCTATATATCTCAAGTTCATTTACCGAAAAGTCATAACTAAAGCCGTCGCCATAAAATCCCTCTCCATCATTCCATATATAAGAGAAGCCTATACTTTCGGCATAATCGATAATCCTTCGGTAAAAAGATTGATATTTTTCATCAAAGGCTTCTAAAGTAGAATAATTATCTTCCAGAGATAATTTCAGACTCTCAAGTTTTGGAAGACTTTTAATTCCAGAAATTGATTGAATCGGATTATCGCAAGCTGAAATTTCTTGCAGATTTGGGAGATTTGAAAGATTTTCAAGTTTAACTAATTTATTTTCGTCTAAATCTAGGGTTTTAAGCTCAAGAAGGTTTTTGACTACGGTAATACGAGAAATTTTATTATGTGAAAGGTTTAATGTAGTAAGTTTTGGAATATTATGGGTTATATTAAGGTCAGTAATATTATTATTAGATAGAGTAATTTCTTGTAAATTAGATAGAGAAGTGAGAGGTTTGAACATGTTTAAATCGGATATCTGGTTGTTATGCAAACTTACACTTCGAAGGCTGGTTAGATTTTCCATTCCGTTTAATTTAACAATTCTATTAGTAGCCAAGTCTAGAGTCTCTAATTTCTTCATATTCTCGAGACCACTAATTTTATCTATTTTAGTATAATAAATTATCAATTCTTTTAGTTCTTTAAAAGAAGAAAGGTTAGGGATATCGGATAAGTCAGGAGCTCTAATAAAAAGTTCTCTAATTTTTTTAAATTTCTTATTAAATATTTGATCTAAAGATTCCTCATCAAAAATAAATAATTTATTATCTTCCGGATAATATTTATACCCTCTTTGTCTTTCATTAAAAGTCATTAAGAATTATCTTTAAAATTTTTTATTCATCTTTAATAATAAGTAATAAGTAATGTACTTCCTTTTTCTAAATCCTTAATCATAATAAACTCAATTTAACTATATTTATACATAATTTAAAATTTTCAATAAAGGTGAAATGTCATCTATGTCTCGTTCTAAAAACTTTGATATTATCATTATAAAGTACTATTTTAATTGTAAAGTACAATTTTAGTAATTAAGATTTAGTAATTAATTTTTAGTTATTAACCTTCTAATTATTTATAAAAAATTAGTAATTTCTATAAAATTCCAAAATTTATAATAACTTTCAATCTTTCCAGATGAGGAAAGACCAACCTTAAGGTTATCAGGTTGTTCACTCGTCACCGAGTTCAAGACATCCTTCACTAATAATAATATTCTTACTATTTCCGAAGTCTTGAAGGAGGTTATCCTGCTATGCTTGAAGAAATCGTGAATTTGAGACCATTTATGGTAGGGACTGCTCTTTTTCAAACGGGGTTCTATCATATCCCCGACTTGTGAGAGCAACCACTTATAAATGGCAGGAATCTTTTCCTTAAATCCCAAACCTCTTCGAGCAATCACATAACTTGCTAATACGTGAGTAGATAAGTTATATGAACGTGAATATTTATATTTTCCAATTAAAGATGTATAGGCGGGATGAACCTTTCTAATCGCTATACCTCTCTTTAAACATTTTTTTTCTAATAAGTCTAATGCGGTAATTCTAAGATTACTTAACTTTCTATTACGTTTTTTGTTATAGGAGAATTCTTGATCAAAGGATAAATCCTCAATCACTAATCCTTTGTTCTTGTTGATACAATAATTAATAACTTTGTCCATTTTATAACTGATATAATTTTTCCTGCTGTTTTTTCTTAGTGTATGCAGATTTCTAAATGAGATTTGATGATAACTCTTTAAATTGCCATTCTTGTCAATATAAGAAAGAGAAACAAAATCATAATTAAAATCAAGACCTATTGCACCTTTTTCAAAATTATAACGTGTTTCAGCTTCGGGAATATCATAAGAGATATGTGCAAAATAGCGTAATTCTCCTTTTATACTCTTTCTCTTAATTGTACCCATATATTTCTTTGCATTAAGAATTTCTTTAAACCATTTGTCTTGTGAATTATGAACGGAAATAGGGATAAAGAGGTATTTTTTATCTTTTTCTCTATGGAACGTTTTAATTCTAATAGTTTGATTAGGAAAAACTCTAATTCCATGATTTACAGTACCATATTGTTTTTTGCCTTCACAACTAAATGAAGAATCTCGTTTTATTTTGAACTCTTCCCTGCTTATATTTCCTTTATTTCTTTCTCTAAACCAACATTTCGTTCCAAATACCACAGGTTTCAGTTTGAGAGTTCTTAATTTGTTCTGGACTGACGATAATCGAGCATAAAGCCCTCTTAATCGTCTATCACTCCTATTTAATGATTTTATAAAATTTATTTTGTTATTGATCTCTATAAGTTGGTTTTTCATGTACTTTTTCCGTTTTTTAAGCCATGTATCCTGCTGTTTTAATCTTTTTTTATTATCTCTTTTAATTGTGTTAACATAGGGATTGTTTTTACAAAGTTCCATTAATTTAGCATGAATCGTGCTCTCTAATTCATCCTTCGCACTCTTATTTTTAGAAAAGAAAACCTCTTTCTCTTCAAATAGCATTTTATATCCGATTCGCCTTACTCTATTATAGATTGTAAAAATTTCGTGTAATTGTCTTTCCTGTGAGGCTGTCGGATGCAACCGAAAAATTATCGTTTGTTTGTTTTTCTTATCTTTCAAAAATTCACCTAATATGTATGTAAAATATAAGTATTTAAACAGAAATTTAAAAGAAAAGAGAGAAATGATTTTTTTTAATTTTATAGAAATAATGGTTAACCAGATCAATAAATATTTATAAAATTTCATTGAACTGTTGAAATAATATTAATTTTTAAAAAGATATATTAGAGTTCTCAACTTGATTTATCTTTGTAACACGGGAAACATAATCCGTTATTAATTCTGGTTTTCATCGTAGGCTCTCCACAATTTTCACAAATAATAGATTCATGAATTTGTGCCTTTTCAGGTGGATTAAACTCAATAAATTTGATATTGAACAAATCCTCTGGTTGTGAATCAAGAATCCTTTCAATCCTTTCTTCTCTTGAAGAATCACTACTAACAAAATCTCTACTCTTTAATGATAGTTTTATCGCTTTTTTATTGGTTCGATTATAGAATGTATAATTATTTTTACCATAATCAAGAAATATTAAATTACCTTTACCAAATGTAGTTCCAAGTAAGGCTTGTATTGCATCAACACTACAGTTATCGTTTTCAACGACCGCGACTAATTCTTCATCAATTGAGAAATCATTACCATGCTCTAAGATATATCCTGAAGCTAAAACACCCAATGCTAATCCTGGACAAGAATGACCATGAAAAGAAACTGCTTCCTCCATCATTTTTTTAAACAACATTTTTTTAAACAACTCCGTTAAGTGATTTACTAAAATAAATCTTTTACATAATTTATATAATCTTCTGATAATTTATATAATATAGATGAAATTCTTAACAGATGCGATGTTTGGAAAATTAACCAGACTTTTAAGGATTCTTGGCTATGATACTGTTTATGCAGATGATTTAGAAGAATATTTTCAAAAAAGCCCAGTATTGGATGATGAATTAGCCCAATATGCTAAGGAAACAGACAGAATCATTATTACGAGAGATTATCCTTTCTATAAAAAATATAGAAATAGAAGCATTTACTTAGATGGAGTGGGAGTTTATAATTATTTAGATAAACTTAAGAATAGTTTACAATTAGAATATAATTTTGATATAAATCAAGCACGCTGCTCATTGTGTAATTCGAATCTTGAGAAAGTAAAAAATATTAATTTAATTAAAGATAAAGTTAAAGTTGAAACGTATAAACATTATAAAAAAATTTTTCAATGTAAAAACCAAAATTGTAAGAAGGTTTTTTGGAAAGGAACACACATAGAAAACATATTAAAGAGATTGGAGAAAAAATGATAATTTTCTACTCTTTCTTTTTAAAATATTGTGCTTTTATCTCACTAAATCTTTTTTTAGTCTTTTCTGCTAATTCGGTTGCACTTGCTTTCATATATAAACCATAAGCCTGGTTTAATAATTCAAGAGTCTTCTTATACTCTCGAGTCTTGAAATGATTCTCCGAGATTTCAACGAGATTATTTGCTTTCTTTACGTAGAAAGCTAAAAATTGACTTGATGTATCAATTTTTCTTGACATTAATAATATATAGTATCTAATTCATAATAAAATTATCTATATAAAAAGAACTATTCAAACTAGAATGTATTTTAGATAATTTATAATTGAAAAAAGTGGGATTTATGATAAAAATCGGAATAATTGGAGTCGGAATAATGGGACTTAGTCATTGTATTGGTTTTGATAGGTTGCCAGATTGTCAAGTTGTAGCAGTTGCTGACTCTGATGAAAAACAGCTCGATATAAGTCAAAATGCATTTAAAAAAAGTTCTCCACGATTTTTTACTGATTACAAAGAACTTTTAGAGATGGATGAAGTGGATGCGGTTGTAATTGCCACTCCAAGCTATTTCCATACTCAAATAACAATTGACGCATTAAATGCAAAAAAGGATATTTTTTTAGAAAAACCTATTGCCCCTACAATTGAAGCCACTGACAAAATTATCAAAGTATTTGCTAGGACTGATCTTATTCTTCAAATTGGATTGGTCTATCGTTATTCTAACCTTTATAGGACTTTAGGCCATCTAATTGAAAAAGGGACATTTGGAAATGTAAGGATGGTGTATTGTAAAGAATTTAGAGATAATTTTCCTAGTCACTGGTTTTTTGACGAAGAACTATCAGGAGGAGCGATTCTAGATAAGAATTGTCATCATTTTGATCTTTTTAGCTGGTTTATTTGTTCTCCTCCAAAGAAAGTCTATGCAATGGGAGGTCAACATGTTGTCAAACACGGACATAAGATTCAATGTTCTTACTCCACACACTCTGGGGAGGTTTTAAAAAATCCAACTATCATTGATCATGCTAATGTGATGATTGAATATGAAAATTCAGCCAAAGGGAATTTGGGACTTTGTATGTATGAGATACAACCAATTGAGGGTCTAGAAATTGGTATTATAGGTGATAATGGAGCATGGGCATTAACTAAAAATGATTCTAAATTTATCATTGCAGGTGGTCCAGTTGGCAACGTAAAAGAAATTGAAATTGATTACTATTCAGATAATGAAGGAGTTGGACATATAGGGTGTCAAACAGAGCGGAGAGAATTTTTGAAGTGTGTTAAAACGAGAACACAACCTTATGCAAATTTATTAATTGCTCGAGAAGCCTGCATAGTCTCACTAGCAGCGGAAAGATCAATAAAGGAAGGTCGCGAAATTTTTATTTCAGAGTTTCAAAATCCGGAGATTGATGATATTTTTAAAAAATTAGGGTATTTTGAACAAAGCGCAACACCAGCCGTCTTTTCTTTTGAGAGTAGTGAACTAAAGTCAAAATTAAAGAGAGGCTTAAGAATAAAAGAAAGAAAATTAAAAAGAGAATTAGAGAGAATCAGAGAGGAAATTCGAAAACTTTCAAACTAATTTTCAACTTTTAGTTAAATCGGAGCATAAATATGAGCTTATTTATTTAAAACTTATCCTTGTTCTTTTTTTTTTCTCTAAAGTCAAAAACAACTTTTATAAGTTGATCCAAATAATTTTTATCTTTCATAATCCTTCCACATTTAATGCACTTAAATTCAACCATCCCCTCAATCGATACTACTGTACCGGGATCGCAATAAGCACAAAATTTAAACGACCATTTATCAACAATTCTAATAATATTTTCAATAAATTCTTTTTCATTTGAATCTGACATTAATCAAACACCGAGGTTCAAGATTTTAATACACAGGGAATAAGCCCCTCTATTAGAAGTTGATCTAATAAGACAATAGCCGTCATGGCTTCTACAACTACTATCGCTCTTGGAACAATGCAAGGATCGTGTCGTCCGGTAATTTCAATTTCAACATTTTCCATCGTTTCTATGTTGACAGTTTTTTGATGTAATCCTATTGTTGCTGTAGGTTTAACTGCAAGTGTAAATTCAATAGCCATTCCGGTTGCGATGCCGCCGATTATACCACCAGAATCATTTTTAACAGTTTGAATTTTTCCATTTTTAGAAATCCATGGATCATTGTGTTCAGAGCCTCTCATCTTCGATGCCTTAAAGCCTGCGCCAAATTCTATAGCCTTTATTGCTGGGATTGAAAAAATTCCTTTACTAATATTTGATTCGAGACTGTTAAAAATTGGACCTCCAATACCTGCTGGAACACCATTTACTATACATTTTATCGTTCCACCTACAGAGTCTTTTTGATTTTTAACTTCTTCAATTAAATTTTCCATTAATTTAGCTTTTTCAGTATTAATTGCTCTTACTTGTGATTTCTCCCTTAAACTTATACTTTTTTTTAATTCATGAAAATTATAAGTCTCATTATCTATGATTTCTCCAATACTTTTTGTATAAGCAAAAATTGAGATGTTATAAAGGTCTAAAACTTGTTTAGCAACCGCTCCTGCCATTACAAAACCAGCAGTAACTCTTCCAGAAAATCTACCGGAACCTCTAAAATCCGAATAACCTCCATATTTTTTTAACGCGGGATAGTCAACATGAGAAGGTCTCAAAAAATTCTTGTATTTTTCATATTTTGAAGAATCTACATTTTTATTTTTAATAATTAGACAAATTGGGGCTCCTGTTGTTATATTATTGAATAATCCTGACATAATTTCTGGATTGTCTGGCTCATAACGGGGAGTTGTTAATTTGGATTGACCCGGTTTCCGTTTATCTAACTCTCTCTGAAGAAAATCTAAATCAAGCTTCAATCCAGCAGGAACACCATCGATAATAACTCCTATCAATTTTCCATGACTCTCACCAAAAGAAGTTATTTTAAAAATAGTTCCAAGCGAATTGTCCATGAATGTCTCACCAAACAAGGTTATTTTAAAGCTTTTTTGGTATTACATAAATTAATACTGCATTTTATAAATTAATTACATTTTAATCTACTCATTCTATAAATAATTTAATGGTTTTAATAAAAATTGATCCTACAGATTGCTTGAATGGAGAGATTACAGCTCCTAGTTCAAAAAGTTATTCACATAGAGCTTTTATAGCGGCAAGTCTTGCTGAGGGTGTTTCATTAATTAAAAACCCGCTTACTTCTGGAGATGTTGAGGTAACCATCAACATCTTAAAAAAATTAGGAGTTAAAATTTTAGAAGAACCTAAAAATTCTTATATTATTGAAAGAAGTGAAGATTCATTCAAATCAATTAAGGATCCAATCGATTGTAAAAATTCGGGAACTTCTATCAGAATTTTTGCTGGTTTGAGTTTATGCATTGAGGGAGGATTATCATTTATTGGAGATTTTCTGATAAGAAAACGACCAATTATTCCTCTGTTGGATGCTTTAGAGAATTTAGGAGGAGATTATTATTTAAAGGATGATTTCCTGCATGTAAGACGAAAAAATGATAGTTGTCAAATTGTTAAAATTCAGGGAGATATTAGCTCACAATTTATAACTGCGTTGCTAATAATATGTACGCTATTAAAATGTGAAAAAAATAATGTTTTAGAAATAGAAATTACAACTCCCTTAGTGTCTTACCCATTTATCCAAATAACATTGGATGTTTTAAGGTCATTTGGCATAATTATACAGGAAAAACTCAATAAGAATAAAATGGGGAGATATATTATCCCTATTGGACAAAAATACCGCCCTCAACTTTATGAAATACCTGGAGATTTCTCATCAGCGTCTTTTATTATTGCAGCTGCAGTTCTATCACCAAAGGATTCAAAAGTAATTATAAAAAATCTTGATTTAAAAAATCCACAGGGTGACAAGAAAATAGTTGAAATTTTACAAGGAATGGGAGCAAAAATAACGATAAATAAAAATCGAATTACTATAAATGGTAATATTTTAAAATACAGTCTAAAAGGCAGGAAAATTGATTGCTCTGAAATACCAGATTTATTTCCTATTTTATCTGTGATTGGAGCATTTGCTAAAGGCGAGACTACACTTTATAATGCTTCAAATTTGAGATTAAAAGAATGTGATCGAATTTCTGCTATGGCTAGAGAGTTATCAAAAATGGGTGTTAAAGTGAGTGAAAAAGAAGATAGTTTAACGATTTATCATGGTGTTCTTAAAGGTTCTACAATAAGTCATGAAAGAGATCATAGAATTGCCATGGCGTGTAGTATAGCTGCGTTGTATAACAATTCAGTTTCTATGGTTAAAGATATCGACATTATTAAGGATTCATATCCGAACTTTATTAATGATTTAAAAAGTCTTGGTGCCAATATTGAAGTGTTAAAATAAGTTTTCATTAAAAAATACTTCTTAATTTTCTAATTGATG
>SDBT01001401.1_pt1 | contig 42353 bp, 39 predicted proteins | sample 2277101 | NCBI WGS metagenome assembly SDBT01 (sample SAMN10404973, study PRJNA504765) | marine sediment metagenome | isolation source: marine sediment core GS10_PC15, 103 cmbsf | place: Arctic Ocean: Southern Knipovich Ridge | collected 2010 | reverse complement strand
TAATCTATTGGCAGGATTCCATAGGGTACTGAAAAAGATTAATCCAATTAATATGACGTATTCTTCTAATTTAAATCGTACCGGAATAGGCGTACAGGGCAAAGTGCCAACCGGATACAAATTGGGGTGGTTATCTGATCATGGATTGCCACATTCAGAGAGTGTTGGTATAAATACCGGACAATGGACGTTAATTCGCAAATTATCATTACGGTCGGGATTCGCAATTTCAACAAAAGCAAATATCAATCTCACATATATCCAAGAATTGAGTATCAATCGCAGTGGTGGCACGGATTTGGAATTACATTCAACATCACGCAATTACCTTGCATACGGTGAAAGATTAGATAAAGGATTACCATTTACGAATTGGACTATTCGTGTTACGGGATTAGAAAAATGGCCATTATTAAAGAAATTTGCTAAATCGGCTTCTCTTGAACATGCTTTTTCCGGTAGGGAAGTTCAGTCGTGGAAAATTGAAAGTGAAGAGACCCTTCCAACCACTAAATTCTTCGGTATTACAGATTTCGCAAATAGCTATTCAGACTATTTAGTACAATCACGTGTTAATTCGAGTTATTCACCATTAATTGGATTAACAATGTCTTTTGCGAAAGGAATCTCTGTAAGTGTTAGACATAATTTGAGTAAGACCGCTGAGAAAAGTCCAACCGGTTTAACTTTGAAAAAAGAACAGTCGTTAAGTATGAGTTCGAATTATGTTCGCAGGGGGGGATTTACAATACCCTTACCATTTTTTGATGATTATAAAGTTCAAAATACAATGAATTTCACATTGAATGCCGATTATAACTCAAGTAGTACACTTGCAACAAAAAATGAAACTGATTTAACTGAAATAGCTTTTAACACCAGTTGGAAAACCGGTCTAAGAATTTCATATTCTTTTTCATCACGTGTTACAGGTGCTGTAATTTTAGAATATCGTGAAAGTAATTCTAAACATATTGGTAAGAAAATTGATCGCGATATTGGCTTTGATTTAAATCTTTCAATTAGCGGATAATAAACGGAATTATTAATGAAAAAATCCATTTTTATTTTAACTATAATATTACTTATTAGCTGTCAAACAAATAAAATACAATTTGATGGTAATTTGGCCTTTAATTGGCTTGAAAAACAATGTGAATTTGGTCCACGGAATCCTGGTTCAGAGGGTTATTTTAATTGTAAAGATTTTTTAATTCAAAATTTAAAGGATTTTTCCGACACGGTTTTTACACAAAATTTTACTTACACCGAATTACGGGAAAACAATACTTATAATTTAAGCAATATCATAGCAGAATTTAATGTTAACAGTGAAAAACATATTTTATTGGGCGCCCATTGGGACACTCGTCCTTGGGCCGATAAAGATTTAAATCTTTCGAATCGTTTTACACCAATTACTGGCGCGAACGATGGTGCAAGCGGCGTTGCTGTTTTAATGGAATTAGCTAAAATGTTCAATTCCAATCCACCGCCAGTTAATATTTCAATTGTTTTATTTGATGGAGAAGATTTGGGTGTCGAGGGAATTTCTGATAGTTATGCAAAAGGATCGCAATATTTTGCAGAAAACTTACCAATAGAAAAACCGGATTTCGGAATAATACTTGATATGATTGGTGACAGGGTTTTAGGGATTCCGATTGAGCGGAATTCTTATCGGGTTGCACCCGATATAGTAAACGAACTTTGGGATTTAGCAGAAAAGTTGAAATTACCGGCATTTCAAAATAGATTGGGATATGATATTTATGACGATCATGTTCCTTTATGGGAGGTTGCCGAAATACCTGCTATTGATCTAATCGATTTCAATTATCCGAATCAAAGAGAAAACTATTGGCATACGCTAAATGATATTCCACAAAATTGCTCACCGGAAAGTCTTGATCAAGTCGGACGCTTACTTACTAATTATATATATTCATTGACTCCTTAAATTGAAAAATAATCTCAACATATTTTTTATTATTGCAATTGTTGTACAATTCGGTTTTGGTCAGCCGAAACCGGTAGCGCAGTTTAATTTAACGAGTATCAATTCTACTTACTTAGCTAAAGAGCCAGGGTTACGGAGTAATGTGATCAATTGTATCGCCATTCAGGGCGATAGGACAACGTGGGTAGGAACTGGTCGGGGGATATCAGTTTTGCACGATTCAACCTCAATATTTACACTTGATACGATGCAATTAGTAAATGAGGAACCACGCTTTCTATTTGATTCAATTGCAGCTGTGGCGGTACAAGATCGAGTGTTAGCATTTTCCGCTTCTTCAAGTGAAAATGGAATTCCTTTAGGTACCGGGATTTATTTAACAGGAGATGGATTATCTGAACAAATTGAATGGCATTGGTTCGATCAGCCAATTGATGAAAAAGGTGATTCACTTGCAGCAATTGGTGCTGGATATTTTAAAGCAAGAGCTGTTACAAAGGCGCTTACCAATGTTACTTATGATATGGATATTAGCGGAAATTATCTGTGGATCGTTAGTTGGGCAGGCGGATTACGTCGGATAAATATTAATGGTTTAGAAAAATGGGAAAGAATTCCATTACCAAAGGATGATCAAATAAATCTAAATACGTGTGATATTGGGCAATATGGTGAGGTTGATGAAAGATTAATTTTAAACGATTATTATATGGATTCCAGTGATCCTGAACAAGGCGGAAATCATAATCATAAAGGATTTTCAGTTTTGGCCTACGGAGATACTGTTTGGGTAGGAACGGCTAATGGTATAAATCGAGGTACTTTGGGTGAAAACGGTTGTGTTAATTGGCGTCATTTTTCACATCCATCGGATAATCTTTCCGGGAATTGGGTCTTGAGCATAGCGAAGCAAGAATATAATAATGAACGTATCATTTGGGCGGTAACCGTTAATGCCATCTTAGCATCAGAACAAAGGTCTGTGAGTTTTACTCGCGACGAAGGAGAAAATTGGGAAATCGTGGAAGCATTGGTTGGTGAACGCTGTCATAATATAGCTGTGCAGGGCTCAACAATATTAGTTGCTTCGGATAGCGGATTATGGAAATCTGATGATGGCAACAAATGGGAATTAATTCCTCCGGCAGTTGAAGCTACACCGGTTTCATCGAATGAAATATTAAGTAATACGGTTTACGCAGTCGCCGCGGATAATCGTTTTGGCAATCAATTTTATTGGATTGGTACGCCGGATGGTTTGGCACGATCGTTCAATTCAAGAGTTGATAATTGGCAAATTTATCGCGCTGAATATGATAAAGAAAAAATTTACGCCTATCCTAATCCGTTTTCTCCTTATTCTCATAATCAACTTAATGATGATGGATGGGTGCGTTTTAACACGGGAGTCTTTTCTGTACGACAAGTTGATCTGAATATTTATAATTTTGCATTGGAAAAAGTCTATTCCGAAAGATTTGATCGGCAAATAAACCACGGTGCCTTAAAATGGAATGGACGTGATGATAGAGGGGAATTAGTGTCTAATGGTGTATATTTCGTGAATTTACAGTTCCCCGAAAGTGATAATTCAACAAAAGAAAATCATTGGGTAAAATTAGTGATTGTAAAATAATGTCTAAAAATAATATTATATTAGCGCTAGTTTTAATAACACATATTATCGCACAAGACTATTCCGGTTATGCGGGGAATTATTTTCAAAATGGAATAGATGCACGTTCAATTGCCATGGGCAATGCATTAACAGCAGGAACCGATTTAAATTATCCCGGTTATTTTAATCCAGCGGGAGTTGCTTCCGTGCTTAATAAGAAATTACAAATCACTCATCAATTTTTATCACTAGACCGCCGTCAATCAGTGATTAGTTTTACCGCACCATTACCTCCGGTTGGTGGAATAAGTATCGGTTGGATTGGTGCCGGGGTTAATGGTATTGACGGGCGTGATTTGGCCGGTGTTCATACCGAAGATTTATATGCAGCTGAAAACGCATTCCTAATATCATTTGGAATAGCTCCAATTCAACAGCTTCAACTTGGCGGAACGCTAAAAATAATGCAGTACCAACTTCCTAATATTGATGGAAATATTATTGGAAAAGGCATCGGCTTTGATTTTGGTGTACTATATAATTTTAATACAAATCTTAACTTCGCATTCGTAGTAAAAAATCTTAATTCCGCTTATCAATGGTCAAATAAATTAACGGATGATTTAGGAAGAAATTATAAAGATAAATTTCCGCTACAAATTAGATCAGGTGTGCAATTTAAAATCAATTCCATAATCATTGTTGGGGATGTTGGAGCACATCTTGCTGATAACGAATTATTAGGTTTAGACTATAAAATTGGAACTGAATACACATATAATAATTTTTCATTACGTACCGGATATCGAAATGATCGATTAGCATTTGGAGTTGGATTTAAATATAATCAATTTAATAAATTTTACTCATTGATTGACTATGCGGTTGTCATAGAACCGATCGCAAGTTTAACACATGTAATATCGTATGCAATTGATTTTTAAAACCATAACATCCGTAATACTATTCCAAAGTCTAATGTTTGGAATTGGCACGCAATTTCTATCAATTCCGCGCAACGCGATGGAATTAATTATTGGGCTAAATCCCGTATTAAATAAAATTACAAATAAACCGGCGTTGTCTGCATCTTATGGGAATTGGTTAGCTGGGATAAAAGTTTCTTCATTTGGATATAATCGCGGTGCTTTTGGCGGGACCGCAGGGTTTGAGTTGCGCTATATAGCATTGAACGATCTTGAACTTAGATCAGATCGTCCAACCGATGACCCACTAGTGATTTTTAGCGCAACTGCGATTGCACTTGATGGCTATTATAATAGACAAACTAAAATCGGTTTGCTAAGTACAAAACTACGTTATATTGCGGTGCAATTGTATGACGAATCCACAACCGGTTTTGTAATGGATATTGGTTTGCAGCATGATGTTAATGATAATTTAAATGTAGGTTTTGCACTGCTTAATCTTGGAAGTATGTCAAACCTTTATAAAGAAAAACCAAAATTACCCGTTCGTATAATTGTCGGTTCAAGTTATGTAATTAAAATCAATAATATAGATAATTCACTTTTTGTTGCATTGGAGAAGTCATCCATTGTAAAAGGAATTATTTTTCGAGTTGGAAATATAGCTAATTGGAATATTTTACAATTTATAATCGGAACGCAATTCTCCAAGGAAGTTGCTTCTATTTCTGGAGGAATTGGAATAAGATTAGGTGCTTATGATATAAAGTATGGCATACAATTCGGTTCGCAGTCCTTAGGAATTCCACAAATGTTAGATATTTCGGTAATATTACCATAAAAGTAATTCAATTTCTTATGTCAATAATATGCAAAGTAACCCGAGGTAATTTATTAGAGAGTTCTCATATTATTTATGGCGTTGCAATAGATGAAGATGGCAATACTATTGCGGTCTCCGGCGATGCAGATTATGTTACATGCATTCGTTCGGCATTCAAACCGTTCCAAGCAGCGGCATCGCTGAAAGCGGGAGCTGTAGATGCTGCGGGGTTCACTGAAAGTGAATTGGCTCTAATGTGTGCATCGCATTCTGGTGAAGCAGTGCATGTTAAAACAGCCAAATCTATGATCAAAAAGCTTGCTTTAGATTTATCATATTATGAATGTGGAAAGCACCTACCATATGATGTAATGAGTAGACAAAAATTGTTAATAGATAAAAAAGTACTCACTCCTTATCATAATAATTGTAGCGGGAAACATGCCGGGATGTTAGCACTTGCCAAACACTTAAAAGTTGATCCAGTAGGTTATACCAAGCCGGAACATCCGGTTCAGCAAAAGATATTGCAATTAGCACAATTATATACCGGACACGCTGAAATACCTATTAGTATTGACGGCTGTAGTGCAGTAACACCGTTTTTTTCTCTGCGCACAATAGCATTGTTATTTCAAAAACTAGTAAAACAGGATGCATCTGAATTAAAACGTATTTATCATGCTATGGTCAATCATCCTTATTTAATTGCCGGTAAAAACCGGTTTGATACCGATTTCATAAGTGTTTTAAATGGACGCGGTGTAACAAAAATCGGAGGGGAGGCGGTACGTGGAATTGGTATTAAAACTAATAAATACGGAGTTGTAGGGATGGCATTAAAAGTATTGGATGGTAATCAGCGTTGTTTGCCTCAAGCTACAATTGCCATGTTGAATAAATTGGAATTATTGACTTACTCGGAACAACAAGAATTGGAAAAATGGTCGAATGAAAAAAGGTTTAATCACCGTAAAATACATATAGGCGATCGAAAAATAACATGGGAATAAAAAATACTTATTATATATTTTTAGCATTAATGTTTATTTGCTGTAAAGCTGAAAAAACAACCACACCTATTATTAATGATCCTGTAATGCCGAATGTAAGCTCAATTGGCGAATCAAATAAAATTGAAATAGTTACCTGGAATATCGAGCGCTTTCCTAAAACTGATTATTCTGACGATTATGTGAAAGCGATCATTGAAGGTTTAGGTGCAGATGTTTATGTACTACAGGAAATTCAGTCCAGGAGTAAGTTTGCTTCGATGTTGGGTGAAATGGATGAGTATAATTACTTGTTTCAGACAAATGGTTCGGCGTTAAATTTTGCGATGGTTTACCGAATCGATGTAGTTAGTATTTTAAGTAGTACTGAATTATTTGAACTAGATGATGAAAGTTTTTTTGCCGGCAGACCACCATTACTAACGAAAGTTGAGTGGCAAAAAGATGGAATCACAAAAGATTTATCAATTATTAATGTTCATTACAAATGCTGCGGTGATAATTCGATTGAAGTAGGAAATAATGCTGATGAGGAATATCGTCGTTTAAGAGCATCAGAGCTATTAGAAAAATATATTTCAGATAATCTAAATGATGAAAAGGTTATTGTAGGTGGCGATTTTAACGACGCAATCGATGAGGCTGATTTAACAAATGTATTCTTAGCATTTTTGGATAAACCGGCTGAGTATAAATTTGTTGATATGGATATCGCTATTAGCGATGCAGCGAATTGGTCGTGGCAGGGATGGAGTAGTTCATTTCCGGCAATTCATTTTGATCATATTTTAATTAATAATAATTTGTTTGATGAATTTGAAAGTTCGGGCGTAGTTAATGTGATTAAATTAGAAGAGTATTTCGAAAATGGTATTACGGAATATGATGAAAATGTAACTGACCACCGACCGGTTTACTTTAAGTTTTCTCCATAAATCGATAAAAATAAATTGGAACAGACCAAATCTTCTTGTAGTTTTTAAAAGCAAAGGGATATAGATTAATCACCCATTTAGAGAAGCATTTTTCTAAAATAACAATAAGAGGGAATAATGAAGAAAATCCTTAGTATAGTATTAATTCTCGCCGGCTTTGTAATGGCGCAAGGTTTTGGCGATTTAATTGACCAAGCAGATGTAAAGTACGATGATGATGATTTTTCAGCGGCGTATGAATTGTTGGGACAGGCCGAGCAATTAGAACCGGATAATTTTGAAGTGATTTGGAGTTTGGCTAGGGTGCATTGGGCTTTATCCGATAATTCGGAAGATGAAGTAGTAATATCTGAAAATATCTATGCCGGTTTCGATTACGCTAAACGAGCGCTAGAAATGGACGATGGTAGAGCTGAATCACATAAATGGTATGGTATTTTGATTGGTAGAGTAGGCGAACTTGAAGGTACCAAACAAAAGATATTGAATTCTTACGAAGTTAAAGACCATACTCTAAAAGCTCTTGAATTAGACCCCGAAGATGATGGCAATTTTCATGTGATGGGTAGATGGCATTATACCTTAGCGGATTTAAGCTGGTTTGAAAGAAAAATTGCCGGCTTAATTTATGCAAAACCCCCCAAAGCAAGTTTCGCTGAAGCGGCTGAATATTTTCAGCAAGCTATTGACCTAGCTCCGGATGAAATAAGACATTATGTGTGGTTAGGTAAGACATATGAGGAATTAAAGGATAAAGACGCTGCAAAAAATGCATACAACACCGCATTGGCGATGACTGCTGAAAATGATAGCGATCGTATTCTACAAAAGGAAGCACAAGAATTATTATCTGATAAATAATTTTTTATAATACGGATGGGATGACACGGCTCAAGGAGAAAAAACTGTCTTCAAAAAGTGTTTTTAAAGGCGGTTTGTTAGATATTTATGTTGATGAAGTTCAACTTCAAAATGGTAAAAGAAAAGTACGAGAATATACAAAACACCCCGGAGCAGCAGCTGTCATCCCGATTCTTCCCGATGGTAAAATCGGATTAATCCGACATTACCGCTACCCGACTAATCAAATTCATATAGAAGTTCCGGCAGGTAAAATTGATCCCGATGAAGATGTGGAAGATACTGCAAAACGTGAATTACAAGAAGAGATTGGCTATATTTCCCATAAACTTACTTTTCTTACAAAGATTAATCCATGCCTCGGTTATAGCAACGAAAACATCTGGTTGTTTTTGGGTGAAGATCTTGAACAAGTTGATCAAAATATAACAGGAGATGAAAGTATCGAATTTTATCCGGTTTCCTTTAATAAAGCTATTGAATTAGTCTGGACCGGTAAAATCACAGATGTGAAGACAATAATTTCGATATTATGGCTTGAGAAGCTAATACGTAATAATAAAACTCAAGTACCTTGAGAACATTGAATAATATAGATCTAACAAAATCTATCAAGACCAAAACACGTGAAATAGGATTTCAAAAAGTTGGGATCAGTTCGCCTGATGAACCGCTTTTGTATAACACTTACTATGACAATTGGCTTGCTTCCGGTAAAAATGGTACAATGAAATGGATAGAAAACCACAAGGAAGAACGCAAAGATATTCTCAAGTATTTCCCAGAAGTCAAATCGGTTATTTCAGTAGCAATAAATTATTATACCGACAGTGAAAATCCACAAATTAATTTCAGTAAATATGCATATGGAAAAGACTATCATATAATTGTTAAACAAAAATTGAATCAATTACTAGATTATATAAATAATATTTATAAGCAAAACATGCATGGAATTGTATGCGTTGATTCATCTCCGATAATGGAAAAACAATGGGCTCAGCGTGGAGGTATAGGCTGGCAAGGTAAACATACTATTTTAATCAATGAAGATTATGGAAGTTGGATATTTTTAGGTGAATTATTGTTGGACGTTCGCTTAGAGTACGACAGACCATTTAAAACTGATCTATGCGGAACATGCACAGCCTGTATTGAAGCTTGCCCAACAAAAGCTCTTTCGGAATATCAATTAGATGCCTCGAAGTGTATTGCTTATTTAACGGTTGAGTATAAGAATGAATTTGATACTGCTCTGAAGAGTAAACTAAATGGTTGGGTGTTTGGGTGTGATATTTGTCAACAGGTTTGTCCGTGGAATAAAAAGAAGCAAAATTATACAAAAGAAGATTCATTTAAACCGATACGCGAGATAAGAGAATACGTACTCATGGATTGGTTAAAAATTGATGCTAATTCATTTAAAAAAATATTTACGGATTCTACGGTTAAACGAATAAATTATGATCGCTTTATGCGAAATATTTCTGCATCGATTCAATCAAGCAACGGTATTGAATGAAATGGATTAATGCTGTAGATTGTGCAATAAATAATAATTTATAATAGGAGGTATTTATGCCTAAAGTAGGTGTTGTTTTATCAGGCTGTGGAGTATATGATGGTGCTGAAATTCAAGAATCCGTCATTACAATGCTAGCTTTAGACCGCGCTGGAGCTGAAAAAATCATGATGGCTCCCGATATAGATCAACTACATGTGATAAATCATCTAAATGGCGAAGAGCTGGATGGCGAAGGCAGAAATGTATTAGTAGAATCTGCCCGTATTGCTCGTGGAGATATCATAAGTATTTCAGAAGTAATAGAAAGTGATTTAGATGCTTTGATTTTTCCCGGTGGTTTTGGGGTTGCTAAAAATTTAAGTGATTATGCTATGGCTGGTGCCAATTGTACGGTTAATCCGGAAATTGCAAGATTGACACAAGAAGTTCATAAAGCCGGGAAGCCGATTGGTGTTATGTGTATTGCACCAACTATGCTGGCAAAGATTTTAAACCGCGCTAATGTATCTGTAGATTTAACAATCGGAAGCGATGAAAAAACGGCGAACGATATTCAAAGTATGGGATCGAATCACATTGCCTGTCCGGTTCAAGGTATAATTGTGGATAAAGAAAATAGAATTGTATCTACACCAGCCTACATGGAAGCCAAAAATATTGCAGAAGCTGCTGATGGTATTGAGAAATTGGTTACTGAAATTTTGAAAATGATTTGAGCAAAATAAAAAAACACCTAGATAATAAAACCTAGGTGCTTTTTTTATTTTATATTTAGATATAATTAATCTTCTATAACAATATCGACTGATCCTATACCAACATTAACATCCATTGTTATGGTTGGATAACTACTATCCCAATCAGAACTCACCCAATATTTATTTTTCTTTTGTTTTAATCCATAAATATCTACAGATGACAAAAAAGAAGAATCAACATATATTTTAATATTAGTCTCACTAGGTAGTACCATGTCCAATGATCCCAATCCAACATCTACATTTATATCAGTATCATGAATTCTCTCACCAGTGAAGTCGATATCGGCAGAACCCAAGCCGATATTAATATCAATTTTTTTTGCTGCAAGATTGCCTAAGCCAAAAACCGATAAATCACCCAAACCATTCTCAATACTTATTGATTCACAAACAACATTATTTCTTTTATTAATTTTAAGCTCGACGTCACTTAATCCACAATTGATATTTAATTTTGTAATTGAAATATCTGTCAAATCAATTTCAGCATCGCCCACGCCAAAATCCAAGAATAAATCTGTTTTGATTTGAGAAGGGAAATAAAATTCCAGTTCATTATTAAAATCTCTCAATTTATATCTGAATGGACCTTTATCATATTTCTTTTTGGTTTTAATTGTTAACACTCCGCTGGAAGAAACAGATTCCATTTTGACAATTGGCATAATTCTACGGCTATTATAGGTTATTGAACCTTCGATTTTATTCTTTTTATTACTTGAGCCAATAGTTAATTCTCCTAAGCCGTAAGAGATTGATACATCTAAATCTTTATATTGCCGGGTGTTGAAACTGTAAGAATCTACTACTTCATAGTCATCATCATGATCGTCATAATCGTCATTTTGGGCAAAAATAAATGGATTTATGATTAACAATAAACTTAAAATTAATAAATTTGATTTTTTCATCGTGTAACCTCATTATTTTCAATTGATATGGGCTTCTGTAATTCTGTCAGTAATTCATTTGCTTTATCTCGAACAGAATCATCATCGTCCATTTTACTTACTATTTCTAGTAAAGGTATTAAATCACTTGATAGATTATTTTCTAAAATATTCAGTGATTCTAAGCGCATTTCGTGATCACGATCATCCAACAGAATTCGTTTACATGCATTAATTATATCGGGAGATGATTGATACCGCGATAATGTTTCCATAGATTGCAGTTTTACTCTTAGGTTTATTTCAGATAAAATAGATGATATTAATACCATTCGTGATTCACTATTTGGCGTTATTCTTTTGATTTGCTTACCGGCTTGATATCGATTATCGATATTGTCATCATTTAAAAGTAAATAGTACAATATTTGTTTAATGTTCTGATCATTAACATTCCCGGATACATTGAATTTATTATCAGTATGCGAAACCAATTTAACCGTAGATTGAGATAGTGTAGATTGGTCTATTCGTAAATCGGATAGCACTCCCGATTGAATTAATTTATTCATATCTATTTTTACTAGATTGCTAATATCAATTGGTTTATCGCCACTTGGTGAAAGTAGTAAACGTCCTACTAAAAGTCCGATAATTAAATATGCAGCTATTGCCCAAACAGGTTGCCGCTTTTTAGTTATTAATATTACACCTGATTTAATTTTATCAAGAATATTTGACAATAATGAGTTAGCAGACTTTTTATTATTTAAATCTTGTATCCTTCCACGAAGTAAATTCCTGCTACCTTGTAAAAACTCTTTAGAGGGGCCGATTGTAGAAAAGCTTTGCGTTGTTTCTATGGCTGATTTCAATTCATCGATGTAATCTTGTAAATCAGAATTAGTTTTTAATTCTTGTTCAATTTTCCTTTTTGCTGTGATACTTAGTGCATTACATATGTATAAAGCAGCTTGTTTTTTTTGTTGTTCTGAAATTTTGTTAGGCATAATGATACTCCTTCAGGCTAACACGTAATTTTTCCATCGCTCGGAATAAGTATTTTTTTACTGTTCCTTCCGATAAATCTAAAATATTAGCTATATCTTTTATTTTTAATTGTTGTAAATGTTTTAGAATAAAAACCGCTCTTTGTTGATGAGATAGTGTTAATAACGAGTGGTTGATAGCCATTATCAATTCTTCGCGATTATCTTCGTTGCTTTGTGGATCATAAACCCAATCCAATAAATCGTATCCGTCGTCTTCTTTTGGCTCAACAACTTTTATCTTGGAATGCTTTCTTTTATAATTATAGGCGGTATTTACCGCAATCCGATAAATCCAGGTATAAAGATCACTCTCAAATCGGAATTTGGATATATTATTATATACCTTTATAAACGTCTCTTGATAGATATCTTCGGCGTCCTCTTTGTTTTGTGTTATTTGTAAAGTTAGTGTCATTATTCTTGTGTCATATTTAGTAACAATTTCGTGGAACGAGACAATATCGCCTGCCTGCGCTTTGATAATTAAGTCTCTTGTTGTTTTATCCACGAATTTGTTTCATTTCAATCTTTTGACACAGATTGTATATAAATGGTTGTCATTGTTTGCGTAATAGGATGGAATCTAATTAATTATATAAAATAAAAAAACCCTCATGATAAGAGGGTTTTTTTAAAGATATTTTTGATCGTTATTGTAAAACGCTTACAATTTTCTTATTGCGACTTTTTTTACTAAATTTTACAATTCCATCAACAATTGCAAATAAAGAATCGTCTCCCGCACGTTTAACGTTTACACCAGGATGTACTTTGGTACCACGCTGTTTTAAAATTATTCCACCGGATAGTATAGCTTGGCCATCATATACTTTCACACCAAGCCGTTTAGCATTTGAATCGCGACCATTACGGGAACTACCCTGTCCTTTTTTATGTGCCATTATTTTGATTCCTTCTTTGTGGTTTTTTTAGCCGTGGTCTTTTTTACAGGAGCTTTTTTAGTGGTGGTAGCTACTTCAATACTATTTATCTTTATAGATGAAAAATCCTGTCTATGACCAGTTTTCCTTTGGTATCCCTTACGGCGTTTTTTCTTATAGACAAGAATTTTTTTATGACGTCCATGTTCTAAAACTTCAGCACTAACTTTAGCGCCCTTAACTGCAGGTTTCCCTATTTTTATATTTTCCCCATCGTCAGTTAATAATACATTCTCAAAATTGACTTTTTCGCCGACTTTGACAGCAAGACGAGCTACATTTAGCGTGTCACCCTCGGTAACTTTGTATTGTTTTCCTGCTATATCTACGATTGCGTACATTTTATCTCCTAAAAAAGCCTGCGAACTTAAGTCTTGGAATTTTCCTTTTCAAGTGCATTTGTGACATTTTTATTATCTGATATATTAATAAACTCAAATTGATCTCGGTGTATCTCAGGATTTGCTTCAATCTTAATGTGCACAAAGTTTTTCCACATTAAGCCTCTTAATGCTTTTTTCTTGTGTAGCCGTAGAAATTCTTCTACTTCAGGATGCAATAGTAATTTTAATCGCAAACTGCGACGCTTGGTTTTATAACGTCTCAACCAATGATCAATTCTTGTAATAAGGGTTTCTTTTGATATTATTTGTCCTGCTCCATGACAAGTTGGACATTCTTCTGTCATGCTGTCTAATAAACTCAAACGTATTCGTTGTCGTGTCATTTCTAATAACCCAAATTCTGAAATCGGGGCTACAGCAACCTTAGCACGATCTTTTTTAAGCTCATTACGTAATTCATTATAAACTTTACGCTGATTCTCTTGTTCGCGCATATCAATAAAATCTATGACGATCAACCCTGAAAGGTCACGTAATCTTAGTTGCCGTGCAATTTCTCGGGCTGCTTCCAGATTAATTTTAAGCGAATTTTGTTCATGAAGTTGTTTCCCAATAAATCTACCGCTGTTCACATCGACAACCACCATTGCTTCAGTTTTTTCAATCACAAGGGATGCCCCGCTTTTTAATCTCACGTGGGGACTCATTAACTTTGTGATCTCAGTCTCTATCCCCATGCTCTCGAATAGTGGTGATTTTAACTTGTAATATTGTAGTCTTTCCGAAAGGTTGGGTGATACATCTTCCAGATAATTATATAATTTTTTATGTAATTTACGTGAGTCAATTGTGATTTTACCAACATCGGTCGTTAATAAATCTCGTATGACACTTGAAGCAGTTTCAAGATCTTCATAGATTAAAGCAGGAGCTTCAGTATTCTTTGCTTTTTTTTCTAATTTATACCAATGATTAATAAGCATTTCATAATCATTTGTGATTTGTTCTTCACTCTTGCCTTCAGCTACCGTTCTAATTATCAATCCAAAATCTTTTTTACGCAATTTATTGGCGATTTTTTTTAAACGTCTGCGTTCGTATTTGTCCCAAAGTTTTTTAGATATCCCTATATAATTAACATTAGGAACTAAAACTAATAGCCGTCCGGGGATTGCAATTTCAGTTGTTAAACGAGGACCTTTATTAGCAAAGGGTTCCTTTATTATTTGGACGAATATTTCTTGTCCGCTGTGAAGGTCAACTTCAATATTACCGTTATCGGTACGCTTATTATTGTTTTGTTTTGCATCATCACTATCAACATCAGCCAACAGGAATTCTCCCTGATGAATTTCGGAAAAGGGTAAAAAGGCATTTATGCCATACCCGATGTCAACAAACGCTGCCTGCATACCCGGGATAACATTTTCAACTTTACCTTTATAAATATTGCTAACCATTCGTTGCTGTCCCTGTTTTTCAATATAAACTTCAACCAAACGGCCTTCTTCAAGGATAGCAATCCGGGTTTCCCCCATGCTTTCATTTATAATTATTTCTTTCTTCATTACTCCGCCTTTTACATCTGCATTTTTGATATAATTAGGCCATATCAAATTGATTATACAACCAATTGTTCCGTGATAAATAGTTATCCGGATTAACCTTTTTTTTCAGGGAAGAAAGAAAAGAAGGAAGGCAAAAAAATTTTGTGTTTTATAAATGTTTCAAATATCGGCAAAAAAAATAAACTTATTAGTCCTTCAAGCCTTTCCAACCCTATTGAAAAATACAAGCAATTGCGATTTTCTTCAAGAAAATTATTTGTTTTGTTTTGATATAGTATGATTAAATTCCATTCAATTATTTTGTCGTGATTTGTACTGGATTGCCGCGACAATAAAGAACGAGCTAAAATGGTGAAGGATTGCCTCGATTAGCTCGAGGTTTTTTATTATGAATAATATTTACAAAATAGCTAAAAATAGAATCTTGATCTTGGATGGAGCCATGGGTACCATGGTTCAATCTTATGGATTAAGTGAAGTAGACTTCCGCGGTAAACGATTTCAAAAGCATTCTATTGATTTAAAAGGTAACAATGAAATATTATCATTAACGAAACCGAAACTTATCGAAGAGATTCATTCCAATTACCTACAAGCTGGTGCAGATTTCATATCGACAAATACTTTTAATGCGACCAGAATTTCTCAAGCTGATTATCAAATGGATGATTATGTTACTGAAATGAATTACAAATCGGCAATGATCGCACGTAAAATAGCGGATAAATTCACTCAACAAACTGCCCAAAAACCGCGCTTTGTAATTGGTTTGCTTGGTCCTACAAATCGAACCGCTTCGATATCATCTAATGTGAGTGATCCGAGTGCACGGAATATTACTTTTGATGAATTGGTGGAAGCCTATTCTGAAGCAGCTAAGGCGCTGATTGACGGTGGTGTAAACTTTTTAATGTTAGAAACTATATTCGACACATTAAATGCAAAAGCCGCTTTATTTGCAGTTCAGTCTGTTTTTGACAAATTTAGAAAGAAGGTACCGGTGATGGTATCCGGCACTATCACTGATGCAAGTGGTAGAACTCTATCGGGACAAACTTTGGAAGCTTTTTATTATTCAATAAATCACTTCCCATTATTTTCTGTTGGATTAAATTGTGCGTTAGGCGCCGAACAATTGAGGCCGTATATTGAAGAATTATCACGTATAAGCGATGGTTTTGTGAGCTTTCACCCTAATGCCGGATTACCGAATGAGTTAGGTGAATATGATGAATCGCCGAATCATATGGCTAATGTAGTGAGTGATATTGCTGGAAGAGGTTTAGTGAATATTGTAGGTGGATGCTGCGGCTCAACCGCGGAACATATTAAGGCAATCGCAGAGGCAGTAAGAAATATCCGACCTCATAAGCTTGAAACAATTAATAAATATACTTGCCTAAGCGGATTGGAACCGACAGTAATTAGACCGGATTCTCTATTCGTGAATGTTGGTGAAAGAACTAATGTTGCCGGTTCGGCCAAATTTTGCCGCTTGATAAAAGATGAGAACTTTAATGAAGCATTAAATGTGGCACGCCATCAAATCGAAGGCGGTGCTCAAGTCATAGATATTAATATGGATGATGCAATGTTAGATTCTGAGGAAGCAATGGAAAAATTTCTTCGCCTGATTGCTGCTGAACCTGGTATTGCTCGCGTTCCGATAATGCTTGATTCTTCAAATTGGGCAGTTTTGGAAATCGGTTTGAAAAATATACAAGGCAAAGGAATTGTTAATAGTATAAGCTTGAAAGAAGGTGAGGATGTTTTTATTAAGCAAGCTAATTTAATTAAACACTATGGTGCAGCGGTAATTGTAATGGCAATTGATGAACAGGGTCAAGCCGATAATTATGACCGAAAAATGGAAATAATTGAGCGTAGTTACCGAATATTAACTGAAAAAATTGGGTTTTCAGCGGAAGATATAATTTTTGACCCTAACATTTTTACAGTAGCAACCGGTATTGCAGAACATAATAATTATGCTATTGATTACATTAATGCTTGCCGGTCTATCAAAGAAAAATTCCCCGGCTGTCTGGTAAGTGGTGGTGTGAGCAACTTGTCGTTTTCATTCCGTGGGAATAATACAATTCGTGAAGCGATGCACGCTGTTTTTCTTTATCATGCTATCCAAGCCGGGATGGATATGGGAATTGTGAATGCCGGGCAATTAGTTGTGTATGATGACATTCCGGATGAACTTCGAGAAGCGGCAGAAGATGTTATTTTAAATCGCCGTGGCGATGCAACTGACCGTTTATTAAAGTTAGCAGATAAATATAAAAGTGGTAAAGTAAAAGAAAAGTCAGTTCAAGAATGGAGAAATAAATCTGTTGAAAAACGGATTGAATATGCATTAGTTGAAGGAATTACCGAATTTATCGACGAAGATATCGAAGAGATTCGTTTAAATTATAACGATCCCGTAACAATCATTGAAAGTCCGTTGATGGATGGAATGAATCGCGTCGGCGATTTGTTTGGTTCCGGAAAAATGTTTTTACCGCAGGTCATAAAAAGTGCCCGCGTTATGAAACGAGCAGTAACATATCTTGAACCATTTATTAACGAATTGCGATTGAAATACGACCGAAAGAATGCAAAATCCAAGATCGTTCTGGCAACGGTGAAGGGGGATGTGCATGATATTGGGAAAAATATTGTTTCCATCATTTTACAATGTAATAATATTGAGGTTATTGATTTGGGTGTAATGGTAAGTGCGGAGAAGATTATCGCTACTGCGAAAGATGAGAAAGCAAAAATGATTGGCTTGAGCGGGTTAATCACACCATCGCTTACGGAAATGGAACACATCGCCGCGGAAATGGAACGGCAGGGATTGAAAATCCCATTATTGATCGGCGGTGCAACTACATCACAGTTGCATACAGCTGTTAAAATTGCACCTAATTACAGCAAACCGATCGTTTATGTCCCGGATGCCTCACGCAGTGTGCCGGTTGTATCAAATCTATTAAGCACAACACACCGTAAAGAATTTTTAGATTCATTGCATAAAAAACAGCAAGAAGTGCGTAAAAATTATGCCGAACGGAAGAGACCGGCAATATTGCTATCGCTTGAAAAAGCAAGGAAACGAAAATTCGATTTTGATTGGAAAAAATGTACAGCACCCGTTCCAAAATTTACCGGTATAAAAGTATTTGAAGATTATTCTATCAAGGAACTAATTGATTATATTGATTGGACGCCATTCTTTTCGACATGGGAATTGAAAGGGAAATATCCTGATATTTTGAACGACTTTAAAGTTGGAGAGCAAGCAAAAATTCTATTTGATGATGCTCAAATTTTACTAAAGGAAATATCTACTAGTAAATTACTACAAGCTAAGGGTGTATTTGGAATATTCCCCGCAAATTCAATTGACGATGATATTGAGATATATTCGGATAAATCGCAAAATGAAGTTCTATCAAAATTGTATCATCTGCGTCAACAAGTTGGTAAATCCGAAGGGAAGCCAAATTTTTGTTTAGCGGATTTCATCGCTCCAAAATCTTCCGGTAAAATTGATTGGATTGGCGCTTTTGCTGTTACTGCCGGTATCGGCGTAAAGCGATTGGTTAAAAGGTACGAAAAACAAAATGATGACTATTCTGCGATCATGGTAAAAGCAATTGCTGATCGATTAGCAGAAGCATTCGCAGAGCGATTGCACCAAAGATTACGCGAAGAATTTTGGGGATATGAATTAAATGAACATTTATCTATGGATGATTTAATAAAAGAAAGATATAATGGCATTCGCCCGGCACCTGGATACCCGGCTTGTCCTGACCATACCGAAAAACAAAAAATATGGGATTTGCTAGAAGTAGAAAAACATACCGGTATATCACTTACTGAAAGTTATGCGATGTATCCGGCGGCATCTGTAAGCGGATGGTATTTTGCGCATCCGGAAGCGCAATATTTCAGTGTTGGGAAGATCACAAAAGAACAAGTGGAAGATTATGCTAGGCGTAAGGGAAGCGAGGAAGAAATGGTAGAAAAGTTTATTGGTAGATTGGTGGAATAGTTGCGAGATGTTAAATTTTGAATGTTGAGTTGTAAATGTTAATCACAGATTACACGAACTATACAAAATTTAATTTTTAAATATTTAATTATCTACAGCATAATTCCTTATTCCCGCTATATTTCCATTATCCAAAACACCAATAACCATTCTACCAATAACCAATTTTATTACTACATTTTGCCCTATGAATAAGGAACTAAAATCAGCGATTGATGCAGTAAAGGAAGCCGGATCAATTATAATGCAATATTATAAATCAAAGTATGAGATTCGTGATAAAAGCTATCATAATCCGGTAACAACGGCTGATCACGCAGCAGATAATTTCTTAAAAAACACCTTCACAGTTTTATATCCTGAATATGGTTGGCTTTCGGAAGAAACAGTTGATACTAAGGAGCGACTCAGTCACTTACGTACTTGGATTGTTGATCCACTTGACGGAACTAAGGAATTTATAGAAGGCGTGCCGCATTTTGTGGTAAGCGTTGCTTTAGTTGAAGATGGCGAACCAATTATTGGTGTATTGTACAATCCTGTAAGCGATGAATTGTTTAGCGCTGCAAAAGGCAAAGGAGCGTTTCTGAATGGTGAACGGTTGACTTGTTCATCCAAAAAAGAATTTAAAGATATGGTGATCTTAAACAGTAGATCAGAAACGCGACGCGGGTTGTGGTGGCAATATCGAAAACAATTTAAAGAACAACGCGCAATTGGAAGTGTTGCTTATAAATTAGGACTAACATCAGCCGCGAAAGCTGATATTTTTGCGTCGCTGCGACCGAAAAATGAATGGGATATTTGTGCCGGACACTGCATCCTTCGCGAAGCTGGTGGAGAAATGGTAACATTGGATGGAAAACCAATAACTTATAATAATGAAAAAACATTAATAACTCCGGGATTAATTGCTTCGAATGTGGAAATTCTTAATGAATCCATCGAATTATTTAAACAAAAGAAAAATTAATTATGAATGATGCACAATATCCGAAAGGAGCAATAAAATGCTTAGATAAAGGATTTATCCGTCTTGTTGACTCAATGGGCAATGATGAAGCTATTGTGCAAGCAGCGCGTGTGAGTTACGGCAAAGGCACTACTAAAGTCAGCCGTGACCGCGGGCTTATTCGCTATTTATTGCGGCATCGACATTCTACGCCATTTGAAATGGTTGAGTTAAAATTTCACGCCAAAATGCCGATATTTGTCGCTCGGCAATGGGTACGACATCGTACCGCGAATATAAACGAATATAGTTTGCGCTATTCCGAAGCACGGCACGACTTTTACATACCGGATAAAAAGGATATACATTTTCAAAGTCAATTCAACAAACAAGGGCGCGATGACAAGAAAGTCCCGCCTAAAATGAAAGAAAAAATCGTCGATTATTTTAATGAAATATCGGAAAAAACTTTTGTAATTTATAACGAACTTAACGAAGCAGGTATCGCGCGTGAATTAACGCGCGGAATTCTACCGGTCAATTTATATACCGAATGGTATTGGAAAAATGATTTAAACAACATTTTTCATTTTTTGCGATTGCGGATGGATGAGCATGCTCAATACGAAATTCGTGTTTTTGCGGAAGCTATGGCATCGTTTGTAAAAAAGGTTGTACCAGTTGCCTATGAGGCATTTGAAGATTATGCGATCAAAGGAATGTATTTTTCAAAATTAGAGAGAGATTTGATCAGAACGCGGCTGCCTGATCGCATCCTTGATGATTTAAAAGACGAAGTTATTTATCAAATTGTGGCAACGCTAAATGATAATAAGAATCTTGATAAAGACGAATTATATCATCTATATCAACAGAATAAGGGAATTGACTGTGCGGAAGATTTTAATATCAAATGGCAGGCCGGAAATATTGAAACAGGTAATGTCTTTGAAATGCGGGAGTTTCTATTGAAGATTGAAGATTTAAAAAAAGATTGAACCACGAAGGCACGAAGAACACGAAAATAATAACTAAAAAAGATTGAACCCGAATTACACGAATTACACGAAAAATAATAACTAAAAAAGATTGAACCACGAAGGCATGAAGACACAGAATAAAATAGAAATCTGGAAAAGAAAAAGCGAAAAGCGAAGTAAACAAATAATTCGAAAAGAATATAATTATTTTTTACGACTTTTGCTGTTTTATACTTTGTCTAATTCGTTTATTTCGTTGTTAAATTAATTAATATGATTCGTGGCTAAAAATAGAAAATTGTCAATAGAAAATAATAAATCAAACATTGGTCACCGGCAACGTTTGCGGGAACGTTTTTTAAATAGCAGTCTGCAGGGTTTTCACGACTATGAAGTCGTCGAATTATTACTCACGCTTGGCACACCACGCAGCGATTGTAAACAAGCAGCCAAAGATGCGCTAAAAAAGTTTGGATCATTAAATGCAGTATTAGAAGCCGATTCAAAAGATTTACAAGCGATAAAAGGAATTGGTCCGAATAATGTATTCGGATTAAAATTATCTCAAACGGTGGCACGACGTTATTTGGCAAACCGTGTAATTGGACAAGATATTGTAACATCATCTGATGAAGTCTTGGATTATTTAAAACATAATTTACGTGATAAAAAGCAGGAAATATTCTCTGTAATATACCTGAACGGACGCAATGAAATAATCGGCATGGAGGAATTGTTCCACGGTTCGCTAACGACATCCGCGGTTTATCCGCGTGAGATTGTTAAAAAGGTACTCAACCAAAATGCTGCGGCGCTAATTTTTGTTCATAATCATCCAAGCGGAAATCTTAATCCAAGTCAGGAAGATATCAAAATAACCAAAAAGTTAAAGGATGCTGTTGAAACAATTGATGTTAAAGTGCATGATCATTTAATTATTGCCGGAAATAATTATTACTCGTTTGCAGATAATAACTTAATTTAAATAATTTTACTAATCATTCGGTTCAGCTTGCTACGGTGTCAAGTAAGTTGATAAATTTTACGTCTTAAAAAATAAGCTTTAGGTAAAAATGACAAATTCATTTATAGCGGGTGCAAAAGGTGAAAAACCGCGTTCCGATCTCCGTGTAAAATATACACCATCAAAAAAACCGTTTTCGATTTCTGTTAAGAGTACTGTTGACGCATTATTTGGAAATGCGATTTTTCGTCAGGCCGAAGGTATTTGTAAAGAATTACAAATCCGCACCGGTACAATTGAGATCGAAGATTTTGGAGCATTACCGTTTGTAATTTCAGCACGGTTGGAAGCGGTGATAAAAAAAGCTCATCCGAAATTAAAACAGGAATCGTTGCCCAAAATAAAAGATTTTTGTCTGTATCAATCGAATCGAGATAGATTCCGTCGCAGTCGCTTATATTTACCGGGCAATCAATCCAAGCTAATGTTAAATGCAGGTATCCATAAGCCGGATTGCATAATACTAGATTTAGAAGATTCAGTTTCTCCATCAGAGAAAGAAGATACGAGATATATAGTCCGCAACGCTTTACGTTCATTAGACTTTTATGGCGCAGAGCGGATGGTGCGAATAAATCAAGGTGAAATGGGATTAAAAGATTTGGAATTTGTGGTACCTCATAATGTTCATTTGATATTGATCCCAAAAGTGGAAAGTGTGAATGAATTACATATAATTGATAAGACAATTACGGAAATTTCCAAAAAATGTGGTAGAAAAACACCGGTATTCCTGATGCCGATAATTGAAAGTGGACGGGGGGTGCTTAAAGCATTGGAAATTGCCGAAGCGTCGCCAAATAATGTCGCTTTAGCGATTGGATTGGAAGATTATACTGCTGATATTGGAGTACCACGCACTGAGCAGGGCAAGGAATCATTGTTTGCGCGCAGTATGATTATCAATGCCGCACGTGCCGCTGGTATTCAAGCGATTGACACTGTTTATAGTGATGTGGATAATGAAATTGGATTACGTGAATCGGTTAGAGCGGCTAAGTCGCTTGGATTCGACGGGAAGGGGTGCATACACCCACGTCAAATAAAACCAATTCATGAAGAATTTGCGCCATCCGCAGATCAGATCGAAAGAGCCAAGAAAATTACTTTAGCATTTAATGAAGCAGAGAAAAAAGGACTCGGAGTTGTATCATTAGGAAGTAAAATGATTGATCCTCCCGTTGTAAAGAGAGCGTTACATACTATTGATTTAGCTATCGCTTCAAATTTATTAAATCCTGACTGGAAAAACTGATATGACGAAAGTAAAAATGATAAAAAATACCGCCGGTCGTATGATTCCAACAATTGTTAACGGGGTTGAACAAACTCCTTTTCAAGGTGTCGGAAAATATAAACCACGAGGGAGCAAAACAGCACCAGCAATCAAATCTTGTTCAGATTATCCTGCAGATGGGAATAAGATTGTAAAATCATTGGATAGCGCTTTAAAAAAATGTGGATTAAAAAATGGGATGACACTTTCTTCGCATCATCATTTTCGAAATGGCGACTTAGTAATGAATCAGGTGTTCGATCTTGCTGCAAAACAAGGAGTTAAAGGTTTGCGATGGTTTCCATCAGCAGCATTTCCATGCCATAAACCGTTGATTAATTACATGAAAAATGGTGTTATTGATTGGATTGAGGGTTCGCTTAACGGTCCACTTGGCGATTACGCATCACATGGCAATATGAATGGGACAGCAGTTTTACGAAGCCATGGAGGTCGATGGCAAGCAGTTCAAGATGGTGAAGTGCATATTGATATTGCCATTATTGCGGCACCAACTGCTGATGCATTCGGTAACGCCACTGGCGATAGAGGTCCATCGGCTTGCGGATTGCTCGGATTTGGTTTAGTAGATTCAATTTATGCAGACAAGGTAATAATCGTAACCGATAATCTTGTACCGTTTCCTTGCGTGCCGTGGCAAATTCAGGGTCAAAATGTTGATTATGTGGTTGAATTGGATAAAGTTGGTGATCCTGAAAAAATTATTAGCGGTACAACTAAGCTGACAAAATCGCCGGATCGTTTATATATCGCTGAACTAACAGCGAAATTTGTTCAAGCGGCAGGAATTATTAAGGACGGTTTTAGCTTTCAAGCTGGAGCGGGAGGAACTGCCTTAGCTTTTGCAATTTTCCTCAAAGAAATGATGAAAGACGCCGGTGTAAAAGCACGGTTTATTCGTGGCGGTTCTACAAAATATTTAGTCGAAATGTTAGAAGACGGATTAACTGATTTTATCCTTGATGGACAAACCTTTGACTTAGAAGGTGTACGTTCAATGAGGGAAAATTTCGGTCATGTCAATACATCACCATTCACAAGTTATAATTGGCATGGAAAAGGGAATTTTGCTTCAATGTTGGATGTAGTTGTACTTGGAGCAACGGAAGTTGATATTAATTTCAATGCCAATGTTGTAACACATTCCGACGGTAAAATGTTACATGGGATTGGTGGCTGGCAAAATTGTTTATTCAGTAAATGTACAATTTTGCCAATTCCAGCTTTTCGAAATCGTATTCCGGTCATTATTGATGAAGTTACAACCTTAGTAGGACCCGGTGAATTAATTGATGTTATAGTAACCGAACGGGGTATTGCTATAAATCCATTGCGTAAAGATTTGATTAAAGCTACAAAGAACAGTGGTTTACCTATCCGTAAAATAGAAGAAATAAAGGCAGAAATTGATGATTTAATTGGCGTTATACCGACCAAACCAAATTTAACAGAAGATGTGATTGGAATAGTTAAATGGGTAGATGGGACAGTATTAGATTCAATATTTAAGATTGATAATTAAACCACGAATTACACGAATAACACGAATTAACAAACAAAACATAAATGCCTAAAACGGAAATTATTTATAAAGAATTATCATATAAAATTGTTGGTTGTGCAATGGCGGTACATAAAATATTGGGTGTTGGATTTTTAGAAGCAGTGTATGAAGAAGCATTCATAATAGAATTACAACTAAATAAAATTCATTTCGAAGCACAGAAGAAATATCTGGTTATTTACAAAAATAAAATTATCAAGGATTTCTTTTGCGATATAGTTGTTGAAAATAAAATCATAATTGAATTGAAAGCAATTAAGAACATAGGTGATATTGAACGCGCGCAAGTAATTAATTATCTAAAAGTTACCAGTTTAAAATTGGGTATAATAAATAATTTTGGCGAAACTTCTTTAAAATATGAAAGAATAGCATTATAAATCTTTTATGAAATTTATAATTGGAAATGTTCGTGAAATTAGTGTAATTCGTGGTTAATAATGGAGAAATCATGAGAAATGATATAATTAAGCTTTGGCCGGAAATAGACTTGATTAAAGATAAAGATTTAGCTGAAAAAGTTGCGAAAGCATGGGAATATGCAATAGAAAAAAGTGTATTATCTGCAGAAGATTTAGAGAAAATTCCGTTTTCACTGCTTATAAAAGATTGTAATGTATCATTTATGAATCATAAGCGTACCTGCGTTCAGTTGGCAGTGGATATTGCAAAGCGGATGAAAGATAATTTTGGTAATGAAATTAAAATTGATATGGATATTCTAATTGCAGGAGCAATTTTAATTGATATCGGAAAGTTAATTGAATACCAAATCACAGAAGGGAAATTAGGCACTAGTGATTTTGGCAAAATTGTCAGGCATCCGTTTAGTGGTGTTGCCATCGCAGATAGATTTGATTTACCTGCGGAAGTTCAGCACATTATTGCAACGCATTCCAAAGAGGGTGATCTTGGTAAAAGAACAGTGGAATCAATAATTGTTCATCACGCCGATTTTGTTAGTTTTGAGCCATTTAAATAATCAAACCGCAAATTTCACGAATATAATAAGAAAATAGGTATTCAAAAATGCCACAAAATCTTATTGAAAAAATAACTCAAAAATATGCTGTAAGACTTGAACAGGGACAAAAAGTTTATAGCGGTGATTATATAGCAATCGAACCCGCGCATATTTTAACGCACGATAACACTGCTGCCGTAATGGCTAAATTTAAATCAATTGGTGCCAGTAAAATTGTGAATCCACGGCAACCGGTATTTGCTTTAGATCATAATGTTCAGGATAAATCAAAAGAAAATTTAAAGAAATACAAAGGGATTGAAGCCTTTGCTAAAGAAATGGGTGTGGATTTTTATCCGGCGGGGAGAGGCATTGGTCACCAAATTATGTTGGAGGAAGGATATGCGTTCCCTGGCGAGATGGCTGTGGCATCGGATAGTCATTCCAATATGTACGGTGGTATAGGATGTTTGGGGACTCCCGTTGTACGTACCGATGCAGCCGGAATATGGGCAACCGGAGAAACCTGGTGGCAGATTCCTTCCGTTGCTAAAATAGAATTGAGGGGAGAATTGTTAGATGGCGTCACAGGAAAAGACGTTATAATCACTTTAGCGGGGCATTTTAACAACGATGAAGTGTTAAATCACGTCTTGGAATTCTGCGGAGACGGTATTCAATCATTATCGATCGATGATCGACTTACAATTGCCAATATGACAACGGAATGGGGTGCGCTTGCCGGAATTTTTCCGATAGATAAGCGTACGATTACTTGGTTACAAAATAGAGCAGATGCGTTAATATCTAAAGGATTATCAGGGATCCCATCGGATCGCGATGGCAAGCAAGATGAAACAGGTATAGTTATTAATCCAAGGATCAATAAAAATCGGATTGATAAATTAATTGAGGAAACTATTTCAAGTGATGAAGGTGCTTTTTACTCAAAAGTAATATCTATTGATTTAAGTACGGTACGTCCACACGTTGCCGGTCCTGACAATGTTAAAACAAAAACAAATTTATCTGAAATTGAGAAACAGAATATAAAAATCAATAAAGCTTATTTGGTGTCTTGTGTAAATAGCAGGGTAAGCGATCTGGCTGAGGCTGCTAAAGTGTTAAATGGTAAAAAAGTAGCAGACCATGTTGAATTTTACGTTGCTGCTGCTTCAAGAGATGTTCAAATAGAAAGTGAACATCGTGGCGATTGGGAAATATTGCTGAAATCAGGAGCCATCGAATTATCTCCGGGATGCGGTCCTTGTATTGGATTGGGCGTTGGATTATTAGAAGATGGTGAAATAGGTATTTCCGCAACCAATAGAAATTTTAAAGGACGTATGGGAAGTAGAAATGCCCAGGTATATTTAGCTACACCCGCCGTGGTTGCTGCATCGGCAGTGGCGGGGAAAATCTGCGGTCCTAAAAAATATGATTCGGTTGCTCTAAACAGCACTATTAAAATTTCTGAAAAAAGAAAAAAAGAAAAAACCACTATTAAGTTATTAAAAGGTTTCCCGAAACGAATAACCGGTGAAATAATTTATTGTCCGCAAGACAATTTAAATACAGACGGAATTTATCCGGGTAAATACACTTATATTGATGATTTTTCTCCGATCCAACAGGCTGAAGTTGTTATGGAAAATTATGATCCGGACTTTGGCAAGATCGCCCAAAAAGGCGATATTTTAGTCAGTGGATTTAATTTTGGTACCGGCAGTTCAAGAGAACAAGCTGCGACTGCTTTAAAATATAAGGGAATCAGATTAGTAATAGCCGGTTCTTTCAGTCAAACGTATAAAAGAAATGCAATAAATAATGGTTTTATTGTGCTTGAAGCGCCTGAATTTGTAAAAGATATAAATAAAACATTTGATAGAGAAATATTATCCGGTGTTTTAACAATTAGAACCAATTTAAAACTCATCGTCGATTTTGAACAATCGTTGATAAGTGATCAGCAGAAACAATACGATATCGATGCGATTGGGACTGCCGTTCAAGAATTAGTTATTGTAGAAGGTCTGGAAAACTGGGTTAAGAATAGATTGTAAATTACTAATTACAAAAATGATTCAACCACGAATTACACGAATTGCACAAATTAAACGAAATCAATTAATAATAAATAAAAAAGATTAAACCTCAAAGTACACGAAGAGCGCAAAGGAACTTTAATATATACTTTGTGACCTTTGTCGTTAAATAGGAGAAAAAATGGCGAAAAGAACAATTGTAACTTTACCGGGAGATGGTATAGGAAAAGTAGTATTAGAAGAGGCAATTCGCGTACTTGACGCAGCTGGTTTGGAAGCAAATTATATTAAAGGTGACATTGGATGGAAATTTTGGTGTTCTGAAGGGAATCCGCTACCACAAAGAACGATAGATCTTCTTGCTGAACATAAAATTGGTTTGTTTGGTGCAATAACATCTAAACCAAAGGATGATGCATTTGCTGAACTCAAACCTGAATTACAGGAAAAAGGGCTAGTTTACTCTAGCCCTATTGTTGGATTAAGGCAGCATTTTGGATTGGATATTTGTTTACGTCCCTGTCGAACTTATAAGGGGAATCCATTGAATTTTATAAAAAGAGGAGCTGGTTCCAATATCGAAGAACCGATAATTGATGTAGCCATATTCCGGCAAAATACCGAAGGATTATACGGCGGCGTTGAATGGAGCAATCCACCTCTGCAAGTATATGACGCATTCATGACACATCCTAAATTTGTGAAAAATTTTGGTAGCACTCCAGTTGATGAAATATCCATTTCAACACGGATTTTCACTAAGAAAGCTACAGAAAGAATCTTGCGGGCAGCATTTAATTATGCCAAGAAATACGGATATAAGTCGGTAACGGTTTGTGAAAAACCAAATGTGATTCGCGAAACATCAGGGATGATGTATAAAATGGCGCAGCAAATTCAGAAGATCGATTTTCCGGAAATTGAATTATGGAACACAAATATTGATGCACAAATGATGTGGTTGACAAAAAATCCGGAAAATTATGGTGTGATAGTCGCTGGGAATATGTTTGGTGATATTGTATCTGATGGTTTTGCCGGACTTATCGGAGGACTCGGATTTGCATGTAGTGCACAGTATAATCCTGAAACCGGGATTGGTGTTTTTGAACCCACGCATGGTAGTGCTCCAAAATATGCTGATTATCCCGTTTCGATAGTGAATCCAATCGCTATGATTGAATCTACTTGTATGATGCTTGATTTTATAAATAAACCAAATATTGCAAAGCAGATTAGAAAAGCTGTTGCTAACGTTGTACAAGAAGGCAAAGTAAAAACATACGATATGGCTAAGATGTCCGGCAGAGCAGAGGTAATAGAGCGAGGTGCTGCTTCAACAAAGCAAATGACAGATGCCATAATTGCCAAGCTATAGGTAGGAAAATGAAAAAATCTATATCAAAACAAATCGCAGAATTTGCTATTAACCTAAAATATGAAGATTTACCAAATGAAGTTATCAAGGAAGTTAAACGATATCTATATGATTCAATTGGCTGTGCCATTGGAAGTGTAAACACTTCCGATGTCAATATTATTCGCGACATTTATAGAGATATGGGTGGAGAACCGGAGGCTACTGTTTTTGTGTTTGGTGACAAGCTGCCAGCTGTAAACGTGACGCTAATTAATTCATTAATGATTAGAGCATTGGATTTTAACGACATTTATTGGAAAGAAGACCCAAGCCATCCATCAGATATCATTCCTGCGGCATTGACGGTAGCTGAAAAAGTAAACGCATCAATGAAGGATGTGATAGTTGCTATGGTATTAGCGTATGAATTTGAACAACGATTGTGCAAATTTGCCAAACCCGGTGTCCGTGAACGAAAATGGCATCATGCAACGCTCACCCAGTTTGTATCGCCCATCGTGGCGGGAAAAATATTAGGACTCACCGTTGACGAAATGGTTAACGCTATCGGAATATGCGGTTGCCATAATCATACAATTGGCTGCCCAACTGCCGGAGTTTTGACAATGATGAAAAATACGGTGGATCCGATGGCAGTACAATCAGGAGTATTTGCAGCATTAATGGCTCAAAAAGGATATAGCGGAACAGCAAAAGTATTTGAAGGCAAAGAAGGATTTATGGACGCTTATATTGGATGGGATGCCAAAGAAGAAAAGTTAAATCTCAGAGACATGGAGGGGCGTGATGGTGTTTATGCGTGGGGATGGAATGTTGATGAATTAGTTGGCAATTTAGGGGAAAATTATAAAATTCTCGAATGTAGTATGAAAGCCTTCCCAACCGAAGCATTAACACATACTCATATATCCTGCGTGTTGAAAATTATGGTTAATAATAATCTAGATTATTCAGATATTGAAGAAGTTAAAGTAACTGCATTTGCTCAAGCTTATGATATATTATTTGATCCAACAAAGTATCGCCCTGAATCCAGAGAGACAGCAGATCACTCACTTCCTTATTGTTTAGCAGCTGCCATAGTAGACAAAAAGATAACGACAGCGTCATTCTCAAATGAAAAATTAAAAGACCCAAGAATATATGAAGTGATTGATAAAATTAAAGGTGAACCTTCTATAAAATTTGAAAAGATGTTTCCTGCAAAGCAGCCATCCAAAGTAGTTATATCAACAAAAAATGGTGAACAATATTCCGAATATCTTGAATATCCTAAAGGTGATCCAAGAGAGCCGATGACAATGGAGGATTTGGAAAATAAATTTAATTCGTTAGCTTCTGATAAGTTCAATGATACTGAGTTATTAGATTTGAAGGAATTAATTTTTAATTGTGATAAGTACTCTGTACGCGACTTCATGGAGGGATTAATAGCACACGGATGACGCGATAGAACACGGATGACACAGATTGGATGGATAGACACTGATAAAAGCGATTTTAATAATTATAAAAATACCTGCGTTTATCCATAACATCCGCGTCATCCGTATTCAATAAAAAATTATGTTATATTCTGATTTAACTGAAAAGATAATTAAAGCATTTTATATTGTTTACAATAAACTTGGCTACGGTTTTCTTGAAAAAATATATGAAAATGCATTAGTTATTGAATTGAAGAAATCAGGTTTAAATGTTAAGCAACAGGATAAAATAGTTGTACATTATGATAACCGAGAAATTGGTGAATATTTTGCAGATCTAATCGTAAATGAAATAGTGCTAATAGAATTAAAAGCCGCTGAAGATTTGGTTGAGAAACATAAAAACCAACTTATCAATTATTTAAAAGCTACTGATAAAAAGGTCGGATTATTATTAAATTTCGGAAAGAAACCATAATTTAAAAGAGTAATTTTTACTAGTGACAGGAAATAATAACATGCTGATAACACATATTAGACAGATTTTAAAAATATCATTAAGATTTTAATCCGTGATTGTCTATAGTATCTGTGTCATCAGTGTTCCATTAAAATGAAATATATCGGTCCCGATTTTTACCAAATAACTGATCTTCTAACTGAGGAAGAGCTTGCCATACAGAAAACTACACATGATTTTGTAAAAAATGAATTTATGCCAATTATTCAGGAACATTTTCGTGAAGGAACTTTTCCAACAGCTATAATACCAAGATTAGGCGAGATCGGCGTTTTTGGTCCTACCTTTCCGGAAGAATTTGGCGGAGCTGGCGTTAGTAATGTAGCTTATGGGTTATTAATGCAGGAACTTGAAAGGGGTGATTCAGGTTTACGCTCATTTGCCAGTGTGCAGGGCGGATTGGTGATGTATCCGATTTTGGAATATGGTTCGGAAGAACAGAAAAAACAATGGTTACCTAAACTTGCCCGGGGAGAAATTGTTGGCTGTTTTGGTTTGACCGAACCGGAATTTGGGTCTAATCCTAGTGGAATGATCACTAAAGCTATACGCGCTGGCGATAATTGGGTAATCAACGGAAACAAAATGTGGATCACGAACGGCTCAATTGCCGATATTGCCATTGTTTGGGCTAAAGATGAGGATGATATAATAAGAGGATTTTTAATTCCAAAGGATACTAAAGGTTTTACGGCACCGGAGATGCATGGAAAATTAAGTTTACGTGCATCGGTAACTTCCGAATTAGTTTTTGATAATGTAATTGTATCTGAAAATCAAAGATTACCCAAAGCTGAAGGGATAAAAGTGCCGTTAGCTTGTTTATCACAGGCAAGATATAGCATAGTTTGGGGAGCAATTGGAGCGGCAATTGACTGTTACGAAACCGCTTTGGAATATTCAAAGAACCGAAAACAATTTTCTCGATACATCGCAGCTTATCAATTGACCCAGAAAAAATTAGTCGATATGCTTGAGGAAGTTACCAAAGCCCAATTATTAGCTATCCAACTAGGTAGATTAAAAGATCAAGGTAAGGCAAGTTTCGCGCAAATATCATTAGCAAAACGAAATAATGTTGCGATAGCTAGAGATATCGCACGCAGTGCGCGTGAGATACTCGGTGCAAATGGTATCACCGATGACTACCCCATTATGCGGCACATTATGAACCTTGAATCGGTTTATACTTATGAGGGAACGCATGAAATGCACACCTTGATAGTTGGAAAGGAAATTACTGGTTTCGATGCTATTGAATAATTAGATATTATGGGTTTATTTGACAACATAACTAACCGATTAATTCCAAAAGGGAAAGAACCTGCCAGGGTTTATCGGAGTAAAATAGGAAAATTTCAGGGCTGGGTTTCCGTTTTTGTTAATGGATTATTATTTATAATTAAATTCATTATTGGAATTATTATAGGGTCTGTGAGCGTAATCGCTGATGCGATCCATACTCTTTCCGATGTTATTTCCTCGGGCGTAGTAATTTGGGGTTTTCACGAGGCTGAAAAACCCGCTGACCCCAAGCATCCCTATGGACATGGAAGAGTAGAATATATTGCTACTTTAATAATCGCAATTTTACTTGTAGTGGTCGGAGTTGAATTTATTAAATCATCAATTGAGCGGATTTTGAACCCATCTCCAATTTCACCATCTTGGTGGATGATTATAATAATATTAGCTACTGTTTTTCTAAAAGAATTAACTGCTCGTTATGCTAATTTTTTAGCAAATAAAATTTCATCCGGCACTCTATATGCCGATGCATGGCACCATCGTTCCGATGCTATATCATCTTTGTTAGTAATTATTGCAATGATTGCGGGTAAATACGGTTATTATTCCATAGACGGATGGGCAGGAATAGGTGTTGCTTTATTTGTTATATGGACAGGTTTCACAATTGCGAAAGAAGCAGTTAATGATATAATCGGAACCCCTCCCGCTGAAGACGAAATAAGTGACATTAAGCAAGTAGTGTCTAACATACCGGGAGTGCTTGGCGTGCATGATATCACCGTTCACAGTTATGGAAAGGATAAATTTGTGAGTATCCATGTTGAGATTGACGATAATATTTCTTCGGCGCATGCCCATGATATTGCTGAAGATGTTGAAGCGATACTATTTTCCAGATTGGAAATAGAACCTACTGTTCATATCGATCCGATCAGTATTAATAATCCTATGATTAGAAAGGTAAATACTTATTTGAAAAATAATTGGCAAAATGATAAACGAATTACCGGATGGCACGATATCCGCATTGTTGATACTGAAAAACATCATGTTATATTGTTTGGTATTAATATAAAAGCAGGATTCACCAAAGCTGAAAATATCGGAATTCATGATGAATTAATGAATGCTGTTAAAAGAAAATTTAGCGGATTTGATGCGAATATTAGAATCTCTCCGCTACATAGATATTGAGTTAAAAACCACAGAGCCACAGAGAGCACAGAGAAAAAACATTATTAACAACGGAGAAAACAAATCAAACGAACTGGTTTATAAAACTATTTTAAATCTTTTTTGTGTAATTTGTGAAATTCGTGGTTAAATATTCAATCGTCAATTTCAACAATTTCTCCGCTATCAAATTTAATATCATTATTATTAATAGTTATAATTGCCTGACCTGTTTCCGTTAATCCTTTAAATATACCAGATACAATTTCATTACCGGAGTGGAAAGTTACCTTTTGATTTAAATGAGCACAACGTTCTTCCCAATCTAATATTTGCAGGCGTGTTTCATTTTGATTTTGAATTCGATGTTCCAAATGATTGAGAATAATTGCCAATATTATTTCTGATTGATATTGTTTCCCACTTGCACTCGCCAAGGAGGTCATATTATTGCGAAGAATTTTATGAAAAGCTTCAATCGGTTCATTAACATTTAGCCCAATACCAATTACCATCGATTTAATTACACCACCGCTGATTTTACTTTCGCAGAGAATTCCGCCTACTTTTTTCCCATTGATCAGAATATCATTCGGCCATTTTAATTGTGCTGGAATATTATATTCATTTAAGCAATCAGTGATCGCTAAACCGGCGATTAGCGAATATATATTAGATTGACTTGGCATTGCATTTGGATATAATATAATTGAAAATGTCAAACTTTGACCGGGAATGGAAATCCATTTATGGGATTGCCTTCCACGACCCTTGGTTTGATTATCAGTAATTATAACTGTGCCGGTTGGTGTATTTTTAGAGATTAGCTCCCAAGCTTTAGTATTGGTTGAATCTAAATTTGGATAATATTGAATTACTTGACCGATAAAATCAGTAGATAAATTCTTTTTGTAAAGATTTAAGTTGAACATCTTGTAAGTACTTAGAGGATCAAATTTAATAAAAAAGCCGCTGTAATATTAAAATCAGCGGCTTTTTTATTTTATAAACTATTATTTATTCACACGGATCCAAATTCTTGCGTAATTGGAAAGTCATTCCCGGATAGATAATTCCGCCATTACGATCAATCAATTCTTGGTTATCCATATATATAATTATCCAAGAAAGTTCATCACCGTAAACGTTTTGAGCTAAATTCCACGGTGTATCCCCTGATTCAATTGTGTAACTATAAAATTCCACTTGACAATCCTTAGCTAATGTAGCCGCTTTTAATAATTGTAAAAAGCGATACGGATATATTAAATCAGGATTAGCTCCAATCATATCACGATTATGATCATAAATTTCACGCCATTTACGCCAATCGCCAAATTCATTCTTGGCAATTTTTGATAAATAGTCACCTCTCCTAATCATATATGGCTCTTCTACCATACCGGGTACAACTGTACCTTCACCACGATCAACATTGAAGGGTTCTACAACAATTCCCTCGTCGGTAGCTGGGATTGTTTCTACAATTGCAGTATCATCGGGTTTTGGTTCAACTTGCGATGCTGCTTTTTTAGCGCAAGATACCATTAAGACAAGCGCAAGCAGGATTATTAATTTTTTCATATACATCCTCTACTTTTTAATAATAATAAAATTTGTCAAAGTTAAAACTATTTAATTAATAAGTGATAATCAATTCTGCTGATACTCACCGAATTCTCCACGCAAGATATCTGCGATCTCACCAAGAGTACAATGGTCCTTTACGCAATTAATAATTTGGGGAAATAAATTTTGGTTGGTGCGTGCTTCTTCTAAAAGCAGTTTTAAGCTTTTTTGTACAAGATCATCATTTCTTTTACTTTTAAATTGTTTAAGCAATTTAACTTGATTTTTAGTTGCCGTTGCATCAATTTTTAATAATTCAGGCTTAACAGATTTTTCCTCGACAAATTTGTTTACACCAATTACAATTTTTTCTTTTTTATCGACTGCTTTTTGATATTCGTAGGCACTTTTAACAATTTCATTTTGTATCCAACCGTTTTCTATCGCTGATATAGAACCGCCCATTTCATCAATTTGTTCAATTATTTGTTGTGCTTCTTTTAGCAAGGAATTAGTCAATTCTTCAACAATATAACTTCCACCAAATGGGTCCGGATAATTAGTAATTCCGGATTCATAGGCAATTATTTGTTGCGTTCTTAAAGCCAGTTTGACGGATTCATCAGTTGGCAGAGAAAGGGCCTCATCTTTACTGTTAGTATGCAATGATTGCGTTCCTCCACAGATCGCAGCCATTGCTTGAATGGTAGTCCTAACAACATTATTATCAATTTGTTGAGCGGTTAAAGTTGAGCCGCCTGTTTGTGTATGAAAACGGCAAAGTTGTGCTTTTGGGTTAGTTACGCCAAATCTATTCTTCATGATATTAGCCCATAAAGAGCGAGCTGCTCGAAATTTGGCAATTTCTTCTATAAATCCATTGTGAGTGTTAAAGAAAAATGACAATCGTTCTCCAAATGTATTGACGTCTAATCCGGTTTCTATGGCAGATTGCACATAAGCAATACCATTCGCTAATGTAAAAGCGATTTCTTGTGCGGCGGTGCTGCCGGCTTCGCGTATGTGATAACCTGAGATTGATATTGTATTCCATTTCGGTAAATTGTTTGTGCAATAATTGAAGATGTCGGTAATAATTCTCATGGATGGTTTTGGTGGAAAAATATAAGTTCCTCTTGCGACATATTCCTTTAAAATATCATTTTGAATTGTTCCACGTAACTTATCGGGTGATATACCTTGTTTTTCTGCCACCGCGATATACATCGCCAGCAGTATGATGGCGGTAGAATTAATAGTCATTGATGTGGATATTTTGTCAAGAGGAATTTTATTGAATAGTCGTTCCATATCCGCAATTGAAGATATTGGTACACCTACTCTACCTACTTCTCCTTCTGCCATAGGATGATCGGAATCATAGCCAATCTGTGTTGGTAAATCGAATGCGACTGATAAGCCGGTGACGCCTTCATCCAGTAAGTAACGATACCGTTTATTTGTTTCGTCGGCTGAAGTATATCCTGCATATTGTCGCATTGTCCAAAAACGCTTTTTGTACATATCGGGATAAATTCCACGCGTGAATGGAAATTCACCGGGTTTTTGGTGTTTCATGCCAATCCTCTTTTTTGTAACATCGATAATATCCTATGGTAAAAACTACGCAGTTTCATAATTTTGCGAAAGTTTTATTAGCTAATGAAAATATCTTTGAAGACAAAATTCGCATTTTGGTGGTGGCAGAAATTTCGGTTTAAAGAACCGGAGAACAAATTCCAAAAAATATCAACTTTGGGAGAGGGGATTAGATCATTATTAATAATTTTCCCAAGAGATAGCAGACATTTACCGCTGGCGCAACATTTTATAAAATCATTAGTATCACGTGGAAAAATTAATGCGATCAATAAAATCATCGGTTGGGAAGAACAAAAAAATGTTGTAGATCAGCAACTATTGCAACGAATTCAATTAATCTCTGAGAATGATTTAAATAAATATGGATTATTGACTGATCAAGCAATAAAGCGGTTGACTAAAGGACAATTTAATTGTATAATCAATTTAGATCACATATTTAACCCTGTATCCTACCAGCTGGTAAGTTGGTTTAGTTCAATAACAAGGATTGGTTTTAAATCAGATTATGGAAGCAATATTTATAATATTATAATAGATGGCAATAAAGGAATAAATTATATAGAACAAGGATATGAGTATATACTCGAGGTACTTGGATTATGAGAAAAATTTACGTATATGAAAATCATGAAGTATTAAATCTTGAACCAATTGTGCTTACAAGGCCGGCATTTGATTTACGTTGCGGTGCATTTACTTTTTTAGAACGAATTCAAAAATCATTTCCTGATGCAGAAATTGAATTAATTGTAAGAGACGAATTAAAAACTATAACGCAGGAATTATATCCTGAATTAACAGTTAATCCTAAACAAGTTGAAGAAGGACTTTGGATTCTCGGCAATGTTTTATGGCAAAAAGAAGATATTGAAAAAATATCTAAAAAGGACTATCAATTTTATTATAACGATGCTGTATTAACAGCAGCATATTTAAGGAAAGATATTGGTAATAATTGGTTAAAAATGGGAGGACCTGTAAAAGATAAAATCTTGGCATGTCCAACTATTTGTGAGATTGAATCAAAAGTGATAAAATATCTTTGGGATGTTGTAAATTTAATAAGTGAAGCCATTCAAGCTGATAAAGAATATTTTAAATCCATAAATTTGAAAAATAAATCTTTGGACGGAATTCACTTAATCAATGAAAATAATATTTGTGTAAAATCACCTGAATTAATCAATCCCGGTGTAGTGCTAGATGCTTCCAAAGGTCCGGTAATTATAGCTGATAATGTTAAAATTGATTTATTTTCGCTACTGCGAGGTCCTTTGTTTATTGGTGAAAATTCGGTAGTTCAGCCACACTCTTTCATAAGGGGGAGTGTTATTGGACCTATGTGTAAGATTGGTGGTGAAATTAGTTCCACAATTATGCAAGGTTGGTCTAATAAAGCTCATTACGGATTTTTAGGTAATTCATATATTGGACAATGGGTGAATTTTGGTGCTGGTACTAGCAATAGTAATCTAAAAAATAATTACACTACGGTAAATGTAACGGTAAATGACATCGTTGTTAAAACCGATGAGCTGTTTATAGGTTTATTCGCAGGCGATTACACCACATTTGCAATTGGAACCACACTCAACACAGGAACCAATATTGGTCCCGGATGTAATATTGTAACTAATGGATTTCCCCCTAAAAGATTGCAACCGTTTACGTGGTTTTTAAACGGCAAGCGAATCAATACAAATGAAATTAAATTTTTTAATTCCGCTGAAGCGATGCAAAACCGGCGTGGAAAATCGCTTTCAGAAGCGGAAAAAGATTTATTAATGAGAATATTAATAAAATAATACTAATAATCTACAACTAAGTGTTGACCACCATATTTTAGCAAATTATATTACCGCCCACTTTTAAAGGATATTATTGATGTTAGAAGGTATTATTTGCCCGAATTGTGAATCACCACTAAAGGAAGAAGACTTAAAAGAAAAATTAGTTTGCGTTGAGTGTAAAACAGATTTAAAAGATCGCCGGTTTCTTGACTTCTTGGAATATTTGATGACCAACGGTATTGTTGAAAATCTTGATTTCTTTGATGAAGATGTCTACAGTGAAGATATTGAAAGACTAGAACCGGATGAAGAAGAAGATGTTGATCCTTCAAAATTTGAGAAAAAGAAGGATATTCTAAGTTTTTATGAAAATGAACATATTCAAAATAATACCGAGCATGATTTACCTGATGTGATTGAAGAATTTAAAGGAATTGAGGAAGATTGGGAAGAATTTAACAAACGTGAATTTGGAAAAACATAATATTATATAAGAGAAACCTATGGAACAGAAAAAAACACCATCAAATATGCAAAAAATTAATATTGAATTAGATGAAAAATTAGGTTCCGGTGAATATTCTAACTTTGTTGTAGTTACTCATTCACCGGCCGAGTTCGTCATCGATTTTACACGTATTCTCCCAGGAGTACAAAAAGCTAAAGTACATTCTCGAATTATTATGGCTCCACCACATGTCAAATCATTTATGCTGGCTCTAAAAGACAATATTAGCAAATTTGAGAAAAAGTATGGGGAAATAAAAATCCATCTGCAAGAAGGTATGCCGAAATTTGGAATAAAACCGCCTGATTCGGAATTGCCTAATTAATAATTCTAATTTTACGTATAATTAACCCAGGTATGTCCGCGCTTTATTTCTCGAATTTTGAGTATTACCCAAATACTTAAAATTCCCCAAGCGGAAATATAACCAAAAAGCCATCCACCAAGTACATCAAAAGGATAATGTACTCCCACGTAAACACGACTGAATCCAACAATTAACGAGATTATTAGCACTGCACTTTTCCATTTTTTATAAAAGTAACCAATTATTGTCGCAGCAGCCATAGTATTGGCAGCGTGATTCGACACAAAACCATACTTCCCGCCCCTTGATACTAAAAGGTTTATATTATCCAGCATTGCACGGGAAGGACGAATTCTACCAATCCAAGGCTTTATTATCTGTGCTGCAATAATATCTGTAAGTATCACTGTGAATAACAGTAATATTGCAGTAATCTTACCACGTTTCCCTTGAAATAAAAGCAACCAAAGCCAAAAAAGCACTAATGGTATTGCGATATTATTTTCATTAGTTACAATTGGCATAATCCAATTCAATATTGGATTGGCAATTGTATCATTAATAAAATGAAATAAGGCATGATCAATTTTTCTTAGAATATCCATGTAATTAAGTTAATTATGGTATATAATCTAATAAATTAAGTAGTATGATATTTATAAAAATCACTTGTTGAGATTGTGGGATTATTGGTATTTTTCGACGTTAGTAGGTAGGGGTGCGTTACACTAATTGCTGGTGGTTCCCCCGCTCCCAGTGCAGTGCGACAGCCCCTGCCGCCTTTTTTAGTATCCAACTATCATTATTAAATGATACCTATTAGAGCATGTTTTGTAACTTTATTATATATATTTAAGCATTAAAAACAAAGACTGTCATTATAAAAATCTTGTAACAATTATGGGAATCATGTAAAATAGACTGACCAGCCGGTCTATGATTTTAGAATAAATATATCGTAATACAATAAAAAGAAATTTTAAACCGTTCTGGAGGACACAATATGAAAATAGGTGTTTTAGTTAAACAAGTAGCAGGTAGTGAATCACCTTTGCGGATTGATAGCACTGAGAAATGGGTTGAAGAAGGACCAATTGATTTTACTACTAACGAAAGTGATTCGTATGCTTTGGAAGAAGCTCTGCAGATTATTGAACGTTCCGGAGGCGAAGGGGAAGTGATAGTAATTAGTATGGGACCCTCAGACCGCACTCCTAAAATTATACGGGAAGCTTTGGCGAAGGGTGGTCACCGTGCTATTCACATTAATGAAGAACCCCCTTATGAAACAGATCCTTATATGATTGCTAATATTTTTGCCGAATCAATAAGATCCGAATCTTTTGATTTGATTCTTTCCGGCCTGCAGTCCGATGATTTAGGTTCAGGTCAAACCGGAGTTATATTAGGTGAATTACTTGGTATGTCAACGGCTACCTTGGTAATGGGTGTTGAGATACAGGATGGTAAATTACGCGTTAAACGCGAGCTTGAAGCGGGTTGGTTTCAGTGGGTTACATTACCATTCCCTGCGTGCATTACAATACAATCGGGTTTGAATCGGCCGCGCTATCCATCGCTGAAAGGAATTATGGGCGCTAAAAAGAAAGAAATAAAATCTATCGCTAAAGGCGACATAAAAGTCAGTGGAACTCCAATGCAAGAATTTTCGAAGATGTATTTGCATAAAGCTGAAAAGCGAACTGAAATGATAGAAGGATCCACCGATCAAATCGTAGATCGCATGATCGACATTTTTAAAACAGAAATAAAAGCTATATAAGGGGTTGCCATGGATATTTTAGTAGTACTCGAAGGAGCAAACGGGGCAATTCACCGTATTAGTAAGGAAGCATTATCAGCCGCTCAAGCTTTAGGCAAAGATATTAATCAAAAAGTAAGTGTGTTAACATTTGGTAAAAATTCAGATAATCTTTCGCAAGAGGCAGCAAGTTTTAATGTTGATGAAGTAATACTCGTTAAAGATGCCAATTTAAATAGTTATTCTGCTGATGCTTATGCTGAAACCATTAAACAGGTTGTTGAAAAAGAATCACCTAAATTTGTAATAATGGGTTATTCCTATTTAGTCCGTGATTTTTTCCCGAAAGTAAGTGCACGTCTTCAAAAACCATTAATTACAGATGTAGTTGGCTACAAAACAGACGGTGGTAAAACATTGTTTACCCGACAAGTAATACACGGAAAACTAACCGTAGATATTGAGCCAAAAGTTGAGGGACCTGTTTTGATAGGATTTCAATCTGCGGCATATTCAGTAGATAATCTTGAAAATGGTTCAGCGGAAGTACGTACCGTTACAGTAACTTTAGATCCTTCGCAATTAAGAACAACTTCTGAAGAACCTTTCCAAGAAGACAGCGGTGGAGTAGATTTAACTTCAGCAGAAAAAATTATATCAATTGGCAGAGGTATTGGAAAAGAAGAAAATTTGCCAATGATTAGGGATTTAGCTGCTGCGTTAAAAGCAGAAATCGGCGCTTCACGACCAATAGTTGATTCCGGATGGTTACCAAGTTCTCATCAGGTGGGTAGTTCAGGACAGAGTGTTTCGCCAAATTTATATTTGGCTTTAGGTATATCGGGAGCTATTCAACATGTTGTCGGAATGAAAGGTTCGAAAAATATTGTAGCTATTAATCGTGACCCCGATGCACCAATATTTGAAGTAGCTGATTACGGAGTTGTTGGTGATATCTTA